>Ga0137394_10001059_pt1 | contig 19802 bp, 27 predicted proteins | sample czobulk116metaG_FD_108278 | JGI IMG/M metagenome (GOLD analysis project Ga0137394, IMG submission 108278) | Vadose zone soil microbial communities from Angelo Coast Range Reserve, California, USA - czobulk1.16 metaG | ecosystem: Environmental > Terrestrial > Soil > Vadose zone | place: USA...
ACGTGCGCCCGGGCCGCCGCCTCAAGATCACCGAGGTGGCGCCGTGGGCCGGGACCATCACGGCGTCCGGCGACGGGCAGTCGATGACGCTCGGGCTGCCCGCGGCGGCGAAGATCTGGGTCTACCTGCCGAAAGACGCGGCGTGAACGTCAACCACCCGGAGGGACGACGCTCATGAGGCTGGTCTTCTGGGGACTCGTGGCGGTGGCGGGGCTGTACCTGGCCTACTCGGGCATGGTGGCGGCCTCGTCGTGGATCTCGGTCAACAACGCCGTCGACGAGATCGTGTCCGCCGACGGCGTGGAGACGATTCCCTCGCGCGAGCTGAAGAGCAAGGTGATGAGCGCGGCCAACGCGGCCGGCGTCCCGCTGACCGAGAAGGACGTCGTCGTCGTCAACCGCGGCCAGGGGGTCAACATCGAGGTGCTGTGGACGGTGCCGGTCATCGTCGTGAACGGCGACGCGGTGTTCGCGGTGCCGCTGGCCGTGCGGCGCAGCTCGGCCAAGCGCTGAGCCGGCCGGGCTAGCGGATCCTCGTCCCGCCCTTCGCGCGCGCCTCGGCGATCTTCTGCTGCACGCGGTCGTGGTCCTCGCCGGCCGGCGTGACCGCCAGGAACTTCTCCCACGACTTGATCGCCCCCGGCGCGTCCTTCTTCATCTCGTAGAGCACCTGCCCGCGGTAGAGGAGCGCCGGCGCGTAATTCGGATCCTTGGCGAGCGCGCGCTCGAAGAGTCCCAGCGCGCGCTCGGTCATCTCGGGGCCGTGCTCGTTGCCCTGCGAGGCGATGGCGGCAATGAGGCCCATGTGCGTGAGCGCGTCCACGTTGTCGGGGTCGCGCTTGAGCACGGCCGAGTAGGCCTGCATGGCCTGGCTGTACTGTCCCTCGAACAGCGCGCCGCGCGCCGCGGCCAGCATCCCCTGCAGCATCTGCGGCGTCACCGGGCCCTTCGGCGCGTTGGCGGCGCTGGGCGCGTCCGTCCCGGCCATTGGCCCGGCCATGGGGCCGCCGCCGGCCATGGGGCGGCTGCCCGGCATGGGCGCGCCGGCGTTCGGATCGGGCTCCGTGTAGCGCACGATGCCGACGCCGAGCGCGACGCCGAAGGTGACGAGCGCGATCGCGGCCGCCGCCAGCGCGGCCGGATGACGAAACGCCGTGCGCGGCGGCGCCGCCGTCGCGGCGGCCGGCGCGACGGGCGCGGCCTTGGGCACGCCGAGCCGGTCGAGCTCCGAGAGGATCGCCGCCGTCTCCGACTCGTAGCGCGCGCGCAGGTCGGCGTAGTCCGCGTCGGAGACGTGGCCGGCGCCGTGCTCGAATTCCAGCTCACGCAGCGCGCGCAGCGCGGCGCGCCGATCCTCGCCCAGGCGCTCGCGCGCGTCGGGCGGCAGGGGCAGCAGCGCGACGGCGCCGCGCGCGTGGCGCAGCGGCCACAGCGCGAACGCCAGCGCCGGCAGGCCGAGCGCGAGGACGGCGATCACCACGCCCGCCGTGAAGCTCACGGCTCCTGCTCCATCTCGCGCCGGATGCGCTCGCGCATCGCGGCGTCGATCGGCGGCGGCAGCGCCGGCCGGCGGCGCGTCCAGCGCGTGACGAGCACCGCCACCAGCGCGATGCCGAGCAGCGCCGCCACGTACGGCACCACCCACACCAGCAGCGTGAAGCCGCGCCGCGGCGGCGCCAGCAGGATCCAGTCGCCGTACTTGTCGACGAAGTACGCGCGCACCTGCGCGGGCGACTCGCCGGCGGCCAGCCGCTCGCGCACGATCGCGCGCATCTGGCCCGCCATCTCCGACGGCGAGTCGGCGACCGAGAGATTCTGGCAGACCACGCAGCGCAGCTCGGAGGCCACCTCGTACACGACTTGCTCGCTGACCGACACCGGCTTCGCCGGCTGCTGCGCCGACACGGCCCCGACGGACGCGAGCACGGCGCTCAGCACGAGCAGGGCGCCGACGATGCGCCGCCGCCACTCACTGGCACTTCGGTTGCACCCCTGGGCGGCGATCGTTCGAGGAGGAGTCCCATGGATCCACGCGCGCTCATCGAGGGCCTCGTGCAGAAGATCGCGCCGAACGCCACCGTGGTCGGCATCGCCGAGGACGCCGAGCGGTTTCGCGTCACCGTGGCCGGCACCAGCGGTGTGCTGGCCGACTGCGAGCTGCCGCGCGAGGCCGTGGAGTCCGCCGCGCGCTGGGGTTCGGCCCGCGCCCGGGTGGCCGCCACCCTCAAGCGCTGCGCCGACGACGTCGACGCGCGCATCCCGGACGCCCGGGGCTAGCGGCGTCACTTCGCGGCCAGCAGGGTGTCGACGGTCTCGCGGAAGATCTGCTCGGTCACCGCGCCGACGTGCTTGCGGTGGATGCGGCCCTCGCGGTCGATGAAGAACGTCTCCGGCACGCCGTAGATGCCGTAGTCCACCGAGACCTTGCCGCCGCGGTCGGGCGAGTTCTTGAAGGTCAGGCTGAAGTTCCGGATGAAGGCCAGGGCCGCCTCGTCCTTGTCCTGGATGTCCACGCCGAGGACAACGACGTCGCGATCGCGGTACGTGCGCCAGCCGCGCTCGAGCACCGGCGCTTCCTCGTAGCACGCGGGGTTGCACCACGACGCCCAGAAGTTCACGACGACGACCTTGCCGCGCAGCGCGGCCAGGTCGACCGGCGTGCCGTCGAACGCCGTGAGCGTGAACGGCGAGGCCGGGCGCCCGATCAGCGGCGACGGCACATCGCGCGGGTTCAGCTTGAACCCATAGGCCAGCAGCGCCAGGACCGGCACCGCGGCCAGCGGCAGGAGCCAGCGCCAGCGTCGCTTCACGCGGTCTTCCGCTGCTCGGGCAGCACGGCCAGCAGTGTGCCGAGCGTGAGGATCAGCCCGCCGATCCAGATCCACGACACCATCCGGTTGACCTGCATCTTCACGGTGGCGTGCGAGCCGTCGCGCGCGAAGTCGCCCAGCACCAGGTAGAGGTCGTCGACGAAGCCGAGCCGGTAATCGACGTAGGCGATCGGCGACTGCTCTTGCGGGTAGAACTTCTTGGCCGGCTCCAGCACGTCGCCGGCGCCGCGCCCGGCCACCACGGTGAAGCTGCCGGTGACCTTGCCGTGGTTGGACTCCTGGCTCTCGCGCAGCCCGTCGAAGCGCACCGTGTAGCCGCCGAGCTCCGTCTGCTCGCCCTTCTGCAGCGTCGTCTCCGTGTGCACCGACCACGCCTGCGAGCCGGTGACGCCGACGGCCATCACCAGTACCGCCAGGTGGACGATGAAGCCGCCGTAGCGCCGGTTGTGGCGCAGCAGCAGGCCGCCGAGCGCGGGCAGCGCGCGCTCGCCCATCAGCCGGCGGGCGCGGGTGGCGCGCAGGAGATCGACCGCGATCGTCGCCGTGACGAAGATCGTCAGCGCGAGCGCCACGACCGCCACCGTCGAGCGCACGCCGAGCAGGCGGAGGACCAGCGCGGCGACCGCGCCGATCACGATGGGCCACAGGAAGTTGCGCTTGAGATTCTCGAGCGAGGCCCGCCGCCAGGCGATGAGCGGCCCCACGCCCATCAGGAACATGAGCGACAGGAACAGCGGCACGTTGACCTGGTTGAAGAACGGCGCGCCCACGCTGACCTTCACGCCGCGCACGGCCTCCGAGATCAGCGGGAACACGGTGCCGAAGAACACCGTGAAGGCCGCCGCCACGAGTAGCACGTTGTTGAGCAGGAAGGCCGACTCGCGCGAGACCACCGAGTCCAGCGTGCCCTGCGCGCCGAGGACATCCCAGCGCCAGGCGATCAGCGCGAGCGACGTCAGCACCACCAGGGCCAGGAACGACAGGAAGAAGATCCCGATGGCGCCCTGGGTGAAGGCGTGCACGGAGGCGATGACGCCCGAGCGAGTCAGGAACGTGCCGAAGAGCGTGAGGCTGAAGGTCAGGATCACCAGCGCGATGTTCCAGAGGCGCAGCATGCGGCGGCGCTCCTGGATCATCACCGAGTGCAGGAACGCGGTGCCGGTGAGCCACGGCATGAAGGCGGCGTTCTCGACGGGATCCCACGCCCAGTAGCCGCCCCAGCCGAGCACGTGGTAGCTCCACCAGCCGCCGATGAGCAGACCGAGCGCGAGGAAGTACCAGGCCAGGATCGTCCACCGCCGCGTGGTCGTGATCCAGAAGTCGCCGACGCGCCCGGTGATGAGGGCGGCGATGGCAAAGGCGAACGGCACCGTGAAGCCGGTGAAGCCGAGGTAGAGCGCCACCGGGTGGGTGATCATGCCGGAGTCTTCCAGCAGCGGGTTGAGCCCGCGGCCGTCGGCCGGGATGGGCAGCGAGCGCGCGAACACCGGCGCCGCCACCGTCATCACGAGCAGGAAGAAGGAGATCACGCTCAGCATGACCGTCAGCACGTACGGATAGAGCTCGCGCGCGCTCGTGCGGTGGCGCAGCACCACGACGAGCGTGTAGACCGTGAGCATCCACGACCACAGCACGATCGAGCCCTCCAGCGCGCCCCACACCGCGGTGATGCGGTAGTAGAACGGCGTGCCGAGGTTCGTGTTGTTGGCGACGTAGCGCACCGAGAAGTCGAAGGTGAGGAACGCGTAGATGAGCAGCAGGATGCACGTGGTGACCAGCACGAAGACGGCGAGGGCGGCGTGCTGCGCCGACTCGACGTAGGCCGTGCGGCCGCGCCGCGCGCCGAGTGCGGCCATGACGGCGCCGTAGAGGCAGAGGACGAGGGCGACCAGGAGCGCGCCGGTGCCGAGCTCGGGAATCATCGCTTCGGCTCCTCCAGCGTCTTGATCAGGACCTTGGACTGCGACTCCTTGGTGTCGTGCGGCGCCTTGTACTCCTCCGAGTGCTTGGCCATGATCAGCGACGCCTTGAAGTAGCCGTCGCCGGTCCACTGGCCTTCCACCACCGCGCCGCGCCCCTCGCCGAAGAGGTCGGGCGCCGCGCCCTTGTGGCGCACGGGCACGGTGGCGCGGCCGTCGGACATGGTGAAGGTGAGGTCGAGCGTGCGCGGCTCCCACTTGAGCGAGCCGGGCGCCACCAGCCCGCCGAGGCGATAGGCCTTGCCGGCCACCGGCGCCGCCGTGAGCTCCGTGGGTGTGACGAAGTACACGGCCGACTGCGTCACGCCCGCCCAGATCATGTAGCCGAGCGCGATCAGAATGACGACGCCGCCGACGAGGAACTTCGGCTTCATGGGAGCGGGTGCCGCGAGGCCGGCTCCGAACGTGGGTGGCCTGAGATGGAACGTTGCCGGCTCCGTTGATCTCCAGCGATCATCAGTTCTCGCTCTTTTCTCACGAGGCGCCGCCAGTAGCCGCCGAGGACGAGGATTGCCAGTCCGTAGGCGGCGGCGACGAAGTTCCAGTGATCAGCCATCAGGCGAGCGCCTCCGATTCGGCGCGCAGCAGGCGGACCCGCTTGGCGACGAAATAGACGTAGAGCAGCGTGAAGGCCACCACGTTCACGAGCAGGGCGGCCAGGATCGCGGGCGGCATCGTGGCCGCCCCGGGCTTGAGCACGGACGGCGGCTGGTGCAGGGTGCGCCACCAGTACACGGAGAAGTGCACGAGCGGCACGTCGAGCGCGGCCACGATGCCGAGCACCGCGCAGTAGCGCGCGGCGCGCTCCTGGTCGTCGATCATGCCGCGCAGCAGCAGGTAGCCGAGGTACATCACGAACAGGATCGCCACGCTCGTGAGCCGCGCGTCCCACGTCCACCAGGTGCCCCACGTCGGCTTGCCCCAGATGGAGCCTGCCGCGATGGTGAGCCCGGTGAAGACCACGCCGACTTCGGCCGAGGCGTGGGCGAGACGGTCGGCGCCCGCCCGGCGCCGCGCGAGGTACGCGATGGAGGCGGCGAGCACCACGCCGAAGGCGAGGTAGGCGACCCACGCGGTCGGCACGTGCAGGTACATGATGCGCTGCACGTTGCCCTGGGTGGTCTCGCGCGGCGCCACGCCGAAGCCCATGACCATGCCGGCCACGAGCGTGAGTGCTGCGAGCCAGCCCATCAGCTTCGTCACGTTGAGGTTCACGTCAGCCCTCGAGAATGAAGTCGAACGTCAGGAGGCCCGCCACCACGTAGATGACGTCGGCGGCGACCAGCAGCTTCAGCCAGTGCGCGACCTCGGCGAGCGGCTCGTGCAGCAGCACCGCCTCGGTCGCCTTCACCGTGCCCAGCAGCACCGGCACCAGCACCGGCAGCAGCAGCACGGGAAACAGCAGCTCGCGCGCGCGCGCCTGCGCGGTCAGCGCGGCGAACAGCGTGCCCATGGCGGCGAACCCGACGGTCCCGAGCGCGATCACCATGATCAGCGGCGGCAGCACCGGGGCCAGGTCGACGTTGAAGAACAGCGCGAAGAGCGCCAGCACCATGGCTTCAACCACGAACATGAGCGCCAGGCTCCCGGCCAGCTTGCCGAGGTAGATCGCCGACTTGTCGCCGGGCGCGAGCAGCAGGCCTTCCCAGCAGTCGTTCTCGCGCTCGACCAGGAACACGCGGCCGAGCCCGAGCATGCCGCTCAGGATGAAGGCCAGCCACAGCAGGCCCGGCAGCACCGCGGACAGCCGCTCGCGATCGGCGTCGAGCGCGAATTGAAACACGAACAGGAGCGCCAGCGAGAAAAAGAGCAGCGAGTTGAGCGTCTCCTTCGACCGCCGCTCGACCAGCAGATCCTTCCAGGCCACGATCAGCGCGCGCCGCGCGTAGCTCAGGACCCTTCCTCCGTGTGCGCGACGTAGAGCCGCTGCACGTCGTCGGGCCCGAGCGCGCCGCGCGGCGTGTCGAGCGCGATGCGGCCGCCGGCCAGGATCGCCAGGCGATCGGCGACGCCCAGCTCGCGCCCGAAGCTGTGCGTGGCCATCACCAGCGCGCCGCCGCCGGCCTTGAAGCCCTCCAGGCGGGCCTCCAGCCACTTGCGCGCGCGCGCGTCGAGCGCGGCGAACGGCTCGTCGAGCAGCAGCACGCGCGGGCGGGCGAGGCCGACGCGCGCCAGGGCCAGGCGCCGCTTCATGCCGGCCGAGAACGTACGCACGCGCGCCTCGGCGTGGCGCTCGAGGTCCACGTCGGCCAGCGCCTGGCTCAGCGTGTCGGCGTCGGCCGGCAGCCCGGACAGCGTGGCCCAGAACTTCAAGTTCTCCCGCGCGGTCAGATCCTCGTAGAGCTGCACGCCGTGGGCGACCACGCCGATCAGCGGCCGCACCGCCTCGGCCTCGCGCGCGCAGTCGTGGCCGGCCACCGTGGCGGTGCCGCGCGTGGGCCGCAGCAGCGTGGCCACGATCTTGAGCAGGGTGGTCTTGCCGGCGCCGTTGGGGCCGAGCAGGGCGACCGCCTCACCGGCGGCGACGTCCAGGTCGACTCCATCCAGCACGCGCGTCGCGCCGAAGACGCGGACGAGGCCCCTTACGCGGATGAGAGGTTCAGCAACCATGCGTCGAACCGTGTCATTTTCGCCCACGCCCCCCGGCCGGTCAAGGAACGGACACGCGCCGGGGCCCGCCGACCACCCGCGCCACCACCGCCAGCACCGCCGTCATGTCGATGGCCCCGCCGACGGCCCACATCAGCACGCCGCCCCAGGCCTGGTCCTCGAGCGGGCTGACCGCCTCGGACGGCGCGTAGGCGTAAAGCGGCGCCGGGCTGGCGGCGAGCAGCACGCCGAGGGCCCCGCCCGAGAAGGCGGCCAGCACGAGGTAGACGACGCGGGCGACCGGCGAGGCCGGCGCGGCGACCCGCGGCGCCGGCGCAATCACCGGCCACCAGAACACCACGGCGGCGGCGGCGAACGAGACGTGCTCGAGATCGTGCAGCCAGCCGATCGTCAGCGCGGCGTCGTACGCGACGGGCAGGTGCCAGAGCCACAACACGAGCGCGTAGAGCGTCCACGCCACGGGCAGCCGCGTGAGCGCGCGCCACGCGCGGCGCACCGGGGCGCCCTCGGCCAGCCAGGCACCGGCCCGACGACGCGCGAAGGCCGGCAACGCCCACAGGACCGCGGGCAGCGGGTCGGCCAGCAGCACGAGCGGCACCGCGACCATCATCAGCAGCAGGTGCTGCGCCATGTGCGGCAGGAAGCGCTCGTGCGCCGCGTCGTGCAGCCCGAGCAGCGCCACGGCGGCGAGGACGAGGCCGCCCAGCGAGAGCGCCAGGCGTCCGACGAGCGGCGCGCGCCGCCGGGCGGGGCTGCGTCGAGCCAGCCGCGTCCAGCCGAGCGCGTAGGCGATGAGCGCCAGCGCGAGCGGCAGCGTGATCTCGGGCCGCCAGCGCCACGTCACGCTCATTGCCCCAGCAGCGTGTGGACGATCTGGTAGAGGCCTTCGAGCAGCAGGACGGCGAGGTTCAGCAGCGCCAGCGGGATGAGCACGCGCTCCAGCCTCACCGCGGTCCCTCGAGCCCGGGGCCGAGCCCGCCCCAGTGGACGAACAGGTAGTAGGCCGCCCACAGGACGAGGACCACGTAGACGACGATCAGCCAGCGGTTGACGCGACCCGCGTAGCTCTGGATCTCGCCGTCGGCGAAGTCGTGGATCGGCCCGCGCGCCTCGTCGGGCGTGCGCTCGGGCTCAGGCGTCGTCATGCTCGCGCTCCGCGCGCAGCACCTGGTGCTTGGCGTTCTCGACGTCGCCGAGCGCGCCGCTGGCCGCGCCCCACACGAACGCGCAGAGCGCGGCCAGGCCCATCAGCAGGGCCACGGCCAGCTCACCCAGCGTGAGGAATTCCAGCATCAGTCGCGGATCCCGGGATAGTACGGCCGCCGTCGCACGGCGCCCACGACGCCGGCGGCCGGGCGCGCGGGATCGAAGGCCGTGCGCGGCCGGTCGGCCGCGGTCTCCGGCGCATTCAGCGCGGCACGCGCCTCGGGCGACAGGCGCAGCGGCTCGCCGGTGAGGGGATCGGCCCATGCCGAGAGCGAGAGCACGTAATAGGCGATGGCCCAGCGCTCCTCGTCGGTCATCGAGTCCGCGAACGACGGCATCGGCGTGCCGTCGAGACCGGTCGTCATCGTGCGATAGACGTCAGTCACCGACGCGCCGGCCTTGAGCTGGCCGCGGGTGAAGTCGACGGGACGGATGGGGCGCTGGAAATCGTCGTGCAGCGTGTCGGCCGAGGGACCGTCGCCGCGCCCGCTGTCGCCGTGGCATTCGGCGCACTTCGCCTGGACGTAGAGCGTCTTGCCCCGGGCCACGAGCTGCGGCGTGGCCTTGGGCGGCGCCGGCAACGGGATCGGCGGCTCGACGGCGTCTTCCGTCCAGCGCTTGGACAGCGTCTTGAGGTAGGCGACGACCGCGATGCGCTCCTTGTCGGGGACCTCGTGCCACGTGGGCATCGCCGTCCAGCGCACGCCGCGCGTGACGGTGCGATAGAGGTCGCCGTCGGTGGGCAGGCTGCCGCTCGGCGTCGAGCGGAACTTGAAGACGCCCACCGTGAAGTCGCGCGGCAACGGCGACAGGAACGTGGCCGCGCGGCCGGCGCCGTCGCCGCGGGCGCCGTGACAGCCGGCGCAGTGATCGACGAAAACCTCGCGTCCCATCTCGCGCAGGTCCGCGCTCTCGGGAATCGTCATCGCCGTGACGCCGACCGCCTGCGGCTCGAAGACGTCGCGCCACGCCCCCCGGCTCGTGCCCAGCTTCTGGAGATAGCGCACGAGCGCGACCAGATCCGGGGTCGGCGCGACGAGGTGTACGGCGGCCGCGGGTGTGAACGGCACCGACGCCGCGCCGGTCGCCACCGAGGGACCGCGGCCGCCGCGGAGGCTCAGGTCCAGGACGGGCGTGGCGTCCACGGGGAAGCCGCCATCGGGACGCGGACGCACGAACGCCAGGCCGTCCTCGTTGACGACGAGCGGCACCGTGCGGTCCGGGCGCATCGTGAACCAGCGCCGCAGCGTCGAGGTGGCGGCCGCGTCCATCTTCTCGCCGGCGGCCGGCACGATGGCCTCGTCGAAGAGCCAGCGGAAGCGCGGCATCATCGACTCCGGCGCCACCATGCGCGGGTCCCAATGGTGCGCGTAGTGCCAGTCGTCGGAGAATTTCAAGCCGACGCGCGTGAGGTCGGGGCCGATGCGCCGCGTGGAGAGCAGGTGCGGCTGGTCCCACGCGTACTCGCCGGCCTCGGACAGCGGCCCCCAGCGCATTTCCTCGCCGGCGACGGGCCGCACGTACTGGCTGTGGCAGTACCAGCAGCCCTCGCGAGTGTAGACGGCGCGCCCGCGCGCTTCGAGCGGCGTGTAGTCGCTCGACTCGTAGCGCACCCACTTCACGTCGCCGAGGTCCGTGCGCACGGCGCGGGTGACCGTGCGCGTGCGCGACTCCGGCGCCAGCATCGGCAGCAGGCCTTGCACGAACATGGCCAGCGTCACGAACGCGAAGCCGGCGCCGACCGCGTAGGGGGCGATCGACTTCACGCCGGGCGCCGGAGCGAGGTCTTCATGAGCGCCAGCACCACGAACGACATGCCGACGTCCATGCTGAGCCCGGTGAAGGTGCGCACCCACCAGTACGGCTTGATGGCCACGACAGTGTCGAGGAACTCGGCACCCGCCATCAGCATGAAGCCCTGCTGCAGCCCCTGCGCGCTCAGCACGAGCGCCATCGAGCCGATGCCGAGCGTGATGAGCCAGAAGCCCCAGTTGGCCAGCCGGAACGACGCGAGCGGGGCGCCGGCCAGGCGCGGCCACACGTAGAGCACGCCGGCCACCGACCACAGGATGAAGGTGCCGAAGATCGTCAGGTGCGAATGGGCCACCACGAAATCGGTGAAGTGCGTCGGCTCCTGGACGCTGCGCAGCGCCTCCATCGAGCCCTGGAAGCAGCCGGCCAGGTACATCACCGAGCCCACGATCAGGAACTTGGCGGGCAGGTTGCGGCCGAGGTCACGCCACTGGCCGATCATGGTGCCGAAGAAGTTCTGCAGCACCGTCCACACCGGTACGATCAGCATCATCGACGACACGATCGCGATCGTCTCCGCCCAGTCGGCGATCGGCGAGTACAGGTAGTGGTGGATGCCGACGAAGGGATAGAAGAACGCGAGCGACCAGAATCCGATGAGCGAGAGCTTGTGGCTGTAGATCGGCGCGCGGATGGCCGCCGGTAGGAAGTAGTAGATGAGGACGTAGCCGGCCGGCGTGATCCAGAGCCCGATCACGTAGTGGATGAACAGGCCGTGCCAGGCGGCGTTGTTGATGCCGGGCATGTGATTGGGGCCGACCAGCAGCAAGACCAGGTTGGCGTCGGTCCACACGAGCGCGGCGATCAGGTACCAGAGCGAGACGTAGAGCGGCGTCTCGCGGCGGCGGCGGATCGTCATGAGCATCTGCACGGTCAGCGCGAGCATCACGCCGAAGATCACCAGCACATTGCCCAGCGGCATTTCGCCCAGCTCCCAGCCGCGGTTCCAGCCCGCCAGCAGCAGCGCCATCGCCACCACGAGGTTCACGTTCCAGACGACCAGCAGCGGCCGCGACCAGCCCTCGCGCCAGAGCCGCGTGCCGCACAGGCGCGGCACCACCCAGTGGCAGAGCCCGATGAAGAGCGTGGAGAAGGCGCCCCACACCACGCCGTTGGTGTGCACGGGCCGCAGCCGGCCGAACGTGAGCCACGCGCTGTCGCCGAGGAAGCCGGGGTCGGTGAACTTCAGCGAGACGAGCGCGCCGATGGTGGGGAAGAGCAGCAGCCAGCCGAGGCCCCAGCCCAGCCAGGCGCGGATGAGAGCGGGATCGACGAAGGCGTCGTTGCGCGCGGCGGTGCCGGCGCTCGAGACGGCCTGCGTGGGAATCTCTAGCCGATCCTCATCGCGCGCAGGCGGGCGATGCGTTCCTCGGTCGAGGGATGCGTGGAGAAGAGCCGCATCAGGGAGGCGCCGCTCAGCGGATTCACGATGAACAGGTGCGCGGTGGCCGGGTTGGCGTTCATCGGAACGGCGTGCGCGGCCATGTCGAGCTTCTCGAGGGCCTTGGCCAGCGGCCACGGGCGGCCGGCCAGCCGCGCGCCGGTGGCGTCGGCCTGGAACTCGCGCGCGCGCGAGACGGCGAGCTGCACGAGCATGGCAGCGATGGGCGCCACGACGGCCATCAGGATCATGCCGATCGGGCTCGGCCCCTCGTCGTCGTCGCTGCGGCCGCCGCCCATGAAGGCCGCCCACTGCGCCATGTGCGCGAGGTAGGTGATGGCGCCGGCCAAGGTCGCGGCGATCGTCGAGATGAGCACGTCGCGGTTGATGACGTGCGACATCTCGTGGGCCAGCACGCCCTCCAGCTCCTCGCGATCGAGGATCCGCGTGATGCCCTCGGTCACCGCCACCGCGGCGTGCGCGGGATTCCGTCCGGTCGCGAACGCGTTGGGCTGCTCGCTGGGGATGATGTAGACCTTCGGCATCGGCACGCCGGCCTTGGTGGCCAGCCGCCGGACCGTGCTGTAGAGCTCGGGGGCGCTTGCCTCGTCCACGGGCTGTGCGCCGTACATGGCCAGGACGATCTTGTCCGACCACCAGTAGCTGACGAAGTTCATGACGAAGGCGAAGATGAGCGCGATCAGCATGCCGTTACGCCCGCCGATGGCGCCGCCGATCAGGACGAGCATGGCAGTCAGGACCGCGAGGAGCAGCGCGGTCTTGAAAACGTTGGACATGGCTGTCGCCCTCCTCGAGCGTTGGGACGAAAAAAGCCTAACAGAGGGTTCCCGGGGGGTCAAACACCTTGACGAAGGTAGGCCCCGTCGCTATACTGGGCCGGTTTAGTAAAAAAATTCTTTAACGTCACAGACTTACGGCCCTCGGACGCTGGCACGTCGAGGGTCGCCCCGAGGTGAGTCGAAAGCCATGATCATCCGCGTCTCCGAGCTCGAAGAGCAGGGGCTTCGGATCGATGACGTCGCCGCGGTCGGCGCGGTCTTTCCGGACCCGTCGTGGCGGCTCGAGGCGGTCGCGCTCGAGGTCGAGCCCGACGGCAACGATGTGTTCGTGCGCGGGCGCCTGAAGGCGACCGTGGACCAGACGTGCGGCCGCTGCCTCGAGGTCTTCCCCGCGCGCATCGACGCGCCGGTCGACGTGCGGGTCGTCCCCAAGCCGTCGGGCGCCGACAGCGTCGAGCTCGGCGCCGACGACCTCGACGTGGACTTCTACGAGAACGACGAGCTGGACATGGCGCGCGTCGTCGTCAACGAGACGACCCTGGCGCTGCCGATGAAGCCGCTGTGCCGCGAGGATTGCCGTGGGCTCTGCCCCGTCTGCGGGGCCAACCGCAACGTGGCGCCGTGCACGTGCGACACGCGCCCGCCCGATCCGCGCCTGGCCGCCCTGCGCGACCTGGCCACCCGGCTGGCGAACTGAGAGAAAGGACACCCGTTCCATGCCGCTGCCCAAGCGACGTCACTCGCGCGCCCGCGGGCGCAAGCGCCGCACCCACTACAAGCTGGCCCAGCCCACGCACGCGGTGTGCCCGCAGTGCCGGGAGGCCAAGCAGCCTCACCGCATCTGTCCGCACTGCGGCTACTACAAGGGTCGAGAGGTCCGCGCTGTCGAGACCGCGTAGCGGCGCGCCGAGGCCGCGGCCGGAACAGCCATGAAGATCGCCGTTGACGCCATGGGCGGCGACCACGGCCCGGCCGTGGTGGTGGAGGGGGCGCTCGCCGCCGTCCGCGAGTTCGCCTCGTCCGTCATCCTGGTGGGCGACCGCGAGGCCATCGAGCACGAGATCCGCCGGCTCGGCGCCCAGAGTCTCGGCGTCGAGATCCGTCACGCCTCCGAGATCGTGGGCATGGCCGAGAGCCCGTCGATGGCCCTGCGGCGCAAGCGCGATTCCTCCCTGCGCGTCGCCGCCGAGCTGGTCCGCGACGGCAAGGCGGCCGCGTTCATCTCGGCCGGCAACACCGGCGCCGCCATGGCCATCTCGATGTTCGTCATCGGCGTGCTCCGCGGCATCGACCGGCCGGCCATTGCGGCCGTGCTGCCGAGCCTGAGCGGGTTCGCCGTGCTCATCGACGCGGGCGCCAACATCACGCCGAAGCCCTGGCACCTCTTCCAGTTCGCCATCATGGGCCACGTGTACGCGCGCGACATCCTGCGCATGGAGCGGCCGCGCGTGGGCCTGCTGTCGGTCGGCGAGGAGGAGGGCAAGGGCAACGACCTCACCCGCGAGGCCTACGAGCTGCTGAAGGAGTCGAAGCTCAACTTCATCGGCAACATCGAGGGCCGCGACGTCTACAACGGCAACTGCGACGTCATCGTCACCGACGGGTTCACGGGCAACGTGGCCCTGAAGATCTCGGAGAGCCTGGCCGAGATGGTCGGCGCCATGATCAAGGAAGAGCTCACGCGCGACCTGCGCTCGAAGATGGGCGCGGCGCTGTCGGTGCCGGCGTTCGGCCGCTTCAAGAAGCGCGTGGACTACACCGAGATGGGCGGCGCGCCCCTGCTCGGCATCGACGGCGCCGCCATCATCTGCCACGGCGCCTCGCCGGTGAAGGCCATCAAGAACGCCGTCCGCGTGGCGGCCGAGTGGGCCAAGGCCGGCCTCAACGAGCACATCAAGGCGGCGCTGGAAGCCGAGGTCGCCCGCGGCGGGCGAGAGGGGAGCCGGGAATGACGCGGGCCAGGATCACCGGGGTGGGAGCGTACGCGCCCAAGCGGGTCCTCACCAACGCCGACCTCGAGAAGATGGTGGCCACCAGCGACGAGTGGATCGTCCAGCGCACCGGCATCCGCGAGCGTCACATCGCCGACGAGACGGAGGCGACGTCCGACCTCGCCATCAAGGCCGCCCAGCAGGCGCTGGAGCGCGCCAACCTGGTGCCGGAGGACATCGAGTTCATCGCGGTCGGCACCACCACGCCCGACATGATCTTCCCGTCGGTCGGGAACATCGTGCAGCACCGGCTCGGCTGCCGGCGCGCCGGCTCGGTCGACCTGATGGCCGCCTGCGCGGGGTCCGTCTACTCGCTCACCGTCGGCTCGCAGTTCATCCAGACCGGCAAGTACAAGCGCGTGCTCTGCATCGGAGCGGAGACGCTGTCGAAGATCACGGACTTCACCGACCGTGGCACGTGCATCATCCTGGCCGATGCCGCCGGCGCGGCCGTGCTGGAGGCGACCGAGGAGGACCGCGGCATCATCGACGTCGATCTCTACTCGGACGGCCAGTACTGGGAGCTGCTCTACCAGCCGGCCGGCGGGTCGCGTCATCCCGCCACGGCGGAGACGGTCGCCAAAGGAATGCACTACGCGAAGATGAAGGGCAACGAGGTGTTCAAGGTCGCGGTGCGGATGTTCGCGGAGTGCGCCGAGAAGATCCTCTCGCGCAACGGCTTCACGGCCGACGACGTGAGCCTCTTCATCCCGCACCAGGCGAATCTCCGGATCATCGAGGCAGCCTGCAAGCGGGTAAGCCTGCCGATGGACCGCGTATTCGTCAACGTCGATCGCTATGGCAACACCGGCGCCGCCTCCGTCTACGTCGCCCTCGAAGAAGCCCTCGCCGCCGGCCGCATCAAGCGCGGCGACCTGATCCTGATGGCCGCCTTCGGCGGCGGCTTCGCCTGGGGCGCCGTCCTCATGCGCTGGTAGCAATGATCGCCTTCACCTTCCCCGGCCAGGGGTCGCAGGCCGTCGGCATGGGGCGCGCGTTCTACGAGGCGTCACCCGCCGCCAAGCGGATCGTCGACGAGGCCAACGACGCGCTCGGCATGGACCTGCGCCGCGTGATGTTCGAGGGGCCGGAGGCCGACCTCGCGCTCACCGCCACCACGCAGCCGGCCGTGCTCACCGCCAGCGTGGCCGCCGCCGCCGCGTGCGCCGAGCGCGGCCTCACGCCGGCGCTGGCCGCCGGCCACAGCCTCGGCGAGTATTCCGCCCTCGTGGTGGCCGGCGCGCTCACGCTGGCGGACGCGGTCCGGCTGGTCCGCCGGCGCGGTGAGTTCATGCAGGAGGCGGTGCCGGTCGGCACCGGCGCCATGGCGGCGATCATGGGCGTCGGCCTCGACGTCGTCGAGCAGGTGTGCGCGGACGCCGGCAAGGGCGAGGTCGTGGACATCGCCAACGTGAACTCCGCGCAGCAGATCGTCATCGCCGGCCACAAGACGGCGGTCGAGCGCGCGGTGGCGCTGGTCAAGGACCGCGGCGGCCGCAAGAGCGTGCTGCTACCGGTGAGCGCGCCGTTCCACTGCGCCTTGATGTCACCGGCCGCCGAGCGTCTGGCCGCTGAGCTCGGGCGCGTGAAGGTGAGCGATCCGACGATCCCCATCGTGCGCAACGTGGACGGCGGGGTCACGCGCACCGCGGCCGAGGTGGTGCCGTTCCTGCTGCGCCAGGTCGCCAGCCCGGTGCGCTGGACCGCGTGCGTACAGCGGCTGGCCGCCGAGGGCGCGCGCGCGTTCGTCGAAGTCGGACCCGGCCGCGTGCTCACCGGCCTCGCCAAACGCATCGTCGAGGACGCGCCGGCGGTCTCCGTCGAGGATCCGGCCGGGCTCGACAAGGCGCTCGCCGCGCTGGCGGCCGCGTGAGCGACTCGCCGCTGAAGGGCAAAGTGGCGGTCATCACCGGCGGCAGCCGCGGGATCGGCCACGCCGTCGCCGCCTTGCTGGCCGAGCACGGCGCGGCCGTGGTAGTGTCGGGCCGCGATCCCGAGCGGCTGCAGCGCGCCGTGCGAGACCTCGAGGAGCGCGGCGCCGCGGCGCACGGCATGGTGGCCGACGCCGTCAAGCGCGAGGACGCCGACCGCCTCGTGGAGGCGGCCAAGGAGCGCTTCGGCCGGCTCGACATCCTGGTGAACAACGCCGGCATCACTCGCGACGGACTCCTCATCCGGATGAAGGACGAGGACTGGGACCGCGTGATGGAGACCAATCTGAAGGGCGCCTTCCTGATGACGCGCGCGGCGTCCAAGCTGATGGTCCGGCAGAAGAGCGGCGGGCGCGTCATCAACATCGCCTCGACGGCCGGCGCGATGGGCAACGCGGGTCAGACCAACTACTCGGCGGCGAAGGCCGGCCTCATCGGCCTGACCAAGGCGGCGGCGCGCGAGCTGGCGCACTGGGGCATCCTGGTCAACGCAGTGGCGCCGGGCCTCATCGAGACCGACATGGCCGCGGCGCTGCCGGTCGAGGCCAAGGAGGCGCTGCTCGCGCAGGTGCCGCTCAAGCGCATCGGCACCGCCCGCGAGGTGGCCGAGATGGTAGGATTCCTCGCCGGTGACGGGGCTGCGTACGTGACGGGCCAGGTGTTCCACGTCAACGGTGGCTTGTACATCTGAGCGATCAGCAGCGGGTCAATCTTCGTAGTCGAGGAGACCGGTTCATGGCGAAGTCAGTCGAGGAGAAGGTGAAGGAGATCATCGTCGAACAGCTCGGGGTCGACGAGGAAGACGTCAACCCGAACGCGAAGTTCATCGAGGACCTGGGCGCCGACTCCCTCGATACCGTCGAGCTCGTCATGGCCCTGGAGGAGCACTTCGACATCCAGATCCCCGACGAGGACGCCGAGAAGATCGTGACCGTCGGCGACGCCATTCAGTACATCAAGGACAACTCGTAGGCCGGCATGAGCGAGCGCCGTGTCGTCGTCACGGGCCTGGGGGCGCTGACCCCGGTGGGCAACAACACCGAGGAGTTCTGGTCGTCCCTCAAGCAGGGCAAGTCGGGCATCGGGCCCATCACGAAGTTCGACGTGAGCGAGAAGGACGCGAGCGGCCAGTTCAAGTACGTGACGCGCATCGCCGGCGAGGTCCGTAACTTCGACGAGCTCAAGTACGTCGAGAAGAAGGACGCGCGCCGCCTCGATCCGTACCTGAAATATGCCATCGCCACCAGCGCGATGGCGGTCGAGGATGCCGCGCTCGATCCGGCCAAGGTGGACAGCACCCGCTTCGGCGTGCTCATCGGCTCCGGCATCGGCGGCATCAGCACGCTGATCGAGGGCGAGAAGGTCCTGAAGGAGAAAGGCCCCGACCGCGTGTCGCCGTTCGTCATCCCGATGCTCATCGTGAACATGGCGGCCGGGCTGGTCTCGATGCGCTTCGGGGCCAAGGGCCCGAACTCCTCCGTCGTCACCGCGTGCGCCACCGGCAACCACGCCATCGGCGACGCCGCCAAGATCATCGAGCGCGGCGACGCCGACGTGATGATCGCCGGCGGCGCCGAGGCCATCATCGTGCCCATCACCATCGCGGGCTTCTGCTCGATGAAGGCCATGTCCACGCGCAACGACGAGCCGGAGAAGGCCTCGCGTCCGTTCGACGCCGGCCGCGACGGCTTCGTGTGCGGCGAGGGCGCCGGCATCGTCGTGCTGGAGTCGCTCGAGCACGCCGTGCGTCGCGACGCCCGCATCTACGCCGAGGTGGTCGGCTACGCCATGACCGGCGACGCGCACCACATGACCGCGCCCGATCCCGAGGGCGACGGCGCCACCCGCGCCATGACCCTCGCGCTCGAGGACGCCGGCGTCGATCCGTCCGTGGTGGGCTACATCAACGCCCACGGCACCTCGACGCCCTACAACGACAAGTTCGAGACCATCGCCATCAAGCGCGCCTTCGGCGACCACGCCCGCAAGCTCGCCGTGTCGTCCACCAAGTCGATGACCGGCCACCTGCTGGGCGCCGCCGGCGGCATCGAGGCCGTCGCCACGGCGCTGGCGCTGCACCATGGGCTGCTGCCGCCCACCATCAACTACGAGACGCCGGATCCGGATTGCGACCTCGACTACGTGCCGAATCAGGCGCGGAAGGTCGATATCGAGTACGCGCTCTCTAACGCATTTGGGTTTGGCGGTACGAACGCGACCTTGCTTTTCCGTCGTTACCGCGGCTAGCGGCGGGCCGCTGAAAAGGGCCCATCTGCGTCGTTGCCTCGTCGTTCCCTCCCTGCGGCGTAGGCGGCCTACGCCTCAGTCGTGAACTCCTCGGCGCCTAGCATCTGGACCCTTTTGAGCGGCCCGACCATCACGTCTTAGATCGGCTGTCACTGTGGTGGACAATGAGAATCTCTCTGCGCTTGAGCGGCGGCTTGGGTATTCGTTTCGGGATCGGGGGCTGCTGATTCGGGCGTTGACGCATGCTTCATATTCGGCGGAGCATCCGTCCGCGGAGCATCAGGAGGCGTTGGCGTTTGTGGGGGATGCGGTGGTGAGCTTGGTGGTCGCGGAGCATGTGTTTGGGGTGGAGCCGGGGGCGGCGGTGGGGCGGTTGACGCCGTTGCGCGCGGAAGTCGTCGCGGACGAGGCGCTGGCGCGGTGGGCGGCCCGGCTCGAGCTGGGGGCAGTGCTGCGGCTGGGGCGTGGCGCGGAGCAGGAGGGGGGGCGCCAGACGTCGTCGATCCTGGCGACGACCCTGGAGGCGGTGCTCGGCGCGCTGTATCTGGAGACGGGGCTGGATGCCGTGCGCGGGGTGGTCGGACGGCTCGCGGGCTGGCCCCGCGCGTGACGATGGTACGCTGAGGGCATGCGACTGTGGCCGTTCCGGCGGCGGCGCGTCACGCTGCCGCCGCTGCCCGCCGATGACCTGCTGATCACCGAGGAGCGGCTGCGCCACGCCGCCGACGGCGTGCTCATCGTCCACGAGCGGCAGATCCGCGGCGGGGTCATCGTCTTCCGCGGCGCGCTCCAGACCGACCCCGCGCGCGCCGTCGACACGCTCCTACCCCGCTTCGGCGCGTTCGGCTACACGCCGTTCCTGAAGGCCCAGTGCGACGGCGGCGTGGTGGTGCAGGCGTGGCCGCTGGGCGACCTCACGCAGGCGGCGCGGCCGCGGCTGGCCCTGGCGCTCTTCGCGCTCACCGTGCTGTCCACCTTCGCCGCCGGCTGGGCGTTCTTCACGGGCTCGGAGAC
>Ga0137394_10001060_pt1 | contig 19797 bp, 24 predicted proteins | sample czobulk116metaG_FD_108278 | JGI IMG/M metagenome (GOLD analysis project Ga0137394, IMG submission 108278) | Vadose zone soil microbial communities from Angelo Coast Range Reserve, California, USA - czobulk1.16 metaG | ecosystem: Environmental > Terrestrial > Soil > Vadose zone | place: USA...
AATCGATGACTTCTCGCAGCAACATCCAAGAAAAAACAATACCATTACCACATGCATCACGACCCCTCACTACGAACCACTGGCACAGCTTGCAACACAGGCTCCGATTCCCGCACAATCCCCATTGGCAGCATCGGTTGCACAATCAGCAAGGCATTGAACATCGACCCCATTGGAACGACCTAGTCTGGTATGTGAGCTCAACCGGTCTGCTCTGGGGAATCAATCAAGTGCGCACCTTCAAGCTTCGCATTCCCAAACGAGGCTTGAGCAACGAGAGCGAAGATGGTCAGAGAGAGAGAAACAATGGTCCTTTTGAACATCATTATGTGTCGCGAGAAAGAATGGTTGTAACTGGCAGTTCTCTGGGTTGGTGGGATTGCAGTTATACTATGAGGAAGTAAGCAACGTTGCTCCTAATTTATACCCAGGTGGACCGGGCGCGCTCTTCGGGTTCAAGACGAGACGTCAAGGCATGGTTTGAACAGTTGCTGTATGGGTGACACCTTCGATTGAGTATGGTGCTTGGTTCCGTGAACGGTTCAAAGTCGAAGTCCGCCGCATGACAGAACGCACAGAAGGGCATGTCCATGTTCACGATCCTCTCTTGTCCAAGGTCTTCTCGATGCCGCTATGAGGGATATGAGTCACTTGACGAGTTACTTTAGGAAGTAGCGCGAAGTCCTTGGAGTGGCGATCCTAGCGGTTGGCGACATCATTTAATGCAACTAGATTTTCTCACGCTGAGGTGCCAGAGCGGAGATGATCGGATGGAACAACCCAAAGGCCGGGGTACGAAGACTAGACTTCTATTTCCTCAGCCGGTGTTAACTTCGTTGCAAGCCCCGTTGGACTTAAACATAGCTAGTGTCGAAAATGTACAGGCCTTGTCCAAGTGATGTGTCGTGGCGTAAGTACAGCATGCATGCACTCTCTACGACGTATGCTGCTGTTCTCAGCCTGTTTGTCCGAGTGAGCGAAAGGTGTATGCTGTCACTGCATTGAAGGGCTAGATGGGGAACTCACGCCTCGCCCATGAGAGGACCAATTTCGTGGCTCGTGGTCTGCTGGTCATTGAACAGATCAGATCATAGATAAGGCTGTTTCACGTCGCCTGCACGAGCAGTAGAAAACAGTGCGCGAGCAGAAGAGGTGAGGAGATTCTTGGAAGTATGACTTGCAGTCCTGTCATAAGAAACTTAATGGGATGAATGTACCGTAGTTTGCTGAGGACTCAAGCCGGTTGATCAGTTACGTACCTAGTAAAGCCTGGGTTTGAATGGACGGGAGAACACATTCTCCATATAATCATGAGACGTCTTTCGGTGCATCGCAGGCCCCATACTGTTCTCTATTCATTCTCCTTTGTGAATGACGATGACTCGTGAAAAGGTGTGCCTTTGCCGAGCATTCGCAGTCGACTGCAACTGAACGTGACCTGGGTTTGCTGCCAGGATATTTATATTCATATCTTGAGTACTGTTGCAAGAGTGGAGATGATGAAATTGCAAATGCGGACAAAATCAGTGACAGAAGCAAAGATGTGAAGGCTTCCGGTCCTTCTGCTGGTGTTACACCCGTGGAACTGACACTCACTTGCTGCTCGGCTCGCAGCCCAGAAGACCTCGTTAGCACCAAAAACTCGTTGGCAGCTTCAGATATCCGTGTGCATATAGTACAGCATATGCGCGCATTCTACGATGTGCGGTGCTACTAGTCGGAAAGTGGCATATGTTGTCGAACGGCGAAAGGGCCCGGGGCGTGCCAGCCTGAGTGGCACCTCCGAGTCAGTGAATCACCGTGAGAAAACCAGTGTCACTACCCGCGGTCTGTGTCGCGAATAAATCAGACCATGAACTAGCATATTTCATGCCCGCCGATTCGAGCAATAAAGAACCAATGCTCGCGAGCGCCAAGCAGAGGAGATGAGCAGAGCAAAGAGCAAAGAGATTCCTTCCGAGTCGGACCTTGCGATAGTACTAGGTGCCACGCAGGCTGACGTAACGTAATCAAAACCACTTTTCCACTATTTTTCATTAAATTTCATTTTTTGATACGGCCGTCTCATTACTCATTGAAGTTGGCCGGGACGCGACTCGGGGGTCCCACTGGCAGGAGTGGACACCGTAATCGTGGGCCTTGGCACCTGCTCTATGGGCACCTTGGACGGAAGAAGCGCGGGTGGGCCTTCGATGATGCAAACCGCAACAGAAAGTCACTGAAAAGCACGTTGTTAGAACGTGGACTCCGACCCTCCCCCTTGCGTGCACGCTTTCTCTGCAGCAGCCCTTTTTGTTGTCCCCGGTCACGGTCGGAACCCCGTGACGTCCGGGAAACCCTTTCTCAGGCTGTTTCCTTTGTATTGTGCCTTTCCCGCAATCCCCGTTACTGATTGAGGCCATTAGTATGCCTTCCTGGACGTCATCCTCCAACACCCTCGCGCCTTTGAGGCAGCGGCCTCTCGGTCCCCCTCGTCGAGCCGCATGGCGCACTCGTGTCAGATGTCCTCGCTGTCCATGAGCACCTACGACGGGTAAATGATGGATCAATGATTTCTCGCAGTAACATCTAAGTAGGGATAACTTGAACACCATATGTGTCACGACCCATCCGCCATCGGGAGCTCACAACTTTGCAGAATGCAGGTTTGAGCGTCCGAATACGACTCATACTGGTCCACGCAATCATCAACGCATCCACCGAAGTCTCCATTGGAACGACCTATTCTGGTATGTGAACTTAAGGAATCCTGCTCTGTGGAATCAAATAAGTGCGCACCTGCAAGCTTCACGTTCTCAGGCGATTCTGGAGGAGCAGCTAGAGCGAGGATGGCCAAAGAGAGAGCAAAGATAGTTCTTTTGAGCATCGTCGTGCGTCGCGATAAAAAGTGGTTGTAACTGGTGGTAGAAAGCCCACTGGCAGTTCGCCTAGTGGTGGGGTTGGTGCAGTTACTAGTATGCCACGAGGAAGTAATTTTTGCTTCTAATATATACCCCGATGGCCCGGGCGCACTCTTCAGGTTCAGGACGAGACGCAAAGCATGGTTTGAAGTTACTTTATTGATGACACCTTCGATTAGGTATGTTATCTGGTTTCGTGAACGGTTCAGAATCAAGTCCGCATGACAGAACACACGGAAGCACTCGAACATGATGTCCATGTCCCCGATTCTCTGCTGTTCAAGCTCTTGTCAACGCTGCTATGAGGGATACGACACACCTAACGAGTTACTTTGGAGAGTAGCGCGGAAGTCCTTCGAGTGGGGAATCTTGACTCGGGCCTTGTGGCTCAACCGTGCAGGTCACAGTGGTCGGCGACCATCGCTTAGTGCAATTAGAGTTTCTCACGTTGAGCTGCTAAAGCGGAGATAATGAAACAAGCCAAAAGTATGAAGATTAGACTTCTATTTCTTCAGGCGGTCTTAAGTCCGTTGCAAGCCCCGTTCGACTGAAAACTACAAGTTGCTAGTATAGAAAGTGTCCGCGCTTCTTCCATCGAGTTGGGAAGGTCTGGCAAGCAGATAAAACTGTTTTCAGCGGAGTTCGACCCTGAGAAACGAAGGAATTCATGACTCCGACCGTGATGTTATCGCCGACGCGAATCTCTCGGATAAATGGCACGCTCTGTTGTGACTCCCTGCCGCGAAATACGACAGAAAGACATGATGTAAGTATTCATTCGGGACGCAGCGAGTGCTGCTGAATCCCTTTTGCGATTTGGCTGCGCAAGGGCGTGACTGCTTTCCGGTTTCGCCTATCCTTTCTACATTATCGACCAACTCCTCGCACTGCTAGATAAAGTGCTCGAAAGAGAGAAAGGCTTTGCATATCGACTAGACGGTGTGAGAGCTTGGAACTCCGCGCCTTTGACTCTTCAGTGAGCGCCTGGACAAGGTATTACCCGATCGCCAATCACCTGGAAGGGCGGGCACCCACGGCATCGTCCTCGTAGCCGTCCGACTTCTGTCGAACTCAAACGTTCGCTAGAACTTCGATTTCGACAATCGATATCCCTTGCTACTGCCCACCTCTTCCCTCTGGGAGATGATGCATATTCTTGAGGGCTGCGAGGCATCACCAAGGAGTGATTGCGTCTGTTAGCTGCTAGCTGCAAATTGTCCAGTGACTTGACGAGCGTCTGCGAAGACACCGTCCAGCTCTCAGTTAATGGCGACGGAGAGAATATTGTCCGTCCTTGATCTTAGTCTCTTCGATAATCGTCGCACGTGCGCACCGACAAAAAATGGGCGTTTCCCAATGCGTTAAATAACATACAAGGGGTAGCGGCGCGAACATATCTTGTATATACCTCGACAGATGAAAATCCCTAGTTCGGAATAGCAATCGCCTTCTGGAACCTGATCGCCGACGGCGTATCGTGATGTACAGCCATGAGCTTCCAACCAGCCTGGTTCAGCAGGTCGCGAAGATACGTGATCGTGCGCTCCTGGCCGTTGGAGAACCCCATCATCTTTGCGCCGGCGCACAAAAAAAAAAGGGAATGTCAGCACGGCAATGTTACATATTACTTCTGCTTACCATGACGTCGGTATTGTACGCCATCGAGGATGCGCGACCCAAGTTAGGGAGCAGCGGCTTGGGTGGCACGGGAACCTCTGCACCTGGGATCTCGTGTGTCGCGGGTTCGTCACAGGCACAGGCTATCAGCTGCTCGACAATGATGAGTTGGGTCTTGGGCGCAGCGGCGACGCGCAGGTGTTTCAGTATGGAGAGACAATAGTCGTCAGCCCTGTCGTGGAGTATCCCGCAGACTAGGAAGACAGAGACATCGTCTTCTTGCGCAGGCTGTGGGTCAAAGAAGCTGTGGCCTTTGTGATGAAAGGTCAGTGTGCGACAGCGACACGATGCAGGTGGAATTTGACGAACTTTGGAGCTTTACGCGGCCAGATTCGAGTGCGTTGGACATGTTCTTTTTCCAGAACTGCGGCCCATATATTATAAGGTACATACCATGCTTGGAAAGAGTGGATTCAGCCACATACCTCAACTGCATCCCCCATGACGGACTCGCGGTCCTGGACAACGAAGCGAAGTTGAGGGAAGCGCGTGACAAGTGTCAATGACTGCGAACCAACTCCACCTCCTACATCCACAACCAGCGAGCCTTCAGGTAGATTTTCCCAGGCGTACCCTGCCAGGTCGATATTTAAAGGTCAGATGATGATGGTCTGCAAAGCCGCGCAACATGACAGAACCTTCGAGGATAGCATCTTTGGACACCATGTTCCCCAAGCCATTCATGGCAGCTCCGAATCGAGCATGTCGCAACCTATTGTCTGGGCGATCCAGCCAGCTCCAAAAATCTTCGTCAACATTATGTGCTTTGTTAAAAGCAGTCTTGTTAACTGCGCTGGCGTGTCCGATTTCCGGGTCAAGAAGGGTCTCAGTCAAATAACTGGAGGCCTTGAAACCCTCGTCAAGGCTGCAGAAATGCATCAGGATCCGTGTAGGAGGGTCCGAGTGAGAAATAAATACGTACGCATGTTCAATGATGGATGTCATCCCAAGGGTTCCTATGTGCTTTGATTCGGGACTGACCAAAGTGAGTTCATTGATGCTGGCCGCCAAACGTAAAGGCCAACCTCGTCATCAGCTCCTCGACCGACTTGCCGGTGTCCAGAACGGAAGATAGACGATTATTGGCAAACACGTCGGGGGATACCTCCGTGAATATATGATTCGTAGCAAGGAGGCGCAGGATACGAGCTAATGATGTTAATCATGGATGATTTACTGATCGACGATGATACGTACCTAATTTTCCACTGTGAACTTTGGTGGGCTTGGCGATTTCACCGACATGTTTCCCCTACGCAACAGAAGGTCTGGCGTAGTTGTGAAATAATGAATAACTATGACATTACCTTTGGACCAGCATCCCGAAGGATCTCAGCAACATGGGTGCTAATCGCAGTCCTCATTGCAGTGGAAACGTGAAACTTAAATTTTCCCCACGTGAGTAATATTAACACCCCACAGGGGCTGTCAATTTCACCTGCATCATAAGATCGAGGAGTGTGAGAGGCGCGGGCCGCACAAGCGTCATGAGTTGTGCCGCGGCAGAAGTGATCGACGATCCGGCAGACTGGATGGCAGGGTGCATGCGCGGTGCTTCGGATTCAAGGCTAAAAGGAGAATCGGGAGAGGGGAAGTTGAGACATTTGGTGGTAACGGCGGTCTCGATCTGTTCTACAGATGATTGTATGATGTTGGCGAGGGCCTTCAACTCTGCCAACGCATCTTGCGAAAACCTTTGGTGCTGTCAAATACCCAACACCGGCTGATGGCACATGTGGGACGTACCTTGTGACGGCAGGCTGTGAGGACAAAGGAGTAGGATTTGAGACGGAGAGAGACATTGTGAATGATGAGAGGAGAACAATGATAGATGATTTATACACATTACCGTGTAACCCGCTGGGAAAGTTCATACAGTCTTGGAGACGCCCGTTGACATGTACATCATGATGTTGATAGAGGAATAACAAATCTCGACCCGCGGATATTTTCCTGAGGTATGTTCCTATACAAAAGTTGAGCGTCAGCGCCCACCCGCCCTACGGCAGCGACACCGAGAGTTGTGGCGCAATCTGCAGGAGTTCTTAGTGATTTCAGCCAATACGACCCCTAGCCTTTTTACGCACCGCGAATGGCTGATTTCTTTAGATCTGGGAAGGAATAAGCAGGCACATCAAATTGATGACTGTTGGGGTCGGATTGTCCGATTTGGTTGGTCGCACCCAGCCAATCATCTTAGTGGCGCGTTCCGTGGCGTTCTTGGACCTATCAGTAGGAGAGATGGACATGCTTGTACTGCCATTCGGTTAATAACTTCCTGGAGCTTCTTAGCCGACGAGACGAGAGAAAACACTACAGTACAGTTGTACTACTGAGAAAACTTGATCGCCGTGTGACGCGGATAAAACCGATGAATTCACGTGGCGACAACGTCGGGCCGCTCGGACCGACATGCGTATTCTTGAGGGCGTCACCAAGGAGTGATGGCACAAATCGTCCAGTGACTTGACGAGAGCCTGAAAAGAGCTCTGGCTTTCAGGCCTCAGGGAAACGGTGAGGCAAAGAAGGATGATCAATATTTCTCCATCTGTTGGTAACGGTCGCGCGTTGCACAAACAAGGACGTTGGTGTTTCGCAACAGCTAAAATGCCATATCTCGGCCATATCTCACAAATAACACCTCGACAAAGGAAAAATTGAAACGCTAGCTCGGAACAGCAATCGCCTTCTGAAACCTGATCGTTGTCGGAGAGTCGTGATGTACGGCGATGAGCTTCCAACCAGTGTGGTCCAACAGGTCACGAAGATAGGTAATCGTGCGTTCTTGTCCGTTGAGGAATCCCATCATCTTCGAGCCACCGCCGCAAAAAATTGTCGCTCAGCATTTGTCTCGCAGATGTGAGATTCATTTTTGCTCACCATGACGTCGGTATTGTATGCCATAGATGACGCGCGACCAAAGTTGGGGAGCAGCGGTTTGGGCGGCACGGGAACCTCCGCGCCTGGGATCCCGTGCGTCGCGGGTTCGTCACAAGCGCAGGCTATCAGTTGATCGACAATGATGAGCTGGGTCTTGGGCGCGGCGGCGACGCGTAGGTGCTTTAGTATGGTAAGGCAATACTCGTCGGCCCAGTCGGTAAGTACTTTGCAGACGAGGAAGACGGAGACGTCCCCTTGTTGTGCAGGCTGTGGGTCAAAGAAGTTATGACCTTGGTGATCAAACGTCAGCGTGCGGCTCTGGGTGCGGTGCAAGGGGAATTTGACGAGCCTTGAAGTTTCACGCGACCGGATTCCAGTGCGTCGGGCATGTTCTTCTTCCAGAACTGTGATCCGTATGTTGTCAGGAACAACTGTATCACCCTTGCAGAGGGTAGTGGATTCAACCCACGTACCTCGACTGCATCCCCGACGACGGAGTCGCGGTCTTGTATAAGGAAGCGAAGATAAGGAAAGTGGGTGGCAAGCGTCAGCGACTGCGAGCCCACGCCACCTCCAACATCGACAACCAGTGAGCCTTCGGGCAGATTTTCCCAGGCGTACCCTGACAATTAGATATTTTAAAGTCAGGTGATGGCTTGCATAGCCGCGCGGCATGACAGAACCTCCGAGGATGGCATCCTTGGGGACCATGTTCCCCAAGCCATTCATGGCAGCTCCGAATCGTGTAAGTCGCAATCTATTGTTCGGGCGTTCGAGCCAGCTCCAAAAATCTCCCTCGAAATTGTAAGCTTTATTGAAAGCAGTCTTGTTCACTTCGCTGGCATGCCCGAACTCAGGGTCAAGAATAGTCTCAGTTAAATAACTGGAGGTCTTGAAGCCCTCGTCAAGACTGACAGAAAAGCATCAGGATCTATGTAGGAGAGTCCGAATGAGCATTATTCCATACGCACGCATGTTCGATGATGGATGTCATCCCGAGGGTTCCGATGTGCTTCGATTCGGGGCTGACTATCATGAGTTCATTGACACTAGTCGCTGAACATAATGGCTGACCTCGCCAGCAGCTCCTTGACCGACTTGCCGGTGTCCAAAACGGAAGATAGACGGTTATTGGCAAATACATCCGGGGACACCTCCTTGAATATATGATTCGTAGCAAGGAGGCGGAGGACACGAGCTACTTACGTTATTCATTGATGTTTCATCAAGTGTCTGTTATACGTACCTAACTTTCCACTGTGAACCTTGGTGGGCTTGGCGATTTCTCGGACATGTTTTCCCTACGGGACAGTAAGGGTCGGGCCAAACTGCAAATAGATGGGTACGTATGACATTACCTTGGGGCCAACATCCCGAAGGATCTCAGCAACATGGGTGCTAATCGCAGTCCCCATTGCAGTAGAAACATGGAACTTCATTATTCCCCGCGTGAGAAATAATCGCTTTCCCACGTGGTTGTCAACTTCACCTGCATCGTAAGATCTAGGAGTGTGAGAGGCGCGGGTCGCACAAGCGTCATGAGTTGTGCCGCGGCAGAAGTGATCAGCGATCCGGCAGACTGGATGGCAGGGTGCATGCGCGGCGCCTCGGACTCAGGGCTGAATGGAGAATCGGGAGAGGGGAAGTTGAAAGAGTTTGCAGTAACTGCGGCCTCGATCTGTTCTACAGATGATTGTATGATGTTGGCGAGGGCCTTCATTTCCGCCAACGCATCTTGCGAAAGCCTAGAGTGGGCAGTACTGTCAAAAACTTGGCATCGATGCTACATGTGGGACATACGTCGCAGCGACAGGCTCGGCGGTGGATGTCGCAGGCTGTGAGGACAAAGGAGTAGGGTCTGAGACTGAGAGAGACATTTTGTGAATGATAAGAGCAGACTGAGTAATGGATGATTATACTCTTACCATTGCCAGCAGGGCGTAGCGTATACCGACTAAATCACTGTATTTGGAAGCGTGACCACAGTGGACTGACAACGCAAACTTCACCATTTTTGGTTTCATCAGCTGAGCACGGACCGTACGTGGTGTGCGTGTGCGTATTTACTACAAGGCTTGGCCGCTTCTTCGGTGTACAGCAGTGCTCATCTGTCAAATCGAGCAGTGGGGCTCGAGCCTTGCCATGACAAAACCGTCGTCGTTACCGCTGTTCGGTTCGCCAAATACGTCAGATCGTTGACCTGTTTTTCGCCCACCATCGACCGCCTCATAGTCACGGACATGAGTTCTGCACTCAATGGCAGCTTTCACCTTGCAAGATGACTAACGATAACTCGATAACTAACGGAGAATGTGCAACCAGTAACTAGGGTTAGGGTCAGAGGACCTCATTTCTGTAAACCCAAACATGACCAAAGATTACCAAACCTGGAAGTTTGGCGCATCTCTAACGTTAGAAATACGATTTTCTGTTCTCTAATTTGAGTTACTTTCCCATCCGACCTTGTCATCGTTTTGCCATCGCGGGTCTCGGACAATATCTGAAACGTCCAAGGGTTATACCACTTATGCGGCAAGTTGTGCCAACTGATAGCGTAATCATCACGGTTACCGGTATCGATCGATCTGTGTTCTGCACCGACATTTGCCCCAACCTTCCACCCACTACATCTCACTGTCTCATTACCATTACCTCACAGAAAACCAGTGCCACTGCCACATCTCCTCTCTACTCGTATAATGGCTGACCAGCCAGGATCTAGTCGTTTTCGAGCACGGTTCGAGTCTGCTTTGCAGGCTTATCACAAGACAACGGGCGTGACATTGGCCGACCATCCACTCGCTGTCCAAGTAGGGAGCTGTCACTGCGTCGAATCCGTCACTGCACTGCTTAAATATGAAGCACGAGGCTTCAATAATCTCCAACAAAGCGACAGAATTATGAAATCCATAGAGCATACCGTATCAATTCTATCAGACCTTTCTGCCATTGCCTTCATTGGCGACGCTACTGGCCAGGTAAGTCAGAATGCATGATTGACAATTCCACATCCCTAACGCGTTTGGTAGCCGTTCCCACCGGCGAAAGCCATTATTGCTGGCCTTGTTGTCCTACTTTCCGTAAGTGCCGATCTCCAGTTCTCACTTAGGTATCCTTGTAACGTCCAAGTGAACCAGGAGGCCAAGGGCGTCATTTCAAGCTTCGACGCACTCGTCGACTTGCTAGAGTCCATCGAACGTTTTCTTAGTCGCGTCGATATATATGCACGGATTCCCCCTACCCCGGAAACGGACGAGGTAGTGTTCAAGATCATGGTGGAGTTACTCTCCACGCTGGCTTTGGCGACCAAAGAGCTCAAGCAGGGACGATCGAGTGAGTTCTTACCCGCTGACGTGTTACCTCACTAAGTGCTGCGCAGTCAAATTCCTAAGGAAACATTTCGTAGGGAAGGACGTCGAGGCGGTACTGCAGAGGCTTAACCGACTCACGGAAGATGAGGCGCGCACGACTGCAGCTCAAACTCTTGAGGTAGTACACGGCCTATTCCAGGATATGAGGCTGGTCATGGACGGTGAGCAAACGCACTTGTTTGTAATCCACCGGGTATTGAACCCACTTCCCTCTACTGGCAGACGGAATAGCATCCATTGACGGTGTCCGGGAAGTCCTCGGTACGTTTCTTTGACGACGGGGAGCTATTTCCGTGTCTGAGTGAGCGATAGAAATCCTACATCGGATGGCGAGCGACAAGAACAGGTCGAAACGTCGGTTACTTTCTAACGTTACAATGGCTGACGGGGAGCACTGACATTAGCTGGCAGGCAACAAGTTACAGAGAGACATCCGAAGCTGGCTCACTCCCCCTGATCCGTGGAAGAATCACAACATCTCCCGCAAATCGCGGCACAGCGGGTCCGGGTCATGGTTCCTTCAAGGGGAAACGCTTTCGGAATGGAAATCATCCGGGCCGAGTCCCCTACTATGGATTCATGGCAAACGTCAGTTACCGCCGGGATTTACCCTTTCGCAGAGACTGATGATCGTCTCCTTTCTAGCGGGTGCTGGGAAGAGTGTGCTTTGGTGTGTAATCCCTCCGATTTTGTCAGGCTGATTGATCACAGTGTCGGTCAGTTCCACAATCATCGAGGAGATCGAGACTATGCGCAAAACCGGGCTCGCTTCACTCGCCATGTTTTACCACGATTTTAGGGAGGAACAAAAGAAAGACCTGCGTGGGCTACTCTCATCGTTGCTATTCCAGCTTTGCGACCAATCCGACTCCTACCACGATATTATTTCTAATTTCTATTCGACACACCGCCATGGTGCACAAAGTCCAAGCGAAGACGAACTTACTCAGTGTTTACAGGACTTGTTGGAACTACCTGGACAAGCACCAGTCTTTCTGATCATAGATGCCTTGGATGAATGTCCGAACACATCCGCTATGCCGTCTCCTCGCGAGGAAGTCCTAACACTTGTGGAACAGCTCATCGAGTCACGACTTACGAACCTGCGCATCTGTGTCACCAGCCGACCCGAGGCCGACATCAAGATTGTACTCGAGCCGTTAGCCTTCCGTTCCGTGTCCATACATGACGAGAATGGACAAATGGAGGACATCGAGAATTATATCGGGTCGGTCATCAACACGGATCCAAAGAACCGAAGGTGGAAACAGGAGGACAAGAAACTAGTAATCGACGTCCTTACAGAACGCGCCAACGGCATGTGAGTAACTGATTCTTGATTTGTTGATGGCTCTCGCTCAGACAGACCCTCGGTGTAGGTTCCGTTGGGTTTATTGTCAGGTTGTGTATCTTCGCGGCTGCCAGCCGGGACGCATCCGTCATGCCCTGGCAGAATTGCCGGATACTCTCGACGAGACTTATGAGCGTTCCTTGCGGGAGATCAACAAGGCAGACTCAGAACTTGCACACCGACTGTTTCAATGCGTCGGCGTCGCTTCACGGCCGCTCAGTGTCAAGGAACTTGCGGAGTTTCTCGCATTTGATTTCACAGTGGGACTGGTTCCAAAATTTCACGAGAATTGGCGTCCAGAAGATCCCCTAGAAGCGGTGCTGTCTACGTGCACCACATTGCTTTCCCTTGTCAATGTTGAGGATTCCCAAGTCATACAATTTTCACACTTCTCGGTGAAGGAATTCATCACATCTTCCCGGTTTGCCAAGAAACAGGATACCATTTCCTGCCTATACCACGTTTCCATGACGCCCGCTCATACCCTTGTCACGCAAGCGTGTCTGGGCATCTTACTGCATCTGGATGCGCACGTCGCAAGGGACACCCTGCAGAATTATCCTCTCGCTGAATACGCCGCCGAGCATTGGTTCGAGCATGCTCGTTTCGAGGGTGTGTCGCAAAGCATAGAGGAAGGGATGAAACTACTTTTTGACGCGGGCGAACTACATTTTGCGACTTGGGTCTGGATCCATGAGCCAAATCGGTATTGGAGACGAGGTGAACGATCGGAAAGGCCATTGCCGCCTAACGGGGTCCCTTTACATTATGCCGCTTTCTGCGGCTTAAACACCGTTGTGGAGTTGTTGGCCATCGAGCATCCACAGGACGTGCAATCTCGAGGCTTGATTGACCATTCAACACCATTGCATTTGGCATCACAACAGGGAAATGTAAAAGTCGCGCGGATCCTCGTCGAATACGGCGCCGACGTGTCGGCCCAGAACAACGAAGGGTCGACTCCGCTACATTTGGTGTCGCGTAGTGGTTCCATGGATCTTGCGTGGCTCCTTGTCAAGCACGGCGCTGACGTATCAGCCAATAACAAGAGAAGGTCGACTCCGCTACACCAGGCGTCGGTATATGGTCTTGTGGATCTCGCGCAATTTCTCGTCGAGCACGGTGCAGACATGGCAGCCCAGGAAGTAGACGGATGGACGGCGCTACATTGGGCGTCATATAATGGTCATTTGGCTCTCGCCCGGTACCTCGTAGAGCATGGTGCCGATGTGTCAACCAAGGACGAGGACGGGTGGACTGCACTGCTTCGGGCGTCGAAACATGGTCATGTAGACATCACGCGGATCCTCTTCGAGCACGGCGCCGACGTATCAACCAAGAACAAGCGTGGGTGGACTGCGCTACATTCGGCTTCGCATCATGGTCACGTACGTCTCATGCGGTTCCTCGTCGAGCATGGCGTCGACGTGTCAGCCGAGGACGAAGGCGGGTCGACTCCGCTGGAGCTAGCGTCGACTAGAGGTTACGTGGATCTCGTGCAGTTCCTCGTCGAGCATGGCGCAGACGTGTCTGCCAAGAAAACGAACGGGACGACACCGCTGCATTTTGCGTCAAATACTGGTAAAGTGAATCTCGTGCGGTTCCTCATCGAGCATGGCGCCGACGTGTCAGCCAAGGATGTGGAGGGGTCGACACCGCTGCACTGGATATCGTATAGAGGTGATGTGAACCTCGCGCGGTTCCTCGTAGAGCACGGCGCCGACGTGTCAGCCAAAAACAAGGAAGGGTCGACTCCGCTGCATGTAGCATCAACACGTGGGCATGCGGATTTCACGCGGTTCCTCGTTGAGCACGGTGCTGACGTATCAGCCAAAGATAAGGAAGGGTCAACTCCACTGCATGGGGCATCGAGAGGGGGTCATGTAGAGCTCGCGCAGTTTCTCATCGAGCATGGTGCTGATGCAGCAACCCAGTCTACGCCCCAGACCTAGCAGCCCACATGAACAATAACATGAATACAGTGCGGTTCCATACCAGGTAGTAATGCCGGAATGACATTGTTATTTGTCGAGTTGCTGTCGTATCATGCCTTACGAAGCATACAAAGTCGTTTATTAAACAGGAAGGACATAGTGCGTGTCGTCGTGGGGCCAGCTGAGTTGTGAAAGTGTTGTGAACCAAATTTTGACCAAACATTACCAAACATGGGGGCTAGCGCGTTATTGAAAATTTGAAATGAGATACTCTCATCAAGGTCTGCAACTCCTCCCAGTCGTCCGACCTAGATTCTGTGGTCGTCCTGTCTCACTATGCATAGCGAAGACAAACATCTGTCTCGTGCGATAACAAGAATGTCAGAAAATTTCCCGCTCGTGTCATAGATTCGGTCCAGGGCTCAGAACCAACTTCGCCCTACCCGATTCAGGCAGTCGAACTACCATGAAAGTTGCGACAGCGTGAGAGTAGAGAGTAACAGTAAGGCGGTGTACCCTGACCTTTGCCCCAACCCTCCACCCGCCACATCTCACTTGTCTCATTATCATTTCTTCACAGCGAATCAACTCCCCCGCTGACTGCCGCATTTCTTCTCCTCCACTCGTGCTATGCTTGACCAGTCAGGATCCACTCGTTTTCGAGAAAGGTTTGAGTCTGCTTTGCAGGCTTACCAAAAGACGACAGGCTTGGTATTGGCCGAGCATCCACTCGCCGTGCAAGTACTGAGCTGTCACTGCGTCGAATCCATCACTACACTTCTTAAAGACGAAGCACGTGCCTTCAGAGGCTTCAGTAATCTTCAAGGAAGCGATAACGTCATTAAATCCATAGAGAGTACCGTATCAATTTTATCAACCCTTTCTGCCACCGCCTCCCTTGGCGAAGCAGTTGGCCTCGTACGTCAGAAGTGTGATGAGCGATTCCAGATCCCTAACGGTCTTTTTTAGCCATTCCCACCAGCGAATGCAGTTATTGCTGGCCTTGCAGTCCTTCTTGCTGTATGTGCCAATCTCAAATTCCTATGTAGGTATCCTTATGACATCCAAATGAACCAGGAAGCCAAGGGCGTCGTTTCAAGCTTCAACACGCTCGTTGACTTGCTAGAGTCCATCGAACGTTTTCTTATATATGCACGGATTCCCACTTCTTCGGAAACGGATGAGGTAGTAGTCAAGATCATGGTAGAGCTACTCTCCACGTTGGCGCTGGCGACTAAAGAACTTAGACAGGGACGATCAGGTGGGTCTGTTCTCCCTCTCGTGTTACCTTACTTAAACTCCACGCAGTGAAATTTCTAAGGAAACATTTCGTAGAGCAGGATGTCGAGGCTATCCTGCAGAGACTCGACCGACTCACTCAAGACGAGGCTCGGACTACCGCAGCTCAGACACTTGAAGTCGTCCATGTCCTCCTTCAGAATATGAGGGTGGTCATGAACGGTGAGCACACACCGTCGGGTTGTAAATCCGCTGTCTGATGAATGCCCTTCTATTTAGACAGTAATGTATCCATTGATGGTGTCAGGGGAGCCCTCGGTACAGTTTGTTGGCGGTCACTTGTTAGGTCCATGTCTGACCGAGCATTAGAAACCCTACATCAAGTTGCCAGTGACATTAACAAGTTCAAGCGTCAGTCAGCCCTGAGCGTTTCTGTCACTTCTTGGAGTTAACGTGGTTGTGTGGTAGGTGACAAGTTGCAGCAAGATATTCGAAATTGGCTTTCTCCCCCCGATCCATGGAAAAATCACAATATTGCCCGAGAATCGCGACACGAAGGGACTGGGATGTGGTTCGTTCGAGGCAACGCGCTCTCGGAATGGAAAGCATCTGGTCCGAGTTCGCTTCTATGGATCCATGGCAAACGTCAGTTGCTGAACACGCGTACGCTTTTGCGGAGGCTGATGACTTACCCATTCGTAGCTGGCGCAGGGAAGAGTGTACTCTGGTACGCTAACTGTTTGATATTATTAACTTGAGAACTTACGGTGTCGGCCAGTTCCACCATCATCAAGGAGATCGAAACTATGCGCAAATCCGGGCTCGCATCCCTCGCTATGTTTTATCATGACTTTAGGGAGGACAAAAAGAAGAACCTCCATGGGCTACTGTCATCCGTGCTAGTCCAACTTTGTCGTCAATCAGATTCCTACTGCGACATTCTCTCCAAATTCTACTCAGATCACGAAAATGGTTCTCAAGATCCTGGCGATGACGAACTTCTCCAGTGTTTACGCGACCTGCTGGAAGTACCGGGACAAGCTCCGATTTATCTGATTATAGATGCCTTGGACGAATGCCCAAATACATCCGCTATCCCGTCTCCCCGCGAGAATGTCCTGATGCTCGTGAAGCAACTTACCGAGTCGCGACTTAAGAACCTACATATATGCGTTACCAGCCGATCCGAGACCGACATCAAGGCCGTTCTCGATCCCCTAACGTTCTGTTCCATTTCTATCCACGATGAGTGTGGACAGATGGAGGACATAGAGAATTATATCAAGTCCGTCGTTAACAAGGACCCAATGAACCGAAGATGGAAAGCGGAGGAGAAGCAACTGGTGATCGACGTCCTTACAAAACGCGCCGACGGCATGTAAGAAATCAATCCTTCATTTCTTGACAATTCTCGCTAAGACCCATCATTTAGGTTCCGTTGGGTGTATTGTCAGCTCGTTTATCTTCGTGGCTGCCACCCAGGAGGTATTCGTCATGCTCTGACGGAATTACCAGATACACTCGACGAGACATACGAGCGCACGTTACGGGAGATCAAGAAGGCAGACTCAGAACTTGCCCACCGACTGTTTCAGTGCGTTGCCATCGCTTCACGGCCGCTCTGTGTCGAGGAACTGGCAGAGTTTCTCGCATTCGATTTCAAGGCGGGACCGATTCCGAGATTTCGTGAGGATTGGCGCCTTGAAGACCCCGCGGAGGCAGTCCTGTCCACGTGCTCGACATTGCTTTCCCTGGTCAATGTCAACAATTTTCAAGTTATACAATTTTCACACTTCTCTGTGAAAGAGTTCTTGACGTCCACCCGCTTCGCCGAAAAATGCGACACTATTTCCCGTCGTTACCATATCTCTCTGACACCCGCCCATTCCCTCGTCACCCGAGCATGTCTGGGTATCTTACTACACCTGGATAGAAACGTCACCAGGGACAGTCTAGAGAAGTTTCCTCTCGCTAAGTATGCTGCAGGGCAGTGGTTCAAACATGCTCGTTTCGAGGGTGCATCGCGAAATGCAGAGGAAGGGATGAAACTGCTGTTCGACCCACGGAAATCACATCTCGCGGTTTGGGTTTGGATATGTGATCCAAATCGGCGCTGGAGGGGAGGAGCCGATCGGCCCGCGGAACCCTGTGGAACCCCTTTACATTATGCGGCATTTTGTGGATTACACACGGTTGTGAAGTCTTTGGCCGTTGAGTACCCACAGGACGTGGGTTCTCGGGCGGTCAAAGACGAGTCAACACCTCTACATTTGGCCTCAGAAGAGGGACATGTGGAAATCGCGCGCATTCTCATCGAGCATGGCGCGAACGCGATGGCGCAGGACAAGCACGGGTGGACACCATTGCATTGGGCGTCCAAAAGCGGAAGTGTGGGTCTCGCGCAGTTACTTCTCGGGAACGGCGTAGATGCAACAGCCGTAGACACGCGTGGTTCAACCCCGCTTCATCGGGCATCAGAACATGGTCACGTTGATCTCGCGCGACTACTCATCGAACATGGCGCCGATGTGACAGTCCAGAACAAGGACGGGTTGACTCCGCTGCATCGGGCATCGGAACACGGTCGTGTCAATCTGGCGCATTTACTCATCGAGCATGGCGCCAATGTGTCAACTCAAGATAAGGGTGGGTGGACTCCGCTGCATCAGGCATCGGAACATGGCCATACGCACCTCGCACGGCTACTTCTCGAGCGCGGTGCCGACGTAGCAGCCCAGAACAAGCACGGGTCAACGCCACTTCATCGGGTGTCGGAATGTGGACATATGGACCTCGTGCGGTTACTCATCGAGCACGGCGCCGACTTGACAGCCCAGAACAACGACGGATCAACCCCGCTGCATCGGGCGTCGGAACTTGGTTACGTGGAACTCGTACGGTTACTTGTTGAACACGGCGCCGACGCGACAGCCCAGAACAAGCAGGGGTCAACTCCACTGCATCGGGCGTCGGAATGTGGTAACGTGGATCTCGCACGGTTATTGATTGAGCACGGTGCAGACGCAATGACCGAGAACAAGGATGGGTCAACTCCACTGCTTCTGGCGTTGGAATACGGTCATGTGCATCTTATACGATTCCTCGTTGGGCACGGCGCGGACGCGACAAGCAAGGGCAAGGACGGTTCGACCCTGTTGCATTGGGCGTCCCAACGTCGTTATACGGATCTGGCACAGTTCCTCGTCGAACAGGGCGCGAACGTGACAGCCCAGGACAAGGATAGGTCAACTCCGCTGCATGTGGCGTCGCAACATGGCCATATCGATCTCGTGAGCTTCCTCCTGCAGAGCGGTGCGGACGTGACGGCCCGGGACGAAGATGGGGCAACTCCGCTGCATGCGGCGTCGCAACGTGGCCATGTAGATCTCGCGCGCTTCCTCATGCAGAGCGGTGCGGACGCAACAGCCCAGGACAACGACGGGCGGACTCCACTGCATCTGGCGTTGGCAGAAGATCGTGTGGATCTTGCCCACTTGCTTGTTGAGTTTGGCGCCGACGTGACCACCCAGGACAAGTATGGGTTGACACCGCTGCATCTGGCGTCGAAAGCTTGTCAAAACATTTTTGCGCGGTTACTAGTCGAGAATGGCGTCGATGTGACAGCCCACACGATAAGGGCGGATTAACGCTGCTGTACCGGGCAGGCATCGGAACATGGTTTTATGTCGTCTCTACATCGACTTTACCCAATTTCCAGAACAGCTCTCTTTGTATCATCCAATCCGTGAAGCCGTCTATCCATAAATCAACTGGTCACAGCTGTGTACAGGGATAGCAGGAAGTACGAGATGGCCATCGTGTGCAGGGAGACGTTCGCAGATACAACGCAGGCAAAGAGTTGCAGAGGAGGGTAACATATGCCTTTGCACCAAGTTGCAGGAGGTCGTCCCTCCAATGCACAAGCGTGAAAGGTGTGGAAGGTGGATGGGGTTGTCCGCGTGAGATTCAGGAAAGCATGGTGGATAAGCAGAATTCTAGGAGTTCCCGAAAACCCGAGTTCAAAATGTTCCAACACGGGAGCTGCAGACCCGACATTTTTTGACATTCCATTAGAGAGAAGGAAGTTTAGGTTGTGGAGCCGGAGCTCGCGAGTGCGGGAGACGTGCGGGGGAAACATGGTGAGTATCTCTGGGTCCCGTATGTCCTTGAGGTCGACAACCAGTGGCGCGTTCCGCACGCGAACCTAGCTTCTCTGCGATCCACTTCTCGTCGGACGACAGCCCCGAATTCTGGGCCCCCAAGGATGAGCCGTTGAGTGCGACCTGACGCCAGCGCTGGCGCATGTGTGTGACCGCGATCCAGCCCAGTCTATGCACGCAGGCCCGGGACAACCAGGCGCGCTACGCGAGCGCGAGGAAGGGAAAGGTCCGTGTGAGGAGCTCGAACGGCAGAGCGACTATTGGCGCGAGGGCGTTGCAACGCAA
>Ga0137394_10001062_pt1 | contig 19783 bp, 4 predicted proteins | sample czobulk116metaG_FD_108278 | JGI IMG/M metagenome (GOLD analysis project Ga0137394, IMG submission 108278) | Vadose zone soil microbial communities from Angelo Coast Range Reserve, California, USA - czobulk1.16 metaG | ecosystem: Environmental > Terrestrial > Soil > Vadose zone | place: USA...
AAACTGCGCTCCGGTTGAACCGTTGTTACCGACATCGGTCGCGAAGGTTGTGCTGTCGATCTTCAAGTTGAACTTCCCACTATCGTTCGATGGCACCACGGTCTTGGTGACCGTCAGCTTGGGCTTCTTCGTGTTAGTAAACGTGCAAGTAACTACTTCACCACCAGCAAGGTGAATAGCACTTGGATCATCCGCCGGATCGCCAATGCTGGAGGTGCAGGTAGCACTGGTTGTGTAATCTGAGCTAGCGGTCTCGGCTACTGAGTAAGTGCCCGGTAGTTGCAGCCCGCTATTATTGGGTGTGGTCGCGTCGGCCAACAGGAAAGTTGCGCCGCCGTTGTATGACGGCGTAAAGGTGAATAGCGTAGTATCGCCGCTTGGGTTAGTGACTTTATCTACTACGATCCTGCCGTGGGTGACCTCCTGGTTCTCAGTATTAACGAAGGTGCATGTAACGTTCTCACCTTCCTTCAAGTTGATATTCACGCCGTTGGTGGTACCTGATTGGCTACCGCCATTGGCACTCGTCACGGTACACACTATTGGGGAGCCGAGGTCCCAGCCGGTGACTGGGGTCTCCGTGACGGAGTAGGAGTTGCCGCTATTGCTCGTGACGAGAATATTGTTGAATGCCTGGGTGTTGATGTGTGTTGGATCCGCATCGTCGTCCAATATGAAGCTCGCAGGTGTCAACCCGCCAGTGGCCGAGAAATTGAAGTCCTGCGGACCGTCAGGGACCGTGTCCTTAATGATGGTGATGGTCGCCGGAAAGATTACCGCGTCTGCTGAAAGTGAGCGATCCTGGTTGCCTCCCGAGCCATCAAGGTCCTTGAGACGAGTGTGATATGGTGAGCCGGAAATGGAAACGGCTGAGTTGGATAGACCCCAATCCGTGCGCGTCGCTATATGTCCGCCCCAAGCGAGCACAGGATTAGCCACACCAGCAGTGAAGGTGATAGAGATACTCGCCGATTTATCGCCTACAAAGCCGGTTCCGGCGGAGTATGAATAGGCGCTGACGCCTGTGATCGTTCCGCCGTAGATCGTAAAGACGCCTGCGATAGGGGTTACTCCCGCACCCGTAACTTGCGGGTCGGCCGGAATCGGAAATGTGGTAGACCCACTGCAGCCGGAGACCCCGACGCACGGATCCGCGAGGGATCCTACCGAGCGATTGAAGGTGGTCAAGTAATCGATGGCGTGTTTGCTACTCTTTGTGGTATCCCATTCGAACGTGACCGTATGGGAAGCCAGAGTGAGGCCGGTGAATGTTAACCGATAAGGGATGGAATCGCCCTCGACGTAGGTTGATTTGCTCGCTCCTAAGTTGCCATTCACCCAAGCCACTGGAGGGTCATTGGCGAACTGATCCAGGCTCGCCGCACTGTCAGTGAAAGTAGTCTGAACTTGACCCGAACTGCTGCCGGTTGCTGTCAGTACGAACGATACGCCTAGATCGTGCGTTTGGATCACAAAGCTCGCATCGTAAATGTTTCCCAAATCATCAGCCGCCACAGATGACTGCCAGGCCGTATCGTTGTCGCTCTCGTCAATTCTGAGTGCGACGATCTCGCCCGGCTGCCAACCGGATCCGGTGATCACCACCGTCGCACCGGGCGCGTAGTCAGACCTGTCCGTCTGGACCGTCGGATCCGCCACGCGCAGCTCGCGCATGGCGGCCAGGAAGAGAGACTTCGGCGGACTCTTCAAACGGCCCACATCAGAGCGGGGCGCTGCGGCAGGCTGATTTGCAGCCAGGCCAAAAAGGCGTGCAGCCGAACTTCCAAATGCCGCGAATAGGACAACAGAGACGACAATCGCGAAGACACCGACTCGAAGAGCGGTGCGGGGGGAATTGATCTCTCTCATGGTTGGGGGCTCCTACATATTTGTACCGAAACGGTCGGTGAGTGAACTGACTCGATGGTCGCCGCGGACGGCGTGGCGCAGAGTCTCGGTGGATCGGGAAACGCTCGATCGGCGTGCGCGAGAAACCATTGGGGCGATGTGTTTCATGCTTGTGCGGGTCGAACTCTCAAGCGACTCGCATAGCCTTCACAAGAAATGGTGCTCCTTGATCGCCAACGCGAGACCCTGATGTCCATCAGGCTGAGGCTCGTCTCGCAAAACCTGTCCCAGCAAAATCGCATTGGCGCCAGTGCCGTGACCATTCAGAAACTTAATAACCAGGCTCAACTCAGCACCCGATTTCATTTCTCTGGGTATCCGCAGGTAAAGACCGGTGGAGCTTATGTTGTCGAGCGCAATCAAGTTCAAAAAACTCGCCCGTTTTATCAATGCCAGAGACGGTTGTCGGAAAGTTCTGAAACTCGGTTTTCCCACGTCGCTCCAACACGCCAATCTCTCTTCCAGCGTCGGCTCTGGATTGCCCTTTGCCAACAGCCCCTGAGCGGTTCACCGCTCGTCCACGCTCTGACACGTGTAGCGGCGTCAGGATATAGATGCCGGGGCTGTCGTGCATCGGGGCAAGATGCCTTTTTTCATGGCAGTTTTCTGCCTCTGCAGGAGGCAGAAGCAGAAGCACGACCAGGTGCAACAGTCCCTAACTCCCCACTGCTTATTCAGTTATCGGGGTATCTGGGCGAGCCTGTGGCGGAAGGCGTAGATGATCAACTCCAGTCGATCTGAGACGTTCAGCTTTGAAAAGATTGAGCTGAGGTGATGAGTCACCGTGGTTTCGCTGATAAAGAGCCGCTGGGCAATCTGCTTGTTCCTAAGGCCCTCGGCGATTAGCGCTATCACCTCACGTTCCCTGTCCGTGAGGCTGGCAATTTTGGCTTCTGCCGGATCAATCTCCGGCGCCTGCGTCATCTCATTCAGGACAGAGCCCATCAGCGAGCGATCCAGCCACACTTCTCCCTGGTGAACCTTGTTGATGGCTTTTATAAGCACGTCGGCCGCGGTTTCCTTTAACACGACTCCCATAGCGCCTGCGTGTATGGCTCGACGCTGGCTTTCGGAACTTCGCAATCCCGTGAGCACCAGCACCCGTGCGTTCCTGGTCACCTGCCGCAACTCCGGAAGAAAGGTTAAGCCGTCTTCATCGCCCAGGAGGATGTCGAGGATGATCATGTTCGGTTGTTCGCTTGCTGCTAATGCCAGAGCCTCTGAACGGTTGCCGGCAACGCCGATTACTTTCATTGCCGGATTTTGGTCGATAAGCATTCGTAGTCCTGCTCGCACCACGGCATGATCATCAACGATTAGAATTCGAATCGGCTCTGGGGCGGCGCTACTCATATTAGGCTATAGGGGAATCCGCACGCATACCACTGTGTCATTATCCTGATCTGTGTAGACTACAGTTTGGCCACCTAAGGCAGCGGCTCTGTCAGCGATTGAGCGGGGCGTGAAAGAAGCCTCTCCCAGGCGTTTGAGGCGCTGGTTCTTAAGTTGCATCTCGAGATGACCGTCTTTAACGCCGATCTCTACTTTCGCGTAGGTGGAGGTACTATGTCGCCGGACATTACTCAATCCCTCTTCAATCATCTGGAATAACTCCGCGGCGAGACGGTCGTAGATAGGCAACTCGTCGTTGGCGTTAACCTCCACATTGAGGCCTGTAGCCTCGGAAAACTTTGAGGCAAAGCGCCGCACTGTGGGTACGAATATGTCACGAGGAGATTCACCTCTTCGCAGTCCTCCGATGTAGCTACGCAAGTCGGCAATTTCACCATTAGTTAGCGCCAGGAGCTCTTCGACTTCATTATGAACATCTTCTCCGCTTTGGAGTCTCTGTTTGACGGCCGCGAGACCAAACTGTAATCCGATGTAAGGTTGAATCACGCTATCGTGAATGTCCTGGGTAATCTTCCTCCGCTCCTGTCCGGCAGCGTCCGAAGCGAGACTATCGACCAGTCTGATATTCTCCAAAACGCGGGTCACCTGTTCCATCACCTGCGAGACGAATTCGATATCCACATAATCGAGGCGACGCGTCCCGCCCACAACATAAAGCCGGCCCACCGGCTGTGCGCGATAACAGACCGGGACAGAGAAACAGGATTTGCCGTCGAGAGCGCTAATGAACGTGGAACTCTTGGGGTCACCTTTTGTTAAGTCTCCGGTTTTCGTGTCATACAGAAGTATTTCGCCTGGATTTCCTTTGCGGTAGATTACTGCGTGAGCGGGCGACACAGTTAGGAAGACCCGCGCCATCTCTTCCGTTATTTTGCGGGATGGGTTTCTTGGGTCCGGACCATTTTGATCGGCGCGATGCAGGTTGTATGGTCCCTCGTTGCTGCTTCCGTACAATCTGATGGGTTGGCGCGCTTGAGATTGAGGAAGAATCAAGAGACAAGAGTCGGCCTGATAGGAGGAGCGCAGACTTTCAAGGGCCGATTGAATCGTCCTATCAACTCCGAAGCGCGGATTGGAGAGGACAGTAACCTCCTTCATTAGCTGGAGGCGCGCTCTTAACCTGCTTTGGAGCCCGCCCCAGAAGGCAATCAGATAACCTAGAACCAAAAGATAGATTGGCCGAAGCAGAAAGCGATTGAGTTGAAATTCAGGTCCTACCGGCGCAGTGACATACCCGACAACTGTGAAAAGAACCGCCGAAGCAACCGTGACGCGCAGTCCTGAGACAAGACCCCATTCGAATGAGGCAACCAGGATCGCGAAGAAAAAGAAAAGGAAGAAGACACTATCAGTCCCGTTGCTGAGGGCTATCAGTGCGACATACCACGCAAGGTCGATCCAGTGCAGGCTCTTGAATGGCAGAATCGGACTACGACGAACGGAAAGAAAATAGATCACAACGCTGTAGACGCAATACCCAAGCAGCGTTAGATAAATGAGACCCGTGAGCCGATCTGCCCCAGGTGGATCAATATAAGTGACCACAACTGCCCAAAAGGCGAGCACCACCCGCACAAAAGCGATCATGCGCACATCCGCGCGGTTGAATGCATCGCTGGATGCCGAATCCTTTGTGTAGCCGCGGTCAACCAAATCAACGCCCCCCGGTCGAGTCCTCGGTGCTGACAATTCGCTTGGGGTCCCTGAGTTCAGGCTTATTTCCTTGAGACATAGGATAAAGGCAATGATTGAGCTTTTCTTGAGAAATACTTAACGCCGATCTTAAACATGACGGGGGTTTAACTCGGATTTATGACGTTTAAAGAGCGCGTTACCCCAAAGAGCCGGTTTAGACGGTGGTCGAGACTGTTATTAGGGTCTGTTCTATAGCATTTTTGCGACAAAGATGGTAGGGCCGGATGATCCTCCTGAGAGAGGCAAATCTCAGAAGGCTTGGAAAGTCCTTGCAAAATGCTTGCAATCTAATTATTATCCCACCCTAGATTTTTGAGGTGGCCCTGAATGGATACGCGGCGCGGCCGCCCATTCTCCCCGACGCTCGCAAGTTCAACGCCCCGATGGATCGAGATGATTGGAACTTGATCCATCCTTAGTATTATAAGGAGTAGAAATGCCCCCCCTCTCCGGACCGCAGCACTCGTTTCTTCCTCGTGTCCCATTTGGAAAAGGAAGTCGCGTGGCACGCTACGGCAGCGCCGTGGCCGTTACGATTCTGGCAACCGTTCTGACTTACATCATGTGGGCCTGGCTGGGCTCAACGATCTCGCCTCTCTTTTTGATCGGCGTACTACTTGTTGCGTGGTACGGAGGACTGAGGCCAGGGTTGCTATGCGCTATCTTCTCCGTCGCCGCATGCAATCTGGTTTTCGCTCAACCACCAGGGTCTCTCTCTCTGGGCGCGGATGATCTGCTGCGACTGGCAACCTTCATGATTGGAGCAGTTTTTGTCAGTTCGCTCACCTTGGGCAGACGCCAGGCAGAGCGGGCCGCGCTCGATGCCGAAAGGCAACTCACTATCACCTTGAAAAGCATCGGTGACGCAGTCATCACGACTGACGCCGCGGGGCGGATTACGTTCATGAACGCGATCGCCCAGTCTCTGACTGGTTGGTTGCAACATGAGGCGCACGGCCGTGAGATCGAAGAACTGTTTCGCATCATCGACGCCGAAACACGTTGCGAGGTCGAGACAGTTGTAGCTCGCGTGCTGAGAGACAACGTCGTGCTCAGTCTCGATGGGCCCGTGTTCATGGTCGCGCGTGACGGCACTGAGGTGCCGATTGATCAGATAGCCACTCCGATGCGCGACAACGACGGCCGGATTAATGGCATAGTGCTGGTACTGCGAACCATCGCCGATTCGAAACCTAAAGCTCCCGCGCGGGCGCTGGCGGAAACGATCACTTTGTTGGATGCCGTAGACGCGAGCTTGTTGGCAGTGGATCTCAAAGGCTGCTGCGCGTTCGCGAGCAAATCGGCGGCCCAACTCCTGGGCTACCAGTCATACGAATTGACCGGCAAGGATATCAGCGAGCTGCTGCCTTCGAGCAGTGATAGAGACTGGGCCTATGCGGGGCAAGAGTGGAGTTTGCCCGGTAATGTGCAACCGGACGTGGGCGCTCTAATGACCACCGAAACGCTGACGCGGCAGGATGCGACCCAGGTTCCGGTCGAGTTATGCCGGGCGCCGCTGATTATCGGCGAGCAAGTTGTGGGAACGGTTGTAACCATCACCGATCTGACTGAACGGAGACGCGCGCAAGAGGCAATCACCAGATTAGAGTCGATTGCCGACTCAGTTGGCGAGGCAATCATTACCCACACGGCTGATGGCATTATCACCTCCTGGAACCGCGCCGCCGAGCGAATTTACGGTTTCCTCGAAGAAGAAGTCGTCGGACGTCATGTCTCGATTATCAATCCTCCCGGCTCCAGGGAGGAGTTGCAGAAACTATTCGACCGCGTCGTGCGGCGGGAACGTCTCGAACCGTTTGAAACAGTCCGCCTTAAGAAGGGCGGGGAGCAAATCTTTGTCTCGATAACTACGGTCCCGCTCGACAACGGAATCGGGTCACCGGTCTGCGTGGCCCAGATTGTCTCCGACCTGACGGAACGTAATCGGGCCGAAGCAGCAGCGCTGCGGGCGAGTGGAGAACAGGCTGTGATGAGCCGGCAGCTGGCAGAGACGGTTAAGAACCGTTTGCCTAAGACTGCCCCCGCCAGCAAAGTAACCAGTCAAACTGTCGTCGTTCCGAGAACGCGTTCCGCGGAAGCAGCTACTGCGATTCTGATCGGACGCTCATCAGTAATGAAGAAGTTGTATGCGACCATCGAACGGGTCGCGCCGTCCGACAGTTCGATCCTGATTACCGGAGCCACCGGCACCGGCAAGGAACTCGTCGCTCGCGCTATTCACGAAAAGAGCCGGCGGTCGCGCGGTCCATTCGTCGACCTCAACTGCTCGGCAATTCCGGAAACTTTGATTGAAGCCGAGCTCTTCGGCCATCAGCGTGGAACTTTCACCGGCGCTCATGAGAATCGTGAAGGTCTGTTCGAAGCAGCCGCCGGTGGAACAATTTTTCTTGATGAAATAGACGCTCTGCCCCTGGCAGCTCAAGCCAAGCTCCTGCGGGTCCTGCAGGACAAACGCGTTCGCCGGGTAGGCGGCCGCACAAATATTGCTGTCGATGTGCGAATTATCTCAGCCACCAACTGCGATCTGAGCCAGGCGATCAGTGAAGGCCGTTTTCGCGCCGACTTGTTTTACCGCTTGCGGGTTTTCCCCATACACACTCCCGAGCTTCGCCATCGCCCAGACGACCTGGAATTGTTAATCGACCATTTTCTGGATCGTCATGCCGAGCAGCAGGGAGTATCGCGGCCACGGTTTAGTCCGGAAGCAATGACGGCGCTGTTGCAGTATTCCTGGCCGGGAAATGTGCGAGAGCTGGAAAGTGCGGTTGGATACGCGCTGGCAATTGGCGCGCAGGAAGAGTTGGGAATTCAGGATTTGCCGCCTGAGTTTGCGCTGCTAACCCAGGACGCCCCGCTCAGCCTGAAGCAGGTTTTGGAGGGTTACCGAACCGACGGCGCGCCTCTGGCGGACATTGAAAAGCACTACATCCTTTCGGTGCTCCAGCAGTTTGATGGAAACCAGGTAAGGGCCGCCGCGGCGCTGGGAATTGATCGAAGCAAACTTTATCGCCGCCTCAAGCAGTATGGAATCAAGGCCGTAAAGTTTCTTCAGGAAGAGCAGGGCGACGGTATGCAACTGCTCTCGACCCCCAAAGCCGAAGTGCAGGTGGCCGCCGGCGAAGCCCCGGCCGGCGTGCCGCGCCGGGCGACAGTATCAGCAGGATAGGAAATTATGGAGTACGGCGACTTGTCGCCGCTTTTGCCCCGACTAAAAAGAGGCCGCCAACATCCCGAAAATCTTGCCGGCCTTACCCGCGAAAGCGGCGTCACGTCTCCGCACTCCCTGGCTTACCAACCTCGCCGCGATTGCTCAGGCGCGCCCGCTCTCAACGCACAACTGCTCGCCAGCGAGCAACTCTTGGCCTTCCAATTGAAACCTCGAAACCAAAAAAACAAAATATTTTCATCGCCTGCTACTTGTCCTAACTCGCGTTAGCGCAACAAAGTCTCCCGCTCCAAAGGTGTCTTGATCGCGCGATCTCGGCTCTCCATTCACACTTTTGGCCTGATTGTTGCTGCCTCCGCAGCACACGATTCTTGTGTTCGGCGTTCCTGTCTTCCATTGAAGGAATGGTCCGCAGTTGTGGAATTCACCCGCAGTTCAACGTTTTTGGGTGATGCATTGCAGAAATAGCTGAAGCCATTGTTGGCGCAGACAGTAAGCCCAGGTCCGCATCTACAGACAGCTTCAGGCCAGGTTCAAATTCAGGATCGTTTGTTTTCCTTTCGCGATGTGCGGGGATCGCTTTCCACCCGATCTGGCGGTCCCGCGATGAGGCAAATTCACGAGATACCCCGGGTAATCCGCTGGCGGTCGGAACGATCAGAGGGAAGCTTTAGGGCGTGCCCTGCGGTCGTTTTGGATCCAGACCGTTGGTGGTTGCGAAAATTTTCGTCTCCCAAGCAGGTGGCATCACCTGTTTGGAGAAGTTGTCTCAGGAGTCTCAATGAGTATGCAGCCCCCCTCTAGCTCCAGCCCTGGCTCTTTCCGTCGTTCGCTGTCCACCAAAATCATCAGACTTAAACGCCAGCCGGCACGTTTGCTCGTGTTGCTGGCCTTGATGACTTTGGCGGCCACAGCGCTCGCGGCCACGGTTTCATCGTCGTCTTTGCGCGGGTTCATCTTCGGGGCGGCTACCAGCGGGACCGGCGGTTCCGGAAGTCCTGTGGCCCTGTCCAAAGCGGCGCTTACTGATCCGCTGTGGACGGCGGCAGTCACAACGACGGCCAGCTCAACCATGACGGTCGAGCGGCGCGGCCATACTGCGACGCTGCTCGCCGATGGCAAGGTGCTGGTCACTGGCGGCGAGAACGCAAATGGTTTTGTTACCCAGGCAGAGATCTACGATCCCACCACCGCAACTTTTTCAGTCTCGGGAAATCCCAGCGCTCCGCGCGCCGACCATACCGCTACACGTCTGTCCGACGGGCGAGTATTGATCGCCGGTGGTCGTACCAACCTTGGGCCAACCAACTCAACTGAGATTTTCGATCCCACTTCGGGAGCATTCAATAACGGACCGAATCTGAACAGTGCCCGATCCGGCCAGAGCGCAACTGCGCTCAGCGATGGCCGAATTGTCTTCGCCGGCGGCGACGCGGCGGGCAGTGTCGAGATCTACGATCCACAGGCGAACACCTGCACGGGTATCGGCGCTACTTTGACGGCGCCACGCGCGATGCATTCGGCGGCGCTCTTGAATGACGGAAACATTTTGGTTGTCGGTGGTAAAGCGCCTGACGGCAGCAACGTGCTTACCGGAGAAATCCTCAACGTTGCTTCCTCGACATTTTCAGACGCCGGCAATCACACAGCGGATGAGCACATTCGCGCGCTGCTGCGCGTCTTGCCTGACGGCAAGGTGCAAATAATCGGCGGCACGGATCACGAAGACATGGAGATCTACGATCCGGCCATCAACGCGTTTGGTGCGCACGCGCACGTCTTTCCCATCGGCGACATTCACCCGGAGTTGTTACAGCAGATCATGGATGCGCAGACGCGCGCGGCGATGTTTCGTCTCGGCGCCTCCAGCACATTACTGAATCGCACGGGGCAAACAATAATTGAGCTTTCGGGATCGAACCAGGCATTAGTTACAGGCGGCGTTGATTCCAGCGGCGCCTTTTTAAATTCCGCCTCTACTCTGAACAGCTCAGCAGCGACGATTACAACTGACAAGCTCGACTACGCGCCGGGCACGCCCGTGATCGTGAGTGGCACCGGCTGGCAACCGAACGAGGTTGTCACGATCATGTTCCACGAAGACCCGCACGTCGGCACCGAGAATCCCCATACCTTCACCGTGCAAGCCGACGCCGACGGGAACTTCGTTAATCAACAGTACGCTCCTGAGGATTCCGATCTGGGCATCACCTACATTCTCGCGGCGACCGGTGGAACTTCAGGTAGGACTGCGCAGACGGCGCTAACGGATGCCGGAAGCTTAGCAATCGGCAACAATGCAATAAGTGCAGCTAATATCTGTGCAGGATCAACCAACGTTCCCATACATAGTTTTTCATTATCAGGCAGTGGTGGCGGTGGCACAGTTACAGGCCTGAGTTTTGTTACGACGGGAAGCTACGCCGCCGGTGACATTGTAAATTTCAAATTGTATTACACTGACACTACTAACTCCTTCTCAACGACGACCCTAGTTGCTACTATTGCTTCTCCGACTGCAGCTGGCACACAAACGTTTCCCACCTTTTCTCGAGCTGTTGGGAATAACCCTCGTTATTTTTGGATCAGTATGGACGTCGTCTCGTCGCCAACAAGTGGACACACCATAGCGGTCAACGGAACCGCGTCTTCTAACGTGACAGCCGACGTGCCTGTAACTGCTGGTCCTAGTGCTGCAAGTGGTACACAAACTTTGACGACCCCTGGCACATGGCTTGGCACAACCAGTACCGATTGGAACGTCGCTACAAACTGGTCATGCAGTGTAATTCCGACCTCTACTACCGACGTTACAATTCCATCAGGTGGAAACCAGCCCGTAATAGGAGCAGTAGGTGGCACGGTCCGCAATCTCACCATCAACAGCGGCGCGACGCTCACCATAACCGGTTCGAACAACTTGTCGGTAGCAGGTAGCTGGAACAACAACAGCGGAACATTCACGGCGAACACCAGCACAGTAACATTCACGTCGACAACAACCGGAAAAACGATTGCAGGAACACTCACCGGCGCAAGTAAGTTCAACAACCTGACCTTCAACGGTTTGGGTGGCGGCTGGACATTTTCTAGTAATGCGGATGTCGGCGGAAACTTTACGATAACCAATGGCAGTGTCACCGCTCCAAGTGCGCTTACAGTTACGGGAAACTGGACAAACAGCGGGACCTTCACTCACAACAGCGGTACCGTCACATTCAACAACACTACCGCAAGCAATACGCAGACGCTCTCGGGCAATACGACATTCAACAATCTAACCGTATCCAACACAAACGGGACGATTGCTTTCGGCGCTACCACAACTACCATCGCCAATACTTTCAGTAGGACTTCCGGGACCACAATGGATCCGGGGACCGGCACCATAATTTTCACCGGCGCGGCCGGGTCAATTGCCGGTGGGAGCTCAAAGACCTTTTACAACCTACAGATCAATAGCGGCGCAAGCATCACTCAGGCTTCTGGTACGGGCAACGTTACCATTAATAACAACTTTGCCAACGACGGCACATTCTCACAGAACTCAACTCTAAGTACGACTTTTGCCGGGAGCAGCGTGACTCACAGTTTGTCAGGCACCGGCACTACGACATTTGGAACTGTCACGATTAACGGTACGAACACTGTGAATGCCGGCTCTCATAACTTCACAGTGGGTGGTTCAAGCTTTGGCGTTACTGGCACCTTCAATGGTGGTACCGGCACCGTCTCTTTCAATGCAACTACAAGTCTCAGCGGGGCAGGCAATTTCAACTTCAATAATCTCACCATCGGCGGGACGGGCAATCTTACTTCTACTACCGGAACCATCAACGTCTCTGGCAACTGGTCTAACAGTGGCAGCTTCAGCCACAACAATGGCACGGTTACTCTCAACGGCAACAACAACACGCAGGGTTTATTGGGCACGAACACGTTCAATAACCTCACGATCAACCACACTGGTACAGGTGCTGTGACAGCGGCGACCAGCGTGCTCACCGTGAATGGTCTGCTGCGCGTGCAATCCGGCTCGTTCACTAGCGCCACTCAATACCATGACGTTCAGATAGACAACGGCGGTACGCTGGCGCTGTCTGGTCCTATTTCCGTTAACGGCAATTGGACGATGAACGCCGGCGGCATATTTACGCCGGGAACCAACAACGTCACTTTCAACGGGGCGACCGGACAGACCATAAGTGGCGATACGACATTTTATGACTTCACCAAATCGGTGGGTTCCGCCCAGCAATTCAACTTCACGGCGGGCAGCAGCACGACAGTTACGCACTCACTTACTTTCACAGGCGTATCGGGACAGCTCTTAACGTTGCGCTCAACTTTGACAGGGACACAGTGGAACCTGAATGCGCCGACGACGCAGTCCGTAAGTTTCGTCGACGTGAAAGACAGCAACGCCAACAGCGGCAATACTGTGCGCGCGAGTAATTCTGTTGATAGCGGCAACAACCTGAACTGGTCGTTTTCAGCGGGTGCGCTTTCGTTCAAGAACGCGCCGTACAGTGACTCTGAAACTAATGCTGACCACACTAAGACCATTGCCGTGCAGCGCACTGGCGGCGTTAACGGAGCTGTGTCAGTGCATTACGCCACGAGCGGCGGCACTGCGACCGCGGGCTCGGACTACGTTGCAACGTCGGGCGATCTTAACTGGTCGGATGGCGACTCAGCCGATAAGACTTTCACGGTCACCGTGAAGGGCGACACGACGTCCGAACCTGATGAGACTATCAATCTAACCCTGAGCGCACCGACTAACGGCGCAACCATCGGCGGCACAAATCCCACAACGCTGACGATCTTAAACGACGATGCGTCGCTTTCGATCGGCAACGTCACTCAGGCCGAGGGTAATTCAGGAACGTCGAACTTCAACTTCACGATCACATTGGCTAACGCCTCGACGACCACCGTCAGCGGGACATATTCGACCGCGAATGGAACTGCGACGGCGGGCTCTGATTACACCGCAGTTTCGGGCGCGGCTTGGAGCATTACTGCCGGTTCAACGACAACGACAGTTCCGGTCTCAGTGAATGGCGACACAACGTCAGAGCCTGACGAGACCTTTACCGTAACTATCGTCAGCGCGGGCAACACGATCACTAACGCGACGGGCACGGGTACAATCCAGAACGATGACGCGTCGCTTTCGATTGGCAACGTCACTCAAGCCGAGGGCAATTCAGGAACGTCGAACTTCAACTTCACGATTACGCTGTCCAACGCCTCAGCGAGCACTGTCAGCGGCACGTATTCGACCGCCAATGGCACGGCCACTGCCGGCTCAGACTACACGGCAGTTTCGGGCGCAGCGTGGAGCATTACTGCCGGACAGACATCCACCACCGTCCCGGTCTCGGTAACTGGCGACACGACTTCAGAAGCTGACGAGACCTTTACCGTAACTATCGCGAGCGCGGGCAACACGATCACGAACGCCACTGGCACGGGCACAATCCAGAACGATGACGCGTCGCTTTCGGTTGGCAACGTCACTCAGGCCGAGGGCAATTCAGGAACGTCGAACTTCAACTTCACGATCACATTGGCTAACGCCTCAGCGAGCACGGTCAGCGGCACGTATTCGACTGCGAATGGCACGGCGACTGCCGGCTCGGACTACACAGCAGTTTCGGGAGCAGCGTGGAGCATTCCCGCCGGTTCAACGACAACGACAGTTCCGGTCTCAGTGAATGGCGATACTACGTCGGAGCCTGACGAGACCTTTACGGTAACTATTGTCAGCGCGGGCAACACGATCACGAACGCGACGGGCACAGGCACGATTCAGAACGACGACGCATCGCTTTCGATTGGCAACGTCACTCAGGCCGAGGGCAATTCAGGGTCGTCAAACTTCAACTTCACAATTACTTTGTCTAACGCCTCGACGACCACCGTCAGCGGTACATATTCGACTGCGGATGGCACGGCCACTGCCGGCTCGGACTACACGGCAGTCTCAGGTGCGGCGTGGAGTATTCCCGCCGGACAGACATCCACCACTGTCCCGGTTTCGGTAACCGGCGATACTACGTCGGAGCCTGACGAGACGTTTACAGTAACTATTGTCAGCGCGGGCAACACGATTACCAACGCTACAGGCACGGGCACGATTCAGAACGACGATGCATCGCTTTCGATTGGCAACGTCACTCAGGCTGAGGGGAATGCTGGCAGCTCGAACTTCAACTTCACGATCACGCTGACTAACGCCTCAGCGAGCACTGTCAGCGGTACATATTCGACCGCGAACGGCACGGCCACTGCCGGCTCGGACTACACGGCAGTTTCAGGTGCGGCGTGGAGCATTCCCGCCGGTTCAACGACAACGACAGTTCCGGTCTCAGTGAATGGCGACACGACTTCAGAGCCTGACGAGACCTTTACCGTGACGATCGCCAGCACCGGCAACACGATCACGAACGCCACTGGCACAGGCACGATTCAGAACGATGACGCGTCGCTTTCGATCGGCAACGTCACTCAGGCCGAGGGCAATTCAGGGTCGTCAAACTTCAACTTCACAATCACTTTGTCTAACGCATCGACGACCACCGTCAGCGGTACATATTCGACCGCAAATGGCACGGCCACTGCCGGCTCGGACTACACGGCGGTTTCGGGAGCAGCGTGGAGCATCCCCGCCGGTTCAACGACAACGACAGTTCCGGTCTCAGTGAATGGCGACACGAGCTTTGAGGCCAATGAGACTTTCACTGTGACCATCGCGAGCGCGGGCAACACGATCACGAACGCCACTGGCACAGGCACGATCACGAACGACGATACTGCGCCGTCGTTCACAATCGATGATGTTGCGCATCTGGAAGGGAACAGCGGCACGACGTCTTACGTCTTCACGGTTTCCAAGACGGGAACCACTGCGCTCACTGCCACTGTTCATTTCTCAACGGCCGACGGCACAGCAATGGTCAGCGACGGTGATTACCAGGCGAACTCAGGCACGCTGACGTTCGCGCCAGGCGACACGACGCAAACCATTACAGTGCTCGTAAACGGCGACACGCACGTCGAGCCTGATGAGAACTTTTTCGTCAACCTAGACACTCCGACTAATGCGACGATCAGCGACAGCCAGGGAGTCGGGACGATTCAGAACGACGATACGTCGGGCACCTACCTGTGGGTTGGACCAGTCGTGAATACGCTTTGGAGTAATCCGTTGAATTGGTCGCCGACACGCCTGATACCGACGGTTGGAGATATTTTGATTTTTGACGGCGGCACAACGCCCTCGCCTACGGTTACCGGCATCCCGACAGAGACAGACAAGGGTCTGCACTTCCAGAACGGCGTCAACGCCACGTTCAATGCGGACACGATTATTCCCGGCGCCAAGACTCTGACGATCTCCGGCGCGGGCGGCGATTTGCTGGTCTCGGGCAGCACCAGCCTGTTGACGCTGGCGACAGCTAACAAGCTTGACCTTCTCGTAACGTCAGGTGCAACGGGTTCGGTTGCCGGCCAGATCATCGTCCAGGACGGCGCGCACCAGTTGCTGGCAACGGGCGGCAGCACCGTTACGTTCACCGGCACGAATGCGTTTACGACTGCCCCAAGCTATTCGTCCAGCACGAATCCGTTTGGTACCGGCACGGCCGGGAATGGCTCGGATGACTCAATCATCTTTGCTAACAATTCAATCTACACTCACAACAACGGCGCCAGCCCGTTTGGTGCTTCCGCTACTCAGCACGTCGTTGTTTTCCAGACAGGAAGCGAAGCCCGTTACCTGACGGCCACGGGCTTTGACGCTAAAGGCAGATCTTATTCGAAACTGACAATTGGCGACGGCAGTTCGCAAGTAGAGGCCACCGATGCCGCAGCAGTTGGCAACTTCCAGTTCGATCAGTTGACTGTCAACAGCCCCGCCGGCTTGAATTCAAAACTCGAGTTTGACGGCTCGGGAACGAGCACCGTCACGATCAAGGGCAACATTACCAGCACCGGCGCGGGAGCCGGCGGAACGGCGGCGGATGTCATTCTCAGCTCAGGCTCAGGCGGAATAGTCATTAATAGTGGCGGCGCGACCACCTTCGGCAATGTTGGCAACTCGAGAGGAATTCTCTTCGGTAATAACGCGACAGTTAATAACGGCACTACGCTCACGCTGGGACGAATTCTCCAGATGAGCTTTGGTGGCGATCAGACTCTGACGGTCGATGTCACTGGAGGTCTCAACGGCGGCACGAGCGGCTATGTGGTCGGTAAGGTGCAGAAGAATTTCACTACCGGCAGCAGTCAATCGTTCACGTTCCACATTGGAGACATCCTGGGACACTACACGCCGGCAGCTCTGGCGAATTTGAATGTGACGGGCGGCGGGAATATTACCGGCAGCACGACGGGCAATGACAATGTCGTCACCGGCAACCCCGGTTCCTTCATCAATGTCAGCAAAGATGTAAACCGCTCCTGGAATCTGACGCGCGGCGGTGGTCTGACCCTTTCACTTTATGACGCGTCCTTCACCTACGCCGCAAGTGATATTGACGGCGCCGCGAACGAAGCAAACTTTATCCTGCGTAAATTGACGTCGGGAACCTGGACGGCCCCGCCGGGAGGTAGCAGCGTCAACACCGGCACACATACCATCACCGGCACAGGCTTTACCGATCTGAGCGACTTCGCCGTGGGCGAGGCTGAGAGTGCCGATCTGCAAGTCACGAACTCTGATTCACCCGACCCGGTGAATAGCGGCGAGAACATCACTTACACGATCGTCTTCACGAACAATGGGCCGGATACGGCCACCTCGGTAACGTTATCGGATCTCTTGTCACTGAACACGACCTTTGTATCCACGACAACTCCGGCGGGCTGGACGCGCACAGATTCAGTGACGCCAGGCAGCACCGGCACGCTCACCTTTACGAAGCCCAGCGCGGCGAATGGAGAGTCGGCAACCTTCACGGTGGTGGCCAAGGTTAACTCGAATGTCGCGGCTAATATTCACATTCTCAACAAGGCGACGGCCACATCAGCCACGAACGATCCGAATAGCGCCAACAACACCGACATCACTGCCGACACGACGACGCAAACAAACGCCGACCTGGAAGTTACCAAGACGGATTCACCCGACCCGGTGACTGTCGGCAACAACATCACTTACACGATTAGCTTTACCAATCACGGACCGAGTGATGCGCAGAACGTGACGGTGACTGACGCTGTGCCGGCGCAGACGACCTTTGTGTCATCCGCAGTCACCTTGGGCAGCGGCTGGTTAACTTCGAATCCGTCCGTTGGCGGTACAGGCAATGTTGTCTTCTCGAAGACGAGTGTGACTGCCGGCGAGACAGCGACCTTCACGGTAGTGGTCAAAGTCGATGCGAACGCTACCACTTCGTTGATTACCAACAACGCCGTGGCCGCCAGCACGACGACAGATCCGACACCAGGGAACAACACGGGCACAGCTACGACTACTGTTATTCAGGCTGATCTCGTTATCACGAACTCGGATTCGCCTGATCCGGTCAATGTGGGCGAGAACATCACTTACACGATTGTCTTCACGAACAATGGGCCGAGCAGCGCCGACGCGCTCACCGTGTCTGATGTCTTGTCGGCGAACACAACCTTTGTGTCTACGACCACGCCGGCGGGCTGGACGCGCACCGATTCAGTGACGGTCGGCAGCACAGGCACGCTCACCTTTACGAAGCCCAGCGCGGCGAACAGCGAGACGGCGACGTTCACCGTGGTCGCGAAGGTCAACACCAACGTGGCCGGTGGCATCCATATTCTCAACAAGGCCTCGGCCACATCGACTACGCACGATCCCGACAGCAGCAACAACACCGACATCACTGCCGACACCTTGACGCAGACACGGGCTGACCTGGAAGTGACGAAGACTGATTCGCCCGATCCGGTGATTGCCGGCAACAACATTACTTACACCGTCAACTTTACCAATCACGGACCGAGCGATGCGCAAAACGTGACCGTGACGGATTCCGTGCCGGCTAACACGACCTTTGTCTCATCGGCAGTGACGGTCGGCACCGGCTGGACGACTGCAAACCCAACTGTCGGCGGCACAGGCGATGTTGTCTTCTCCAAGACCAGCGTGATTGCCGCAGAGACAGCGACGTTCACGGTGGTGGTCAAGGTTGACGCCAGTACGGCTGACTTGACGACGATCACGAACAACGCCGTGGCTGCCAGCACCACCACAGATCCCACGCCGGCCAATAACACTGGAACTGCTACGACTACAGTGCACAGTCCGGGCACGATTTCTTTCTCTGGGGCGCCTTTTGCGGCCAGTGAAACCAATGCGGATCACGACGTCACAATTACCGTCCAGCGCACCGGCGGTTCAGGGGGCGCGGTCTCAGTGCATTACGCAACCAGCGCGGGAACTGCCACAGTGGCCTCTGACTATATTGAGACATCTGGCGATCTCAACTGGGCTGATGGAGACAGCGCGGACAAGACTTTTACTGTTACGGTGAAGGGGGACACGACCTTTGAGCCGGATGAAACGGTTAACCTGACACTGAGCGCGCCGACTAATGGCGCGGTGCTCGGCGGGACCAACCCGACGACGTTAACGATCCAGAATGACGACAGCCAGCCTACGATCAGCGTTGGCGACAAGAGCCAGGCTGAGGGTAATACCGGCACCTCTAACTCCGACCTCGCAGTGAGCTTGTCGAACGCGAGTTATCAGACGATCACGGTGCACTACACGACTGTGGACGGGACGGCCAGTCAGCCTTCTGACTACACGACGACATCAGGGACGCTGACCTTCGCGCCCGGGGAGACGAACAAGACGGTGAGTGTGAGTGTGAATGGCGACACCACCTTTGAAGCGGACGAGACCTTCACGGTCACCCTGGACACGCCCACCAACGCCACCATCCTTGATGGCAGTGGTTTGGGGACCATCCAGAATGATGACACGGAGCCGGCGATCTCGATTGGTGACAAGACACAGGCAGAGGGCAACGCAGGCACCTCTAACTTTGACTTTGCAGTGAGCTTGTCGAACGCGAGCTATCAGACGATCACGGTGCACTACACGACCGTGGACGGGACGGCGACGCAGCCTTCTGACTACACGACGAGCACCGGCACACTGACCTTCGCGCCCGGGGAGACGAACAAGACGGTGAGTGTGAGTGTGAATGGTGACACCACCTTTGAAGCGGACGAGACCTTCACGGTCACCCTGGACACGCCCACCAACGCCACTATCGCTGACGGCAGTGGTTTGGGCACCATCCAGAATGACGACACTGAGCCGGCGATTTCGATTGGCGACAAGACGCAGGCTGAGGGCAACGCAGGGACGAGCAACTTCGACTTTGCAGTGACGCTGTCGAACGCAAGCTATCAGACGATCACGGTGCACTACACGACTGTCGACGGGACGGCGACGCAGCCTTCTGACTACACGACAACCTCCGGGACGCTGACCTTCGCGCCCGGGGAGACGAACAAGACGGTGAGTGTGAGTGTGAATGGCGACACCACCTTTGAAGCGGACGAGACCTTCACGGTCACCCT
>Ga0137394_10001064_pt1 | contig 19775 bp, 9 predicted proteins | sample czobulk116metaG_FD_108278 | JGI IMG/M metagenome (GOLD analysis project Ga0137394, IMG submission 108278) | Vadose zone soil microbial communities from Angelo Coast Range Reserve, California, USA - czobulk1.16 metaG | ecosystem: Environmental > Terrestrial > Soil > Vadose zone | place: USA...
AGCCGTCGTGGCCGTACTTCGAGAACTCGCCCGCGTTCACGGGGTCGGCGTCATTCGCGTAGATGACGTGGCAGGCGGTGCATCCGCTCATCCGGAAATCGCCGCCGATCTGGTTGCCGCCGAGGAACCAGAGCGTCGGATCGTTCAGCCGCGTCTTCAGGACGTTGAGAAAGACCGCGGCGATGTGGCCGTCGGTCCCGGGCCCCCTGTCTCCCACGGCGTTGTTGCCGCGCTCGAACGGCCGGAAAGGATCGCGCACCTTGGTCACGAAGAACTCGGGGTGGGGGAGGAGGAACTTCAACGCGCCCCGGGCCATCATCTCCGGTGTGGGCGGCGGGGTGGCGACGAGCTTGGCCGGAGTCCCGTCGGCGAGGAAGGCTTCTCCATAGATCGAGGTCTTCGAGTCGATCGAGCCGTTGTTGTAGAAGACCGCGCCGTGCGGCATCGCGTTGTGGCTCATGTTCGACGCGCGGACGCGCGTGACCTCCGACGCGTGGCAGCTGGCCTGGCCGCACGTCAGATCGGCGATGCGAAGGTCGCCCGGGTTGATGAAGCGGATGAACTCGGGCGGGAGGAAGTTGAGCGCCGCGAAGCTCGCCTTCGGATTCGCGGACGTGAGAAAGGGGCCGGGGTGGTCGGCGTGGACGTGAGCCTTCTCCTTCTCCTTCGCCGAGCCGTCGCCGCCGTGGCAGCCAACGCAGGTGATCTCGACGTTCTCGTGCATCGACTCGATGCCGGCGTGGCACGTGACGCAGCCGTCGGAGGGCGCGCCCAGCGCCGCTCCCGTGGCGGTCGGTTCGGCCTGCTCGGGCGGCGGCCCTGCCTGGACGAACCGCGCGGCGCCGAGGGTGATCGCGGCCCCGATCGTGATCGCCAGGAGCGCATTCTGCTGCGGGTGCGTGAGCGCTTTCATCAATACACCACCAGGAAGTTGATGAAGACGGAATATGCCGAGTCGTTGCCGATCAGGCTCTTGAGCCCGTCACCGGGCTTCAGGTAGGCAGCCGCCCCTTCGACGACGAAGTTCTCGTTGAGAAGGGGTCGCCAGCGCACCCCGATGTTCCCTTCGAGACCCGCGTCCTTGTCGATGCCGGCCCCCAGAACCGCCGTGTCGACGAAGGAGACGTGGTTGACGTTGGCCGTCGCGGAGACCTTCGGCGTCAGGACGAAGTCGGCCCCCACGTTCTGCACGAAAATGCCGGGGTTGACGAAGTTGGATCTTCCCCCGGCTCCGCGGAGCGAGGGGAGAGCGGAGTTCGCGTTGATGACGACCTGCCCTCCCGGGAGCGCGATCTGGTCTCCGACGAAGATCGAGCCCGGGCCGCCGAAGACGTTGACGGAGTCCGAGATCGAGTCGAATCCGCCGGCGTTTCCGTCGCTCGGGTCCGAGTCACCCGAGGCGTAGAGCGCCCCGACCCGCCAGACGGCGAAATCGGTCGGATACCGGACGTCGAGAAAACCGAGGTACGCGGAGATGTCCTGCTGCGAGCCCGAGACCGGATTGAGGTCGTCCTGTCCGAAGGCGTAGTAGACGGCCGGCTGGACGATGAAGCGGCCGACGTGGCCGAAGAAGGCGACCCCCGCGTACTCGACGTCGAGGTCGGCGGCCCGGCGATCCTGGTTGGCGTGGAGGGAGAATTCGGCGTTCCACCCGGGGACGAGATCGTCGCGCTGGACGGCGATCGCGCCGATGAGCTGGTTGGTGTTGGGAAGGTCCTTGTTGAACGAGACGAGCTTGCTCGCCGGATCCTTGGGAAGCGTGTGTCCCACGGCGACGCTGTACCGCCAGAGGTTCTTCCTGAACTCGCCGAAGATCCGCCCTTCCTCCAGCGTGTCGTTGAAGATGAGCCCGTTGAGATCCGACCGGAAGTTGCGGAGGCCCCCCTCGAAGAACGACAGGTTGAAGTTGCCGCCGACCTCGAAGAGACGGACCGTGACCACCGCTTCCTGGAGCGTGCCCTTCTCGGATACGACCCCCGTGAGCGCGCTGGGGCTGACGGCCTGGAAGTTTCCGAGCATCCGGAACTTGAGAGGCGACGGATGGAATGTGTCCTCGTCCTTCTTGATCTCGAATCCGAGAAAGACGTTGTTCTTCTCGATGTCGTCGGGGTCGAAGCCCGTCCCCGGCTTCCTGAAGTATTTCGTGTTCGAGTTCACCCGCGCGAAGACCTCGAGGAATCCCGTGTCGCCGAAGATCGGGAAATCTCCCTTCAGGGGGTTCTGCTGGTAGGGGTTCCACCTGGAGTAGCGGGGCTCGCGGTTGCCGAAGAGGTCGTACGTCGCGAAGCGATCGATGTCCCCCGAGAGCTCGGCATGGGATGCGGGCGGCGGGGGGCTGGCGTTGGGATCGGAAGCCTGCGAGAGAAGCGGTGGAGCCGGGACCGCCAGGAGGACGGCCAACAGCGCGCCCCGAACCAACCGACGCCGATCGGTCAGACGAATCATGGCTGACTCTCCACTGATGTGAACGAAACGCTGAGCCAGCGCACTATATGAAAGCTCTCCAAGCGGTGTCAATCGCCCGATCGGGACGGTCTATACTGCCGCTTCCGGGGCTTTCGGAGCGGCGAGGGGGTTCGTGAAACAGATATTCGTCTACGGCACTCTCATGGCGGACGGTCTCCATGCGGACCTGCTGTCGCGTCGAAGGGACGTCAAGCTGCTCGGCCCCGCGCGCTGCCGTGGAGCGCTCTACGATCTCGGTGAGTACCCCGCGCTCGTTCCCGGAGGGCGGAGCTGGGTGGCAGGGGAGCTGTACCGGAGCGACGACCTGGAGGAGATCCTGGGGGCGCTCGACCCTCTCGAGAAGGAGGCCGGTTTCGAGCGCCGCCTCGTCACCGTTCGGTGGAAGCTCGGAGAGACGGACGCGTGGGCCTTCGTGCGATCCGCTCCTCCCGAAGGCAAAGCGTTGATCGCGTCCGGCTCCTTCAAGGCCCGGCTGCGGGAGGTGAAACGCGGGGGTGGGAGATCGGTTTGACCTCGACCTCCCGCCCCTGGCCTTTCCGGTTTCTGCTTCGTGTCGTCGTCGGAGCCGCCACGATCGGCGCGCTGGCCGGCGCGATGAACTGGGCGCTGGAGTTCAGCCGGGAAGTCTACGCCCGTGCGTACCTGATCACTCTCCTCGCCCTCGGCGCCGCGGCCGGCGCGGCCCTCGGCGCGCTTCTCCTGCTCGCCGGGCGTCTCATCCCGGAAAGGTCGCGCGCCACGCTTCGCATCGGGCGGCTCGAGCCGTCGGGGCCGGCCCTCTCGATCCTCCGGTGGATCTGGATCTCCGTGGTCGGCGCGGGGCTGACGGCTCTGGCCGCCTACCTCGGTTCCGCTCCACGATTCGCGCCGCTGCTCTCCCGCGAGCCGCGAAGCGCCGCGGTCGAGACCAGCCAGCCTCCCAACATCATTCTCTTCAGCTTCGACACGGTCAGGCCGGATCATCTCGGCGCCTACGGATACAGGCGGGCGATCTCTCCCGTCTTCGACCGCCTCGCCGCTTCAGGAGCGATCTTTCGCAGGTGTATCGCCGCCTCGTCCTGGACGATTCCATCTCACGCCGCGATCCTGACGGGAAGGGCGCCGTCGCACATCGGCGCCGGACTGGTGGCGCGCGGAAGCCGGGGCCGGATTTCCCTTCCCCCCGAGGCGATGACCCTCGGCGAAATCCTGAGACCGGCCGGCTATCACACCGCCGCTTTCATCGGCGGCGCCACGATGGGATCCATCTTCGGATTCGACCAGGGCTTCGACATCTTCAACGACCGGCTGCCGCAGTTCATCTCCGCCGCCCACGACAGGGTCTTCTTCGCGCGCCCGATCCGCCGCCTCCTGAACATCGAGCCCGCGCAATTCCTGAGGCCCCTCGACCCCCCCACGACCGCCCTGAGCAACTATCTCTACCTGGAGGCGCAGGAGCTCCCGAGCGACCTCCAGGTCAGTTTCATGAAGGGAGCGAAACGCTTCGACAACAACGCCGCGGAGGTGAATCAGAAGGTGTCGGCGTGGCTCGACCGGCGTCCGCCCCACCCTTTCTTCCTGTTCGTCCACTACTTCGACGCCCACGATCCGTACGAGCCTCCCCCGGAGTTCACACCCCCCGGCTACGACCCGTCCCTCGGGTTCATCCTCCGGAACGGGATCGCCGAGAGGGTGCTGAACGGCGGCGCGGCGCTGACCGCCGCCGAGCGCGAGAACCTGATCGCGGCCTACGACGGGGAGATCGCTTCGCTCGATCGCCGGTTCGGCGAGCTCCTGGAGAGACTGCGCGCCGAGGGAGCGCTCGAGAATTCGATCATCGCCGTCGTCAGCGACCATGGTGAGTCATTCGGGGAACACGGCCTCATCTTTCACGGCCACCATCTCTACGACGACCTCACGCACGCCGTGCTCATCCTTCAGGGAAAGGGGATCGCCCCGGGCCGCATCGAGGACTCGACCGTCTCGGGGGTGGACGTGGCGCCGACGCTTCTCGACCTCGCGGGTGTCGATCTCCCGGGGTCGATGGAGGGTCGATCTCTGCGATCGTCGCTCGAGGGAAAGCCCGCGGAGGCGAAGCCGGTCTTCTCGGAGGTCTTCGGGCACACGATGAACGAGCTCGAGTGGGAGGCGTTCGCTCACACGCGCTTCTCGGTGGAGATGGGCGGACTGAAGATGATCCGCGAGCCGGGCGCCTCTATCCAGCTCTTCGACATGACGAAGGATCCGGCCGAGGCGTCGGATCTCTCGGCGGCGCGCCCCGAGGCGGTCGCGCGGCTGAGCGCGATTCTCGATGAATACCTGCGCTCCTCCGCCAGGCCTGGCCCGGGGGGCGAGGATCGGATGAGCGACGAGGCGCTCGAGAAGCTCCGAGGCCTCGGCTACATCCAGAAATGAAGGGTCGCGGCGACGGTCAGTCTTCGAGAACACCGTTGGGATCGGAGTTGGCGATGACGGTGTCGTAGTAGGGGAGGAGCTTCTCCCGGTAGATGTTCTCGAGTTTTCCGAGGAGGACGACGGGATCGGCGTCGAAGACGACGGTGGCGCCGGTCTGCTTGTTGATGAACGAGATGATCTGCTCCAGCTTGTCGGCGATTCCGCCGGTGCCGAGCAGCACTCCGATCACCTTCGCCTCGTCGTAGGCGATCGCGAACTCTCCCAGGGTTCCCGACCGGCCGCCCGCGAAGACGACGAGATCGCACGTGCGGATGTTCTCGATCTCGCGCCCCATCAGGCCGGAGCCGGTGTAGATGATCGCGTCGTAGCCCGCGCAGGGAGAGCGGTACTTCATCAGGTGCTCCGCGAAGTTGAGGGCGGGCGAGATGCCGATGGTGATGCCACCCTCGGACTTCGCCCCCTTGATCGCTTCGTGGGGAAGCCCCGGGCACGCGCCGGTCACGAGGACGTGCCCGCGGCGGGCGATCTCCTGCCCGAGGATGTAGGCCTTCTCGATGATCTCCTTGGCGAGATGTCCGCCGGCGGAGCCCATGACGCCCACGGAGACTTTGTGCTTCCACCGGACCGGGGGGACCGAATCGATTCCCGTCGCCGCCGGCCGCTCCTGCGCGGCCCTGGTTTTCTTCTGAGTCGTCATCCGGAGAGGATCATTCTGCGGTCGAGGGCCGCGATCGAGAGCGTGGAGTCAAGGGGGCGCACGCTACCACAGCGTTTGTCCGTTCTCAAACCGGGCGGGAAGCGCGAACCGCATGCCGCTCAGGACCTGGCAGGCGGGATGGCGGTGCCGATCAATCGATCTCGATCATCCCGTCCCTTCGTGACGGGGGGTCGGATTTGTCAGGGGTCCTCCCGCGATCCGCGCGCGGCCGGCGCTCGCGCGAACGGGCGGGATCGGTGAGTCGGCCCGGGGGTCTTCCGCGGGGGCGCAGAGGGATCGGATCGGCGCCCAGGGAGCCGAGGAAGCGGACGATCAGCGCCCGGCGGCCGGAGGAGGCGTCCGGAGCCTCAGGGGCTTCATGCATAAGGACGTGCAGGCGCAGAAGGGGATCGGCGAAGAAGTAACGGCGCCCGTCGCGGCGGAGGAGCTCCACCTCGAGCAGCCATCTGAGATAGTCGAGCGTGGATCCGACCGTGCGTCGCAGGCGCCGGGCGATCCCGCTGAGGTCGAGCCCCTCCTCGCGGGCGAGCGTGTTGAGTATGGCGCGGCTGGCGCCGTGGCCCCGGGTTCTCTCGAGGAGCTGAACGTAGTCGAAGCGCAGCTCGTGGAAGAGCCTGCCCGTATCGGGTCCCGTCTCCCGGTCGAGCGCCTCTTCAAGCGTCGCGCCCGCGCGCATCCTGCTTCCCAGGATCGCCACCGGCATCGGCCGCCCGGCCGTCAGGGCAAGGAGGGGAGCCGCATCCTCCCCGGAGATCCCCGCCGCCTCCGCGACCTCGGCGAGGCAGAGCGGCGGCACGGCGCGGGTCTCGAAATCGGATCCCATCGCCCCGCTCATCGCATCGAGCAGGTGCCTGGGGCGCCCCGACGGCGACGTGGCGGCGAGGAGCCGCACCGAGGTGCGCCTGGCGAGCCAGAGAGCGAGGAGGCGCGGCGCCGCGCCCAGGCCGGGGAAGGGGGTGAGCCGCGCGAACTCGTCGAAATGCCGCGCGGCGATCAGCAGCGGCGCACGGCGGTCGCGCGTGATCGCCTCCGCCAGATCGAGCGTGAGCGCGACGGCTGCGCGCCCGTCGCCGTGACGGTGCGCCAGCTCCGCGACGATCGCTTCCGCCACCGGGGCGGCGTGGAGGAGCTCCGAGATTCCAGGCGAGGCGATGAGGGCGCGAAGGCGGGCGGCGGGGGCCGGACGACCGGTGGGGCCCGGAGGTGCCGGCGCGGCCTCGTCGGGGAGCGCGGCGCCGAGGAGCGCGGCCGCGAGGGCGCCGGAGAACTCGTCCGGATTGGTGACCGATCGGCCGAAATCGAGGCGGGCTATCAGGAGCGCGCCCCCGCTCAGCCGCTCGCACGCGGCTTCGAGGAGGCGGCCCTTGCCCCAGCCCCGCGGTGCGCTTATCGCGATCGCCCGTGGAGAGCCGGCTCGGCCCGAGGCGATCAGGCCTTCGAGAAAGATCTCGCGGGGCGAGGCGGGACGATCGTCCGTGGCTCGGCTCGGATCCACCTATCCCTCTTGAGGCAGCATCGGGATCTTCAGCGCGTGACGCCGGGCGGCCGACATCGCCTCGGGATAGCCCGCGTCCTGATGCCGGATGATCCCCATTCCGGGATCGCTCGTGAGGACGCGCTCGAGTCGCTGTGCCGCGTTCGCGGTGCCGTCGGCGACGACGACCATCCCGGCGTGGATCGAGAGGCCGATCCCGACCCCTCCTCCGTGATGCACCGAGACCCACGTCGCGCCGGCGGCGGTGTTGACGAGGGCGTTCAGGATCGGCCAGTCCGCTATCGCGTCGGAGCCGTCGAGCATCGCCTCCGTCTCCCGGTTCGGGGAGGCGACCGATCCGGAGTCGAGGTGGTCGCGGCCGATGACGATCGGCGCGGAGATCTCCCCCTTCGCCACGAGGTCATTGATGGCCAGGCCGAACTTCGCCCGATCTCCGTGGCCCAGCCAGCAGACGCGCGCCGGGAGCCCCTGAAACTCCACCTTTTCCTGCGCCAGCCGTATCCACCGGCAGAGCGCTTCATCGCGCTCGAAGGTCTCGAGAAGCCATCTGTCGGTCCGGTGGATGTCCGCGGGGTCTCCGGAGAGCGCCACCCACCTGAAGGGGCCTTTCCCTTCGCAGAAGAGTGGACGTATGTACTCGGGAACGAACCCCGGGATTTCGAAGGCATCGGCGACGCCGGCGGTCACCGCCTGGGCGCGCAGGTTGTTGCCGTAATCGAAGACGATCGAGCCGCCGCGTTTCAACGCGAGCATGGCGCGGACGTGCGCGGCCATCGCCGCCATCGAGCTCTTGATGTAGCGCGCCGGATCCGCGGCGCGGAGAGCGAGAGCCTGGGGAAAGGTCATGCCGTTCGGCACGTAGCCTCCCAGGTTGTCGTGCGCCGAAGTCTGATCCGTGACGATGTCCGGATGAAGCCCTCGGCGCGCGATCTCCGGGAGGACGTCGGCGGCGTTCCCCTCGAGGCCGACGGACAGGGGCCTCCCCTCCTTCGCGGCCCCCGCCACCCTTTTCAGCGCCGCGTCGAGGTCGGGGGCGATCTCGTCGAGGTAGCGCGTGTTCACGCGGCGCTCGAGCCGCGACGGGTCGGCCTCCACGCACAGTATCGCCGCCTCGTTCATCGTGGCCGCGAGCGGCTGGGCGCCGCCCATCCCCCCGAGTCCGGACGTCACGATCCACCGCCCGCGAAGCGTGCCGCCGAAATGGCGCCGCGCCGCGGCGGCGAGGGTCTCGTACGTCCCCTGGAGAATCCCCTGCGAGCCGATGTAGATCCACGAGCCCGCGGTCATCTGCCCGTACATCGTCAACCCGCGGGCGTCGAGCGCGCGGAAGTTGTCCCACGTCGCCCACGCGGGGACGAGCATGGAGTTGACGATGAGAACGCGGGGCGCATCGGCGTGCGTGCGGAAGATCGCGACGGGCTTTCCGGACTGGACGAGAAGCGTCTGATCGTCCTCGAGCTGGCGGAGCGAGCGCACGATCGCCTCGTAGCAGGTCCAGTCGCGGGCGGCCTTTCCCTGCCCGCCGTAGACGATCAGGTCCTCGGGCCTCTCGGCGACCTCGTGATCGAGGTTGTTCATCAGCATCCGGAGCGCCGCTTCCTGAGGCCACCCCTTGCAGCTCCGGAGCGTGCCGCGTGGAGCCTTGATCAGTTTCTGCGTGATCGGCTGCGTCATCGGAAGGTTCCTTCGCGGGAGGCTCCTTCCCGGGCGGGGACCGGATGCACCGCGAGGTCAGAGTATCACAAGGGTGCGAGCGCCCGCCTCGTTCGCATTTGCCTGAACTTTCCCCCGCGGCCGGGCGCGCATCCTATAATGCGCGCTGGCCTCGGACGATCGGGAGGCCTGGCGACGCCGGTGGGGCGGAAGGTGCGGGGACCAGGGATTGGCTGAGGAACCGAAGCCCAATTTCGGGAAGTACCAGGTCCAGGGAATCCTCGGCGAGGGAGGGATGGGCCGCGTCTGGCGCGCCTACGATCCCGACCTCGAGGTCACCGTCGCGATCAAGGAGCTGAAGGAACAGTTCCGCGATCAGGCGAACCTCGAGCGCTTCTACCGTGAGGCGCAGATCGCGGCGAAGTGCCGCCATCAGAACATCGTCCTCATCACCGATCTCAGCAAGACCCCTCCTTACTTCGTGATGGAGTTCCTCGAGGCGCGCGAGCTCTCCACGTACGTTCACAAGGGGAGGCCGATCACCCTCACCCAGCTCGTCAAGATCCTGTCGCAGGTCTGCGACGGTCTCGGCTTCCTCCACAGCCGAGGCATCTTCCATCGCGACCTGAAGCCGGCCAACATCATGCTGTTGAAGGACGACAGCGTGAAGGTGACTGACTTCGGAATCTCGAAGGCGCCGTTCGGCCAGGCCACGATGACCCAGGTCATCATGGGGACGATCCCGTACATGTCCCCCGAACAGATCACCTCGCCGTCCAAGGTGGACGGCCGCTCCGATCTCTGGGCGCTGGGAGTCATCACCTACGAGCTGACGCAGCGCAAGCATCCCTTCCCCGGCGAAGGGGACATCAACACGATCTTCCACATCGTGCACTCGGCCCCCGCAGCCTATGGCCCGATGCCGCCCAAGGTTGAAACTGTGGTGAAGCAGCTTCTCACCAAGGCCCTCCAGAAGAACGCAGACGAGCGAATCCGCTCCACCGAAGAGTTCAAGGTGATGCTGCAGGGGCTTCTTCGCGGGGTCCCCGATCCGGACAGCATCGTCTTTCCATACCAGGAGGTCGCCGCCACCGGGAGCGCCACCTCGATCATCACCGAGGCGGAGCTCCTCAAGGCGATCGCCGCGCGCGCCTTCGTTCTCGTGGAGGAGATCGAGAGCCAGAGCACGGAGCGGAAGGCGCTCCTCCCGAGGGGGACGTGGGAGAAGGCCGCGGACGTGGCGCGGATGGCGCGCGTCCTCGTCGAAGAGAAGAACGTCATGGGCCTCGAAGCTGTCCTCAAGGATCTCGAGACCCAGAAAGCTCATCTCGACGCGGGGGTCAAGGAGGGGGTCGGCAGGGCGCGCGGGGAGGCGGAGTCGCACGCAAAGGCGGGCCGCCATCAGGATTCGCTCGCGGCGTGGGGGAGAGTTCTTGCCGTCGATCCCGCCGACACCGCGGCGAAGCACGGTGTCGAGCAGGAGCGCCGGGCGCTCGACCAGGCGAGAAAAGACTCGGAATCGACCAGGCTGGTCGCCGCCCACCTCAGCCGGGGGCGCGAGCTCGAGGGGAGGGGGAGCCTGACGGACGCGATCGCCGAATACAAGAGGGCGCTCGGCCTGGCTCCTTCGCACCCGGAGGCGACTCAGGCCGTTCGCGACGCGCAGAAGCGCCTCGAGGCGGCGAACCAGATCGTCGGTTTCCTGGAGAACGCCCGCGATGCGCTGGAGCATCGCAAGCCCCAGGAGATCCAGTTCTACGCTCAGAAGGTCCTCGCTCTCGATCCCCGGAACGACGAGGCGAAGCGGCTTCTCGCCGACGCGGGGAGCGTGCAGGGAACGATCGAGCTCGCCGCCCTCATGCGAACGGAGGGACGCCGCTTTCTGGAAGCCGGAGACTTCGAGAGGGCACGGCAGTCGTGGGCGTCGGTTCTCGAGGTGGAGCCCGGCGATACGGAAGCGGCCGATGCGCTCAGGAAGATCGAGCGAGGGCTCAAGGAACAGGCGGGAAGGCAGGCGGGTCTCCAGAAGGCGGCGGAAGCCGACGCCGCTCTCAACGCACAGGACTACGAGCGGGCGACCTCTATATATAAGGAAGCGGAGCGGCTAGCCCCGGGCGATCCGGGCATCCACAGGGGCGCTGAAGCCGCCCGGAAGGGGCTCGAAGCCTTGCGCGCCCTCGAGAAAGACGCCGGCTCGAGAGAGAGGGGAGGTGACCTCGCGGGCGCGGTGCAGGCCTGGGAGAAGGTTCTCGCCCTCCAGAAAGCCCATCCGTCGGCTCCGAGAGAGGCCGATCGCATCCGCGGGCTCATCAGGAAGGAAGAGGAGCGGCGTCGCGCTGAAGCGGATCAGAAACGGGCGGAGGAGGATCGCCACAAGCTCGTCGCAGCCCGCCAGCAGGAGGTCGAAGCCGCCCTGGAGGCGCTCGGAGATGAGCTCGGCGACGCGCGCGAATCCCTCGACGAGAGGTTTCTCGGCGCGATCAAGGAGCTCGTCGTCAAGTCGAGGAAGGCCGCGGCGGCCCGGGAGCTCCGAACCCTGGAGTCGGCGCTCGCCGAGATCGAAGCGGCGCGCAAGGGAGTCGGAGAGGCGGTGCAGCGCGCCGTCGACGCCGCGTTCAAGAGCGCAGCCGGGCCGGCCGCGCTGATCCGCGAAGTCCCCGAGGAGGATCTCGACGCCATCGGCACCCAGGTGATGTCCAGGGCCAGGGAGGCGGTGGCCCGCCTGGACGCGGCGCACCAGAAGGGGGACATCAAGGCGATCCGCGATCTCGCCAGGGGGATCGGGCCCGTCGCAGAGGACGTGGCAGCCCGGCGCGACGCAGCCGTGGCGAAGGGGGGGGCCGCGATCAGGGAGGCGACCGCCGCCCTCGAGGGCGCGCTCAAGGCGAACGAAAAGGGGTTGAAGGAGGCGACGCTTCGCCATGCGCGGGAGGCGATCGCGCGGGCGGCCAGGGACGCTTCGGGTCCGCGGATCAGGATCCTCGGCACGCACGTCGAGAGCCTGAAGACCCTCCGCGAGGGGATCCTGCGTGAGATCCAGGAAGCGCTCCGCTCGATGCGCGATCAGGCTCAGAAGGGGCGGGGGGGCCTCGAGGCGGCCGTGGCCAAGAACCGGCGGGCCGTCGTCAAGAAGCCCGATCTCGCGAGGAAGGTGGACGCGATCGTGCGCGAAGCCGCCGGTTCGAGCTCCATCGACTCGAGCGAGCAGCTCTCGCGCCTCGTCAAGGAGCTGGCGGCCGTGCGGGCGCAGATCCCGCTCGACCCTCTCCGATTCCTGCCGCATGCCGTGGCCGCGCTGGGAGTTCTGATCGCCGCCGGAAGTTTCGTCGCCTGGCGTTACATCCGGGCGAGCACCGCGCACGAGTACGCGCTTCACGTGATGCCGTGGGGGAAGATCGTATCGATCCAGTCGGAGGGTGGGGCCTCGATTCCGCCGCCCGCCGGGGAGAGCCCCTTTCACACCCTGAAGCTCGTGCCGGGCAGGTACACCCTGACCCTGGAGAACCAGGCGACGTCGGGGACGGGGACGATAACGATAGAGATTCCGGCGCAGAAGGAGGGGGAGGTCAAGCTCACGGCTCCGGACTTCAAGGAGGGAGTCCATCAGCTCGTCGGACGCGATCCGTTCTTCGTCCAGGCTCCATGACAGCCTTGACAGCGGCGCTCCCGCTGTGCGATAAAACCAGGCTCACCTCGGGGGTCTCATCGATTCCATTCGCAAAGATGCGGGCCGATACTCCTCGCCCGCCGAAGCAGAGGAGGGGATGCTCGTGAAGCCCACCGGTACCATCGTCCTCCGCCTTTCTCTCGGGTTGCTCCTGGCGGCGACGCTCGCCTCGCAGGCGGGGGCCGTCACGGACGAGGAGATCTTCAGGGATTTCAGATTCAACTTCGCGAACCCGGGCGCGCGCGCCCTTGCCATGGGCGGCGCGTTCATCGCGATAGCGAACGACGCGACGGCGGCGCAGGCCAACCCGGCGCGGCTTGCGGTTCTGCGGCGACCGGAGATTTTCGCCGAGATCCGCAACCGCAAGACCGATCCATCGGGCCAGGACACGGGGAGGTTTTTCATCGATCCCGCCGTCAACCCCGCGTCGACACTTGCACTCAATTCCACGGTCACCCCAGAGACTCAAACGGTCCCCAGCGTCGTCTCGTTCGTCTATCCCTTCAAGCTCCGCCGCGCCCTCACCGTGGGATTCTCCCGGCAGGAGATCCTCTCGGTCAAGTCGGGTGCGACGAACGACTTCACATCGATACCTCTCAGCGCGTCGCCCATCCAGGACCCGAATAACCCGGAGATCGTGACGAACACCTCGGCGGGGTCGATCGATTCGAGCTTGGTTCTCTACAACCTGAGCGCGGGCTACCAGATCACTCGTGATCTCTTCGTGGGCGGCTCTGTTGTCTTTGGCCAGCTGGACCTTCAGTCAAGCATCGACAGTACGTTCGCCGATCCCGATGGTCTCCTCGGTTATGGCAACAACGACCCGAGGTTTCAGACCCAGCAGGGGAGCAGTCTGATCTCGACGTCGATCGACGACAAGGACAGCGACGTGAAGTGGTCGCTCGGTCTCTTCTGGAAGCTGAACGACGAGATCTCCTTCGGCACCGTTTACAAGAAGGGTGTCAGGATGACGCTTCACGAGGAGGTCGTCGACAATTCGTCCTCTCCGACCATCGCGGGGCCGCTCGACACGACGTTTAACGTCCCGGACGTTTCCGGCTTCGGTGTCGCTTACCAGCCGTGGGCGAAGTCGCAGCGGGTGGTGCTGTCGAGCCTGGTCTTCGCTCTCGACGTGGTCCGCGTCGAGAACCACGACCTCGTAGAGGGGTTCCAGTCGGGCCTTAACGTGCTCACGCTCAACGATTCCATCAAGAAAGTCGAATACACCGCCGACAACCAGACCGAGATCCACTTTGGCGCGGAGATCTACAAGAGCCTCGGGAAGTCCACGATCGCTTTCCGCGGCGGCTTCTTCACCGATCCCGACAGCAGCATCCACAGTTCGAAGGTCGAAACCGACGGCTCGGTTGACCAGCAGGGGACGAAGGCGGCGATCGAGAAGGGCAACCTTTTCCCGTCGCGGAGCACGGTGAATCACGTGACGGGCGGAATCGGGTACTCATTCTCGGATTTCGAGATCGCGGCGGCCTTCGACTCCTCCACGATCGAGACGCAGAGCGTGCTGTCCGTCATCTACCGATTCAAGAGGTGAGGGAGAAACCTTGACCCCGCCGGTGCGAAAGCGCCGATCCCCCTCCCGCGCGCGCCTCGCCGCCGCGCTTGTCGCGGTCGCGCTGTGGCCGGCCCCTCTTCTCCTCGCCCAGGCGAAGGACTGGTGGGATCTCCACGAGGACGCGAAGAAGGTCATCGAGAGCGACAAGTCGTCCGACACCCAGGTCGAGGGGGCGCGCAGAAGCCTCCTCCAGGCGGTGAAGGACAAGGACGCCGAGGGGCATTTCCCCACCTACAACCCGAGCGTCCAGATCGACTACACCCCCTATTTCTACCTCGGGTGGGCGAGCATGCGGCTGCAGCGCTACGACGACGCGGCCCGCTACTTCAAGAAGTCCGAGGATCTCGGCTTCATCCGGAAGGGCGCCCCCGCGGACCGAAGGGCGAAGTTCGACAACTTCCAGCAGCTCGCGACGCAGCTCAAGCCCGCGGCGGCCGCCGTCGCGGCGGCGAAGGCCAACACGTTCGCCACCCAGTGCCTGGGGAGCGCCGACAGCGCGTCGGGGCCGAAGATCAAGGACGCGCTCGCGAAGATCGAGGCGATGCTGTCGGCTCCTTCCGACGCGGGAGCGCTGAAGGGGCTGATCGACTCCCTCAACGGCTCGGTCGGCGACTGCGTCAAGGAGATCGGCGGGCGCAGGATCGCGGCCGCGATGAAGGAGTACCAGTCCGCTCGCGATGACGTGCCGTCGGAGGGGCTCCTTGATCTCATAGCACCGGAGACGCAGAAGGAGCTCGATGGCGCGTTCGCGGCGGGGAAGGATGCGGAAGCGAAGGGAGACGAGGACGGCTTGAAGGCCGCGACTTCGCGGCTGAAGGCCCTTCCGGCGAGGGTCGCCCATGATATCGACGCGCGGACCGGCGCCCTCGCGCAGGAGGCGGAGAAGCTCGCGCACGGCAACGAGCGCTCCCTGAACGAACAGAACCAGCTCGGCACCCGCCTCCTCGATGCGGCGGGGAAGGCGAAGGGGCTGAAGGCGACGGGGAGGACAGGCAAGGATCTGATCGCCGTCGCCAGGTCCGCGGGCGACCTCAAGAGCCTCGTCACGACGGCACGGGGCGCCGTCGCGCCGCTCATCCAGGCCAGGGGAACAGCGCTCGACTCCGCCCGGAAGGATTTCGAGACGTGGTCCGGGGCGCATGGCTGCGAGGTGAGCGCGGTCGGGGCGCGGGCCGGCGCCGACGGCGCGCTGAAGGAAGCGGCAGCCGCGCGCCAGGGGGACTCGACCGACGCCATGGACGCGGCGCTCGCGAAGCTCCAGGCGATCCGCCCGGACGTCGAAGCGAAGATGAAGGACGTCCTTCCCCGGAAACAGGAGGAAGCGAAGAGCGTCCTCGGCAACGCCGACAGCGTCCTGGCCAACGTCCCCGATGCCGCCAAGAAGTCTCGCGGGGAGAGCCTCAAGCAGGGGGTTCAGTCGGGGATGTCGAAGGGCGACGTCTGCGCGCTCGACTCCGCGATCGCGGCGCTCGGTGACTGGGTGAAGACGGTGGCGCCGGAGCTCGATCGACAGCGCAAGGCGGCGATCGCGCGGAACCAGCCGGTCCTGGATGACGGCCAGAAGACTCTCGGTGGCTTCGGCGGGATCCTGACGCCGGCGACGGTCTCGGCGCTCAAGGCGCCGGTCGACAGGCTCGCCGGTCTGGTGAACAGCAGCTACGACACCGCGGCGATCGACAAGGCGGGGCAGGAAGTCAGGGTGGCGCTGGATCACGCCGACGGCGAGGTCCGCGGCCAGATGCAGGAGGGGATCAGGACGCTGCGCGCCCTCAAGTCGGAGCCTCGCTGGAGCGATATCTCGCCGTCGAGACGGCAGTGGCTCGACCAGAACCTCCCGGCGGTCGAGAGGGCGGTGCAGGAGATGTCGAACCCGGACCTCCTCGCCCGGTTCGCGAAGGAGTTTCCGCGCGCCCGGCTCGAGATCGCCCTCTCGTCCGCCTTCGCGTCGCTCTACGACAGGGGAGACGCCGCGGGTGCGGCGAAGGCGCTGGAGGATCTTGGTCCGGGGCCGCGCTCGGGAAGCGCGGCCCTCAATTACGCGCTTTCCTATTTCTACTGGTGGCAGGGACAGGCGGCCTCCTCGGCGGAGAGGGAGGCTTTCATGAATCGGGCACGCGAGGCCTTCGATGCCGGAAAGACGCTTCGCGTGGACGTTGCCGGTCTGGGGGCGCAGCTCTTCGCCCCCTCCTTCATCGAGGAGATGTCGCGGCGCTGAATCGCGCTCTTGGGGGAACAGATGAGTCGGATCGGATCGAGGTCGAGTAGCGCTGTCCTGGGTCTCCTCGTGATGACGATGGGAGCCCTGTCGATCGGAGAGGCGCTTGCGCAGCAGCCGGTCTTCCGCAGGCAGGTCCTCCTCTCGGACTCGAGCGCGTTCAGCGCGGGCTCGCAGGACATCCGCTTCGAGGGCGCGGCAGCCAGGAAAGAGATGGGATCGGCGATCGCCATCGGCGATTTCAACGGTGACGGCTTCAACGACCTCGCCGTCGGCGAGCGGAAGAACAACAGGGTCTACATCTACTTCGGCCGGAACGTCCTCGACCCCAACAGCGCAAACCCGGGCGATCCGAACGCCGCCTACATCGTCCGTCCGTCCGCCGGCTCGACGAACGACGTCCCCGACGTGACGATCTCGTGCGGCAGCTGCCTGCTCGACCCGAACAACAACTCGGATTTTGGATTCTCGCTCGCGGCCGGGGATCTCAACGGTGACCTCTTCGCCGATCTCGTCATCGGCGCCCCTTTCGACGACGTGGGCGGCGCCAACGGCGCGGATCGCGGCCAGGCCTTCATCGTCAAGGGGCGGCCCGTCTGGCTGGCCTCCGTGGATGCCCACACAGATCTGATGACGCGCGAGATCAACGCAAGCTCCAGCGCGAACACCAAGAAGTATTACCTGGGGTTCGCCCTCGCCATCGGCGATTTCGACAACGACGGCGTCGGCGACCTCGCGATCTCGTCGCGCGGAGCAGGTCTCCCGCTCTACGCCAACGCGGTCAATCCGGCGCGCGCCGGTGCGGTGCATCTCATTTCAGGTTCCTCGTCCGGCGCGGACATCGATGTCGCATCGGATCCGAACGTCCGCCACATCGTGGGCGACGCGACGGATGATTTCTTCGGGGAGAGCATCGCTTTCTGCGGCGTCGATTCGTCGGTGGGGCAGGATCTTCTGATCGGCGCGATAGGCGTCGACAACACGCCCGGCGCTGCCAACGCCGGGGCTCTCTACGTCTACAGAGGGACGACGCTGATATTCACGGGCGGCGCGGGTAACGCGAAGCGGGGCGCGAACGCCGACTCCAGGATCCTGGGGGCCGACAAGGACGATTCCCTCGGCTTCACGGTCGCCTGCGGCGACATCAACGGCGACGGGTTCGCGGACCCGATGGCGAGCGCCTTCTTCGCCGGCGGACTGAACAACAAGAAACAGGGGACGGGGGAGGTTTTCGCCTTCTACGGGGAATCGGCGATCGGCGGCGCGTCACCCACCTTCCCGGCAAACCGGGATCTGAGCGTCGACACCGACTTCGATCCCAACACCGGCGGGAACACGGGAAACGGGGTTCCGGATTTCGCCGATCTGTGGATCATCGGCTCGACGCCGGGGGACCAGCTCGGCTTCTCCCTCGCATCCGGGAACGTCAACTGCGACACCGATCCCAACAGCGGCAACCCGCTCATGGACATCATCGTGGGCGCCCGCCGCTACGACCCTCAGGATCCGCTGACGCTGATCAACCGGTTCAACGCCGGGATCACGTACGCCATCCGCGGCAGCTCTCTGCGGCCCAGGAAGTTCGTCATCGACCTCGGGAACGGAACCTATCAGCCGACCAACCCCAGCTTCCGGCCGCCGCTGTCGGGGAACTTCCCGACCGACCGCAGCGACATCCCCAATCCCGCCCCGCCTGCGGTTCCCCCGGCCTGCAACTTCAACCAGCCGAACGCTCCTGCCAACCCGTGTGCCGTCATCTCGATCATGCCGGGGGACGTTTCCCACGCGCAGTCGGGGTTCGCGAACGCGGTCGGCGACTTCAACGCCGACGGCTGCGCCGAGATCGCGGTCGGCGCCGTGGGAGACCTGGCGCGCCTTTCGACCTTCAGCGGCCGCGTCAGCGTCGCCAGCCTGAAGGACAACGACACGGACGGGGTCAGCGATCTCAGCGATCAGGACAACGACAACGACTGCCTCGCGGACAGCACCGAGGACTTCAACGGCAACGGCGTGGTCGATCCCAACGAGACGAATCGTTTCGTCACGGACACCGACGGCGACGGGCTGCAGGACGGAACGGAGGAGGGGGTTTCATCCGTCACGCTTCGCGGCGAGAATGTCTTCAGCGATCCGAACTTCGACTGCTCGGGGATCAATCCGGCCGCGCCCCAGTGCTGCCTCGATCACGATGCCGCAGCGACGAGGACCGATCCCCTGGACTCCGACAGCGACGGGGACACGCTCCTCGACGGCGCCGAGGACGCCGACAAGAACGGCGCCATCTGCGGCGATACGAATCTCAACGGCACCCTGCAGGCCGGAGAGATCGTCTGCGAGAGAGACCCGGGGAAGGCCGATACCGACGGTGACGGCGTCGCCGACAACCTGGAGAACCTGGGCGGCTGCCCGAATCCCCTCGACGCCGACTCCGACGATGACGGCATCCCCGACGGCTGCATCGACGGCCTGAACGGCGCCCCGACCAACGGGACGTGCACCGACAAGCGCGAAGGGGAGGATCTCAACAAGAACGGCGCGAAGGAAGCGGCCGAGACCAATCCCTGCAACGCCGACACCGATGCGGATGGGCTTCAGGATGGTACGGAGGTGGGAGTCGCAGCCTCCGGTGGAGCGCCGGGCCCGAATGGCGCCCTCGGCGACCCGAACAACCCGGATGGCACGAACCTCGCTGTCTTCAAGCCGGATCTGGACATTCTCACCTCGACCGATCCGCTCCAGGAGGATACGGACAACGACTGCGTGCCGGACGGCTGCATCGCCGGCCGCAACGGTGGCGGACCGTGCCCGCCGATCAATCCGAACCTGCCCGTCCTTCAGGGCGAGGATGTCAACCTGAACGGCAGGGTGGACGGGACGGTCGCGGGGTCTTTGACCTCGCCGGCGCCATTCACTGAGACCGATCCGTTCGACAACGACACCGACGGTGACGGGCTTCACGATGGTCTCGAGTGGGGCGTGCCGATCGGCGGGATCGGGACCTGCCCGCAGAGGGATCTCGACCCGGCGACGCGCACCGATCCGCGCGACTCGGACACCGACAACGGCACGGTCGCCGACGGCCTCGAGGACATCAACGCGAACGGCCGCGTGGACTTCAACTCTGCGACCTTCGTGTGCGGCGCGACGCAGGCCCTCGACGTCAACAACGAGACGAACCCCAACACCCGTCTCGATGACCGGGGATCCGATTTCGCAAGAACACCCGCTCCAAACTTCGCGGACCCCAACAACGTCTCGATCTCGACGTATCTCCAGAACAAGACGCTCGTCGTGCTGCTGAGCGACACCGACGAGAACAAGGACCCGAGCTCGGCAGAGGTGATCGTCATCTCGGCCAGCAATGTGATTGATCCGAACATCCCCGGGGCCCGCCAGGGGGTCTCCTGCCTCGTCGACGACCCCAACGCGGTCAGCGGCGGAGATGTGGAGAACATGACCCTGACGGAGACGGGGGCGAACACCGGCCTCTTCCGCGGAACGCTCAACACGACCGTCTCCGGCGGCGGCGTCCAGGACGGCACGCTCAACTGCATCGAGGACAACCGCGTCCGCTTCTCGTACCGTGACGACGAC
>Ga0137394_10001065_pt1 | contig 19762 bp, 15 predicted proteins | sample czobulk116metaG_FD_108278 | JGI IMG/M metagenome (GOLD analysis project Ga0137394, IMG submission 108278) | Vadose zone soil microbial communities from Angelo Coast Range Reserve, California, USA - czobulk1.16 metaG | ecosystem: Environmental > Terrestrial > Soil > Vadose zone | place: USA...
CCCGGCCATCGGCAGCGGCGCAGCCCAGCACCCGCGCCCGGCCGCAACGAAGATGGAGAGGAGTTTTGAGTGCGTGTCGAGGGGGCGAGCGTCAACGCGGTCAGCGCGAGCCTCAGAACGTGACGTGAGTGAAGTCAGAGTTGGGTATCGGAATGTCGGATTGCGAGTTAAGTTAACATAACATCCATTATCAGACCCTGCGGAAAACGCTCGACGAACCAGGCTGTGGATGGTTTGTGGAGGCTTTTCGAGGGCATCTGCCTTTAGAAATTCAGAACCCGGAATTTGGATGGTGTTGAGGACTGCCGCGCCTCGCCGTCAGTTCGATCGGCGTGCTTCGCAAAACGTCCCGGCGAACCAGGCTGTGGATGGTTCGTTGAGGCTCTCCGAGGGCGTCTGCCTTCAGAAATTCAGAACGCGGAATTGGATTGCCTGCGGGCTGCCACGCCTTAACAGATCGTCGGGCGCCGTCGGTTCGCCCGGCCCGCTTTCAGAGATTCAGAACTCGAACCTGGAGGCCAATTCTGAATTCCAAATTCCAAATTCCAAATTCCTTCAGGCCCGCCACTGCCGCGCCTCGAACAGATCGTCGGGCGCCGTCAGTTCGATCGGCCGATGCGCGGGATGCCGCTCGACCTCCGCGCCGCCGTCGTCGTACACGGAGACGAAGAATGCGACCGGCTGACCCGACGCGACCCCAAGATCGGCGATCGGCAGCGCCACCTCGAGCACGGTGCCAGCCGCCGCCGCCGCACCGCCGGGGCCCCGCTCGGTCCAGCCCTGCGCGTTGCGCTGCCGGTCCCAATACGTCCCGGTCAGGCGCCCGAACGCCTGCCGCACCGAGAAGCGGACGCCGCCCGGCGTAAAGAACTTCAGCGACAGCTCTCGCCCGCCGGCGAGGAGGTCGACAATCCGCTGCGACGCATCGACGCGAACGAACAGCCGCTCGCGATCGAACCCGAAGTGCACCAGCGTGACCAGCGACTGCCGCCGGTCGGTCTGGTGCATCGCCCCGGCGACGTCGTGGACCTCGAGGGTGCCCGCGCCGAGCCACTCGAAGTAGCTCGTCTCTTCACCGTCAATCTTCGGCGCCAGCAACGCGTTCGGTTCGGTCTGCACCGCAGGACCGGCCGCCTTGGAGATGTTGCTGACGAACAGCTCATCCGGAATCGGCGCCTGGAGACGCTGATATGCATTGCGGACGTGCCGCCGAAACAGATCGTCGAACTCGAGGTCGTGCGCCGACGAATGGTCGTCGCCGTACCACCAGAACCAGTCGCTGCCTTCGGCGATGAACAGTTCTTCGCGCGCCTCGGCGACGGCCGCCGGGTCGAGGCCATGCGCGCCGGTGCTCGTGGCCTGGTCGAGCACATTGCGCGCCTCGACGAGCTGGCTCCACCCCTTGTGATCGTCAGGGTGGCCGATCCAGATGTAGAAGTTTCCGTCGATCCACGACCCCGGGAAGATCCCGGGCAGGGTCGAAGTCGCTCCCGCACACGCCGCGGCCATGGTCACCGTCCGCAGCTCCTTGTGACGGTTGAGCCGGCCGTACAAGGCGCGTAGAAATGGGCGGCCGCCCCCCTCGAAATGCTCCCAGGCGTTCTCACCGTCGAGGATGATCGGGATGAGCGCATCTCCCCCGCCGGTCCGCTCGCGATACCGCCGGCCCGCGTCGACCAGCCGCGATATGAAGTCGTCGGCGGCCGCATCTGCCCCCCAGCCGGAATAGCTGAAGCCGATCAGATCCGAGAGCGCGTGGTCGCGGAACGTGCAGGCGACGGTCGCCCCGCCGGTTCGCACCAGGTAAGGTACGTAAAGGCGCTCGGGCTGCTCGACCTGGCCGCGGCCGTCACGGGAAAAAGTGACGCCGAGCGTGCGCGCCAGGATCAGCTCGTCGGTCGCCATCCACTCGAAGCCGGCGGCGGCCGCCAGCGGCACCATCGCGTCTGATACCGACCCTTCGGAGGGCCACAGGCCGACGGGCCGCTTCCCGAACAGACGCTTGTGAAGGGCCGCCGCGCGCTCCAGTTGTTCGGCGGCGTCCTCCGGCCGGCGGAATGGCTGCCGTGGCATCTTCGAATTCGGATGAGTCCGAAGGTAGACGTCTGAATCGCACAGCAGCGGCAGGATCGGATGGTAGAACGGCGACGCCGACACCTCGATCTGCCCCCGGGCAACGGCCGCCCGGTATTCCGGGATGACCCGGTTCAGCAGTTCGAGCTCAACGGCCCTCAGAACGGCCTTGTCACCCTCCGAGAACGCGCGGCCCTTGGCGACGAGCGCGCGCACGCGCTGGTCGGTGTCCAGGTAAAAGGGATCGATCCAGGCCAGCTTGTGCCACACCTGCAGGTCGCGCAGGTCGTCGACCGAGAACCGCGCGGCGGCGATGCGCCGATCCTCCGCGGTCGGCGAGGCGCCGCCACGGCGTGCCAGCAGCTCCGCGTAGCGCGGATAGACATCGATCATGTGCTGCCGTTGCGCGTGGAAAAAATTCTCGAGGATGAAGTCCACGTCGCGGTAATCGAGCTCGGCGGCCGGCTTCAGGCTGAGCTGGAGATAGCGGTCGCGTGCACGGTCCTCGGCGAACGCCTGCAGCTGCACCAGCAACGACGGCACGAGGTTGAACGTCAGCTTGACGTCCGGGAACTCCCGCAGCAGCGCCACCATGCCGTAATAGTCTTTGAGGGCGTGGAGCCGGACCCACGGAAGGATGTGCTCGCGGGTGACGAGGTCTTCGTAGTACGGCTGATGCATGTGCCAGAGGATGGCGACGCGGGTCATACGTTGTAGTCTAGTGGGACTGTTGAAAATCCTCGACCGCTATCTCGTTCGGGAGATTCTGCCCCCCCTGATGTTAGCGCTTCTGGGGCTCACCTTCGTTCTTCTGATGCCGCCGATCATGCAGAACGCGGCTCAGCTGATCGCCAAGGGGGTGGCGTGGAGCGTCGTCCTCCGCGTGCTGATCACGCTGCTGCCGCAGTCGCTGAGCGTGACCATCCCGATGGCGCTGCTGTACGGGGTCCTCTTCGGCCTCGGTCGGCTGTCGGCCGATCGCGAGTTCGTCGCGTTTCAGGCGTGCGGCGTCAGCGTCTTCCGCATGATGCGGCCGATCGCGCTGCTGGCCATCCTCGCGGCGGCGGCGACCGCTTACGAGACCATCGTCGCGCTGCCGGAGGCGAACCAGACCTTCCGGCAGATCACGTTCAACATCGTCGCCTCCGGCGCCGAGAGCGACATCAAGCCGCGCGTGTTCTACCAGAACTTCCCGAACCGCGTGCTGTACGCCCGGGACATCGACCCCGCCGGCGGCTGGCGCCACGTTTTTCTGGCCGACGCCACCCATCCCGATCAGACGACGGTGTATCTGGCGCGTCAGGGACGGCTGGTCATCGACCGCCAGAAGCAGACCGTGGAGCTGGTGCTCGAGAATGGCACCTCGCACACGACGTCGCTGAGCAAGCCGGAGGAGTATGACGGCTACTCGTTCGAGCACACCGTGGTGAACATGGACGCGAACACGGTGTTTCCCCGGACCCAGATCGTCAAGGGCGACAACGAGAAGACGATCGCGGAGCTGCGTCAGACGGCGGCGGAGAACGCGGCGCGCAACGCGCCGTACTACAGCCAGCTGTACACGATTCAGCAGAAGTTTTCCCTGCCGGCCGCCTGCTTCGTGCTGGCGCTGATCGGCCTGGCGCTCGGTGCCAGCAACAGCAAGGAGGGTAAGCTCGCCAGCTTCACGCTCGGGACCGGCGTCGTGTTCGTGTACTACGTGATGCTGTACTCGTCCCGCGGCGCGGCCCTGGCGGGGCGGTTGCCTCCGGGGCTCGCGCCGTGGCTCGTCAACCTGGTGCTGGGCGTCGCGGGGGTCGCGCTCGTGCTGTGGCGCGCCGGATCGGGCGATCAGCCGATCCGCATCAGCCTCCCGGCGTTCTGGCGCGGCCGCGACGCGCGGCCTGCGGCGGCAGCCGGGGCCGGCGCGGCCGCCGCAGGCGGACGGCCGCGTGTGGTCCTCATCGTGCGGGTCCCGCATCTGAACCTCCCGCGGCCGGGGCTGCTGGATCTCTACATCGCGCGCCAGTATCTGTCGGTCTTCGCGCTGGCCTTCGCCGCGCTGGTCGGGATCTTCTACATCTCGACGCTCATCGATCTTGCCGACAAGGTGCTGGGGGGCGTCGCGACCACCGGCGTCCTGCTCCGCTACTTTTATTTTGCGACGCCGCAGTACGTCTACTACATCATTCCGATGGCGGCGCTGGTCGCCACGCTGGTGACGATCGGGCTGCTGACGAAGAACAGCGAGCTGATCGTGATGCGCGCGTGCGGCGTCAGCTTGTACCGGTCCGCGCTGCCGCTGCTGCTCTTCGGCCTCCTGTTCAGCGGCGTGCTGTTCGAGCTGCAGGAGCACGTGCTCGCCGACTCGAATCGCGAAGCCATCCGGCTGAATGCGATCATGCGCGGATATCCGATTCAGCAGGTCGGCGTGTTCAACCGTCAATGGATCATCGGAAAGAGCGGCGACATCTACAAGTATCAGCAGTTCGATCCACTCCGCAACCATTTCAGCCAGCTGTCGATGTTCCATCTCGACGAGAGCGCCTGGACGCTCGATGGGCTCACCTACGCACGCGAGGCGGCGCTGGTGCAATCGCCCGGCGGAGAGAGCCTGACGTGGCTCGCCCGCGACGGCTGGACCCGCGAGCTCTCGACCGCCAGGCGCCGCAACGCCATGCGCCCTACCGTCAAGTACGAGCCGTTCACCGAGAAGACCATTTCGCTCGAGCCGCCGGCGTATTTCAAGACCGACGAGCCGGACGCGGACCGCATGACGTACAGCGAGCTCAAGAGCTACATCGACGAGCTGCGCGCCAGCGGGTACTACGTCGTGCCGTACGTCGTGGCGCTGCAGCGCAAGCTCGCCTTCCCCTTCGTCACGCTGATCATGACGCTGCTGGCGGTGCCGTTTGCCGTGACGACCGGGCGCAGCGGCGCGATCTACGGCATCGGGGTCGGCCTCGTGCTCGCGCTGGTGTATTGGACGGGGCTCAGCATCTTCGGGGCGCTGGGGGCAGGCGGGTGGATTTCCCCGATGCTGGCCGCGTGGGCGCCGAATATCGTTTTCAGCTCCGCAGCTGCATACCTGATGCTGACGGTGAGGACATAAGAATTAGGAATTAGGAATTAGGAATTCGTGCTCGAATTCCAAATTCCAAATTCCAAATTCTGAATTCACAATTACCGTTGTAACTCCGCTTTTCTGATCCAGATCCTTCCCGAATCGCCTGGCTTCGTGTTGTTCGCATCGACGACGAGCAGGATGCTGCGGATGGCGGCCAGATCGGGCGTGGCCGCGCGCGTGTCGCCCATCGGCATCAGGTCGTCGAAGTAGACGGTGCGCTCCTGCTGGATCGGATCCACGTAGATGGAGCGCTGCCAGCGCGAGGGCTGCGTCTGATCCTCCGCGCCGCGCAGCTGGACGGAAACACGCATCGCGTGTTCAGCGCGGATGGACACCGTCAGGCGATCGTGGTCGCTTACACCGCGCGGCGTGTCGTATGCCAGCGCGGCCACCTGACCGCCGGGCGCGCCGCCGGCGAGCCCATATCGGAAGCGAAGATCGGCGCCGCCAACGATCAGAGTCGGTTCGACGGCCACGAGAGACGAAGGGTCGTGCTCGACGCGCCAGCCCACGGCGGATCGGCCGTCAAAAATCGGTACCTTCACCGTCGCCGGTGGACGAGCGGCCACCGGTGCCGGCGGCTCGGTTCGTCGCACATAGATCGCGTTGCTGCGGATCCAGGCCAACGGCGGCACCGCTGAAGCCGCGCCCCACGCCCGATCGCGGCCCGTCGCCCGGATCTCGACCCAGTAGACTGCTGGCTCTGCCGGCGCCTGGACGGAGAACTCCTGCTCGTGATGGTCGGTGCTCATCACGGTAGCGCCGCGCCAGACCGTGGCCGTGAACGACGGAGGCGCATTGCTGCGAACGCGCAGCGTGACCGCTCCGCCAACGTCGAGCTGATCGCCTTCGCGGACCGTGCCACGATCGTTGGTCGCCGTGAACTCGAAGGACGGCGGCGTGGCGACCCCGTCGACTGCCGTGTAGAGATGCCCGCCCCGAATCGCGCGGATGACCACCGCCGCGTCGGCAGCCCCGCTCCCCGTCAGCGCGCGGTCGGTCCGCACATGAACGGACAGCACGCGAAAAGCCGGCTCATAGCCCGGCACCGGCAGCGCGATTCGTTCATCGTCGCTCAACGGAAGCTTCGCGTGCGCGTCCACGCCCGCGATAGCGACGACGCGCCTGCGACGCGTCAACGCTTCCCAGTCAGAGGACGCGCGGCTCGTTTGAATGAGGCTGGCTATCACCTCGGTCGGCCGGAAAGGATAGTCCACGAGCGTTGCGAACAAGCGACGCCTCGCCGGCCAGCGTGTCGCCGACCGACGGGCCTGCTCCACCCAGAGTCGCCAGGCGCTGTCCGGATTGAGCAGCTCGAGGCCGTCGACGGGTGCCGTCCAGTCGCGCCAGCGGAGCTCCGGCTTGGGCGAATCGGGATGAGCCGCGATGCCGAACCCGCCCATCCGGCGGACGTCTTCGACGACGTCTCGCGGGTCGCCGGCGAGGGGATACGGCGACGCCGGCATGTCGATGACGACGTAGTGTCCGCCGCTGGTGCTGATTTCCACCCCGTCGAGACACAGCACTCCGGAGCGATACTGCGGCGGATCGGGCCGTCTGGTGCCATCCCCGTGATCGGTGAAGACGACGAACCGCAAGCCGGCGCGCGCGGCGGCGGCCGCGATCTCGTCCGGCCCGCTCAGGCCGTCCGATCGGTTCGTGTGGACGTGAATGATGCCGGGGATCGTGCCGTCGGACGTCGCGGCGAGCGCGAGGCGGCGCGGCGGCGCCGTGAACCAGACAAAAACAGCGACGGCGGCCACGAAGGCCGCCGTCACCAGCAGAAGCTTTTTCACGAGCAGGGACTGGGGGCTCGGGGCCGGGGGCTACCCCGCGCGCGATGTCAGCACCGCCGCCTTGTCGGTGCGCTCCCAGGTGAACTCGGGTTCGGTGCGGCCGAAGTGCCCGAACGCTGCCGTCTTCTTGTAGATCGGCCTGCGCAGGTCGAGCTCCTCCATGATGCCGCGGGGCGTCAGCTTGAAATGCTCGCGCACGAGCTGCGTGATCTTCTCTTCCGGAATCCGCCCGGTGCCTTCGGTATGGACCATCACCGACACCGGTTCGGCGACGCCGATGGCGTACGCGAGCTGCACGAGCGCGCGCTCCGCGATGCCCGCCGCGACGACGTTCTTCGCGATGTAGCGCGCCATGTAGCACGCCGAGCGATCGACCTTCGTCGGATCCTTGCCCGAGAACGCGCCGCCGCCGTGCGGCGCCGCGCCGCCGTAGGTGTCGACGATGATCTTGCGGCCGGTCACGCCGGCGTCACCGTGCGGGCCCCCCACGACGAACCGCCCGGTCGGGTTGACGTAGATCTTCGTGTTCTTATCGATCAGGTCGGCGGGAATCACCCGGTTGATGATCTTCTCGACGACGTCTTCCTTCATTGTCTCTTGCGTGACGAGCGGGCTGTGCTGGCTCGAGACTACGACCGCATCCACCCGCAGGGGGCGATTGCCGTCGTACTCGATCGTCACCTGCGATTTGCCGTCCGGTCGCAGGTACTCGAGGACGCCGTCGCGCCGTGCGCAGGAGAGCCCCTTCACCAGCTTGTGCGCGAGCATGATCGGCAGCGGCATCAGTTCCTCGGTCTCGGTGCACGCGAAGCCGAACATCAGACCCTGATCACCGGCGCCGCCCGTGTCCACGCCCATCGCGATGTCGGGCGACTGGCTGTGGATGGACGACAAAACGGCGCAGGTCTCGCCGTCGAAGCCGTATTTGCCGCGGTTGTAGCCGATCTCGTTGATCGTGGCGCGCACGATTTCCTGGAAGTCCACGTAGGCACTAGTCGTGATTTCGCCGGCCACGACCGCGAGGCCGGTCGTGACGAGCGTTTCGCACGCGACGCGGCTGACTGGATCCTGCGCCAGGAGGGCGTCGAGAATGGAGTCGGAAATCTGATCGGCGATCTTGTCCGGATGTCCTTCGGTGACCGATTCAGATGTAAAGAGATGCCGTCCCTTACGGCTCATGCCGCGCTCCTTCGTAAACCGTTGCTTAGAGAAAAGGCCGTACCGTAAAACGGTTAAGTCTATCAGAATCACGTCCGCGGGTGGAAGCGATCGTAGACGGTTCGGAGCCGCGCCTCGAGCACGTGCGTGTAGATCTGCGTCGTCGACAGATCGGCGTGGCCGAGCATCATCTGGATCGCACGTAGATCGGCGCCGCGCTCGAGCAGGTGTGTCGCGAACGAGTGGCGGAGCACGTGCGGGCTGACGGAACGCGGCAGATTGGCGCGCCGCGCGTGCCGTTTGAGGATCTTCCAGAAGCCTACGCGGCTGAGCGATCCGCCTCGCGCGTTGACGAACAGCCGCGGCGACGCGCGCCTCCCGAGCAGGTCACGGCGCGCGGTCGCCTGGTACTTACGGACCCACGCGGCGGCCTGTTCGCCGATCGGCACGAGCCGCTCCTTGCTGCCCTTGCCGATGCAGGTCAGGTACTGCTCGGTCAGATGCAAGTCGGCGAGGCGCACGCCGACGAGCTCGGAGACGCGCAGGCCCGTGGCGTACAGCAGCTCGATCATCGCGCGATCGCGCAGGCCCAGCGGAGTCGACACGTCGGGCTGCGCGATGAGCGTGTCCACAGCCTCGAGGGATAGAGACTTGGGGAGCGCAGGCCATGCGCGGGGAGGACGTAAGTCGTCGGCGGGGCTGCTGGCGAGCCGACGGTCGATCACCAGAAACCGGTAGAACCCGCGGACGGCGGCCACCAGGCGCGCGACCGACCGGGGCGACAGCCCGCGCGTGCGCTGTTCGCGCACGAACGCCTCGAGCGCCGGGCGATCGAGCGCCTCGATCGCGCGGCCGGCGCCCGCCGCATAACCGAACAAGGCCGCGAGATCGCGCGCGTAGCTCTCGAGCGTGTGTTCGGCCAGCCGCCGCTCGACGCGGAGATGGTCGAGGTACGCGTCGACAACGATCGGCGGCCTACGACTCATGACGAACGACTATGATAGTATTCGCGGCTTGTTCTTGAGGTGTGATCGCATGCCTGTGCATTCGAAATGGCAGTCGCTTCCCACCGAGCAAATCAACCCGGCGACGCTCGCCATCGACAAGCTCTCCCCCGCCGACATCGTCGAAGGGATGCTGAACGAGGACCGGAAGATGCTGGCCGCCGTTCAGCGCGAGAAGGAGCGCATCGCCGTCGGCGTCGAGATCCTCACACAGGCGCTGCGGAAGAACGGCCGGATCGTCTTTGTCGGCGCCGGCACGAGCGGCCGGCTGGGCGTGCTCGAATCGGCCGAAATGCCGCCGACCTTCGGCACCAGCCCCGACCTCGTGCAGGCAATCATGGCCGGCGGCAAGGGCGCCGTCCTGCGCGCGCGCGAAGGCGTGGAAGACAACTACGAGGAGGGCGCGCGGTCGATCAACCGCCTGCGGCCCACCAAGAAGGATGTCGTCATCGGCGTGTCGGCGAGCGGCATGACGCAGTTCGTGCGCGGAGCGCTGACGCGCGCGCGGCGAGCCGGTTCGAAGATCATCTTCGTCACCTGCGATCCGCGCACCGAGCTCCAGACGTTCGTCGACCTCACGATCGCGCCCGCGGTCGGGCCGGAGGTCATCGCCGGCTCGACGCGGCTGAAAGCGGCCACCGCGACGAAGATGGTGCTCAACATGCTCACGACCGCGGCCATGATCCGCATCGGCAAGACCTACGGCAATCTCATGGTCGACGTCCAGATGGGATCGGAGAAGCTGAAGGATCGCGCGCGGCGGATCATCGGGATCGTCACCGGGCTCGAATACGAGGAGGCCGACGCGCTGCTGCGGAAGGCGCACTGGAACGTGAAGGCCGCGATCGTCATGCAGAAGGGCTCGCTCACCTACCCCCAGTCGCTGTTGCGTCTTCGCCGCGCCCACGATTTCGTGCGCGATGCGATTGGCGAGGACGTCGAGGCACGGCTGAAGGAGCTGCTGAAAGTTGGATAGGACAATTTGGAATTCGTGAACGCATTCCAAATTCCGAATTCACAATTCCAAATTCGACGCGGCCGGCCGATCAATCCACACGTCCACGTTTCTGTGCAGTTGAAGAAATGAGGCCGGCAACCTCGGTGTGACCGGGCCCCTGATCATCCGTTCCACGCGTCGCGCCTTGGTGACGCCGGTCGCCAGCAGGACGACCCGCCTCGCGTGGAGAATCGTCGCCATCCCCATCGATATCGCCTCCCGCGGGACCGCGCCCAGCCGGTGGCCGAAGAGCGCCGCGTTCGCGCGCCGCGTGCCCGGCTTCAGCCGTGTGGGATGGGTCCGCGCAATCAGCGCCCGCGCAGGCTCGTTGAAGCCGATGTGCCCGTTGAGCCCGAGCCCGAGAATCTGCAGGTCGATGCCGCCCGCGCGATCGATGGCGCGTTCGTAGGCCCGGCATTCCTTGTCGACGTCGCGCGCCGTCCCGTTCAGGAAGTGAATCCGCCGCGGCGACAGGTTGACGTGATTGAACAGGTGGCGCTGCATGAATGCGCGATAGCTGCGCGGATCGCCGGCGGCGAGACCAAGGAACTCGTCGAGGTTGAAGGTCGTGGCGCGGCTGAAATCGACGCGCCCGGCCTCGTGCAGCCGAGCGAGCGCGCGATACAGCGGAATCGGCGTCCGGCCCGTCGGCAGGCCCAGCACGAGACCGGGCCGCGCCGACAGGGCGCGCGCGATATCACGCGCGCACGCGCGCGCCAAGGCGAGAGGGGTGTCAAAGACTCTGATCCGCATCATGGCTGATGGCTCATGGCATAGGGCAAGTGGTCTGTCCATCAACCATATGCCATCAGCCATCAGCCATCAGCCATGACAGGTTTGTACCGTGGCACCCGTGCCCCGCCGCGCGCCTCAGCCAGGGCGAGCCAGACGGCGCCGACGGCCGGCTCCTGCTGCAGCACCTGGACCTGACAGCGCGGCGCGACTTCGGCGAGACGCCGCGCCAGTTCCTCGCCAAGCCACGGAACGACCCGGAAGACGCCGCCGGCCAGGCAGAAGGTGAACGCGTCCCCCCGCATCTCGAGCTGCGACGTAACCGACCGCGCGGCCAGGACGAGCTCGTCGGCCGCGCGCTCGAGGATCCGCCTAGCGACTGCGTCCCCGTTGCCGGCCACGCGCTGCACGATCGGGCCGAGCGCCGCGACGCTCATCCGGGGCACGTCGCGGTCGTAGACGATGCGCGGCAGCCGGGACACGTCGTCCACATTGAAGTGCGCGAGGATGTCGGCGGTCAGGCGCGTTTCCGGGCCGCGCCCGTCGGCGCCGCGCATCACGGCGGCCAGCGCCTCGCGGCCGATCCAGTAGCCGCTCCCCTCGTCGCCGATCATGTGGCCCCACCCGCCGGCCCGCGCCGCTTCGCCGCCGGCGTTGCGGCCGTAGACGATCGCGCCGGTGCCGGCGATGATCACGATGCCAGGGTTGTCGCTCGCGCCGGCGACGAGGGCGATGAGCGCGTCGTTGACCACCAGCACGCGCGATTTGTAGCCGATGCGGCGCATGATCGCGCGCACCGTCCGCTCCTCGTCTTCGCGGTCGACGCCGGCGATGCCGAGGCAGACGGCCGCCGGCAGAATCGGCCGATCGCCGACCATGCGATCGCCGATCGCCTCCTCCATGACCTCGTGCAGAACCTTTTCGACGGCGAGCTCTCCGGCCGCATGCAGATTCGCGCCGGGACCGCGCCCTTCCGAGACGATCGCGCCGTGCTCGTCGGCGAGCAGACAGACCGTTTTCGTGCCGCCGGTGTCGATCCCGATGACGTGCATGCCACGTCAATTCTATGCTACGCTCCGCAGGTTTCATGCTCAGAGCAGGCCTGTGCGGTGCTGTCGCGGCATTCGCGGCGGCGCTGATCCTCTGCCGACCGCCCGTCCAGGCTCAACACGAAGTCCGCGCGCTGTGGGTCGTCCGCACGACGCTCACCTCCCCGTCCGCGATCGCGACGATGGTCGATGCCGCGAAGGCGTGCTCCCGCTGCCTGTCGCAGGTCAGCCGCGCCGCGTTCAGCACGAGCGGCCAGTAGCGCCCGACCCGCATGGTTCTGACCTGGGCCGACTACCTCGTGATCGGCGGCTACCTGCTGGCGATCACCGCGTTCGGCTCGTATTTCGCGCGCTTTCAGAAAACCACCCGCGACTATTTCCTGACCGGCCAGTCGGTGCCGTGGTGGGCGATCTGCTTCACCATCGTCGCGACCGAGACCAGCACGCTCACCTTCATCAGCGTGCCGGCGACGGCGTACGGCGGCGACATGACCTTTCTGCAGCTCGTCTTCGGCTACGTCATCGGTCGGATCCTCGTCAGCATGCTGTTCATCCCGGCGTATTTCCGCGGCGAGCTGTTCACCTCGTACGAGCTGCTGCAGCGCCGCTTCGGGCCGCGGGTGAAGAACCTGTCGGCGCTGATCTTCCTCGCCACGCGCTCGCTCGCCGACGGCGTTCGACTGTTCGCGACGGCGCTCGTCATCTCTGTGGTCACGAACGTGCCGGTCACGTGGGCGGTCGTCATCCTCGGCATCGCGATGATCATCTACACCGTGCGCGGCGGCGCGTCCGCTGTGATCTGGACCGACGTCGTGCAGCTGTTCGTCTACATTTCCGGCGCTGGAGTCGTCTTCGCGTCGCTGCTCGCGCTCATCCCGGGCGGCTGGCCCGAAGTCGTGCGCGTTGGATTCGCCGCCGGGAAGTTTCGCGTGCTCGACTTCAACACGACCCTGACGCGGCCCTACACGTTCTGGGCCGGCGTCATCGGCGGCATCGCGCTGACGCTGTCGACACACGGGACCGATCAGTTCCTCGTCCAGCGGCTGCTGGCGGCGCGATCGGCGCGTGAAGCCTCACGCGGCCTGGTGCTCAGCGGCGTGCTCGTGCTGCTGCAGTTCGTCCTGTTTCTGCTCATCGGAGTGATGCTGTTCACCTACTACCAGCACGTGCCGCTGCCGCGCGCGCTCGCACGGGGCGATGAGCTGCTGCCCACTTTCATCGTGACGGCGCTGTCGCATGGCGCCGCCGGATTCATCGTCGCCGCCATTGTGGCCGCCGCCCTCTCGCCGTCGATCAACGCCATGGCCGCCACGACGGTGAACGACTTCTATGCGAAGTACGTCAGACCCGACGCCGACGAGCAGACGCTGATGCGCGTCTCGCGCCTGTGGACGGTGATCTGGGGCGTCGTGCAAATCGGCGTCGCGATTGCCGCCCAGTGGATGCAGCGATCGGTGCTCGACGCCGGCCTCGCCGTGCTGTCGTACGCCTCCGGGCCGGTGCTGGGCGCATTTCTGCTCGGCACGCTCGCGCGTCCCATCACCGAGGGGGAGGCGTTCGCCGGCATGCTGGCGGGGCTCGCCGTCATGACGCTGGTCTGGGGCTGGACCACGGTCGCGTTCACCTGGTACGTCTTCATCGGCGCCTCGACGGCGATCGGGGTGGCGTGGCTGGCGCATGGGGTCGTCGGATCGCGGCCGGCACGGGCATGAGAGCAGAGGAGGCAGCGCGCCGCGTCATTCACGACGCGATTGCCGCCCGGACGTTTCCGTCCGCGGCGGTCGATCTCGGGGACAGCGCAGGCCCGCTCTGGACAGACGCCTTCGGCACGATGACGTTCGATCCCGCGTCGGCGGCCACCAGCATCGACACACCCTTTGATCTCGCGTCGCTGACCAAGGTCATCGCTACGACAACCGTCGTCATGGAGCTGGTGCGAACCGGGACGCTTAGGCTCGACGAGCGCGTGTCGTCGTCGTTCGAGGACTGGCGGAGCGCAGATCGCGAATCGGTCACGATCCGCGATCTGCTCGAGCACGCATCCGGTCTGCCGGCGCGGCTGATCGACGCGCCGCCTCACACGCGGCGTGAGTTCGAGCATGACATCGGCGCCTTGCCGCTCGAATACGCGCCACGATCGCGGTCGATCTACAGCGATCTCGGGTTCATCCTTCTCGGATTTCTTGCCGCCGACCGCGGAGGCGCATCGCTGGCGGAGCTATTCGATCGGATCGCTGGCCCACGTCGCGTCCGCATTCCGCCTTCGCGGAACGCTTCGGTGGACCACCGTGGCCCTGGTGGAGGCGGTCGGCCGGACCGTCGCGAAATCGCGGTCCGCCTGCAAGCGGACACGGCGTCCGAGACGCTCCTGACGTTCGATCTGCCGCCTGACCTCCGCCGCCTTGCCGCGCCGACGCGGCCGATGGATGCCGATCCACGTCGTGGACGGCTGCTTGTCGGCGACGTGCACGATAACTACGCGGCGGCGCTGGGCGGGGTCGCCGGGCATGCCGGCCTGTTCGGGACGGCGCCCGCGACCGGCGCGTTCGCGCGCGCGGTGCTCCGCGCGTCGCGGGGAGACCTCGACGGCCCGCCACCATTTACTCCGGCGCTCCTTGCCGAGTTCACCGCGAAAAGCGCCGTCGATCAGAGCTCGCGAGCGCTCGGCTGGGATACGATGCTGCCGACTTCGTCCTGCGGGAGCCGCATGTCGCCTCGGGCGTTCGGACACGTCGGCTTCACCGGCACGTCGATCTGGATCGACCCGGCGCGGGATCGGTACTTCGTGCTCCTGACGAACCGCGTCTGCGACGGCGGAACGATCGACGAGATGCGCGCGGTCCGCCGCGCGTTTCACGATGCGCTGTCCGACGTGTAACCGCAGAGCCCGCAGAGATCGCAGCGCGACGCCTCTCTCTGCGTTCTCCGCGATCTCCGCGGTTTCTGTCCTATGACCCTGACCGCCGTCGACTGGCTCGTCATCGCCGCCTATTTCGCGCTGAATCTCGCGATCGGCCTGTACTACGCGCGGCGTGCGCGCGGCAGCACGACGGAGTTCTTTCTCTCGGGCCGCAACGTGCCGTGGTGGCTCGCCGGCACGTCCATGGTCGCCACCACCTTCGCCGCCGACACGCCGCTCGTGGTCACCGGCATGGTGGCGCGCTACGGCATCGCCGGCAACTGGCTGTGGTGGAACATGGCGGCGAGCGGCATGCTGACCGTCTTCGTCTACGCGCGGCTGTGGCGCCGCGCCGGCGTGATGACCGACGTCGAGTTCGCCGAGCTGCGCTACGCGGGTCGCCCCGCCGCGTTCCTCCGCGGCTTTCGCGCGCTCTATCTCGGCATCCCGATCAACTGCATCATCATCGGCTGGGTGAACCTCGCCATGATGAAGATCCTGCAGGTGACTCTGGGGCTCGACGCCTCGCGCGCGTTGTGGGTGCTGCTCGCGCTGCTGATCTTCACCGCGTTCTACACGACGCTCGCCGGGCTCTGGGGCGTGCTCGTCACCGACCTCGTGCAGTTCCTGCTCAAGATGGGCATGGTCGTCGCGCTCGCGTACTTCGCGGTGCGCGCCACAGGCGGCCTCTCGGCGCTCGAAGCGAAGGTCCGCGCGCTCGATGCGGCCGCCGGCGGCGGCTCGCGCCTCGCGTTCTTTCCGTCCACCGACTCCGCGTGGATGCCCGCGATCACGCTGTTCGTCTACCTCGGCGTGAGCTGGTGGGCGAGCTGGTATCCGGGCGCCGAGCCGGGCGGCGGAGGCTACGTCGCGCAGCGCATTTTCTCGGCGCGCACCGAGCGCGACGGCCTGTTCGCGACGCTCTGGTTCAACATCGCGCACTACGCGGTGCGGCCGTGGCCCTGGATCCTCACCGCGCTCGCCTCTCTCGTGCTCTATCCGACGCTCGCCGACAAGGAATCGGGCTACGTCCGCACGCTGATGGATCCGAGCGTGTTTCCGCCGTCGCTGCGCGGCATCATGCTCGCCGCGTTCGCCGCCGCCTACATGTCGACCATCGGCACGCAGCTCAACTGGGGCGCTTCCTACGTCGTCAACGACGTCTACCGCCGGTTCGTCCGGCGCGGCGCCGCCGAGCGCGAATACGTCATCGTCTCGCAGGCGGTGACCGTCGGCCTGATGCTCGTGTCGATCTACGTGACGCTGCACCTCGCGTCGATCGAACAGGCCTGGAAGCTGCTGATCGTGACGGGCGCCGGCACGGGCACGGTGCTGCTGCTCCGCTGGTTCTGGTGGCGCATCAACGCGTGGTCGGAAGTGTCGGCGATGACCGTGGCTGCCGCTGTCTCGCTGTATCTGCAGATTGCGCTGAAGTGGGACGGCGACCGGCCGCGCGACTTCGCCTACATCATGATCGTCACGGTGACGCTGACGACGATTGCGTGGCTGGCCGTGACGTTCATGACGCGTCCCGAACCGCACGAGACGCTGACGGCGTTCTATCTGCGCGTGCGGCCGCAGGGTCCGGGATGGACGCGGGTCGCGGCCGCCGCGGGTCCGATCGTCATCCCAGGATCGCTCCGGCGCGAGCTCGCCAACGCGCTGCTCGGCTGCGTTCTCGTGTACAGCGCGCTGTTCGGCGTCGGCGAGATCCTCCTCCGCAGTGCGCTCCTCGGTGTCGGACTGCTCGTCGTCTCGGCGCTCGCCGCGATTGTCATTGTGCGCAATCTCGACGAGTCGCCGACACGATGAACGCTTTTTTTCTGTGCGTGCTGCGTTGTAGGTCGTGAGACCGATCGGCCACCAACGTCTGCGCGACGTCTAACCTCAGAAGCGGCCACGCGGCGTCGGCGGGAAGATCGGCTGGGCCGTGCCCGGACCGAAGCCGCGGCCGCCAGGGTTAGTGCCCGGCGCGCCGGGGCCGCCCGGCCTGCCCGGGTTCTGCGTTCCCTGGCCGCTGCGACCGCGGCCGCCGATGCCGCCCGCACCGAACGGATCGCTGGGCTGTCCCGGCTGACCGCGCTGTCCCGGCTGCGCGGTCCCGGGCGCGCCGCCCTGGCCCGGCGCCTGAACTTGCGGAATGTAAACGAAGGCCCACTCGTTGTAGTGGCCGCGACCGTTATAGAGCCGAATCGATTGATCCTTGCTCTTGCTCGTCACGCCGCCGATGCCCCCCACGGTCCCGCCGGTCGGATTCTGCGTGCCGATCGGCGCGAGCGGGGCAATCGGCGCGAGCCCGCCGCTGCGCCCGGCGGCCCCCTGGCTGGGCTGCGGTGCCGTCGTGGACGCCGTTCCGCGACCGGCTGTCGCACCGGGCGTCCCACCGGGAGTTGCGCTGCCGGTGCCGCGCTGACCAGCGGTCCCCAGCCCGACGCCCGGCATACCCGCGCCGGCCGGAAGGAGCACGAAATCGTCGTTCGTGATCGGGTCCTTGAATTTCTTGCGGAGGAAGCGCTGCTCCACGAGAACGTCGACGTTCGGCGGGTACGCGTTGGCGAACTTCCGCTGGAACATGGCGATCGCGTGGACGTACTGAAGCCCTCGAAAGACCAGCTCCTCTTCCTTCTCGCGCTGCGTGGCGTGCTTCCAGACGGGCATGACGACGGTCATCATGAGAGCCATGATGCTCATCGCCACGAGAAGCGCCGCCATGGCATAGCCTTGCTGGCTTCGCGGCGATCGGCTGGCTTGACCCGCTAACTTCATGGGAACTATGATAGTTATGGCCTTCATGATATCACGCTTTCGCTGCGCATTTGCTCTCGGTGCCGTTGTGACCAGTTTGGTCCTTCTGACTGTCGCCTGCGAGAAGGTTCCGCTCCTTGCGCCGACCGGATCCACCATCAGCCTGACAGCCTTGTCGACTGCGCTGCCGATCAACGGCACCACGAGCATCATCGCGCAGGTGATCGAGGCCGCCGGCACACCGCCCCACAGCGGCACGAGGATTACCTTTACGACGAACCTCGGGCGACTTGAGCCGTCGGAGGCCGACACCGACCTCACCGGCCGGGTCGTGGTGACATACGTCGCCAGCGGCGGATCGGGAACCGCCACGATCACCGCGATTTCCGGTGGCGTATCGGCGAGCGGCGCGAACGCCGTGAAGATCGCCGTCGGTTCTGCGGCAGTCGGCGCGGTATTTGTCAGCGCGAGTCCGGCGACGCTGTCGTCGGCAGGCGGCGCCTCGACGATCACCGCGTCGGTCACGGACACGAGCGGCAATGCCCTCCCTGGTGTGCCGGTCACCTTTGCGATCGATACGGCAACCGCTGGATCATCCGGATCGTTGAGCGCGACCCTCGTCAACACCGATGTGAGCGGCCGTGCTCAGACCGCATTGACGACGAACCGGACCACGACTGTCAGCGCAACCGCGGGGATCGCGTCGACGACGGGTGGTACGACTCCGACGACGACCGCCGCGCAGACCGGCAAGGTGACGGTGACCGTCAATACGACCGCGTCCATCACCATCGGCGCCGCTTCGCCTGCGGCACCGCTGGTCGGACAGACGGTCACCTTTCCGCTGACATTCGGTACTAGCGCGACCGCCAGCCCGGTTACCCGCGTGACGGTCAATTGGGGCGATGGTCAGGTGCAGCCCTTCACCGGACAACCGGCGGCGATCTCGCACCAGTACTCGCCGGCAGGTTCCTACCTGATTGTCGTGACAGGCGTAGACGCGTTCGGAGACCAATCGAACACGACGACATCAATTACCGTCACCGCCCGTCAGCCGATTGGCGTGTCCGTCACTGCGACGAAAGATACCGCAAACAGCGACCTCACAACGACGACATACAACCCCGTTGTGGCTACCGTGACTCCCGCGACTGCGATCGCAGCAAGGTTCGACTGGAACTGGGGCGACGGCTCGGCCAGCGCCACCACCAGCAACACCACATCGCATTCGTACGCGAAGGGCTCGGGAGTCAAGACAATTACCGTAACGGTCACATCAACCGACGGCCAGACGGCGTCGAACTTTGCTACGGTTATTCCGTAGCGTGTCGTCGCGTTACCACTCGGAGTATTTGGTGCCGTCGAGGGCGGTTCCGTCCGCGCCGCTCTTGACGTCGTAGACGCCCGGCTCGGCGATGGGATTGTTCGGGTCGGGTTCGGCGGGAATACTCTGCCAGCTGCTGCTGCTCTTGGTGAACGGGTCGTCGGGCAGTTTGCGCATGTAGCCGTCGCTCACCAGCGCATCCAGCGTACTCGGGTACTGGCCTTTGTCGGCGTAGTACTGATCGATAGCGTCGCGCATCCGAAAGAGGTCTTCCTTCAGCACGGCCTCCTTGGCGAACACCTGCGAGGACTTGTACTGCGTCATCCCCATCGTCGCCAGAATAACGATCAGCGTCATCACCACGAGGAGCTCGATCATGGTGAAGCCAGGATCGCCCGCACGCAATTGGTGAGTTGGTGAGTTGGTGAGTTGGTGAGTTGAAGACAGACGGCGACGTCGCGCGCGCAGCGCCAAATCATTCACCAAGTCACCAATTCGCCAATTCACCAATTCTCTCTACCAATCCTTGTACTTCGTCCCGTCGAGCGCGGTGCCTTCGAATGTCGTGTAGACATCGAACACGTTCTGGCCGCCCCACCGCGTGGAGTCTGGCTTGTCCTGATACGACCGCATGCCCCACTCCGTTTTGTGCGTCATCGGATCCACCGGAATGCGCCGGAGGTATTTGAGCTTGCGGCCGGTCGCGTCGTTGGCCGCCGTCACGCCGTCGACGAGCGTCTGCAGGTCCGGCGGATAGTTCTCGGCGCCGACCTTGAGGTCGAGCGAACCGATCTGCCCGAGATCCGCGGCGTCCTTGAACTTGTCGATCGCGGTGCGCATCTCGCGCAGCGTGCGGCGCAGGTCGGCCTCGCGCTGGCG
>Ga0137394_10001066_pt1 | contig 19759 bp, 16 predicted proteins | sample czobulk116metaG_FD_108278 | JGI IMG/M metagenome (GOLD analysis project Ga0137394, IMG submission 108278) | Vadose zone soil microbial communities from Angelo Coast Range Reserve, California, USA - czobulk1.16 metaG | ecosystem: Environmental > Terrestrial > Soil > Vadose zone | place: USA...
GACTTCACTGCCGCCCCGTCCAGGAGGACGGTGCAAGCGCCGCACTGGCTGGTGTCGCAGCCGACGTGCGTCCCGGTGAGGCTCAGCACGTCGCGGAGGAAGTGGACCAGGAGGACCCGAGGCTCGACCTCGCGGGTCTCGGCGACACCGTTCACGTTGATGGTGATGGAGCTCACGGCGAACCCCCTTCCGGGCGCCGCGCACACTACGGCCCGGGGAGATCGGCCGTAGCACCCGGCGGGGGATCGGTCAACACGCGCCGCGGCGCATAGCCGCGACGAAGGGCAGAGCAGGGACGAGGAGGGGACACCCTATTGGGTGTCCCCTAGCCGTCAGGCGAAAGCCTACTCGACTTCCATCGCCTGCACGATCCACTTCCCGTCCTTCTCGGCGAGCTTGAGGCGCCCCTTGCCCGTGTGCTCCTCGTCGCCCAGCTTGAGCTGCGCCTTCTCGAAAGTCACACCCTGCACGTCGGACGCCTCGCGCCAGGTCGAGACCTTCGCGAACCGGACCAGGATCGCGTTGCTCTGGCCCGCGGCCGCGTCGATCACGATCTCCTTGCCCCCGACCTTCAGGGGCACCTTGTCGATCGAGACCGACCGCAGATCCGCCCAGGCCTTCTCGCCCTCGGGGCCAGTCCGGTTGGTGTGGGAGAACGCCTTGAGGAAGGTCAGAGCGGAGTCCACGTACGGGCGGGACTCGGCGCTGGGCGCCTGGGCGGGAACCTGCGCGGGCTCGGCGGCAGGAGCAGCCGCGGGAGCGGCCGCCGACGGCTCGGCCTTGGCCGCTTCGTTGGAAGGAGTCTGCGCGCGCGCGACCGTCGCGGCGAGCAGGACGCTCAACATCAGCTTGCAAAAGAATCGCATCGAGAACCTCGACGAAAAGGGTTGCTACCTAGATTCCAACGGTACCATCCGCAGATCCAGATAAGCGATGTGCGCACACGTAGGTCCCCGTCAAGCGGCGGGCGGCCTTGTGCTGCCGCGCGCGAGCGTTCGTCCGTGCAAAATTGCAAACGCGGTCGAGACGGCTCGCGCTATGGTCGCCGCGCATGCCCGATCCGCTGATCGAGTTCGACCGCGTCACCGTGCTCCGCGACGGCGTCACCGCGCTGGACCGGCTCAGCCTGCGCATCGACGACGGAGAGCGCGTCGCCATCCTCGGACCGAACGGCGCGGGCAAGTCCACGCTGGTGGACGCCCTGACTCGTGCGGTGTACCCGGCCACCGGCGTGGGCCCCTTTGCGCTGCGGATCTACGGCCACGACCGCTGGGACATCTTCGATCTGCGCAACCTCCTGGGCATCGTCACGCATACGCTGGTGCGCGACTGCACCGGGCCCTACAGCGCGCTGGAGACGGTGGTCTCCGGATATTTCGGCAGCATCGGCGTCTGGCCGCACCACGAGGTGACGGAGAAGATGCGCGAGCGCGCCCGGCGGGCGCTCCAGGCGCTGGACATCGGCCACCTCGCCGAGGTGCCGCTCAAGGAGATGTCGTCGGGCGAGGTCCGCCGGGCGGTGATCGGGCGCGCTCTCGTCCACGATCCACGCGCGCTGGTCCTGGACGAGCCCACCGTCAGCCTGGACATCCGCGGCCGCCGCGAGCTGATCACCGCCATGCGCCGCCTGGCCCGCGCCGGAAAGAGCCTGGTGCTGGTGACGCACACGCTGGACGATCTGATCCCCGAGGTCGACCGGGTGGTCACGCTGCGCGACGGCCGCGTTCTGCACGACGGGCCGGTCCGGCAGGTGCTGCGCCCAGGGCCCCTCAGTGAGCTCTTCGGCGTGGACGTGCACGTGGCCGAGCAGGACGGCGCCTGGCACATGTGGTGAGCAGGGAATCCTGCGCTCCCGTGCGGGAAGGTGGGATACCCGCCGAACCGCGCCCATCCGATCTTCAGGGCGATCTGTGGTTGGATTGTTCGGAAGGATACGGGGACCATGCCTGAGGCACCACCGGACGCAAAACTTCCTTCGGACGCGACCTTCGAGCTGAAGCTCGTCTTCCTGCGGGAGCTCGAGAGCGCGTACAGCCAGGCCCGCGATGCGCAGGACCGGCTCCTCTCGTCGGGCGGCGATCAGAAGGCGCTGCACCAGCTCAAGAACTTCTTCCATCGCATCGCCGGCACCGCCCACGCGGCGGAGTTTACCGAGCTGGGCTATCTGTGCGCGATCGCCGAGCGCATGGCGGAGCTGACGGCGGCCGCCGTGCTTCCGCTGGAGAAGGTCGTGGCGGGGTTCGCGGACGCGCTCGCCGCAGTCGCCCACGTGCTCGACGCCCACGGGGCGGGAAAGGTCGACCGCCCGCTGCCGCGGCCTCCCCAGGTGGCGACCCTTGGGCTCCTGCAGCCTTCGGACAGCGGTGTGGATCGCGTCCTCTCCAAGATCCTGGTGATCGACGACGACCCGTTCTCGGCCAACCTGATCGACGGCTGCCTCCGGGCCGCGGGCTTCATGTCCAGCTACTGCTGCAATCCGGAGCAGGCGCTGGGCACCATCGCCGCCGAGCTGCCGGACCTGATCATCCTCGACGTGGTGATGCCCGGCCTGGACGGCTTCGATCTCTGCCGCCGGGTGCGGACGCATCCCGCGCTGCAGTTCACGCCCATCATCTTCGTCACCCGCAAGGGCGACCTGGAGCAGCGGGTGCGCGGGCTGGAGGTCGGCGGCAACGACTACATCGCCAAGCCGTTCGAACCACAAGAATTGGTGGCGCGGGTCCGCAGCCACCTGCAGCGCCTCGCCGCGCTGCGGGACATGGCCGTCCGCGACGGGCTCACCCGCTGCTACAACCACAAGTATTTCAAGATGCGGATGGAGCAGGAGATCGCCCGCGCGCGCCGGTACAAGCTGGAGTTGGCGCTGGGAATCCTCGACATCGATCACTTCAAGAACGTGAACGACACGCACGGCCACCCGGCCGGCGACGCCGCGCTCGTTCACATGGCGAACCTGATCGGACTCTCCGTCCGCAGCACCGACGTGGTGGCGCGCTACGGCGGCGAGGAGTTCGGGATCCTGCTGATCCAGGCCGGAGACGCCGAGGCGACCATCATCACCAACCGGATCCGCGAGCGCATCGCCCACAACCGGTTCGCGCTGCCCTCGCTGTCCGTCGGCGGCGAGATGGTGCAGGTCCCGGTGACGGTCTCCATCGGCGTGTCGCGATTCAGCCCCAGCGACAACCTGCAGACGCTGCTCGAGCGCGCCGACCGGGCGCTCTACGATGCGAAGAACAACGGCCGGAACCAGGTCCGGGTTGCCTGAAGCGTTTCCGGTCGACCGGAGGCCTTGACCTCCGGTCGAGCCGGTCCGTCCGGCGCTCAGCTCACTGCACGACGTTGAGCGCGGTGTCGTCGATGAAGAAGCTGGTCTGCAGCGAGACGTCTTCGACGCCGTGGAACTGCACGCGCACGGTCTGGCCGCGGAACGAGGACAGGTCGAAGCTCTTCTGCAGATAGGTCGTGCTCTTGTTCAGGTTGCTGTAGGTGGCCAGCGTGGAGAGCACGGTGCCCGAGGTGTTTCGCACGGTGACGGTCAGGGTGTCGAACGCGGTCACCGTGGTCGTCTCGGCCGTGGTGATCTTCAACCAGAACGAGAGCGCCGCGGAGCACGCGCCCGCGGGGATGGTGACGGTCTGGTTGAGGTCGTCGGTGTGTGACCTGCCGTAGCCGTCCAGCCACGCCTTGACCGAGCCGCTGTGCGGCGCCGATCCCGCGGTGCTGGCGTCGATCACGCCTGCGGTGGCCGTCCAGCCCGTGGAGCCCGACTCGAATCCGGGGTTGACGAAGAGTTGGGTGGTCGTCGTGCAAGCGCCGCCCGCGCCGTTGACGGTCACCGAGACGCTGGTGCTGTGCGAGCCGGAAGCGGCGCTGCCGGTGACGGTCAGCGTGAAGGTCTGCGTGGTCGCGGAATTGTTGGTGATGGTCAGGGTCGCGCTCTGGCCGGAGCTGACCGAGCCCGGCGTGATGGTGGCGGTGACGCCGCTCGGCGTGGCCGACGCGCTCAGCGAGACCGTCTGCGCGCTGCCCGAAGTGGTGGCCGTACTGATGGTGACGGTCCCCGAGCTGGCGGCCGGAACCGTGATGCTGGTCGGGCTCGCCGCGATGGAGAAGTCGTTGGCTGGAGGAGGCGGGCTGCCCAGCATCGCCGCGCCGTTGGGCGTGCCGATGCCGCTCGGGCCGTCGTAACCGGTCACGCCGGTGCACAGATAGCTGGGGCTGCAGGTGCCGTTGACGCCCCCGACCACGTCGAAGAACTGGCTGACGTTTGCGTAGGGATACTGCGGCGTGGCCGAGGAGTGGCCGGTGAGCGCGAAGATCGAGGCCACCACCGGCGAGGCGACGCTGGTACCGCCGAAGACCAGCCAGCCGCCCACGCCCCCGAAGGTGTCGTAGACGGCGACGCCGGTCTGCGGGTCGGCCACGGCCGAGGCGTCGGCCACGGTGCGCCGGGCGCAGCCCGTGTCGGTCTGCCAGCTGGGCTTGGTCTCGAATCGGCTGCAGCCGCTGCCGGCGCCGCCGTTCGCGTTGGTGGCGCTGCCCCAGACGGTCTCGGTCCAGCCGCGCGCGCTGGTGTCGCGGACCAGGTGCGTGCCGCCCACCGCGAGCACGGTGGTGGCCGCCGCCGGGTACTCGACGCCGAAGCCGCTGTCGCCGCTGCTGGCGGTGATCAGGACGCCGGGATGGTTGAAGAACTGGTTCGTGGTGGTGGGATCGCCGGCGCTCTCCCCGCCGCCGTAGCTGTTGCTGATCACGCTGGCGCCCATGACCACGGCCCGGTTCACGGCGGCGCCCAGGTTGGCGATCGAGGCCGTGCTCGCCTCCACCAGCAGGATGTTGCAGCTCGGGCAGATGGCGCTGGCCATGTCGAGGTCGAGCGAGATCTCCTCCGCCCAGCCCACGTCGGACGCGGGCAGGGGCGAGGTCTGGCCGTTCTGGTTCACCTTGCGGAAGCAGCCGTTGGCGGTGGTGCAGGGCGGAAGGCCGAACTGCGCGCGGTAGACGGCGAGGTCGGACTCGGCGTTGGGGTCGTCCATCGCGTCGACGATGGCGATGGTCATCCCGGTGCCGCCGGTGGTGGGCAGATTGTAGGCGCTGATCAGATCGGCGGGCGTGAAGCTTCCCGGCGCCGGGGCGGTGGCGAACGGCTGGATCTGCCCGGCGTCGTTGACGCGGACCCAGGCGTGGCAGCGGGCGTGGCCGGGAGCTGCCTGGCCGCAGACCCGTGCATGGCGGTGCTGCCCTTGCTGCTGCGGAACGCTTGTCAGCTCCTGGTCGGCGGACTTGAGGTCCAGCTCCGCCGACTGCGGCTCGGCCTGACCACACGCGGCGAGGGCGATGGCCGCCGCCGCGAGCGAGCGAGAAAGGACGAGACGAATGGAGCAGCCTCCCGATAATCCTGTCTGGGACATCGACACTCCGGGGATGTGATGGATCCCTTTTCGGGCCGGACGAGGTTGGGCGCCGAGTCGCACAGCCCCCCAGCCAGCGATCAGAGGCGCCTATAGCACGCAGGTCGGGCTTGCCTGGATCGGAATCAATGCGATTCTAGTAAGTTCAATACTTTATGGCGAATCAAGCATCCTCCACTTGACCGACGACAGAGTGGTGGAGGTGCGCCGATCCGAGACCAAAGGCTTAATTCAAGAAAACACAGAATCGATATTCGCCCGATTACACCCGAAGTCTCTTGCGCGAAGCCGCCGCGATGTGCCGGGGCCGATCGCCGAAGCCGGCGCGCGCCCCGATGCAGGTGTGCCGGTGGTGCGTCGCATGGTTGTAGGTGAAGACGCCGGAGTGCTCCCACTCGCCGGCGAGGAAGACGCGCTCCCAGGGCACGAAGACGTCCACTCATGATATGCCGCCCGCATGGCAAACGTCGCCTTCATCGGCCTGGGAAAGATGGGTTCTCCGATGGCCGCGCGGCTGCTGCAGGCCGGCCACAAGGTCTATGCATTCAATCGCTCCCGACCGCCGATCGACGCGCTGGTGCGGCAGGGCGCTCAGTCGGCCGCTTCCGCCGCGGAGGCGGCCGCCAACGGCGAGGTCGTGCTCACTGCGCTGCCCACGCTGCAGTCGGTGGAGGAGGTCTATCGCCAGCTCGCGGCGGGCGCGCGGCGCGGACAGATCTACGCGGATCACTCCACGGTGAGCCTGGGCCTCAACAAGCGCTGCGCGGAGCTGCTGGCGGCGAGAGGGGCCCAGTTCCTCGACGCCCCCGTCTCGGGAGGGCCGGCGGGCGCGCAGGCCGGGACGCTGACGGTGATGGTCGGCGGGGAGAAGGCGGCGTTCGAGGCCGCGCTGCCGGTCTTCCAGGCATTCGGGAAGAACATCCGCCTCTGCGGGGGCAACGGCGCGGGGCAGGCGGTGAAGCTGGTCAACCAGCTCCTGGTCGGCGTGCATACCGCCGCCATCGCGGAGGCGGCTGTGCTCGGAGCGAGGCTCGGGGCGGACCCGAAGACGGTGCTGGAGGTGATCGGCACCTCCTTCGGCGGCTCGACCATGATGACCCGGAACCTGCCGCGCTTCATCTCGCGCGACTTCAGCGCGGCGACCTCGGTGCGGCTCCTGCTCAAGGACCTGGGCATCATCCACGACGAGGCCAAGAGCTCTGGCGTGCCGCTGCTCCTGGGCGGGCTCGCCGAGCAGCGTTTCCTCGAGGCCTGCGGCCGGGGGCTGGCCGACGAGGACATGGCCGCGCTGGTGAAGCTCTGGGAGGAACCCGCGGGCACCACCGTGGACAAGCCGCGCCGGGGGTGATCGATGCCGCGCTACGCCGCCAATCTCACGATGCTCTGGCCGGACCTGGACGTGTACGACCGGTTCCGCGCTGCCGCGATTGCGGGCTTCCGCCGGGTGGAGATCCTCTTCGTCCACGCACTGGATCCAGCGCGCGTCGAGCGGGAGCTGCGCGAGCACCGGCTGGAGCTGGTGCTGTTCGATCCCGCTCCGGGGGACTGGGCGAAGGGAGAGCGCGGCCTGCTCAGCCTGCCGGGGCGCGAGCAGGAGTTCCTCGCCACCCTGCGCGACGCGATCGCGGCGGCGCAGCGCTTCGGGACCCGGCGGCTCAACGCGCTGGCGGGGATTGCGCCTCCGGGCGTCCCGCGGGAGGTGGCCGAGCGCACGGCGGTCGCAAACCTACAAACCGCCACGCCGCTGGTGCAGGCGGCGGGGCTGACCTTGCTGGTGGAGGCGATCAACTCCATCGACATGCCGGGGTACTTCGCCGACACGGTGGAGAAGGCCGCGGCGCTGGTGGAGGCGGCGGGATCAACTGCGGTGCGACTGCAGCTCGACCAGTACCACGTGGGAATGGCGGGCGCGGACGCGCGGGCGGCGCTGCGCCGCTACGCGACGCTGGTGGGGCACGTGCAGATCGCCGACGTGCCCGGGCGGAACCAGCCCGGGACGGGAAGCCAGCCGATCCGCGAGTTCCTCGAGGACCTGGATGACATGGCGTACGCCGGCAACGTCGGACTGGAATACCGGCCGCGCGGCACCATGGACGAAGCGCTGGCCTGGCTCCCGCGAACCGGGCGTGGCTGACGCAGGCCGCCCTTACGGCTTCTTCGACCGGAGCGCGCGCCGGATGATCTTGCCGGTGGCGGTCAGCGGCAGCTCCTTCACGAACTCGACGATCCGCGGGTACTCGTAGGCGGCCAGCCGCGAGCGGACGTGTTCTTGAAGTTCGGACCTGAGCGAGTCGGATGGCTCCTGGCCCGGCTTCAGCACGATCACGGCTTTCACCACCTCCGTGCGGATGGGATCGGGCTCGCCCACCACGGCGGCCAGCGCCACGGCCGGATGGCGGCAAAGGCAGGTCTCGATCTCCGCCGGACCGATCCGGTAGCCGCCGCTGGTGATCAGGTCGTCGTCGCGGCCGATGAACTTGAAGTAGCCCTCGGCGTCGCGCAGGCCCAGGTCGCCGCTGATCAGCCAGTCGCCGCGGAACTTCGCGCGGGTCGCAGTCTCGTTCTGCCAGTACTGGAGGAACATCACCGGGTCGGGCCGCTTGTACGCGATGCTCCCCATCTCGCCGGGCGGCAGCTCGCGGCCTTCCTCGTCGACGATGGAGACGGTGTGGCCGGGGATCGTGGTCCCCATCCAGCCCGGACGCACCGGCGGAAGCTCCGCTCCGTTTCCCACCACCAGGTTGCACTCGGTCTGTCCGTAGAACTCGCGGATGGTCAGACCGAGCGCGCTGCGGCCCCAATCGATCAGGTCCTCGCCCAGGCTCTCGCCGCCGGAAGCGACGGTGCGCAGCCGGACCCCCGGGTCGCGCGCTCCGGAAGCCCGCAGGAGCTTGAGCGCGGTGGGCGGCATGAAGACGTTCCGCACCGCGTGGCGCGCCATCAGGCGCATCGCTTCCGCCGGTTCGAACTTTCGCGGCCGGTGCGCGACCACGCAGACGCCGTGGTGCCAGGCGGGCATCAGGACGTCGAAGAGGCCGCCAATCCAGGCCCAGTCCGCGGGCGTCCAGAACCGGTCGCCGGGTTGCGGGAAGCCGTCGTTCGGGAACTCGACGCCGGGCAGATGCCCGAGCAGCGCACGGTGCGCGTGCAGCGCGCCCTTCGGCTGGCCGGTGGTGCCGCTGGTGTAGATGATGAACGCCGGGTCTTCCGCTTTGGTGTCGACCCGGTCGAATCGATCCGAGGCCTGGCCGAGCAGGACGTGCAGATCGAGCGCACCGTCCGCCGGGCCGTCCGCGCAGAAGATCGTCCGCAGCTCGGGCAGGCGATCGCGGATCGCGGCGAGCTTGGGGAGCTGATCGCGGTCGGTGACGATCGCGCGGGCGCCGCTGTTCTGGAGGCGGAACTCGAGCGCTTCTTCGCCGAAGAGCGTGAAGAGCGGGACCGAGATCATCCCGGCCTTCCAGGCCGCGGCGTGTGCCACTCCGGTCTCGTGGCGCTGGGGGAGGAGGATGGCGATCCGGTCGCCGCGCTTCAGGCCGCGGGCAACCAGCACGTTGGCGAAGCGGTTGGAGAGCGCGGAGATCTCGTCGAAGGTCAGCTTGCGGACGCTCCCCGAAGGATCGATCTCGATCAGCGCCAGCGCGCCTGGATGCCGATCGGCGACGTCCGAGCCGATGTTGAGCCGTTCCGGGATGCTCCAGCGGAACGCAGGCATGGCTCAGAAGACCTGCGGCTTGGCGTCGGCAGCCAGCGGACTGACGTAGGGCTTCCCCTGCGTGGCCTCCGCGAACTCCTTCTTCGCCTGCGCGACCGCATTGCGGTCGGTGAGCAGGTCGAGCATCGACGCGCCCAGGACCTTGGCCGCGACGTGCATCCCCTTGAAGCCGAGCGGGTGCGCGGCGCAGGAGGTCTGCGCCCAGTGGTGCGCGGCCGTTCCCAGCGGCCGCGCAGCGACGTCCAGCTCGGCCAGCGGCACCACCGCGCTCACCTCTCCGATGTCCGAGGAGGCGGTCGCGCCGTGCCCGGGGCCGAAGGGAATCACCTCGGTGGCCAGCCCGGACTGCGCGACGCCGACCTCCTTCTGCACGGCCTTCGCGAAGGTCTGGTCCTTGTCGTCGAAGCGCGGCGCACCCACGCGCTCGAGCTCCTTCTGCATCACCTTGCCCACGACGGAGTTGCTGACCGGCTCGCGCACCGAGGCAAGGACGGTGACCTTGGCGCGCGTCTCGGTGCCCAGCGCGGCGCCGTCCGCGGCCTTGCGCATGCGCGCGATCATCTCGTCCACGCTGGCGATGTTCCTGTCGCGCAGCCAGACCTGCACCTTGGCGTAATCGGGGATCACGTTGGCCACCTTGCCTCCGTCCTTGATCACCCGGTGGATCCGCGCGGTGGGCTGGATGTGCTCGCGCATCAAGGACATCGCGTGCTCGAACAACTCCAGCGCGTCGAGCGCGCTGCGGCCCAGCCAGGGAGAGGCCGCAGCGTGCGCGGTCTTGCCGAAGAATTCGACCTCCGTGGCGGTGAGGGCCAGGCGCGTGCCCACGGAGATCTGGTTCTTGTCGCTCGGGTGCCAGGCGAGCACGACGTCGCTGTCCTTGAAGGCACCGGCCATGATCATGAAGGTCTTGCCGATCAGGATCTCCTCGGCAGGCGTGCCGAAGACCTTGATGGTGCCCGGCAGCTTCTGATCGATGCGGGTGCGATTCGCCGCCACCGCCGCTGCGATGGCCGCCGTGCCCAGGAGGTTGTGGCCGCAGCCGTGCCCCGGAGCGTCGGCGACCCGGGGGTCCTTCTTCGCCTCGCCGGCCTGCTGCGAAAGCCCGGGCAGCGCGTCGTACTCGGCGAGGATGCCCACCACCGGCGAGCCGGACCCAATGGTGGCCACGAACGCCGTGCTCATGCCGCCCAGGTTGCGCGTGACCTTGAATCCTTCCTTCTCCAGAAGCTCGGCGGTGAGGTTGGCGGACTTCGTCTCCTGGAGAGCTGGTTCGGAGAACTCCCAGATCTGCGTGGCGACGTTCTCCCAGCGGGAGCGGGTCTGATCCAGGTACGCATCGGTCGCGGGCGCGGCGGCGGCCATGACGAGGGCAGCGAGGGCGGCGGTCATGGGGTGTGAGTACAAAATCCGGGGGGCGGAGGGAAGGGGCGCGCCGATTGCAAGACGCAGCGTTGACGGAGCGACCGGTTGCGCTACCCTGTGCCGCGTGCGGATCATGGTTGGAGTCGACGGATCGGATCCGGCGCTGCGGGCGGCGCGCCGCGCCTTCGCTCTCGCCTCACGGCTCGGCGAGTCGGTCACTCTCGTCCACGTCCTGCCTCCGCCGCCGGTACTCTCCGAGCCGTCCGTGCTGATCAACGTCGTCGAGCTGGAGCGGCACGTCTACGAGACGGGCAAGGCCGTGCTGGACAAGCTGGCCGCGGAAGGGCACGCGTCGGGCATCCAGGTGGACACGCAGCTCCTCTCCGGATCGGCCGCGGAGATGATCGCGGAGGCCGCGCAGGCCGAGGACGTGGAGATGCTGGTGGTGGGCAGCCGGGGCCGCACGCTGGTGGGCAGCATGCTGCTCGGCGGGACCTCGCACCGGCTCGCGCACATCTCCAAGAAGCCGGTGCTCATCGTGCACTGAAGCCGGCAACACACGTCCATCGAGTCGCCGTTACCCGGCGGCCCATCCGACCCCGCGTGTTGCCCCACGAGCTACTTCGCGACCGCGAATCCAGAGGCGGCGATGGCCTGGTCCAAGTCGGCCCGCTTCGCCTTGGAGTCGTCGTACTTCACGACCACCTGGGCCTTCTCCTTGTCTGCCGTGGCCGACTCGACGCCCTTCACTTCCTTCAGCTTCGCCGCGGTCTTGGCCGGGCACTTCTCGCATTTCCAGCCGTCGACCTTGATCGTCTCCGTTTTCACTTCGGCGAGGGCAGCAGTAGTCAAACCGAGGCCGATGGCGCATGCGAACAATGCCTTCTTCATGAGAGTCCTCCGAAGGAAGAGCAGGCGCGCAGCTTTGACGCTCGCGCCCTCGCTGTCAACTCACGGCCCGGGCGGATATTTCTACCGCCGCGTGAGCGCGACCTCCACCGACAGCGTCTCGCCGCCTCCGCCGACGTAGATGGTCCCGGAAGTGGGCGTGGCGTCCACGTAATTTCGTCCCACCGCCACCCGGACGTGGTCGGTCTGCGTGATTACGCCGTTGGTCGGATCGAACCCCTTCCAACCCACCTCCGGAAGGTAGACCTGCACCCAGGCGTGCGAGGCGTCCGCCATCCGGGCGTTGGGGTGCTTGGCTCCTGTGTAGAGGTAGCCGCAGACGTAGCGGGCGGGCACGCCGATCAACCGGGCGAGGCAGATGAAGAGGTTGGCGAAGTCCTGGCAGACGCCGCGGCGGCTCGCGTAGACCTCGAAGGCCGTGGTGGCCAAGGTGGTGGTGCCCTGCTGGTACTGGTAGTCGGTGAAGATGGTCGCGTTCAGATCGAGCAGCGTGTCGAGCAGCTCGTAGTCGTTCCGCGCCGCGAAGCTCATCCCGTACTCGGTCAGCTCGGCCAGCTCGCTCTCGGGGAGCTCCGGCGGCAGCAAGAACGGCTGCAGGATCTGCCGCTGCCAGGGCATCCAGACCAGCGGCAGCGACGAGCGGACGCGAGCGGGCCTGAAGTCGAGCGGCTCGATGTCCAGCAGCTCCACCTCCGAGCGCGCGTCGATGGCCAGCTCGGTGAACGGCGTCTCCAGCAGCACGCGGCGAACGTGGTTGCCGAAGACGTCGTCGAAGTCCCGCTCGTGCCCCGGCACCGAGACCTTCACCCGGCAGTGATGCATCCGCTGCAGCCGGTCGTGCGCCGGAAAGAGCCTGAACAGGTGCGCGCTGCGCTCCACCGGGTTGGCGTACCGGTAGACGGTGCGGTGGAGCACCTCGTACCGCCGCTTCTCCGCCCGGGTGGTGACGTGCAGGGGACGCGCCCGCGGCACGAAGGGGGGCGGCGGCTCCGACAATGGGGCGCCCGCCATCCGACCCGACATCGCCTGCGGAGAGCCGGTCTGCGCCGGCGGCCGGGTTCCGGGCAGCGGCGGAGCGACCGGGATGGGCGCATTGGCCGCGCCCGGATCGGCCAGCGCTTCCGGCCCGAGCTCGGCCCGCACCGCGCCCTGCCGCACGATCAGCAGATGCCCCGGGATCAGCCGCCGCCACGTTCCCGACTCGCCTTTGCGCGCCTTCAGCGGGTTGGAGCTGACGATCACGCCCTTGCGCGCGTGGATCCCGCGTCGGGTCAGATCCACCGTGAGGTCGTCGTCGCCGAAGGCCAGCTGCCCGTGGGGCGGCAAAAGCTCCCAGACCCAGGCCTCGCCGTTTCCCCGGCGGTCGGCGTAGATGGCCAGATCGAGCCCGTCGGAGATGGCGGTGGTGAGGCTGCCGTGCCGGTTCAGGTCGTGGAACCAGCCGAGCAGCATCTCCGGCGGCACGTCGGCGAGCGTCTTGGAATCGCGCTCCGCCGCGCGCCCCAGAAGCTCGCAGAGGATCTGCTCGCTGTCCGTGGATCCCACCGGCTCGAAGCGCGTGGGCTGAGGCAGCCGGTGCTCGAGGCTTCCACTGTGCGCGAGCAGCCAGTCGCGCCGCCCCCAGGCGCGCTGGAACGGCTGCGTGTTGGCCTCGGTGAGCGCGCCCCAGGTCGCGCTGCGGATGTGCACCACGAAGATGCTCGACTCCAGCCGCTCCCAGGCCGAGACCAGCGCGCTGCGGATGCTGCCATGCGAGGGGTTCGCTTCCTTCATCACCAGCGCCGCCGGCTCGCCGCCCGGATAGCACGCGATGCCCCACCCGTCGGGCGGCGTGTGCGAGATTTCCAGGCAACGGAGATCGAAGGCCGGAGTCAAGGTTCCTTCGAACGAGAGCGCCAAGAGATTCGGCATCGCCGCGACCCTACTCATTCCTGCCGGGGGCGGCCCCGGAAATCGCCTGGGATTGCGACTGGCCGTTCTGCGATTCCGACTGCGTCTGCGAAGGCGGCGCGGCAGCGAGCAGCTCGACAGCGATCTCGTCGCAGGCCGCGTCCACCTCCTCCACCACCTTGGTCAGCGTCTGGTGCATCTCCTCGTCCTCCAGCGCCTTTGCCGCGCGGCCCTCCAGCCAGGCCTCCAGCGCCCGCAGCCGCTCCTGGGCCCGCAGCGCCGGCAGCCGCCCCTCCTCGGGACGGATCTGCGCGAGCCGCTCGTGCGCCCGCTGCAGGCAATGCCGCACCGATCGTGGAAAGCGCGGCTCCCAGATCAGGAAGGAGGAGACGGCCGGCCCGGTGACCGCGCCCCGCTGGCTCTTCATGAACGACTCGAACCCATAGCAGGCGCGCAGCAGCGAGAGCCAGAGGGAGACCTCCACCACCGGGTGCGCCTCGGCGTCGCCGTTCGCCGCGGTGCTGAAGGCGTGGTGGTGCACGTCGAGGATGCGCGCGGTCTGCCCGGTGCGCTCCAGCATCACGCCCAGCCAGATGAAGTCCAGCGGCGCGTCGTGCAGCATGGTCCCGCGCAGCAGCCCGAGCCCGAGCTGCGTCTCGCGCCGCACGTGCCGGTAGAAGCCGTAGCGGTGCTCCTCGTAGCCCGCCCGCGCCGCCGGCGACTGCATCCAGAGGTGCAGCTCGTTGATGCTCTCGAACACCTCCAGCGATATGGTCTCGCGGATGGAGCGGGCATTCTCGCGCGCCGCCGCGATCGATCGGGCCAGCGAGACGGGCGCCTTGCCGAACACCAGGTAGTCCTGCACCGCCTCGCCGTCCCCGAGCGCCTCCTCGCCGAGCTCGGCCGCGAAGCGCTCGCGCTCGCCGGCGATCACCACCACCGGCAGCCAGCACTGCTGCGGCGTCAGGTCCGAATCGATGGCCAGGGCGGCCGTGACCTGGAGGACGCGCGCGGTGCTCTCGGCGCGCTCGAGGTAGCGCCCGAACCAGAAGCAGTGATCCGCCACCCGCGAGATCATGGCTTGAGCACCCAGGTGTCCTTGGAGCCGCCACCCTGGCTGGAGTTGACCACGTAGGATCCTTCCCGCAGCGCCACGCGAGTCAACCCTCCGGGCAGCACCCAGGGCCCGGAGGTCCCGAAGAGCAGATACGGCCGCAGGTCCACGCGCCGTGGAACCGCCGCCGCGCGCTGCGCGTCCCAGGTCGGGCAGGTGGACAGCTCCACCCGCCGCTGCGCCACGTAGCGGCGGGGCTGGTCGCGGATCTTCCGTGCGAAATCCTCGCGCTCCGCCTGCGTGGACTGCGGTCCCATCAGCATGCCGTACCCGCCCGCCTCGTCCACCGCCTTGACCACCAACTCTTCGAGGTGCTCGAGCACCCAGGCGCGATCGGAATCGCGGAAGCAGAGCGAGGTGGGGACCTGCTCGAGCAGCGGCTCCTCGGAGAGATAGAAGCGGATCATCTCGGGCACGAAGGCGTAGACGGCCTTGTCGTCCGCCACGCCGTTGCCGGGAGCGTTGGCGAGCGCGACGTTGCCCGCCGCGTAGGCGCGCATCAGGCCGGGGACGCCCAGCACGCTGTCCTTGCGGAACACCTCCGGGTCCAGATACGCCTCGTCGGTGCGGCGGTAGATGACGTGCACGCGCCGCGGCCCCTGCGTGGTGCGCAGCCAGACCTTCCCGTCGTCGACGTAGAGGTCGGGCCCCTGCACCAGCTCGATGCCCATCTGGCGGGCCAGAAAGCTGTGCTCGAAGTAGGCCGAATTGAACGGCCCCGGCGTGAGCAGCACCACCGCCGGGTCGCCGTCCGTGTCGCCGGGCGAGACGCTGCGCAGCGTCTCCGCCAGCCGCGCGGGATAGTGATCGACGCGCTGCACGCGCGCGGCGTCCATCGCCCGGGGCATCACGCGCTTGGAGACCAGGCGGTTCTCCAGCACGTAGCTCACGCCGCTCGGCGTGCGGAGGTTGTCCTCGAGCACGCGGAAGGTGCCCGCGGGATCGCGAATCAGGTCGATGCCGCTGATGTGCACGCGCACGCCGCCCGGGGGACGGATCCCGCGCAGCTGGGGGAGGTAATGGCGCGAGGCCAGCACCAGCTCCTTGGGAATCTTGCCCTCGGCGAGGATCACCTGCTCGCCGTAGACGTCGTCGAGGAACAGCGACAGCGCGCGGATGCGCTGGACGAGCCCCTGCTCGAGCTGCGCCCAGTCCAGAGCTGAGATGGGCCTCGGGAGCAGGCAGAAGGGGAAGATCTTCTCCGTGCCGCGCTGGTCGTCGAAGACGGAGAACGTCACGCCCTGGTTGAGCAGGGCCATCTCGGCCAGCGCCTGGGAGCGGCCGAACTCCTCGGAGGATTTCCTGCCGAAGGTGGCGAATGCCTTGGCCACCGGCGGCCGCACTTCGCCGTCGTTCCCGAACACTTCGTCGTGGGTCCCCGGGAGCGGCCGGTAGTCCGCGAGCAGGCTCATGCACCCTCCGGCGGCGGATGGTCGCCGGGAAGCCGGCGCAAATCGAGCGTCCAAGGCGTGTCGGGATGGGGCGAGGCGGGCTTGCCCGTCACCGGCCACGCAAGCGGCCCCTCTACCGTGAACCGCTGCGCGCGGCGCGCGGCAGCCTCGAAACGCGTCAGCGGCGGGGTGTCGTAGCCCCGCCCCTCCGGATGCCAGACGTGGTAGGCGCAGGCTCCGAGCGACCGGCGCATCCAGAGATCGACGACGTCAAAGCGGAGTGGGTGATGGATGCCGAGGTGTGGATGCAGGCTGTGCGGCGGCGCCCAGGCGCGGAACCGCACTCCCGCCGCGGCTTCGCCGGCGCGCCCGGTCGGGCGAAGCGGCAGCACGTAGCCATTGACCAGGACCTGATGCCGGTCCGGGACCAGGCCTTCGCAGCGGACCTCGACCCGCTCCATCGACGAATCGACGAAGCGGGAGGTACCTCCCGCCGCCGGCTCCTCGCCCAGGACGTTCCACGGCTCGAGCGCGTTGCGGACTTCCAGGCCCACGCCACCGGCCTCGATCCGTCCGGCCACCGGGCAACGCAGCTCGAGGAACGCGCGATAGACCTCGGCGGGATGTGTCAGGCCCCGGGCGGCGAGGAACTCCAGCACGTCCTCGAAGTCGCGCCAGATCCACGTCGGCAACAGGAACCGGTCGTGCAAGGAAAGACCCCAGCGCACCAGCGGCGCCCGGTACGGTTCCTGGGACAGGGCGGCGATCAACGCGCGAACGAGCTGCGCCTGCGCGACCATCATCCGCGGATGAGGAGCCATCTCGAACGCGCGCAGCTCGATCAGGCCCTGGCGTCCGTGGGCCGTGCGCCAGTCGAAGAGCTTGTCGATGCAGATCTCGGCCCGGTGCGTGTTGCCGGTGACGTCCACCAGCAGGTGACGGAAGAGGCCATCGCTCAGCCAAGGTGGCGCGCTCTCGCCGGCTGGCTGCGAGAAGGCGCGTGCGAGCGCGATCTCCAGCTCGTAGAGCGCGTCGTGGCGGGCCTCGTCGATGCGCGGCGCCTGCGAGGTGGGACCGACGAAGAGGCCGCTGAACAGGTACGAGAGCGAGGGATGGTGCTGGACGAAGGTGAGCAGGCTGGCCAGCAGCGACGGGTCCTTCACGAAGGGGCTGCGCAGCGCCGTCGGACCCCCGAGCGTGAGATGGTTGCCGCCTCCGCTTCCGGCCTGGCGTCCGTCGAGCAGATACTTCTCGGCATGCAGCCCCGAGTGCAGGGCCGCTGCGAACACGTCCTCCAGCAGCTTCGCGTGCGCGTCGAATCCGGACGTGGGCGGCAGGTTGACCTCCAGCACGCCGGGATCGGGAGCCAGCGAGAAACCGGACAGATCCGGGCTGCGCGGCGGGGGGTACCCTTCGAGCAATACCGGAATGTCCAGCGCCGCCCGTGCTTCATCGACCGCTGCGACCATGCGCAGGAAGTCCTGTGCCGAGGCGACCGGCGGGAGGAAGACGTAGACGGCGGAGCCGCGCGGCTCGACGCACAGGGCGGTGCGCACCGCTTCCGGAGGGGGAGGCGGCTTCTCGGGCGCCGGCGGACGTCGCTGTGGCACGCGATCCGCGGCTAGCTTTCCTTCCGCGACCAGCCGGGCGATGCGTTGTTTCTCCCGCTCTGCGGTGCGCCGTGCAGCCTCCGGCCCGCGCGGGTCCGGCGGGTTGAACGGATCCTCCTCCGGTTCCGGCGAAGGCGGACCGGGCGGGAGCGACGCGAGCGGAAGGCGCAGCCCGATCGGCGCGTCTCCCACCAGGAGGAAGAGCCGGCCGCGCCGGAACTTCCAGCGCTCGCTGCGGAACCCGTCTTTTGATCGCTCGAGGGGGAGCACGAATCCCGCCGGCGTGGCCAGCCCGCGCTCCAGCACCTGGGCCAGCCTGCGGCGCTCCTCCGGATCGCCAAGGTTCGAAGCGAGCGGGTCCACGTCGGCGGGCAACGCCGCCTCTTGCTGGACGAAGCGCCAGGGATCCTCGTAGGCGGGGTGGACGAAGCCCGGAACTCCGAGGCGCTGCGCGATGGCATCGCACAGCTCCTGCGCCTTGGGCAGCAGCGCCGCATCCGCGGGCGTGCGCATTCCTCCGGGCTGCTGCGCCCAGGGCTCCTTTCCGCCCCGATCGGGCCAGATCGGCTGCCCGTCGCGCCGGCCCACCAGCTCCAGGGTCCAGCGCGGCAGGCTCTCTCCCGGGTATTGCTTGCCTTGTCTGAGCAGCAGGACGCCGCCGGCGCAGAGGCGATCGCGCAGCTCGCGCGCGAGCGCGAGCCCCTGCTCCCACTTGGTGGGACCGAGCGCCTCGGAGCTCCACTCCGGCCTCTCGGCGTGCAGGCGCGAGTTGAAGGTCGGCTCGCCGCCGCAGGTCAGCTCGACGCCCGACGCGAGCAGCCTCTCGTCGGTGGCGAGGCCCGCCGCCCGCAGAGCCTGCCAGGCCTCGTCGGTGAAGGGCGCCGTCGGCCGCACCTCGTGTCCGAGGCGGCCGATGCGCATTTCGAAGAGCACGTCGCTCGCGCCCACGTCGGTGCTGCCGTCGATGGGGGCTGCGAGCGCCGGCGTGGCGGTGCAAGCGAGGGGGATGTGGCCTTCGCCGCAGAGAAGGCCGCTGGTCGGATCGAGACCCACCCAGCCGGCGCCAGGCAGGAACACCTCAGCCCAGGCGTGCAGGTCGGCGACGTCGCGCGAGACGCCTTTGGGCTGATCCGGCAGCATGCCCTCGTCGGTGAGTTGCACCAGGTACCCGCTGGCGAACCGGGCGGCCAGGCCTCGCGACCGCAGTGCCGCGATCAGCAGCACCGACGAGTCGCGGCAGCTGCCCCGCCCGGCCCGCAGCGTCTCCTCCGGCGTCCAGATGCCCGCCTCTTCGCGAATCACGTAGCGCACGTGGCGCGCCACCCTGCGGTTCAGCTCGACGATCAGATCGACGGTCTTGCCCTCGCGAGGGAGCGACTCGAGGAACTCGGTCGCGAGGCGTCCCAGCGCGAACGGAGCCGCCCGGGTGTCGAGATACGCGGTCAGATCGGGGAGGAGGGCGCTGTACGAGAACGGCACCCGGTCCGCCTCGTGATCAAGCGTGAAGTCGAACGGGTTCACCGGGCGGATGTCCACCGCCAGCTCGACGGCCACCTCCAGCTCGGAGAGGCGACCGTCCTCCCAGGTCACCTGGGCGACGTGGTTGGCGGCCGGGTCCTGCTGCCAGCGGATCCGCCCGGGGGCGGTGACGGAGAGGCTGTACGTCTCGATGCGGGCCCGCGCGTGGGGCGCGGGCCGCAGGCGGATCACGTGCGCGCCCAGGCTGGCCGGGCGCGGGTAGCGGTAGAGGCTGCGGTGGCGCAGGAGGATGCGCACGCGACGACGGTATCAGACTGGCGCGCGGATGCGGCTGCCTGGGCGCAGCCACGTCCGCCCGGCAACCGCTAGATCGCCGTGTTGCCGCGCTCTCCCGTCCGCACCCGGACCGCCTCGACCACGTCCAGGACGAAGATCTTCCCGTCCCCGAGGTTGCCCGTGCGCGCGCTGCTCTGGATGGCCTCGATGGCCTGGGCCACGAAGTCGTCCTGCACCACCAGCTCGATCTTCACCTTGGGGACGAAGTCCACGATGTACTCCGCCCCCCGGTAGAGCTCCTTGTGGCCCTTCTGCCGGCCGAAGCCCTTCACCTCGGCGATGGTCATGCCGGTCACGCCGATGCCGTTGAGCGCGTCCTTCACCTCGTCGACCCGCGAGGGCCGGATGATCGCCTCGATCTTCTTCATCTCAGCTGCCCTTCCCCAGAGCGCCCACTCGCGCGCCCTCTTTGTGGCTCCCGCGCTCCTCGCGCGAGGCGCCGACGTTCTCGCCGGTCACCAATCCTCCGAGCACGTACGCGTTCTCGGAGTGCTGCGACAGATCCAGGCCACTGACCTCGTCCTGCTCGGAAACCC
>Ga0137394_10001067_pt1 | contig 19737 bp, 29 predicted proteins | sample czobulk116metaG_FD_108278 | JGI IMG/M metagenome (GOLD analysis project Ga0137394, IMG submission 108278) | Vadose zone soil microbial communities from Angelo Coast Range Reserve, California, USA - czobulk1.16 metaG | ecosystem: Environmental > Terrestrial > Soil > Vadose zone | place: USA...
ATGATGATGTGGTTCTCCTGTGCGAACACACGAAAACCCTCCACAAGGAGGGCATTGCGCACTGACATGACCCTGCTGGTGTTCACGGGATGTGGGTTAAATTTGTTCTCAAAGGGAAGCAGCAGATTGGTGATATCAATGACATTGTAGGAATAGATCGCCTTCTGCTTTGCTTGCTCTGCCTCATCGATGCTAGTGACCTGCTGTGTCATTCACTCGCTCTCCTTCATCTCTTGGGCCGATTGTCTCACTTGGCAAGGCAGCAGAGACTGGGTGGCCCATAGCTCAGGCACATCTGGTGCAGGCTGCTCTGGTGCAGGGGCCTCTGCCTTAGGTGTGTTCTGCTCTGGCTGATCATCTTCAGATGGGTCTGTCTCCACAGCTGCTTAGACCATTAATCCTAAATGTTATGGAGTGAAATGGCTCATATGCACCCCATTTCTTCCCCTTTCCTTTCAAAGACTTGTCCTTCTGTGTTTCATTCGGGCCCTTCCCTTTGCACCTGCTGTCCTCTGGAAGAGTACTTGTCTGCTTGGTTTTTGGGAGCATATTCGATTGTTTGATCAATGATAAGAGCAGGATCGAGTGAGCAGGATCATAATCAGAGCAAAGATGATTTGAAAGAACACTACCTCAGATGGCATGCACTGATGTGGATGTTTCACAGGGAAATTATGTCATCTGATGCATGGATAATTAGTCACATGATGTCGTTGATATACGTGAGACTTAATGTGCCATTTGGAAACTCAACGCTGGATATATGAAGGTTTAAGTATGTCTAGATGTGCCACATCTGATTTATGATGCCACGTCTCAGAGCACTCAATCCAGTCCAACCCACTTGGTTCTAGCTACTGTAAAACATCTGAAACACGTCTGATAGAATGTAGAGACCCCTGCACACTCAATCCAACCCAATTCCTCTAAGTGTACTGCAACTATTCTCAGATCATATGCTGCGAATCGACGACGAATGAAGGGGTACTTAGCTAAGGATGATGGGAGCAACATGGGACTGTGGTTAGTTAGGCTGAATTGAGTGCTCATATGTGCCACGTCTCAGGATACTGTGAGACGTGGCACATTCAAATGTAGTTAGTGAGGTTGGATTGAGTGCTCATATGTGCCACATCTTAAGATACTGTGAGATGCGGCACATTCAGACGTAGTTAGTGAGGTTGGATTAATGCTCATATGTGCCACGTCTCAGGATACTGTGAGATGTGGCACATTCAGACATACTTGGTAAGGTTGGACTGAGTGCTCAGATATGCTGCATCTCACCATACTGTGAGATGCAGCACATTCAGATGTACTTAATGACGTTGGATTGAGTGCTCAGATATGCTGCATCTCAGCACACTATGAGATGTGGGACATTCAGACATACTTAGTGACATTTGATCAGTGCTCATTTGTGATAGTGTGAGATGCAGCACATTCAGACAAACTCGGTGAGGTTGGATTGAGTGCTCATGCACTCATGCTGCATCTCAGGTGCTCAGATGTGTGTGCCACATCTCATAGTATCATGAGATGTGGCATGTTGAGACATACTTAGGATTGAGACCTAATCTCAGTACTTACATAGAACTAAGCAGAATCTAGGTTGCCTTGTATGCGAGAATGAGGGCACAGTGAGATGTGGCAATCTGATCATCTTATAAAACCAGCGTGCATGTGCATTTACATATGATGGACAGTTCCTTGACATCATACAGTGATGCAGAATACAATACATAGCACAGTTACTCATTTGTCTCACCCTGAGCCTTCAATGCCTTGCGCTCCACGATTGCAGCAGATTCCATGTTGTACCCGACACACATGATTCCACTATACATCATTTTCTAAGTGCAGAACATGTATGTTAACTGCTTTATCCCCATTGCACATGTTGTAACACTTACCTTCACGCCCATCTTAAATGCAGCCACAATCTCTCTATAGCTCACAATGTCGTGATTCTGCCAGATGCACAGGGGGATCGCATCATTAACATTGCCCTAATAGCCATCCTTTCTGTCACCGCCAGGGATCTGGAGCGACTTAGAAGAGCTCAACATTTGATAGCTAAGTCCTGATACGACTTAGAAGGTCTTTGAGTAGCAAGTTTCCGTCTTAGAGTCCACTAAGACCTTGCAGAGAGGGAGAAGATGGGAGAATAGTGATATTGAGACAAGAGACTCAACTTGCCGTTTCTACAAGGAAACAAGGCAGTATAAATACTAGAAGACGAGGCAGTGCCATACGAGGCAGTACAAGTAGATCAATCAATCAACAATGGCATCAACCCTTGAAACAACGCAGGGGAGCCAGGAGTAATGATGAGTCGCATCAATCAAGATAGTCCATCCCATCAAGCCACAATCAGTTACTGCACTCTCAGTCTATCAAACTGCTGCTCCATCAAACACAGCCCCCTTTGTGATCCGGTTATCAGACTTACACGAGACGCGGCAGGTCAGGGTGAGCAGGCGATCTCGAGGCCGGTAACACTTTCACACTCTGATGCATGCCTGGATGCATCGAAATTCAGGCTCCTCAGATGCCATGATATGCTTGATCCAATTGTCATGACACTTTCAGAGTAATAATGTTAGATTTTAAAAATGATGAAAGCAAGGGCCTTACATGAAAAGACCCCATCTCAACCCAGTCGAGGTGTGCAGGATAGTAAGTCATGTCACAATAGAGACCTCTGTAATGTAAAGGTTCTTGAAAATTCACCACTGATAAGACATGGTACACAGTCCTCATGTCTTTGAACACTTTATCAGGGGGATAGAGAATAAGACCTAGATTCCTAGGCACACTTGGCGCAAAGGGTTGAAAGCTAAGATTCATACAAAGGAAGTTGCTGTGTCTGTTGATCCTTTCCATACAGACCAACTGCTTATGAGGGAAGCTGAGAATGCCAATCTAATCAGAGAAAGTCTCCCAGGAAATGCCACGGCTTGTTGTGGCAGTTTTCCAGTGAGCAGCTGTGAGTTGAAATGGTTACAAGCCGATTCTTTCGAAACACTGGCCAGGAATCCAGCATGAGGACCATGGGGGAATGCTGGAGCAGGTGGCAGCTAGTGCATGAAATTATGGATAGGTGAGCCAGCAGCAAAGACTCCTTACTCACCAGCTGCCACCCTAAGCTCTCTGTTAATATTGAGTTCTGCAATTTCTCCAACCTCTTAACATGGGATTGGGTGTCTTCACAATTTGCTTTGGCCACACAATGAAGGGACTTCTCTTGGGTGTATAAGTGGTAAAAATCAAGGTTGTCACTCATGGTCGGTCTATGGGTTGAGAATGGATGATGAGATAAGGGCAAAGATCAGATCAGCTCCCTAAGCAATCAATAAGTCAGAGTTTCTTCCCTAAGTGGAATGTGCGATCTTACCACATCTGCAACAAAATGGTTAATATCATGTAGTGAGGTGGGCATACTATGAGATGCGGCACAATCAGACCTACTTACTGAGGCTGCATTGAATGCTCAAATCTGCCTCATCTCAGCATACTACCCCTTGTAAATTGTAAATCTAATGCATCTCTCATGTCACACTAGTAGATCTTGTGCTGTTATATTTAATTCTTACACAAGCTGCAGCAACACAAGACCTGCAAAACCTTTTGAAGATATGAACTCCATGCAGGTCACTTTTTCTGAGATAATGATCGACCAGGACCACCATAGTGCTCAACTTCCATTTCCTTCAGTTGTTCCTGCAAGTACTCAGTCATGCTCTCACTGTGTTCTGCCCTTCCTCTCAGCCAGAGAATCCCCAGGCTCTACCTATCCATGATTTTAGCAGACAGCGGACAAGCCTATATAACTTATCCTAAACTCATACCTGCATTCCAGCCCTTGTTTTTTGGTGGAGAAAAGGCAGTACTTGCTGTCCTTTTCCTAGTCTTCATTTGACGACTCTAGCCATTTCATATTAGCCAAACCTCTTTCATAAATCCCTTTGTAAATCACATACCGCCGCCACCCTCGCCAAGACTGAGCGTATCAGTCAGGTCTACCAGATCTGCCACTGCAATCGTCATAAGACGAGGTGATAATGAAGCTGTATAACCTATACATTAATATCAAGTCACAATTCTTCAATCTGCGTACGTGGTTCAGACAATGGACTGCTTGATGTCCCACTAAGAATTGTTCATGTTAGTCGCCCATCTAACACCTCAAGAAATATCTATTACCACCCATGACATTGTCCATCTTGTCCTCAGTGTCACCTTGGCCTAACGAATAAATTTGTCACTTTATTATCTCACCCTACCATCACCACCGCAACCCACCTTGCTCGATCCCACTACTCTCAATGACTTGGCCATGACCCTCCTCATCATTGTTGGCCATGGCATCGGGGTCCTTGTTAATGTCAATGTTGTCATCGGCGTCCTCGCCTCTATTGTCATCTGCATAGTCGTCTGCATCCTTATCTTTGTTCTCATCAACATGGTCGTCTGCATCCTCTATGCTGTCATTGTCCTCGTCTGCCTCCATGGCAGCGTCATCTGGTTCATCTATTTGCCCATGTGATTTGACATGTCTTAACATAGCTTATATGCTTACCGTAGTCCTCTGAAAACAAGTCTATACCTTCGCTTTCAGTGTGAAGCCCAAAGTATCTAGCCATATATATGCACCCTCAACAGCCAAGTCTTCAGGTTTCATTCAGACCTTGTACTTGGGAGCCTGCCAATCTGGGACCTTATAATGAGGCTTTTGGTCCTAAGTATCAAGGTCCAGTTCCTCTTCACCACTGGCCTCGATCACTCACATTGTCTGCTGCTGAACGTGGTTTCATTTCAAGACCTGCATAAAAACTTTAATTAGCAATCCAATCAATCCATAAGCATAGAGCCGCATCTGCTGTATCCCTCAGATACAACTTCCTGGTGACACCATCGCATCTGCCATATTAATCACTTACCTCAAAAAGTTTTCACATGCAAACATCAACTTCAGGAGTGACCACCCTGATGTATGCTGCATTGCCTGGCTTCATCTGCACAAATGGATGCTTGATGATCTTGTTGATAATGCCCGTAATTTCTTGTGCCCTTTCCTTTCCCTCATATGCATACACATGCTCCTGCAGCAGCTCGCCAGTGTTCCACTCATCATGCCTCTTCCTATGGTTCCACTTGATCCCATTGCCAAAGTTCCATTCCATTGCAACTCCTGCCCACTTCTTAACATCTTAATTCAGCATCTTCCATATTCCTGTTCAGAAGAAGCATGCTGCAAATGACATCTCCAGAAGTTTCTCTCGATATCCTGAGATGACAATGGCCTCCACGAGTGATACTAGTACATATTTCGATGCATTCCATTTCAGGTTCTTTACTCCCTTCAAAGACCAGTGTTGGAAGCTTGGCACAGCCAATGGCCAGAGCCCAATTCATATCAAGGACAATCAATGTGCCAAAAACAAAGGCAACTTCCACTGATCAGCACTTCATAGGACAAGTCACCATAGGACCAGACGAAGGGATTGAATGGCCAGAAGACATGTGACGACCATCTGACAAAAGCGACCCAGGGAATGAAACCCCGGATGTATCAAAAACCCCAGAGCAATACACGGACTTCACCAAAGTGTTCAGTGAAGAGGCATCACATGCATTTCCCCCATCCAGAATATGGGACCATGCAATAGAACTCAAAACAGGAGTGCCAGCAATGCTACTAGCCAGACTCATTCAACTGTTGCAACCAGATTTACAGAAGCTGCATAAATTTATCCAGGAACACCTAAAGAGAGGCACCATCCGCCCATCCAAGAGCCCATACACCATGCCATGTTTCTTCATCAAAAAGAAGGACGGAAAGCTACACCCAGTACAAGACTACTGACCAATCAACCAGTGGACCATCAAAAATCGCTACCTGCTCCCCCTCATACCACAATTAATGGACTGACTCAGGGGATGCACACTGTACACCAAGTTCAACATACGATGGGGTTACAACAATGTACAGATCTGGGAAGGAGATGAATGGAAAGCGGCCTTCCTCACCAACAAAGGCCTATTTGAACCAACAGTTATGTTCTTTGGGCTCACCAACTCACCAGCCACCTTTCAAACAATGAGGAACTCAGTATTCGCACATGAAATCGCACAGGTGTGGCTCACAGTATACATGGACGACATGGCCATCCACACCAGGAGGGAAGCACATGAAACAGAACAGGAACACTTGCAACACCACAGGAAATATGTCCGCCAAATCCTGAAGAAATTGGAGGAGCATGATCTATTCCTCAAACCAGAGAAATGCACATTTGAACAAAGTGAAATCGAATTCCTGGAAGTCAAAGTCACCCACAACTCAGTACAGATGGATGATGCAGAAATTGAGAAGGTCAAAAAACGACCTGAACCCACCAACATCACAGAAGTACACCAGTTCCTGAGGCTCACAGGCTACTACCAGTACTTCATAGGACTACTTACACATTGCACAACCCTTGTTGGACCTCACGATTAAAACAACCCCATGGCACTGGGAGGAATGACAATAGAAAGCATTTAACAAACTCAAGGAGCTCATGTGCAGCAAACCCATTCTAAGACAACCCAACTTCACCAAACAATTTTATGTGGACACAGATGCATCAGCATATGGCATGGGAGCCATACTCTTGCAAGAGGGAGAAACTCAGGAAACCCCCTCCCAAAAACCTGGAAAACCATGCTTGCACCCAGTCACATACTACTCAGCAACATTCACAATGACAGAAAGGGGCTATGACATCTACGAGTGAGAATTACTGGCAGTCATCAAGGTGGTCACAAACTGGCAACCATACCTCATCTGGACCAAGGAACCCTTCATCATACAGACAGACCACACAAACCTCCTCTTCTGGAAGGCAGCACAGAAACTCAACAGACACACAGCAAGATGGCACGTGAAACTCCAGGACTACTCATTCAAGATCGAACCTGTACCAGGCAAAGAGCACACACATTAGAAAAAAAAAATCATCTTATTCCTACTTATTCCTTTCTTACCCCTAAAATAAGAGGTATAAGTAAGGAATAAGATGGAATAAGTGGAATAAGATGAATTTCTTTTTGCTGATGCAGCAGCAGATGCACTATCATGACCACTAGAAGCAGACCAAGGCAAGGACAACAACCAAGATGTTCAAATGCTAACAGAAGATACCTTCATTTGGATTATGGATGCTGACTCAAACGGATCGCTGGAAAGCCACATTATGGAAGCACAAAATCAATACACTGACATCCTGGACAGGGACCTCAATCTGAAACATTACACCTGCACAAAATACCAGCAGCCTGGCACCTTCATGTGGAAAAGCGAAGAAGGCAAATTTGTGATACCCCTGGACAATGACATATGCCATGCAATCATGAAAACATGGCACGATCTACCAACAGCAGGACACCCCAGAAGGGATGAGATGATCAGAAGAGTCACATGCAAATATCACTGGCCAGGGGCCAGGCACTAGATAGCTGACTACATCAAAGGATGCACCACATGCCAACAGAACAAAAATCTCACCCACAGGACACACACACCCCTGTATCAGATCCCAGTCCCCACAGATGCTAAACCATTCTCACACGTCACTATGGACCTAATCACAGGGCTACCCAAGAGCTGAGGCTATGATGCCATCCTAACAATAGTGGACCATGGATGCTCACGAGGCACAATATTCCTCCCCTGCATGACAACAATAACAGGCCCTCAGATCGCACGCCTCTACCTCAATCACATCTACTGATGGTTCAGACTCCCATAGAACGTCATCAGCAATCGTGACCCACACTTCACATCGCACTTCGGGCATGCACTCACAGCAGAACTTGGCATCACACAGAACCTATCAATGGCATTCCACCCACAGACAGACAGACTTTCGGAGTGCAAGAACCAGTGGGTTGAACAATATCTTTGACTGGTCATGGCAAATCAAGACAAATGGAGCAAGTGGCTTGCAGTGGCAACCTTGGTGCACAATAACTCAGCAAATGCAACAACAGGCTTTGTGCCTAGCCAACTGTTAATAGGATGGGAACCCCCGCTCACAAAAGAACAAGGCACATGCACAAACAATCAAACAGTGGAACAACAGGCAGAAGATCTGTGACACAACAGGACCTTGGCTGTGGAAGCACTAAACAAAGTGGCAAACAAAAGTGGAACACCGGACACTCAATGGACAATGGGACAATTGGTATGGCTCGAGGCCAAGAACCTAAGCCTCCCTTATGGAACAATAAAGCTAGCGCCTAGATGACATGGCCCCTTCAAAATAACAAAAGTCATGTCCCCAGTGGTGTACCAACTAGAGCTGCCACTCCAATGGAACATCCATCCCATCTTCCATGCATCCCTGCTGACCCCATACATTGAAACAGAGTCTCACAGTCCTAACTTCTCACATCCACCATCAGACCTAACAATAGGGGAAAATGAATATGAGGTGGAAACAATAAGGAGCCACTGACACTTTGGTTGTGCAAAACAATTACAGTACCTCCTAAAGTGGAAGGGCTATTTGGAGAGCAACAATACCTGGGAATCAGCAGAACAATTGCACGCACCTGATCTGGTGAAACAATACCACTGGCACCATCCACTAGAAGCTATAAAGGTAGCCTTACTTCAACGCAAAGTCAACATCCTGTTTCCCTGCTCTCCTTCACCTGAAGCATCCTCCACTCCTGCATGTCTATGTTCCCCACTCCAGTGTCCACTGTCGCCCACCACTACATCTGTCCCCACTGCTACCAACACTTCGAGCACCAGGCCGAACTCCTCAGCCATCACACCCTCCACATGCACACCCACACCTTCATCTGCAACCAGTGCCCAGCAACCTTCCAGCTGGCCTTTGACCTCCAGTTCCACATCCAGGACATCCATGCGCCCCATATTCACCACTGCACCCTCTGCACCAAGTCATTCACTGAACGTCTCCAACTGTGTGTCCACCTTGTTGAGAGCCATCATTTCTTGTTCAAATCCACCTGTCACTTCCGCTCCTGAGGCATGTCCTACCTTCACACACCCCTGCATCTCAGATGTCCCCACTGTCCTACCACATTCTACTCCATCCAGGCCAGAGACGAGCACCTCATCATTCACAATGGGGGCAAACCATTCAAATGCCCTCACTGCAGCTACACATCAACACAGAAGTGCAACCTCAAATCCCACCTACCTGTCCACAACCCCAAAAGACTTTGCCCCTTCACCTGCTCCCAATGCACCAAGACGTTCACTGACAAACACATTCTTGTCAGTCACGAGAAAACCCACGAGCGAGTCAAACTTGAGCAAATCCATGAATGTCCCCACTGTTCCAAGAAGTTCACCCACAAGCACAACCACAACTTCCATGTGCGTGCACATGACACCAACCATGCTAGGTACTACATGTGCCCCAGATGCCCCTTCGCCACAGATCATAAGGGGTGACTTCCATCTCCATGTGCTCCTCATGCACCAGACAACCCTGGAGCTGATCACATCTCCTGACATGCCAAGGTCACAGTCTTGTCCAAGCACTCCTACAATGTGCAAAGTGTCCCTCCCCTGGCGCATTGATCAAACAGTGCCACGCACCCCATCTGTCTCATACCTCTTCACCTCTGGTATACTCAACTTGCTATCAAGTGTGGATGCTTGAATCTTAGCCACAGGGTGATGTCATGGGGTGTTGCTTCAGCATGTAAGTCCTATTGGTTTGGGCATTGTTTGCGCTTGCCATCCATGGAGGATAGGCTGTGACTCATGTAAGTCCTGTGGATCAATCATTAAAGGTGGCCACATTTGTAGGAGTAGCAGTCTCACTAGACCAGCTCACAGTAACGGTTGCAGTATGTGTCTCTATTGTTGTGTTATCCCTTATTGTGCTATTGTCTTGTCTGAATCGCTGTGGAAGCGATTGCTACCCCTACCCCTCTATTGTTCCCACTTGCTATTGTGTTACACTTATTTCCCCCTCCCCATTTGTTCTATGCCTATCAAATGCTTTCACTGCTGTCTCATACTTGTTATTGTTCTCCTTACGTACTACCCTTACCTAGTCTAGTATAAAGGCAGCGCCCTAGACTAGTAGGACTCTCTAAGTAGAGTCTCTTGTCATCTTGCGACAATTACCTACCCACCTGTCTTCCTGTCTACCTATGACAGAATATACGATTCTCTATCCCCTCATCTTATACAGAGGCACCCAGTGGGACTGGCCCCTCTTAGATCAGCTATCATAGGACGCAGAGTCCTCCTCTTATCTCTACACACATTCTAGTTGGTGATTGACTAGCTATAGGACTTAGGGTCCTTACAGAACTATCATCAGAACATAGGACACAGAGTCCCTCAGCATACATGACAGTCAGTACAGGGTATCAACCCACGTATGCCTTATCCACGAGCACACACATGCACCACGCGAATAGGAGTTATATGCTGCAAATCTTGGCAGTGACAATGATCATGTCATCCATGTATGCCATAGCTGATTTACCAACTTCCTCCAGTATTTCTAAGAGATCCACGTTGTAACGCTGGTATAACATTATCAAGAGTGGGTCGCCTTGACCTATTCCGTTGTCAATTTTTATTGGGTCCAATGTATATCTGTCAAATCTGAGGGTGGTTACTCTTCCTCACAGCATGTTATGTACAAAGTTTACTATTTTACTTGGGACCTTTCGCTTTCGTAGGTTGTGTACTAGGTATGACGGTACCACATTTGGGAATGTGCCTTCTATGTCTAGAAAGAGTACCAAGGTTACCTTTCCTGCTCTCCAGGATGTCTTGATTTTGTGTGCTAAGAGGTGCATGGCATCCATTGTTGTGCATCCTGGTCTGCCTCTGAAATGGTTGTCCGGCAATAGTTGGTACTTCTCCATGATGAAGGTTAACTGCTCTGCAACTATTGCTGTTAATACCTTCCACATGGTGTTCAGAAGCACTATAGGCCTGTATGCCTTTGATATGTTGTAGCATGGCTTCCCCAGCTTTCTCAACACTACTGTTGTGAAGTGTTTCCATGGCTTATAAAGGAGGTTCTTCTCAAACATGGCCTCATATATTTGGAATAAACTGTCAGTTAATAGGTGTGCACATTTAGTTAGTACAATGTTGGGTATTCTGTCAGGGCCTGGAGCTTTGTATGGTTTCAACTTGTGTAGTTGCCTCTGTATTTGTTCCACTGTTATCTTACAACTTACCTTTATTTGCTGCAGGTATTTGGGGCCTTGTTGTTCGTTGTTTGTCAAGGTTTGGGTGGGAAGAATCCCTTGGTGAGCACAGTGTTTTTCTCATTGTTGGTGTATGCTGATGTTTTCTGGTCTCCAGTTTTGACTTTCAGTGTGGGGATCCTGGCCTTACCACTGTCTGAGGCTGCTGATGATATGAGTTTGCAAACCGTCCATATGTCAGGGTCTTCCACTCTTTTGAGCCAATTGCGCCAGTGCTGCTTTTTAGTGTAATCTATTGTGTCTCTGTACCTTTTGGATGCCTTTTTGTATTCTTCATATACATCAGCAAAAATCAACATTTCTTATTCCATCTTATTCAATCTTACTACATCTTATTCCTCTTATTTTGGGGGTAAGAAGGGAATAAGTAGGAATAAGACAAGTTTTTTTTACTGATGTATTGTGTGCTCCAGCTCTGACCTTTTTTTGTATGATTGCCTACCTAGTTTGTTGGCTTCTTTCCAAAGCAGTGTCAACTCTTTGGTCCACCAGTGTTTCAATTTTGTTGTTAACTCCATGTTTGGGACTTGTTCTTTGATTGTGTTCTGGATGACCTTTGTTAGTTTGTCACAGCATAGGTCTAACTGCCTTTGTGATACTATCTGTTCCACTGGGTGAAGGTTGGTTAGTTGCTTCTCCAACAATTTCCCGAATTCTGCCCAGTCAACCTTGTGGAAGTTCAGTGTTAGTTTCTCTATGTTAGTACTTGCTTCCAGTTTCAGCTCAGTTAGGATGGCAAGGTGATCCATATTGATTCCTCTATGTTCTGTTTGTGCATCACAAGCTATCAGCAGATTTTCAGAATGTTTAGATAAAAATACTTGATTGAGTCTGCTCCATCTTTTTGTGACATTGTGGTAGTGGGTTGGTGTGCCGCCCAGTAGCGCCATTATTAGTCCCGCCTCTGCTACCACTTTGATCAGCATGTCTGCTGCCTTTAAGGCCTCCTTGGTGAAGAGTCTTGTGTTGCCCAGGTCGTCCCAGTGTGGGTGGTGTCTGTTGAAGTCTCCTATCCAGAGATTGTGCACATTTCATGACTCTTCCCCACCTGAGATGGCCCAATTGTTTCTATGGTATTCAGTGAGTAGGTTTATAGTCTCGTTACTGTTACCATTGTTATATATGTTGAAAATGGTGAGTTTACCTCAGATACCAGTTATTTGTATGACCACAATGTCACTGGAGGGGAAGTCTATTTGATTCCATTTGTCAGTACTGATATGCAAGTGGATGAGTAGTGTGGATCTGGTTTTATTCAGAGCTTTGCCATGTGGTGTAGGATAGATTGCTATCCATTCCTTTGATGCAATTATGCAGTTGAACATGTTGATTGCCGGTTCCTGTAGAGCTACTATGTCGATGTTCACTTGTGTTAGTGCATCACTGCTGATTAGGTTGTGTTGAGAGGCAGGTGATTTGTTGATGTTTTGTTGCCAGATAGCTATTTTGTTTTTCATTCCCATCCTGAAGTTATGAATGGTGTTAGCTCATCAATATTATCTGCAGCAGAAGCAAAATCCATGGGCTCCTTGCACCATGTCTCCTCCTCTGCTGGGATTTCACCTTCTTCCCTTCCTTGGCTAATTGGGATCAGGTTTGGGTTTACACGGTTGGTTCTGTCTGCTGTTCCATGCCTTGGTGGTCCTTTTTGCGTGCTCTGGTTTTGTTTCTTCCACGGTGGGTGCGATGCTGCTCCTGGGTGCTTGCTCCCTGTATATGGTAGGCTATTAACTGCGTACCTCTAGGGGAATCTTTTGTCAATCTGAATTCTGTCTGGTCTCACTGTCATTGTCCAGTCCTGATTTGTCAGATAGTATGGCATGGCATTCTCTGGGTTCCAGTCGTCATATATAGCGCACCTCCTGATGAACTCCAGACAGTTTCTGTCCTGGCTTGGGTGCGAGTTATTGTTACATGAGATGCAGTATACTGTGAGGGCAGGTCCAGTAGAGACCTTGCAATGAGTCTGAGTGCACCTAGAACAGAGACACACCACCTTGCCAGATGAGATAGCAAGATGTGCAGATATGATTACCTAATTGTCAGATGGCCCACTCGAGAGAGATGTGGCCGTGCACAAGGTTTTGAGGGCTCAGAGCTTCCAACAGAGAAGAGGGGCAATGGGAAGGACTTGGAGAAGAGTGAACAGGCTTTGTAGCCAGAGATACCTACTGCTGGCAGTTGAGGGCTTCTTAAATTACGATGGGACTTCAATATGGTGCATGAAAGAGGAGAAGAGAGAAGTGGGGTGTTCACTGCCCATTTTCGGAGTGTTTCTGCTCCTTTTGTGTGATTTCCTGCTGGGATAAACTACCTATTGCCTGCCTGCGACAAGACCACGTGGCATAGGTGTTGGATAAGGGAAAAAAAGGGGGAACATGTACAGTGCGCATGACAAGGGCATGTGTATTACGAGGGGGGTTGGTATGCCTGAGCCTATATATAGTAAATCTCTTCTGACCGTCTGTCTAGCCTTCCTACAGGTATGGGGCATGCACGCTGTGAGCAATGTCGGCTGCCTCAAATCAAGATGGTGCACTCTTGAAGTGTTGGCCGACATGTCTCATATGCACCGGCTCACACTGCATGGTGGAAGGACGAATGCTGGGTGACAGGTGATGTGAAATAAGGTGACAGGCAAGGTGAGCGGAGATGCAAAGTCAATCACAGGTGGCTGAGAGGTGATGGGCAGTGCGGGATGGCTGTAGAGATACAAGGAGGCCTGCGCTTACGTGAGCACACTCGACTCAGTATTCCTCAAGCAATTCCGAGGCTACAGGGCTTGCAGCCCTTACACCTCCTTGGGGGTTTAAATTTTGACCCTCCCAGGTCAATGCATTGCTGTCGTCATTTGTTCTCCTTGCCCGCAGTGTCTTGTCCAGTTCGAGAGATGCAAGTGCCTTGCCATCTATTAAACATGTGACTGTAATATGAGAGGGTGAGCATGTGTAATAGGGAAGAAGTTGAAATGCAGCATAGCATAGTTTTGATACACTGCCATCCAGTTCACTAAGCCAGTATGCACCATTGCAGGTGCATCTAAGTATGACCATTGGCCTGTAGTACCATGGCCTTGTTTTGTCCATGTCTGAGCTGGCGCTGCACACTAAAACCAGAGCGTCCAGGGCAAAGTTGTAGTCGTGTATGGTGTGTGCATAATGTTTCTCAAACTGCTGCATGAAGGCAAAGTGGCTTGAGAGGATGCGGTCTCAGATGGCGGCAATGTCACTTGGGCATTTATCAAGTTGGCATGTGCGTGCGGCTAGGAGGTCCTCTGTAGTAAGCTGTTTGATGAGATCTGTGATGAGGAACGTAGCTTGGGTGATGTTAAAGGGTAGGATGGGCTCTACTCCATGTGCCATGTAGAACAGCATGTGGCCGGTGGACTTCTGTGTGGTGGCGCAGTCAGCCCAGAAGATGTACAGTGCTACTGTCGGCCACCGGGATGGCTTGCCCTTGCATGCTTTCACAAGCAAGTCGTGGATAGTGCGATGTTGCCATTCTACAATGCTGTTTGCCCTTGAGTTGTACACTGATATGTGGATGTGACAGATCCCATATCTGTCCGCTAGCCAGTCAAGGGCTGTAACATATGCTGTGCCATTATTGGTGACGATCTCACTAGCTGCTCCCCATCTGCACATTATTTCTTCAAAGATGAAGGTGCCGATGGTTTGCCCTGTTTCACCTTGGAGCACATGCCACTCTGGCCAGGCTGTCAGCAAACACCAGGCTTGTATGATGTACCTGTAGCCTCCTGCATGTGGCATGAACATCATATCAATGTATGCTTTATGGAACAGGGGCACGGGCGTGTCAACCATTGGTGAGATGCAGACCTGGGCAGTCTGGTGAATTTGGCATTGGTGGCATGTCTTTACGTACCACTTGATGTCTGTCTCGAGTGCTGGCCACTAGAAGCAGTCAAGGAGGGTACAATGGGTGGCATAGAAACCCTTGTGTCCGAGCTTGTCATGCACATCGTGTACTAAGGCATAACAGTGTGGTTGGTTGACATAGAGTTGGTGTCTCCTGCTGCCTTGTCGTCACCAGACTTGCCCGCCAGTGATGTGAAAGCAACGGGTCCTACTAATGAGATGAATGAGCATATCCCCTGTTAAGTTAATTGGGGCATGCTAGGTAATTAGGTATTGTCGGATCTGCTCCATCTCCTGGTCAGCCTTGTTAGCCTTGTCGCTTGAGGAGAACTTGGTTGGCATTGAATCTTTGCCGTTGTCCTCGTCGCTGTTGCTGGTGGTCGATGGGGTGATGGGCATGTTGCCATAGTCTATGCACTCGGTGTCACACTTGTCCATCTCAATATCTGTAGCTTGGGGAGCATGGATGCGAGGGGTTGTAGAGGGGATTAACTCGCCTGTGTGGTATCTTGCTGGAAGTTGGCGGTTGTGCTGGGGTCTCCAAGTGTTGACAGGGTCGATGTCACCATGGTCTTTGAGGGAGAGGGAGTAGGCAGCTGTGCCCTGTGTTTGGGAGGTTGCATTGGGCCAGCTTATCACCCACACACCGAGCAAGAGTGCTTGGTCAACCCAGTCTTCCGGGTTGTCATCCTCCTCTTCCCCTGGTGCCAACCTGTGCCTGGAAAGGCCGTCCAGTCCCCAGTGTGTGTTGGCAGGTACATGGACAAGCTTGAAGTTGAATAGGAGGATAGCCATGATTCAATGGTTGATGGTTGCATTTGGTTGTATATTGGGGTTGCTGAGCATTCCCCAGATATAACTTGCATCTACTTCAACTACGAGATTGCAGATGCCAATGACATAGAGGTGCTGCACTTGGAGCATGTGGAAGAGGCCATATAATTCCAGTTTGGCTTGTGAGTAGTGGGACTTGCGCTTGTTCCAAGCGATAGAGCCAAAGCATGATGGGTGCCACTGACCATCAGGGCAGTCCTGCATGAGGATCCAGCCCACGCCACAAATGGATGAGTCTACTGAGAGATAAACAGTATGGTTAGCAGAGTAGTCTATTGATACAAGGGTGGGAGAATTAGTGATCTCATCCTTGAGCATTTGCATGGCTCGCTCGTGCTCTTCATGCCAGATGAAGGGCACCCCTTTTCATGTGAGATTGACAAGTGGCCACGTGATGGTTGAGTAGTTCTGGATCCATATCCGCATGTAGCCCGCAAGCCTGAGGACTGTGTGGACATTGGATAGGTTTTGGCACTTGGGCCAGTCATGAACCTTTGTGGTTTTTGAGTTGTCTGGGACTTGTAGTTACACTTGTGTCCCAGGATGACAACCTCGGGGATGGCGACAAACAGCTTCTTGGTGGATATGATTGCACCCACACAGCGGAGGCGGTGGTGGATGTGGTGGATGTCATTTAGGTGTTCCCAAATAAAGTGGCACACCTGTCCATTGTCTGGTATTGTCTCAAACCCACCGTCCTCCTTTTCATAGCACGTTGCAGGGCCTTTGATGCTGCAGTCATCCATGAACAGCCATGCTGTGTTGGGGATTTCTGGCTTAAGGATGAAGGTGACGTCCTTGTGGAAGATGGCTCCCACATTTGTCCATCCCTGTGGTAAACATGTTAGTCTCATCACCCTGATAGGGGACTGAATAGTGGTTAGATCTTGGGAGAAGACATCGAGTGTACAGTGGTCATAGCCAACGAAAAGGTCCAACATTGAGTAGCATGTGTGACCTGCCATGGCCTCAATTACTTGGTTAGTGATAGGTGGCACCCCAGAATTGCAAACGGTGACGGCGTTGAGCGGTTGTAGGTCATGTACAGTGCCCCGCTCTTTTTCTCGATGCAGAACCAATGCGAGCGGTACGATGCATTGGAATGCTTGTACACTCCTGCCATGTACTTGTCTTTGAAGATTTGGATAACTTCGTTTAAAATGCCAGACAGGATAGGGATGTTCTTTTGAGCCCAAGGGATGTGCTCAATCACCAGGATCTTAATGGGGGAGAAGTACTCATCTCTAAACCATCCCTTCTCCACTTCCATCCATGCCAGTCCAAGCTCATTGATCTTGAGGACATGGTATAGAAGCTTGAGTTCTTCCAGCCACAGAAAGTTGTGCTTGTTGAGAGCTAGCTCATCAAGCTGTTCCTGTGAGAGGCATTCGCCAGGTGAGAAGTCAGGCAGGTGCATCAGAAGTGGCAGGAGAGACAAGATGGGGTCTACTGGGATGCATCGGATGTTGCAGAAATCCTTAGGGAGGGTGCTTGGTATGGGCCTGACTTTCTGGTCTACCTTCTTGTACTTATAGATGAGGGCTGAAGAATTGGGCAGCAGGAGAGATGGTGGTGTATGGTTGACAACTGATAGGGTTTTGACCATGGGTGCCTGTCTGTTGCATGAGCAAGTTCAGATGTATACCCTGCATGCTATGTTAGTTGGATCTCTGACAGACACCTCAACTTCTCCGCCAGGCAGATCTTTGAAGCGACAGAGAAGAGTCTGTTGGAAAGGGTGGCCGAGGAGAAGGCTGAAGTTTGTGTTCTCGACAATGTGCACGTGGACTTGGAAGGGCACGTTGCTGACCTGCATGGTCAGAAATTCTACACATCCTACTGTCCAATTTGTGGCACCATTTGCCCCTTCCATTTCAATGGTGCACTGCATGTTTATTGGGACCCTGAGAGCATTGACTAAGTCCCACCAGATGACAATGATTTGTGAACCCGTGTCAAATATGGCCATGACCTTGATGTCATTGTTGATTGTGACATCAAATTCCTGCAAGGGGAGGCAGAAGGCTGGGTTATGCTCCGGAGTGAGCACATGAAGCTGCATCATCGCTCTGTCTCTGTTGGTGCTACAGGGGTTCTCTGATGGGTGTGCAGGCTCAAAGGTTACCTCCTGTTTGGCATTCTCCACTCAACGCAGTCAAAGTTTCTCGATGATATCCTTGCAGATGATTGGGCTCACTGCAAAGACGTGAGCTGGTGTGGTGAGTGAAAGCTTGCCTTTCATTAGGTACACCTCGAGCTCCGTCACGAGAAGGTGGTCTTCTGCATTTGATTGGTACTTGAACGGGGGTCGCACACCTCTGGCATTGTTGGCTTGGGACCAGTGTTCCCAGGGAGTCACTAGCTCCAGGACTTTGTTTGGCCTGTTGTCGCACCTCTTTTTCTCCGCAGCAAATACCTTGAAGATATCGCGTGGCCCAGTTTCCTCTTCCTCCTCATTGGAGTCTAGTACATCCCTGACCTCTAAAATGTGTGTCTCTACTACCTCTTCGATGTGGCTAAGAGGTGGTGGGTGTGGATCTGCAAAGCATGAGTCCCAAGCAAAGATGACATGGGTTTGTGCAGGTGGAGATGTAGGGGCTAACGTGGGCATGGTCTGTGCAGCTATCCATTTGTCCAAGATTACCTGTATCCCTTGTGCGCTTCTGTTGTAGGGGACCAGTTGGAAGTTAGGCAGGTGGATGCGATTGTCGATGACAGTGGCACGGCTGGTCCTGACATATTCTTCGGCTGCCCTGCATATGCAGATCTGGTGGCCCTGCTGACTGCAAAAGAGGCAGCTGATAAGGCATGGGTGGAAGAATGAGTCGGCGGAGCTCGTGACTGGCAGTAGAGGATATGCTGAGACCCATGGTGGTGCTAGAGCTGGTGGGCTCCAATGCTGTTGTGCAGGGATGGGTGGCAGAGCAGTTTGGTAGGAGTAAGTGGCTGTTGAGTGTTCTACTCAGTTTTCTAGTTTTGGAATCTCCCTGGAAATGTGGGAATCTTTGCAAGCACTTATGGTATAATGAAGCATATTCAGGGTCTCACACCAAGCAACTGTACAGCCTCCTAATTAGCTCGTCAAGCTCTCTTTCCTTGTCCTCCTCCTTGCATGATTTGCCCTTGAACCGCACTGTCCACGTCTCGATGTGTGGCATCTGGTATCAGTGGGTCTTTGTGGGGTGTTTGTATTTGCCCTTGTCTTGTGATGAATTGTCATCATTTTCTGCCTTATGGCGATGAAAGGGCAGGGTCTCGCATGAATAGCCACACTTGTACATGTGCTCATCGCGATCTAACTCCCATGGGTCTCGCTCGTGGTGTTCGGCTCTTCGGTCTTGTGTGCGGTCAGGCTTGTGTCATTGAGGAGACGGTTCTTGGACAAAGAGATCATTGTCGCCCAAGAAAATTGCTCTCATGGTGTCAAAGATGTCTTTGTAATCAAAGGCCCATCCCTTTGGCATGTTGGGCTTCTTCACAATAAGGTGTTTGCATAATGCCTTTCAGTCATCAAGGTGGAAACCTAAAAGGAATGTGGCATTGCGCTTGTGTCACCACCAGGTATCTGGAGCGACTTAGAAGAGCTCAACGTTTGATAGCTAAGTCCTGATACGACTTAGAATGTGTTTGAGTTGCAAGTTACTGCCTTAGTAGCCACTAAGACCTTGCAGAGAGGAAAGGGGGAGAAGACAACGATGTTATTGAGACAGGAGACTCAACTTGCCGTTCCTACAAGGGAACAAGGCAGTATAAATAC
>Ga0137394_10001068_pt1 | contig 19720 bp, 12 predicted proteins | sample czobulk116metaG_FD_108278 | JGI IMG/M metagenome (GOLD analysis project Ga0137394, IMG submission 108278) | Vadose zone soil microbial communities from Angelo Coast Range Reserve, California, USA - czobulk1.16 metaG | ecosystem: Environmental > Terrestrial > Soil > Vadose zone | place: USA...
ATGATCAAGGGAAAGGAGTTTGCTTCGGCCGGCGAAGTCTGGAGTTTGCTGGCGCGCGTGCGAGGCCACAACATGGCGAAGGCGGGGTTGGAAGCAGCGGTGTGGGACGCCGAAGCAAAACAGAAGGGCTTACCGCTCTCAAAACTCATCGGCGGCGTTCGCGAAGAGATCCCCTGCGGGGTCTCGGTCGGCATAAAGGAATCCCTGGACGAGCTATCGGCGACGGTGCAGAAAGAGCTGGCGGCCGGGTACCAGCGCATCAAGATAAAGATCAAGCCGGGAAAGGATTTGGAACCGGTGCGCCGGCTGCGGCAGGATTTTCCGCGCATCAAGCTGATGGTGGACGCAAACTCCGCCTACACAATGAAGGACTTGCCGCTGCTCAAGCAGCTCGAAGGCTTCTACCTGATGATGATCGAGCAGCCGCTCGGCTGGGACGACCTCTACGGGCACGTGGCCCTGCAGAAAACCCTGGAAACGCCTATCTGCCTGGATGAGTGCATTCACACCGAAGAGCAGGCGCGCGCCGCCATCGAACTGGGCGCGTGCAAAATCATCAACATCAAACTCGGACGCGTCGGCGGGCATACTGTGGCGAAGCGCATCCACGATCTTTGCCAGAAGCACGGCATTCCGGTGTGGTGCGGCGGGATGCTCGAATCGGGCATCGGACGAGCGCACAATATTGCGCTCTCGACACTTCCCAATTTCAGTCTGGCCGGCGATGTGGCGGCCAGCAAGCGCTATTGGGAGGAAGACATTATTCAGCCCGAAGTTACCGTGTCATCCCAAGGCACGATTCGCGTGCCCGCCTGCCCTGGGATCGGGTTCGAACCGCGCCGGGACCGCATTGACGCACTTACCGTACGAAAAGAACGCCTGGCCTGAGCAGTGAAAATCGAAACCTCCAGCGGACGAGCGCCGAGCCGTGTTGTCCTTGGCGCTTCCATCAGTCTTGTCATCCTCATTTGGGCGATCAACTTTATCGCTGCGAAAGTTGGCTTACGCTCTCTGCCGCCGATGACACTGGCATCGTTCCGCGTGGTGCTTGCCGGCGCCTTGATGCTGCCTTTTTACCGGTTCTCTTCGCGGCTTCCTGCTTTTGCCGAAGCCGCCGAAAACCAGTGGCGCAGATTTAGTGTCCGCGATCTATGGACGTTCCTGTACCTGGGCTTTTTCGGCGTGGTGATGAATCAGGTCTGCTTCACGGTTGGATTGCGATACACGTCCGTCAGCCATGCCGCGGTGATTGTGGGAATGGGACCGATCTATACGCTCGTCCTTGCCGTGCTCTTCAAACTGGAAGAAGCGACTTGGCGAAAAGCCATCGGCATGACGATTGCGTTCGCAGGAATCGCAGTGCTGGCATCGGAAAATGGTGTTTCTACACACTCGCCATCGGTGCTGGGCGACGCCATCACAATGACGGGCTCGATCGGATTCGCGATGTACGTGGTACTTGGCAAGCGCCTCGGCGGGCGGTACGACGCGCTGACCATGACGGCATTCAGCCACTGTGGCGGCGCGCTGATTGTCCTGCCCGTCGCGATCTATCGCGCATTCATGCTCGGCCCCGCGGAGCACTGGCGCGCTATCCCGTGGGCCGGGTGGGCCGCAATGTGGTACATGGCGATCTTCAGTTCCGCGGTTGCTTACGCTGTTTACTTCTGGCTTTTGCGCTACCTGGAGGCCTCGCAGTTGAGCGCGTTTACCTACGTCTTGCCAGTGGTTGCGACCATCTTGGGGATTCTGTGGCTCGGAGAGAAGGGCTCCTGGGGGCAAGTGCTCGGCGGTGCGCTTGCGCTCAGCGGCGTGTATTGGATCGAATCAGGTCGCTCAACGGGCGTGAAGGTGATCGCCACTTCGTAAGCGCCGCATCCAAGGCAAATCTAGTAAGACTGGCGCGCACTCCGCTTTGGTGGAAGAATAGCGAGTCGGCTGCGAAGCAGTCAGCCAACTCATAGCAGTCCCGCTCTACGCAGTTAGCAGACGGCATAGTTCAGCCGTGGAGGAGGCAAGACTTTGCCCGGCATTCCTTTGCGAAATGGCGGTCCTGCAGCCCGAATCGCCGTAATCCCCGGCGACGGCATTGGGAAAGAGGTCACGCCGGAAGCGATAAAAGTGCTGAAGGCGGTGGCGGGTCCAGCACGGCGTCCGCTGGAATTCGTCGACTTTGATTGGAGTGCGGACCGGTATCTGCGGGACGGGGTATCGCTTCCTGCGGGAGCGGTCGAGATGTTACGCGACGAGTTTGACGCCATTCTCTTCGGCGCGCTCGGTGATCCGCGGGTTCCTTCGAATCAACATGCTGCGGACATACTGCTGGGTTTGCGCTTCAAGCTGGACCTCTATGTCAACGCGCGCCCCGTCGAGTTGCTGCACGACCGACTGACGCCTTTACGCGACCGAACGGAGAAAGACATCCGTTTGACGGTGTTTCGCGAGAACACCGAGGGCTTGTATGTGGGGGTCGGCGGATTCTTCAAGAAAGACACGGCGGACGAAATAGCGGTTCAAGAAGACGTGAACTCGCGCAAAGGTGTGGAGCGCATTATCCGTTACGCGTTCGAATACGCCCGGCTGAACGGCCTGAAGCGCGTCTGCATGAGCGACAAATCCAACGCCATGACCTTCGCCCACGACCTCTGGCAGAGAGTTTTTAGGCAAGTACGCCAGGACTATGCAGACATTGATTCCCGGCATTTGTACATTGACACTTTGGCGATGGAGATTGTCCGCGACCCGCGACAATTCGACGTCATCGTTACTTGCAATCTGTTTGGAGACATCATCAGCGATCTGGGAGCGCAGCTTGCCGGCGGCCTGGGCCTTGCGCCGTCGGGAAACATTCACCCGGGCAAGACTTCACTTTTCGAGCCGGTACACGGGTCCGCGCCAAATATCGCCGGAAAGGGAACCGCCAACCCTCTCGGCTCCGTGCTCACTTCCGCGATGATGTTGGAATTCATTGGCTGGAAACCGGAGGCGGTGGCTCTTCGCAAAGCCGTGCGAGCCGCGTTGCGCGAGAACTACGTGACGCCTGACCTCGGCGGTGACAAAGGAACGGTCGAGGTCGGCGACTGGCTTGGAGTCAAATCGGTCGAAGCCCTCTCCTAAAAGCAATGAATCTTTGTGCGGCCCTTTGGAGTCCAGCAACTTCGGGCTCGGCTTTGAAGCATGGTTCCTGGTGCTGTTCCAGACGGCAACCTAAAGTATTACTTTAACTAGGCGAGCCAGCTAGTCTTCACCGTCGTTTGGCCAAAGAGGTCAGCAGCATGCCCAGAAGAAATCCTCCGATGTGGGCCCACACGGCGACTCCTCCCGTGACTTTCGCTCCAATGGAACTGATCCCAGCAAGAAATTGCAGGACGTACCACAAGCCCAGAAAGATTACGGCAGGCACCGGCAACGGGAAGATAAAGACCAGGGTAAGAATTCGTGCGCGGGGATAAAGCAGGATATAGGCACCCATGACGCCGGAAATGGCTCCGCTCGCGCCGATAGCTGGAATGTTTGAGTGGAAATTGAAAAGCACATGCAGCAGGCCCGCGCCAATCCCGCATACCATGTAAAAGAAGAAATAAGTGAAGTGGCCAAAGAAGTCCTCGACGTTATCACCGAAGATCCAGAGGAAAAGCATGTTTCCGGCGATGTGCAGGAAGCCGGAATGAAGAAACATACTCGTGACCAGCGGCACGAAAGAGACGTCGAAGGCGACGCGTCCCGCGAGAAAAGCTGGGAAACGGGCGGGGACCGTGGAGTAAGCCAAAAGCAGGGCGTCAAACGCCCCGCGCGGGAGGGTGGCTTCGAGATTCACCTCGTAAAGAAAGACAGCGATGTTGGCAAGGATCAGCGTGATATTCACGAAGGGATAGGTGCGCGAAGGGTTGAGGTCTTTGAGTGGGATGAACATGAAGTGAGCCCGCAGCAGAGTAGCGAAACATGCGACAAATGAAAAGGGCCGGGAGCGCGATTTGTTGCGTCCGATAATGTTGTGACGAAAAAAACCCTGGTTAACAGAATAATTTCCCGGACATAATCGCTTCAATCCGCTGTCTTTATCGGGCCGGGCAGGGAAGCGGTTGGGAATTTCCGCATGCGCTTTTTTTCGAGTCCGCCTGGCCTCGAAGCGCGGTTTTCTCCCGAAATTCTCCACGGAAACGTTGCGCCTTGAGTGCGCGTGTGGTAATTACAATAGTTCTGCGTGTGCGCACGTTTCGGACGGAGAGTTCCAGATGGTCCGGCGCGGCGTCGGCGCGCCGACTGCTCATGCCTGCGCGGGAGACGGAAGCCATCATTCTGAAGACATTTCCCCTGGGCGAAGCGGATCGCCTGGTGAGTTTTCTTGGGCGTTCGACGGGGCGGGTTCGCGGCGTGGCTGCAGGCGCTCGGCGCCTGAAGAATCGCTACGGTTCAACGCTCGAGGTTCTCTCTCACGTGCAGATCTGGTACGTCGAGAAGGAAACTCGGGAACTGGTGCGCATCCAGCAGGCCGATTTGCTCGAGTCTTTTCACAAGGCGCAGAGCGATTACGGTCTCAGTACGGGACTCGCGGTAATCAGCGAGATATGCGAACTGATTCTGCCGGAACATGAAGTGTCCGAGCCGATGTTCCGGCTGATCCTGCTGGCGGCGCGGGAAGTCGAGCGCACGGGCGGGTGGAACCTACCGCTCAGCTATTTCGCTTTCTGGACGGTAAGGCTCGGCGGCTGGCTGCCGCGCTTCGACCGCTGCGTCGCGTGCGACTCGCCGTTTGGATCGAACGCCGCGTATTACGATGCACATCAGCCGGGCCTCTTTTGCGAGAAGTGCCGGCGTCCGGGAATGAAGCCACTCCGTCCCGAGGTGAGAGTCCTTGCCGAGCGATTCGCCGGCGAACGGCTGGATCGCATCGAATACGAGAAGTCCATGCAAACGAGCGCGAGGGAATTACGCGAAGCGGCGCTGGCGTGGATTGAGTATCACCTCGAGCGGCGGCTCAAGACGCGCGAACTTTTGGAGACCACTTGAAAACTAAAGTAAAACTTGAGAAAAAATTGAAGGGCCTTAATTTTCAAGATTTGATTTTGCAACTCTCGCAGTTCTGGGCAAAACAGGGGTGCGTGCTGCAACAGCCCTATGACGTGGAAGTAGGGGCGGGCACGATGCATCCGGAAACCTTTCTGCGAGTTCTGGGCCCGCACGCTTATCGCGTCGGATACGTACAACCCAGCCGTCGGCCCGCCGACGGTCGCTATGGCGAGAATCCCAACCGGCTATACAAGCATTCCCAATTTCAAGTGATCCTGAAACCATCGCCCGTCGATGTGCAAGACATTTACCTGAAGAGCCTTGGGGCCATCGGCATCCACCTCGAAGAGCACGACATTCGTTTTGAAGAAGACAACTGGGAATCCCCGACTCTGGGCGCCTGGGGGATTGGCTGGCAAGTTCTCCTCGATGGTCTTGAGATCACCCAGTTCACCTACTTTCAGCAGAGCGGCGGCATTGATCTGGACCCCATTTCGGTGGAATTGACGTACGGCCTCGAGCGCATTTGCGCTTTTCTACAGGGGGTCGAGAGCGTTTACGAGCTTCGATGGTCCGCGGACAAGACCTATGGCGACATTCGCCTGATGGAGGAGCAGCAGTTCTCCGAATACAGTTTTGATCGGAGCGACGCGCCTTCGATTCGCGCCGAATTTGAATTGCACGAGAAGCAGGCCAAGGAACTTCTCGATGGTTTCAAGGGCCTGGAAGGGAAGGAGCGCGTTCGTTACCCGCTGCTTGCGGCCTACGACCAATGCCTTAAGTGCTCGCATCTCTTCAATTTGATGGACGCGCGCGGGGTCATCTCGGCCACTGAGCGCGCCGCACTCATGGCGCGCGTTCGCACCCTTGCATGCCGTACAGCGGCAGGCTACTTGTCACAAATCAGTGCCCCCGCACCCTCGAGCGAGGTGCGGGCATGAAGGCAGACCCGAAAGCTTCATCCAAGGAGAAGCGCGTCGAGCTGCTATTCGAAATAGGCTGCGAAGAGATTCCTGCGGGGATGCTTCGGAAGGCCGAAGAGGAGCTTCGAACCAGCATCGAGAAACTCCTCACCGCCGAGAATCTCTTTGAAGGTGTCTCGGTCGAGACCTTTAGCGCGCCGCGGCGACTGGTCGCCTGGGCCAGTGGACTTCTGGCCAAGCAAGCGGACGTCGAGATCGAGGTTACCGGCCCGCCGAAGTCAGTGGCTTACGATTCCGTCGGCGCGCCGACACGCGCGGCACTAAGCTTCGCGGGGAAGCAGCGCGTCCATGTCAGTGACCTGTACCTAGTTCAGACTCCCAAGGGAGACTACCTTGCCGCCAAGCAGACCAAGCTTGGCCGAACCGCTGAGCAAATCCTGACCGCGATCCTGCCCCGTGCAGTGCACGACCTGACCTGGCCACGGTCCATGACATGGACCGGTCTTGAAGGCGCGCGCTTTATTCGCCCCATCCGCTGGGTGGTAGCGGTGCTCGATGGCAAGCCACTGAAACTCACCGTCGCCGGGATTGCCGCCGGCCGCGCCACGCGCGGCCACCGTTTTCTCGGATCGAGCGCCATTCCAGTGAGCAGCTTCAGCGACTATGAGAAGCGCCTCCAGAAAAACGGCGTCATTGTCCGCCCCGCTCACCGCGAGGAGAAAATCGCGAAAGAGCTTGAGGCGTATGCCAAGCGGGGGAGCTACCGCATCCATGAAGATGCGTCGCTGCGGAAGCTCGTGGCGTACCTCAACGAGTACCCGACCGTCATCCAGGGGAATTTCGATCCGGCCTTTCTGAGTCTTCCGGACGAGATCCTGGTCACGGTCATGCGCGACCACCAGAAGTATTTCGCAGTGGAAAAGAAAAACGGGGAACTGGCTCCGCACTTTCTGGCGGTCATCAATTTGGATAAGGACGGTAAGGGTGTGATCCGTGCCGGCCACGAACGCGTCCTTCGCGCCCGGTTCGCGGACGCGCAATTCTTCTGGCAGTCCGATCAGAAATGTCGGCTCGCCGACTACCTGCCGAAGCTCGAACGCGTCACCTATGAGTCGCGACTGGGCAGCTACCGAGACAAAGTCGAGCGCATCCGCGCCATAGCCCGCTGGCTCACCGAACAATGGTTCAATCTCGGCATGCTCCAGTCACACGTCGCGGAAGCCGACCGCGCCGCCGAACTCGCCAAGTGTGATCTCGCCACTGAAATGGTCCGCGAGTTCACCGAGTTGCAGGGCATCGTGGGCGGTCTGTACGCACGGGCCCAGGGCGAGTCTGACGAGATCGCCGACGCCGTCTACGACCACTACCGCCCTGTCGGGCTTGGTGATCCTATCCCGCGCAATCTAACCGGCTGTGCGCTTGCTCTAGCGGACAAACTTGATTCTGTCGTGGGTTGCTTTGCGGTGGGCGTGATTCCTACCGGATCGAGCGACCCATATGCCTTACGACGTGCCGCCTTGGGGATCGTTAAGATCATTCTCGAAAAGAAGCTGCCCGTTTCGCTCTCGCTGGCTGTCGGCACTGCTGCAAAGGCTCTGCTTACACACAAGCCAAAGCGCGGAGTTACGCCGGACCAGGAGACTCAGATCTTCGACTTCATTCTCGACCGCGCCAAGTTCGTCTTCCGTGAAAGGGAAGGCTTTGGTTACGACGAGGTCAGCGCCGTATTTCGCGCGGGCGCCGATGATTTGGTGGACGCACAGAAACGATTGGTGGCGCTGAAGGCCATCCGCAAGTCGAAAAACTTCGAACCGCTCGCGGTGTCCTTTAAACGGATTCGCAAGATATTAGAAAAGGCCAATGTTGCTGCGACCGATGCTCGTCAAGTGAATCCGGAGCTGTTTGAGAACGCCGCTGAACGCGAATTGCACTCCGCTGTGCGTGGGGCAGCCACGAAAGTACAAAGCTTGAAGCGCGCGGGAAAGTACCAAGAGGCGTTGGACACCATCGCCGGTCTCCGGAAAGTCGTCGATCAGTTCTTCGATGGCGTCATGGTGATGGCGGAGAATGAAACTGTACGCAGCAATCGTCTGGCACTGCTTGCGGAGTTGCTTCGCGAGTTCACAACTGTCGCCGATTTTTCTGAGATTGGCGGAGAAGAGCGGCGGTAGCAATCTAAAGTTTAACTTGAACTGTCACATTGTCGGCGTGCCGACAATCTTTTCTGACCGCTGCTGCAAAGCGGCGGCAGTAGCAAGGGTTCCACAACTTCAAAACGACAAGCGAGGCATACAGTGAAAAAATGGGTGTTTTTCTTCGGTGCTGGCAAGGCGGAAGGCGACGGAACGTGGCGCGATCTCCTTGGAGGCAAAGGCGCCGGTCTCGCCGAGATGACCAAGATCGGCCTGCCGGTCCCGGCAGGCTTCACCATCTCCACGGAAGCCTGCGATTACTTTTACAAGAACGGCAAAAAGTATCCCGCCGAGTTGAAGAAGCAAGTCAGCGAAAAGGTCGCGAAGCTTGAACGAACCACCAAGAAGAAACTCGGCGATCCCAAGAACCCGCTGCTCGTCAGCGTGCGCTCCGGTTCTGCCCGGTCCATGCCCGGAATGATGGAGACCATTCTCAATCTTGGGCTCAACGACCGCTCGGTCGAAGGTCTCGCTTCCGTAACCAAGAACGAGCGCTTCGCTTACGACGCTTACCGACGCTTCGTGCAGATGTATTCCACTGTCGTCATGGGTATGTCCAAGGAAGACCTTGAGCACCGCTTGCGCGCCATGAAAGACCGGCTGGGCGTAAAGGAAGACACCGCTGTGCCGGCTAGCGGGTGGAAAGAATTGGTGGCGGAATACAAAGCTTATTTCCGCATGGAGTCCGGGAATGAGTTCCCGAACGACCCTATCGACCAACTGTGGGGTGCGATCGGCGCGGTGTTTGGTTCCTGGATGGCGGAGAAGGCGGTCACTTATCGGCGCGTCGAGAAAATCACCGGCCTCCTCGGCACTGCCGTGAACATCGTTCAAATGGTCTTCGGGAATACTGGCGACACTTCCGGTACCGGTGTCTGCTTTACTCGTGACCCAAGCTCTGGCGACAAGGTTTTCTATGGTGACTATCTCGTGAATGCGCAGGGAGAAGACGTCGTGGCTGGCATTCGCACCCCCATGCCATTGCGCGAAATGCAAAACACCATGCCCCGTGTTTACGGTCAACTCGAGAAAGTTCGAGTAAAACTTGAAAGACATTATCGTGACATGCAGGACATGGAGTTCACGGTCGAAGACGGTACGCTCTACATGCTGCAGACTCGGACCGGCAAGCGTACACCTGCCGCCACATTCCGGATCGCCGTGGACATGGCTAACGAAAAACTGATCACCAAACAAGAAGCTCTCCTGCGCGTAAAGCCGGAAGACATCGAGCGGCTCTTCTACCCGGTGATCGATGCCAAGGTCGACAAGAAGTCCCTGGCTTCGCGGATGCTGGCCACCGGCATCAACGCCGTCCCTGGCGCCGCTGTCGGCAGAATCGTTTTCTCCGCGCAGAAAGCCGAAGAGTGGGCCGAACGCGGCGAGAAGGTTATCCTGGTCCGCCGCGAAACCAGCCCTGAAGATGTTGGCGGCATGGCCGTTGCGCAGGGCATCTTGACGGCCACCGGGGGCAAGACCAGCCACGCGGCCGTAGTGGCCCGCGGATGGGGCAAGTGCTGCGTCGTCGGCGCCGAAAAACTGGACATTGATTACAAGACGCAATCCATGACCGCCAGCGGCAAGGTCGTCAGAGAAGGAGATTGGATCACTCTCGACGGGAGCGAAGGCGTGGTCTATACCGAAGCAATGCCTTTAGTTGTTCCCCAGCTTCCCAAATCCTACGAAACGCTCATGAATTGGGCCGATGACACGCGCCGTCTCCGCATCCGCACCAACGTGGACACCCCGCAAGACGCACGCAAAGCCATCGAGTTTGGAGCGGAGGGCATCGGGCTCTGCCGTACGGAGCACATGTTCTTTACGGATTTCGAGCAGCCGGAACGCAGCCACGAACGACAGCGCGCCATCCAGGAAATGATCCTCGCCGACAACAGGGAGACACGCGTCACGGCCCTCGACAAGCTGCTTCCATTCCAGCGTCGCGACTTCATTGGGATTTTCAGGGCTATGGACGGTTTCCCGGTCACCATTCGCTTGATTGATCCACCGCTGCATGAATTCGTTCCGCACGAGCGTGCCAAGCAGGAAGAACTCGCCAAGGAACTCGGCATTAGCATCGAGGTAGTGGTGCGGCGTGTTGAGCAGTTACATGAAGCCAACCCCATGCTAGGCCATCGCGGCTGCCGCCTCGCCATCACTTATCCCGAGATTCTCGAGATGCAGGTGCGCGCCATCATCGAAGCGGCCATCGAATGCCAGAAGTCCGGAGTTAAAGTTTTACCTGAGATCATGCACCCGCTCACGCTGGATCGAAAGGAACTCTCGATACTCGAGCAAGCCACTCGTCGCGTCGCGGAAGATTTGATCAAAAAGTCCGGCGTCAAGCTCAACTACCTCGTTGGAACCATGATTGAATTGCCCCGCGCGGCTCTGTTGGCCGGAGAGATCGCCGAAGTAGCCGAGTTCTTTTCCTTCGGGACGAATGACCTGACACAAACGACCATGGGCCTCTCCCGCGATGACGCTGGCCGTTTCCTGCCGGACTACGTGGATGAGAAGAAAGCGGGCATATTTGCTGCTGATCCGTTTCAGTCACTCGACACCAAGGGCGTGGGCATGTTGATGCGATGGGGCATCGAGCAAGGCCGGAAGACACGCGCCAAACTCAAGATCGGGATCTGCGGAGAGCACGGCGGGGATGCGGACAGCGTAAAGTTTTGCCATCATGCCGGCATGGACTATGTCAGCGCATCTCCTTTCCGAGTTCCCATCGCACGCCTGGCTGCAGCTCAAGTAGTAGTTGAAGAAAAGCAGGCCAAGAAAAAGAAACAAAAGTAGTGGGATAAATCGCAGCGAAGCACCCTAAAGTAGAACTTTAAGCCGTCGGCGCGCAGACATTTTCGGATTTCTTGGTCGCCGGGAGTTTTCGCTTTTTCCTACGTGGGCATTTTGAAGAAAAAATACATTCCCAGGAAAAAGAAAATGATGTCGGGCGACCATCCGGCCAGAAACGGCGGCAACTGCCCCACGCCTCCCATGGCCTCGAGAAGTTTGGCCACTGACCAATAGGCGATTCCGAAGGCCACTCCGAGAGCGACTCCTCCCACTGCGCCGCGCGTCCCCACTAGAAACGCGAAGGGGATCGCCAGGAGCATGCTCACGGGCGCGAGCAGCGGGAAGGCAATCTTTTCGTGCCACTGCACTGTCAGTGTCGAAACGTCAAATCCCGCACGCTGCAATCCATCGATGTAAGTGCGCAGTTCCCGCCAGCTCATCTGAAACGCCTGCCGGACTTCGCGATTGAAATAACTGGGGGGCTCGGTCAATTCGGGCAGCGAGGTGACCGGCGGCAGCCGTTCGTACCTCACGATCGTGCCGTCCGCAAAATCGCGAACCCAGCTTCCTTCGAGAACCCACACTTTCTGAGTCTCCGACCATCGCGCGCGGGAAGCATAGATCCGCCTGCGAACTTGAAACGTCGCCGGATCGATTTCCAGCACGGTGAGTCCGCCAAAAAGATTCTGCGTGGGGTCGAAGAGATCGTAATTGTAGATTTTTGAGGCTTCCCCGAAAATCCACCGCTGCGGATGAGTGTAGGTCTGCGGCGGGCGTCCTTTGATCAGGCTGTGCAAGGCATCCTGCCGCTGGTTGGCATACGGCAGGTAGGTGTCGTCGAGCACCACCATGGTTACAGCCAGCGCCAGCCCTGCTAGAAGCAACGGCAAAGCCAGCCGGTACATGCTGATGCCGCTGGCCTTGATGGCCACAATTTCGTTGTTCTTGCTCATGATCCCGAGCGTCACTAGGACGGCGACCAGCGCTCCCAGTGGAGCCAACTGGTAGAGCAGGTACGGAGCAAGGTAGCGAAAGTAATCCACCACGATCAGGAAGGGAACGCGGTGACGCGCAATGTCATCGAGCAGTTCAAAGAAGGTGAAGGTCTCAAAGAGAAAAACAAACGCCGCCATCAACAATGCGAAATAATAAAAAAAACGTCGCAGAACATAGATGTCGAGCAGTTGAGGGAAACTTCCGCTGGACCGCGCCATGATTTCCTGCGTTACGCGTTCACCATTCACACCATTCGCCGTGGCGGTTCTCGCACTGGCGCGGGCTTGGGCCCTGCGGCGGCGTAGCAGACGTCTCCGGGATTGAAAATAGAGGATCGGCCGGAACCACCAGGTCTCGCCGCGAAACTGCTCCATCCTGGGCAGCAGCGCAAGCCCAAGGACAAACACAATCGCGTTGGCGATCCAGGTTCCCTCCGCCGGCGTCACCGTGCCTTGTCTCGCAAAATTTGCCCCCATTACCGTCAGCAAATAGTAGGAAGCGATCAGGATTACCGCAAGAAGCGCGCCCGCGGCTCGACCGCCGCGCCTCGGCTGCGCGCCTAGCGGAACGGCGATCAACGCGAAGGCAAAACACGCAATTGGAAAGGCGAAGCGCCGATGGAGTTCCACGCGCGCCGCGCGCCAGCCAGGTCCATGGTCATCCCAGAGTTCGCGCGCCGAGCGTTCGGCATTGTTCAGTTGCCGGGGCTCGGCGGCTGCCAAGCCACTGAATTCAATGGGCCAGTCGCTCTGTCCGAAGGCCGTAACGGAATAGTGATCCGCATCTTCGCGCGAGAATTCGTGTGTGGTGCCTCCTTGCAGATGTAGCTCCAGCTTGTTCTGGTGCGGTTCGGCGATGACGATGGCCCTCTCCGCCAGCGTCAGTTGCGACCCGCTCTCCGAACCGGTCTGCGCGAGAAACACGCCGTGCCATTGCGTCCCGCTGGCGGCGACGTCGTTTACGTAAAGCACCATGCGCGGGAAACGCTCGTCGAACACACGCGGCTGCACGGCAAAGGAGACCTGCGAGGTAATCATGTCCGCCTGCAATGTGCGGAAAGTTCGCAGCGCCAGAGGCCCAAGCCAGGTGGTCATTGCCAGGGTCAAGAGGGCGCCGGTCAACGCCAGAACTCCCACGGGAAGCAGAATCCGGCGGCGTCCTATGCCGAGTGCGGTCAGAGCAATGATCTCGCTGTCCGCCGACATACGCCCCAGCCCCAGCAGCACGCCGATGAGTGTCGCCATGGGCAGTGTAAATACAAAGACCGAGGGGAAAATACATAAGAAGAGTTGAAGAACCTGCGCGCCGGATCCGCTGTGGCGCACAAAAAGTTCCATCAAACGCACCAGCTGCGGCACGAAAAAGACAAAGGTGAAGACGACGAGTCCGAGGAGCGCGTGGCGGAAAACTTCGCGGACGATGTAGCGGTCCAGGATACGCATGATGCGAACGGTGAGTGTAGCACGGTCGCGACAACGTCTGTCTTGCGGCGCCTCCGCGGCCTTCAACTGAACTACTGCGGGATTTCCCGTCGGGCTGCCAATTCTAGCGGCTCACCGGGTGGGGGCTTTCCAGGTGAGCCCAGCGCTCCACGATCTGCCGGTTGGCGATCCTCCAAATCACGATTCCGGAGAATTCCAGCCGCTGTTTGGATGCCGCGTCCGTGCCGGTCCAATGGTTGCGCACCACGACTTTGTCGTCCTCGGCGATCATGTCTTCGATGGTCACTTGAAGGTCGGGAACTTTTTTCAACGCGGCCCCAACGTATTGGATCGCACCCGCCGGTCCTTGCGACATTCCCCGCGGCACGCCCGCTCCGCGATCCACAAACCCGGGTGCGAAATTCACTTCGCCGATGCGCAGATTCTTCCGGTTCACGAATTCTTCAAAGTGGTTGCGGATGAATTCCTTCATCTCCGGTGGTGTCATGCCGGTTTTGGCATTCTTCGCTTCCGAGGCTCCCGCCGCTGCGTTCATGCTTGGCCCTGTTCCTCAGGCAGACGCGGCCTGATCACGAAATTCTCTTGCATTCGCCGTCAGGTATTGGTCAAGTGCGACGGGTTCCCATTCGATCAATGCCTTCAGTAGTCCGTCCGTCTTTGCACCGCCGCCCTGTTTGTAATATTGCTGAAGTTCCAGCAATGCCGCGACCTGCCACTCCGGCGTCCCCAGGCCCAGCATAGCCTCGCGCTGCGCCGCTTCCGGGATGTCCACATAATTCACCGCCCGTCCGGTGACCTTCGAGATTCGTTTCGCCAGCTCGGTATTGGAGATGGCTTCCGGCCCATTCAATTCATAAATCTTTCCGGTGTGCACGCCAGCCTGAAGCGCTCTCACCGCGACAACCGCGATGTCGCCTACGTCGAGATAGCTGACCTTCGCCTCGCCCATCGCCGCATAAAATGCTCCTTGCGCGCGAATGCTTGGCCCGTTGTAGAGCACGATGTTCTGCAAAAATCCGTTCGGCCGAAGAATCGTGTAAGTCATCCCCATTCCCTTGAGCTTGTCTTCCACCTTGCGATGCCAGCTCGGAAATGATTTCCCGTACTCTCCCGCCCCCATCGCTGAGTTCAGCACCACATGCTTCACGCCGGCTTCCCTGCACGCGTCCAGCATATTGCTCTCCAGTTCCACGAGTTGCGGAATCGGAGAACACACGACGTACACGGAATTCACTCCATTCAGAGCCTTGAGCAAACTCTGCCTATCTGCATAGTCGGCCAGCACGGCCTCGCATCCCGCAGGCGCCTTCGCGGCCTCTTCCTTAGACCTGTACATAGCGAGAACTTTGGTTGCCTTCTGGATGGCCTCCTGCAATACCGCTTTTCCAACGCTTCCACTTGCTCCGGTGATAAGAATCATTTTTCTTGCTCCCATTTTCTGCAGCCCGCAGTGGAATCCGAGATGCAGCCCAATTCGCGCGGGCTGAATGTTTCTCGGACATGGTATAACGGCAGTGTGTCGCGGTGAAGTACGCACAATTTTGTAAGCCCGGAGCCCGCCATGAAGGTTCATCACGGCTGTCCCGTCCAGGCAACTATCAACGTCCTGAGTGGTAAATGGAAAGTTCAGGCGGTGTGGCGCCTTTCATTCGGCCCGCTGCGCTTCGCTGAACTTCGCGATCGATTGCAGGGCGTCACCGAAAAAGTCCTCACCTCACAACTCCGCGAATTGGAAAGGGATGGCGTGGTATCCCGAAAGGAAGTACGTTCATCACCGCCGAAGGTCACCTATTCGCTCAGCCCTTCCGGCGAGAGGTTAATCCCACTCCTCGAAGGGCTCTGCGACTGGGGCTCCAAACAGTTTGGCATCCAGCCCAATCTGCCCCGCAATCCACAGGCAGCGAGAAATCCGACCTCCTAAATAATCGGCACCTGTCGCCCCCCCCGATTCGTCTTTCCTCGTCCGCTCGCGGCTTTGGCTGCCAGTTTTCGCTTGCCGTGCATTTCAAAAAACCGGCTGGTGAACCGATTCTCGGGATCGATGGCGTGCTTCATCTGAAAAAATCTATCGATCCCCGGGTACGCCTGCCTCAAGCTATCGGCGTCCAGGTCCCGCGCATAAGTCAGATAAAACGTCCCTTTGCAATTCAGGGCGAGGCGGTTGAGTTGATGGATCAATGCACCTCCTCGCGCGCGGCCCTCTTTCGAACGCAATTCGTTGAAATAGAGAATCACTGCAAACGTATCTTCGGCCGGTGCATAGGAAAGCACCGTTTCGCTGCTTGCTTTTACATACCGGAGCGTCACTCCGAGGACATTGGTCCTATCGTCTTTCACAATCTGCCGGAGTCCATCCATGAACGTCATGAATTGGGGAATCGGAACAAAGAATTCCTGTATAACGTCAGCGTCATTCACCGAGTCATGCTCGAGCATCTTTAGGGAGGACACCGGCGGACGCATGGCATTGTTCCTCGACACGATCGTTTTCTGCGACGTATCCCTTGCCATGAATTTTTCTGCGTGCCACCGGAGGGTTTTCCCCCACTTGTAACGACGCGACAAGCCAAACAAGAACCGGTCCCGCGCCACATTGCGTTCGTGGTCCAATCGGAACAAACCTTTGCGAACCCGATCCGTCCTTCGCCACACCGTGACGATTGTGTCGCCCAGAAAGCGGTCTGAAGAAATCGAAGGCCGCGCCAAAAAGAGCTCGGTCAGAGAATCCGCCCGGACCTCTCTCTCAAAATAGTCAATCAAGGCCTGCAATGGGATAATTGTGGAACTCTGTTCGTAAACGCAGTCATCCACCAGTTCCAGATCCACATCGAGCATGATTCCAAAGAGTCCGTATCCGCCGATTGCATTCCGAAATAATTCGGGATTCTCGCTTCTGCTTACCCGCTCGACCGACCCGTCCGCAAGCAGCATCCGGAATCCAATCACGCTCTCCACCAGCGTAGGGAACCGCGTGTCGCGTCCATGCGCATTCGCCGCCAGTGAGCCTCCCAGAGTAAATATGTTGTCGGACTGCATAGCCTTCAAGGCCAGGCCCGCTGGATTCACCGCCTCCTGGATTCTGTCCCAGGTAATTCCGCTTTCTGCCGTGATGCACTTGCGCTCCTTGTCGAGCGAGAGCGCCCGGTTGTAGTGCCTCATGTCCAGAACCATCGCGCCGTCCACAAAGGCGTGCCCGCCGAGGTTGTGCCCGGTTCCCATCATGCAAATAGACACACCGGCTCGTCGCGCGCGCATCAGGGCACTCCGGATATCCTCAATACTCCTCGGGGTCTCCACTGCGCGGGCAACTGCCGAATACACTCCTCGGGCATCCGTAACGCGCAGGTGCAGCGAATCCTTAAAGATCTCCGCGATCTCTTTGCTCAATCGGGCTCGTTCCCGTGGAGGGACCTTCGGATACACCGGCAGGTAGAGCAGTTTTCGAAAAACCTCTTGCGTCTTGGCCGGCTCCCGATTCTCCCGTCCCGCCGGTGGTTCTATGACCGCTAGCGCCGAGCCTGCCGCTGTGCCGTCAAATCCTCGCCGGTGCAACTCGTCCATGAATCGTTCTCGCGCTTCCACCAGAATCGGGAAGACCCAATAGCTATGGAACTCCGAACCATTCCCCGGATACGAAATCTCTTCCGGCAGCGATTTCGCAAACTCTTCTCCCACGGAGACTCGTTGCTTCAGTCTCGCCCGGTCAAAAGTTCGCAGCCTGTGCGCCAGCAAAGCCAGAAGCGGATATGAGCATTGCTTTTGAATCTCCTTCAGCCAATCCTCCTCATCCAATCCCCGCATTTTTGCGATCACGCCTTCAAAATCCGCGCCAAAAAGTTTGCACCCACGGTAGAACATGCCAAAGAGCAGCGGCAGCGTGAACAGTTTGAGGATTGCGTGCGTCAACACAGTCCCACCGAACTCTTTCCTTGTCTGAGCTGGATGCATCCGCTGGAGCAATCGCATCTTCCGTAGCAGTTCCGCATCTTTCACGCGCAGCAGCGCTCCCCCGAGCGCGGTCATCGTCTTGATCGACCCGAAACTGAACATCGCCACATCCGTTTCCGGATGCCCGGTGTAATCCGGTCCCGTGAACGCCTGCGCGCAGTCTTCGATCACCAGCAAGCCGCGGTTTTTTGCCAGCTCGATGACCGGCCCCATCGGCATTCGCGTGCCAAAGAGATGGGCCACCAGAATCGCTCGCGTCCGCTCCGTAATTGCCGATTCAATCGTTGAAATCGCGGGCGCCATAGTGCGGCCTTCAATATCCAGGGGAATCGGAACCAGTCCATGGTGTTTCGCGATGTTCACCATCTCGGGGATCGTCAGCGCCGTCATCAGAATCTCGCTCTGTGCTGGTAAATCAAGCGCCCCGAGGCACAGATCAAACCCTGTTCGAACCGTGAATGCCGACAGCACGGGGTATCCTGGCGCAAACATCCCTTCAAGCTCCGCTTCCTTCGCGCGAAGACTTCTGGGAAACGCACAATGGAACGCTGCGCGCACAAGATCCCACCATCGGATATCCAATTGTTTTCGGGGATACAATCTGAGCCGGGGCAACAGTGTCATCGGATGGGCTCTTTTCTGCCGGCAAGCGTTCAGTTCGCTAACGGCGCGATCTGGGAGCGCAATCTTCGCCAACAGTCAGTTCATGCCTTCGAAAGAAATTCAGCCAGCAGCCGCGGATTCTATACCAGCCCATCGTCCCTGGACTAGTATTCAGCCGTCGTTGGGACTCCGTTTCTCTTACTGGCGATTACATGATAGTTTTTCTTGCAGTGGTGTTTTTTAAGACAGATACAGCGAGCTCGATACGATCGAGAGAGGGCCTGAGCCGCCACCCTGACCTTCACTCGCCGGTCGGACGCCCTCCGGCCGCGGGACTAGCACGGGAGAGAAGCGAGCAATGAAGCGGGTCAATCTAGTTGTCTTGTGGCACATGCATCAACCGCAGTACCGCGACCCCGAGTCTGGGCGCTACGTCCTCCCGTGGACGCGGCTCCACGCCCTGAAAGACTATTGGGGCATGGTCGAAGTCCTCCGCGAATTTCCTAATTTCCATGCCACCTTCAACGTCGTGCCTTCCCTCGGCATGCAACTCGAGGAGTATGCCAGCGGCACGTTCAACGAGCCCTGGTTTTCCCTGGCCTTCAAGAACGCCGACGAATTGACCCGCGAGGACAAAGCCGAAATCATCGCCCGCGCTTTTCAGGTTAATCACGAGCGCCTCATGTCGCGCTGGCCGCGCTTCGTCGAGCTATTCGAATGGTCGCGACCAGCCGGTGGCGCGCAAGCACTGGTCTCCTTCACTCCGCGCGACTGGCGCGACCTGCAACTTCTCTCCCAATTGGCATGGATGGAAGAATCGTGGTTCGAAAAGGACGATGTCGTCAGCCACCTTGGCACGAAAGGGAAGGACTACACGGAAAAAGACAAATCCGCTCTGAGCAAAAAACAGCTCGAATTCCTCGGGCTGCTCCTACCCGTGTATCGTGATGCCGCCCAACGCGGCCAAATCGAAATCAGTACCACGCCGTTCTACCACCCCATCCTTCCACTGATCTGCGATTCCGACATCGCGCGCGTCGCCAATCCCGGCACTCCTCTCCCGCGTCGCGCCTATCGCCGTCCCGAAGACGCCCGCGAACAATTGCAGCTCGCCCGCCAATATCACGAGCGCGTTTTTGGCACCAAGCCTGCTGGCCTGTGGCCGTCGGAAGGCTCCGTCTCCGACCAAACACTTGCCATCGCCGCCGAGGAAGGCTTCCGCTGGTTCGGTACCGATGAAGGTGTCCTCGGCCGTACCCTCAACGTCGGATTTTTCCGCGACGCCAACGGCATCCCTGCCAACGCTGATCGTCTCTACAAACCGTGGCGAGTCCAAGTCGCTCCGAACGGCATTACCGGCCTCTTCCGCGATCACCATCTTTCCGATCTCGTCGGCTTTGTCTACAGCCGCATGGAAGCCAAAGCGGCCGCCGCCGATCTTCACAATCGCATGCGACAGCTCGGCGAAACCGTCCAAAGCAATCAGCCGCTCACCATTTGTCTTTTCCTGGACGGCGAAAACGCCTGGGAATACTATCCGGGCAACGGCCGTGCCTTCCTCCGCGAATTTTACGGCCGCATCCAGGCCGATCAGGATTTCCGCGCGCTCACGGCCGGCGAAGCCATCGCTGCTGCCGGCGAAATTCCTACCACTACCGGAATTTTCCCCGCCTCCTGGATCAACGCGAATTTCGACGTCTGGATCGGCCACGCCGAAGACGTTTCCGCATGGGAACTCCTTTGGGACGCCCGCGAAGCCTACGCCCGCGCTCTCGAATCCCACAAAAAGCAGATGTCCGACGCCCCCACC
>Ga0137394_10001069_pt1 | contig 19713 bp, 12 predicted proteins | sample czobulk116metaG_FD_108278 | JGI IMG/M metagenome (GOLD analysis project Ga0137394, IMG submission 108278) | Vadose zone soil microbial communities from Angelo Coast Range Reserve, California, USA - czobulk1.16 metaG | ecosystem: Environmental > Terrestrial > Soil > Vadose zone | place: USA...
CCGACCGGACCGATCGATCCGAACCGCGCGCCGCTCAACAGCGCGGCGGTCGCCCAGATCGTCGTCCATCCCACCGATCCGAACGTCGTGATCGCCGCGGTCGGCACCTTTCTCGAGGGGAATCGTCTCTTCAGCGGCGGCGTCTACCGATCGACCGACGGCGGCGCCGCGTGGACCCGCGTCCTCGGCACCGGCCTCCTGTCGGGGGCAGTGGCGGCCTCCGATCTTCTCTACGATCCTGCCGACCCGAGCAAGGTCTACGCCGCCCTCGGCTACGTCGGCGGGTCGGCGAACAATGGCGTCTACAAGTCCACGAACGGCGGGGCCTCGTTCACCAAGCTCGCGGGCGGCCTTCCCACGACCAGCGTCGGGCGGATCAACATCGCCATCGCGCGAAGCAACGCGCTCGTCCTCTACGCCGCGGTCCACAGCACCTCCACTGATGGTCTTCTCGGCATCTGGCGCACCGGCGACGGTGGAACGACCTGGGCGTCGAAAAACGCGACGGGCGCGAGCTGCTCAACTCAGTGCTGGTACGACATGGTCCTCGCCGTCCTTCCGACCGATCCGAATACCGTTTTCTTCGGCGGGCTCAATCTGTACAGATCGACGAGCGTCGCAGGAATGTTCAGCGGGATCGCCACCAGCAGCGGGACGACGGGCGGCATCCACTCCGACCAGCACGCCCTCGTCTTCTCCCCTTCGGGAACGACGCAGCTCTGGTCCGGCAACGACGGAGGGGTCTGGCGGACCGACAACGCCACGCTGACGCCGCCGAACTGGGCGAACAAGAACACGAACCTCGCCCTCCTCCAGTACCAGAGCGTGGCGGTCCCTCCGGCCGATCCGAACACCGCCTACGGCGGCACGCAGGACAACGGCACGATCAAGTACACCGGGAGCGACGTCTGGACGCACGTCCAGGACGGCGACGGCGGGCAGACGGCGGTGGACTTCATCACCCCGGCCACCGTCTATCACGCGTTTTTCGGCATCTCGTTCGAGCGCTCGATTGATTCCGGCGCGAATTGGCTGACCAAGACGACCGGGCTCATCGGGGCCGATCGCTCGGAGTTCTACGTCCCCGTCGAGATGGATCCGACGACCCCGGCGATTCTCTACCTCGGCACATTCAGGCTCTACCGGACGGTGAACAGGGCGGATAATTGGAGCGCGATCAGCCCCGATCTCACGGTCAACCCTTCCGATCCGAACGACGTGACGGCGACGGTGACGGCCATCGGCGTCGCGAAGAACGACTCAAGCGTCATCTACGTCGGCTCGAGCAACGCCCAGGTCAACGTCACCTCGAACCTCGGCAGCGTCTGGACGAATCGAACGGCGGCTCCGCTCCCCAACCGGTTCATCACCAGCATCGCCGTCCACCCCGCCGACGCCAACACCGCCTTCGTCACTTACTCCGGCTTCGACGATCCGAACAGCGGCGTCGGCCACGTCTTCCGCACCGTGAATCGCGGGCTCACCTGGACCGACACGACGTCCAATCTGCCGAACATCCCGGTCAGCCAGGTCGTCATCGACCCGGCCAGCGCTCAGATGCTCTACCTCGCCACCGACCTCGGCCCCTACGCCTCGACGAACGGAGGCCAGACGTGGCGCCGGTACGCGGGAGGGCTTCCCAACGTGGCGATGTTCGAGCTGGCCGTGCAGCAGCCCAACCTGCTCTTCGTGGCGTCGCACGGCCGCGGGATGTTCCAGGCCTTCGGGTGCACCGCGGCCGGAACGACCGACGCCGACGTGGACGGTGTCGCCGACTTCTGCGACAACTGCGCAGGCGGGGCGAACGCCTCCCAGGCCGACGCCGACCACGACAGCTACGGCCCGCCGTGCGACTGCGCCGACGCCGACGCGGCCATCCATCCGGGGGGGCCGCCTCCGGCCGACGTCGGCGCCGACCTGGGCCTTGCTCAGACGGGCGATCTCACGTGGGGCGGCACGGCGCTCGCGCAGAGCTACGACGTCTACCGCGGCGACATCGGTCCGACGCCGCCTTCGTTCGCCTTCAACCACGCCTGCCTCGAGGCGGCGGTGCCCGGCCTCACGACGAACGACGCGTCCGGGCCCGCGCTCGGCCGCGCCTACTACTACCTCGTCGCCTCCCGGAACTGCCAGGCCCGGAGCGGCCTCGGCAACCAGTCGAACGGCACCCCCCGACCCAACCCCACTCCCTGCCTGTAAGCCCCTTGCCCGGACGCTCCGCGAGCAGGCGGGGAGCTTGACAAGCGTTACCTTCCACGGTAACGTTATGTCGTGCCCAAGGTCCGTCGAGGTGGATACGTCTTCATTGCTTGGAAGAGCGATCATCCCCCCCGGCACGTTCACGTGTACCGAGACGGAAAGCTCGTCGTGAAATGGGATCTTGACTACGGGAAGTCGATGAAGGGAACCGCTTCGCGACGAGTCCTAGAGCTGATCCGCGAGCTGGACGAGGAGGGTCTGCTGTGAGAATTCGCAACGTGGCTGGCAACAATCGCAAGAAAGTGTTCGAGATCGGATTGCCGAACAGAACCGTCTCGTTTCCCTACGCCAAGGCACTTCCGCGGCCGACCCCGAAGGACGGGGTTGCGCGGGTTTTCGTTGACCGAGAGGCAGGCCGGGAAGCGTTCACGTACGTGCTCCAGTCCGGCAGGGAGGGCACGGTGCACGTGGAGCAGGTTCTCGAGTACAACCAGGATCCTTCCGAGCACAGGGATCGTCTGCTTTACAACCTCACCATCGCAGCCCAGACGCGAATCGCTGCGAGCCCCCTTTCGAAGCGGGAGATCGTGCGCCGGCTGGGCACGTCTGCGACACAGTTGTACCGCCTGCTCGACCAAACCAACTATCGAAAGTCCGTGGACAAGCTGCTCCTCTTGCTCCACGTCCTCGATTGTGACGTGGACCTGGTCGTGAGAGCGAAGAGTGCTTGATCCGACGGGCATCATCAGTCAGCGCTGCACACATCATCGAGCGAAGCGCGACGGAGGATCTACCGCGTGGAGGCGGCTTTCAGTCGCGCGACGCGGAGCCGGATGTGGCGCTGCGCGAGCGCGTAGAAGAGCGCGTCTCTCGCGCGCCAGCGCAGGCGGGGAAGAGGATCGGCCGCGAGATAGAGATCGTCGACGGAGGCGGGCATCGAACCAAGGCCGCGCTCGGCGAGTCGCGGCATGAGAAGGGTGTACTGGTAAGCCTTCAGGGCCTGACGGAAGCGCCGCCTGAGATGGGTCCGCCAGTCGCCGGGGCGGAAGGGGGAGAGTGGATGGAAGGCGAACTCCGCCCGCTCTTCGACGATGACGCGGGCGGACTGATCGGCCGGTGGCGGTTCACCGAAATCCTCGCGGGCCAGATACGACACGAGCGTGTCGTCTCCCAGGAATCCGACGGGCAGCCTCAGATCCAGGCGCCGGATCCGCTCGATGAACCGGCGGCTGAGGGCGTAGAGGCCGCCGGCGAGGGTCCGGTTTCGCAGCATCTGGCCGCGCCAGGCCTCACGGTGCCGGCCGCTCTCGGGGAGCGCTCCGGCCGCGTTCGCCGTCCCGTTCGCCGCGAGAGCTTCAGCGAGATGCGCCATCGAGCGGGGACCCGGTCGGATGTGGCCGTCCACGAAGAAGTGGACGTCGGCGTCCGCGCGGATCGTGTGAACGTACTCGTTCCACGCGCCCGCCTTGTCGCCAGGCCGGAGCGAGAACAGGCGGAGGTCGCCGCGCCCGGCCGCCCAGGCGCGGACGGCGTCCTCGGTTCCGTCCGTGCAGCCGTTCGCCATCACGTGGGCGATCAGCGGATGGCCGTCCGCGGCGGCTGAGAGGCCGGCCAGGCACTCCACGATCTTGCGAGGCTCGTTGCGGACCAGGATCGCTGCGGACCAGATCTACGCCTCCTTGATCCTCATCGGCTCCTTCGGCGCCGACGCCTTGTACGACGGCCGCTCCTTGACGCGCCGGATCCAGGCCGAGATCAGGGGATACTTCTCGTCGGGAAGGATCCCGAGCGTGACCCATCCGGCCGAGAGGGGGGGGATGAGCGCGGCGTCGGCGAGAGAGAAGATCTCCCCTCCGAAAAAGGGGCGTCCCGACAGCTCCTGCTCGAGCCGGGCCATGTGCGCCCGGATCTCCATCCGTCCCTCCTCGAGCCCCTTGTGATCGACCTTGTCCGCCGGCTTCCCGATGAGGAAGGGCGGGGCGTACTCGAACTGCGCGAGGGTGAACTTCCGCGATGAGGGGAAGAGGTACTGGTCCGTCGTGTCCTCGATCATCCGGACGCGGGCACGCTCGTAAGGATCCCCGGGAAGCATCGGCGGATCGGGGTACGTCTCCTCGAAATACTCGTTGATGATCGACGATTCGTACAGCGTGCGGCCGCCCAAGAGCTCCAGCACGGGCGTCAGCCTGAAGGGATTGAGCCGCGCGAAGGCGGGGTCTTCGTTCTTGTTCTGCGGGGCGGCGACGATCTCGCACGGGATCTTCTTCTCCGCGATGACGAGACGCGTCTTCCAGCTGTACGGGGAACGATCGAGCGCGTGCAGTTTCATCAAGGGAACCTCCTCGAAGGGGCAGCCCTCGCCGGGCTCAAGCCTTCGGATTCATGACGGCGATCCACTCGCGGCCGAACTCGTGGACCCGCCAGCGTGTGACCCCCGCGATACCGTCGAGCTCCCTGGCCGCCGACGCGCCGCTGCGGGCCAGCGCCTGAAGGGTCGACAGGGGCGCGAGGACTCCGGGGTCGAGATCGAGCTCCACGGCCTTCTTCTTCCTCCATTCCTTGAGAGCGTCGAGGCGTTTGCTCACGGACGGGTCGCCGGGGCGGCGCTCTCCCTTCGGCGCGAGGGGGAAATCCTTCTCGGCGACGGCCATGCCCCGCCGCACGGCCTCGAGTATCTCGTCGCCGAGGCGCCTGACCATCAGCGGCGAGAGGCCGCGGACACGCTTGAAATCCGCGGATGTCTTCGGCTTCGCGTGCGAGATGGAGGTGAGGGCGTGGTCGGCGATGACCTTGAACGGCGGCCGGTTGGCGGCCTGCGATCTCAGATCGCGCATGATCGCCAGCTCGCGCAGGATCGCCTGCTCGCGGCGCGGTAGCTCACGCGCGCCGCGGATCTTCCAGAAGTGGTCGGGGCGGAAAGCCTCGCGCGTCCATTCGCGGCGGGTGAGGAGCTCGAACTCCTCCTCGGCCCACGCCAGGCGCTTCTTCGCGATCAGCTCGTCCCTGATGATCTCCCGGAGAGGCAGGAGGTAGCGCGTGTCGGTGAGCGCGTAATGGATCTGCGATTCGCTCAACGGCCGCTGGTACCACTCGTCGCGCTGGTGCTGCTTGCTGACCTTCACGCCGAAGTGCCGCTCGATGAGCGCGGAGAGCCCCGTCGCCGGGTAGCCGAGGAGCTGGGCGCCGAGGACCGTGTCGAAGATGCGGGCGAACCGGATGCTGAAGTCCCGCTTGAGGCAGACGATGTCGTAGTCGGAGCCATGGAGGATCACCTCGCGCTTCGGATCGGCGAAGACGCGGGCCAGCGCCGACAGATCCTTCACCGCGATCGGGTCCAGCAGATAGTCCCTCGCCTTCGTCGAGACCTGGACGAGGCAGACCTGCTCCTGGTAATGGTGGAAGGAATCGCTCTCGGTGTCGATGCCGATGATCTTTTCCTTCTCGATGTCGCGGGCGAGACCCTCGAGGCCGGGGACGGTGTCGATCCATTCCCAGGGACGTGTATCCATCAAGCGGCGCGCTCCTGCTGGAAGAAGCTCCGGACCTGCTCGAGCGAATCGACGACGGGATACGGAGGGAGCGATCGAAGGAACGTCTCGCCGTAACGGCGCGTCCTCAAACGGCCATCGAGAATCGCGAGGACGCCGCGATCTGTGCGCGTGCGGAGAAGGCGCCCGAGTCCCTGCTTGAGATCGATGACGGCGGCCGGGAGCTGGTACTCCTCGAAGGGGTTCCCGCCGCGCCGCCTCACGGATTCGCAGCGCGCGGCGACGATCGGATCTCCCGGCACGTCGAAGGGGAGCTTCTCGATCACGACGAGGCTGAGCGCGTCACCCGGCACATCCACCCCCTGCCAGAAGGACGACGTGGCGAGAAGGACCGCGTTCGGCGTCTCGCGGAATCTCTCCAGGAGCACGTGCCTGGAGGCCTCGCCCTGGGTGAGAAGCGGCCACGGAACGGCTCCCTCGAGGGCCTCCCGCTCGCGGCGCATCGAAGCGAAGGAGGTGAAGAGAAGGAAGGCCCTCCCGTCCGTGATCTTGAGGAGAGACCGGATCTCGTCGTTGACGGCGAGCGCGAATCCCGCCGAGGCCGGCTCGGGAATGGAGGACGGGACGTAGAGGATCGACTGCATGGCCAGATCGAAGGGTGATGGGAGCGCCAGCGTCGCGGCGCGGCCGAGGCCGAGGCGCGAGCGCGCGAACTCGAACGAACCGCTCACGCTCAAGGTGGCGCTCGTGAGGATCGCGGAGTCGACCCGCTCGAAGAGCAGCTCCGAGAGGAGCGAGGAGACGTCGATCGGCGACGCCGCGAGATGCACGCCGCGGCCTCGCCTCTCCCCCCAGAAGACGGCGCTCTCGTCGTCGGACCTGAGCAGGTGCTCGAGGGTCTTCGCGAGCTCGACGGCTCTTCTTCGAATCGCCTCGGTCTCCTCCGATGGGTTCGATCGCCCGGCCACGGCGCGGCCGATCTCGAGGAGCGAGCGGCACACCTCGGCGCCGGCGCGCTGCCAGGCTTCGTCCTCGCTCACGGTGGCGAGAAGGAAGCGCCCCTGCGACGACTCCGACACGTGGGCGTAGAACTCCCCCGCGGCCGCCTTCAGCTCGCGGCCGCGTGCCGACATGATCGAACCTTCCTCGGAGGCGCGAGCCTCCTTCCGATCCGCGAAGGCCGCGACGTCGGAGGCGAGCTCGGTGATCTGGCGGGAGGAGAGGGTGCGTCCGAGATGTGCGGTCGCCACCTCCTCGAGCATGTGGGCTTCGTCGATGATGAGGCCGCGGTAGGAAGGGATGATCGAGCCATAGGCCGACGCCTTGAGGACGAGATCGCTGAGAAGCAGATGATGGTTGACGATGATGAGATCGGCTTCCTGCGCCCGCCGCCTCATCTGCGTGAGGAAGCAGGGGTCGTAGTGGGGGCAGCGCTGCCCGAGGCACGTGTCGGCCCGCGCGTCAATCCTCTCCCACGGCCGCCACGGCTCGGGAAGCTCCGCGAGCTCCGCCCTGTCGCCGGTCGGCGTCTCCGTCGCCCACTCGCGGATCCTCGTGAGCCGCGACTCCTCGACTACCACGTCGCCGCCGAGGCCGGTGAGGCTGCGCTGCCCGGAGAACTCCTCGAGGCGATGAATGCAGAGGTAGTTCTCGCGCCCCTTCATCAGCGCCGCGCGGATCGGCCGTCCGAGAACCTTCGCGAGGAGGGGGATGTCCCGCTGGAAGAGCTGATCCTGGAGCGTGCGCGTTCCCGTGGAGATGACGACGGTGCTATCGGATGCGATCGCCGGGACCAGGTACGCGAAGGTCTTTCCGGTGCCGGGAGGGGCTTCGACGAGAAGGCGCTCGCCGCCGGCGAGCGCCCGCGCGACAGCCTCGCTCATCTCGATCTGCGAGGGGCGTGGCTCGTAGCCGGGGTGGCGTGTCGCGAGCAGGCCTCCGGGGCCGAGCACCTCCCGGATCAAGGGATCACGATCCCGTGGCCGCGATGGCGCCGAGCGGCCGGTAGGGAAGGGGGAAGGCGCGGCAGAGCTCGAGGACCTCGGCGCGCACCACGCGCGCGAGGGGTTCGCTGTCCGGCTCCGCGAGGACGCGTGCGATCATCCCGACGATTCGCTCCATCTCCCGCTTCCGCATCCCGCGCGTGGTGACGGCGGGGCTGCCGATCCTGATGCCGCTCGGATCCATCGGGGGTCTCGCGTCGAAAGGGATGGCGTTCTTGTTGACCGTGATCCCCGCCCTGTCGAGCGCCTCCTCGGCGCCCTTCCCGCTCAGTCCCTTCGAGGCGACGTCCATCAGAAGCAGGTGGTTGTCGGTGCCCCCTGAGACGATTCGGAAACCGGACGCGGCGAGCCCGGCGGCGAGCGTCCTGGCGTTGTCGAGAACGTGCTGCTGGTACTCCTTGAACGACGGGGCGACCGCCTCCTTCAGACAGATCGCCTTGGCCGCGATGATGTGAACCAGCGGGCCTCCCTGGATCCCCGGGAAGACGCGCTTGTCGAGCTCCTTCGCGAAGACCTTGGTGCAGAGGACGAGGCCGCCTCGCGGACCCCGCAGCGTCTTGTGGGTCGTGGTCGTGACGAAATCGGCGTGGGGGACGGGGCTCGGATGGAGCCCGGCCGCGACGATGCCGGCGATGTGGGCCATGTCCACCATCACGAGAGCGCCGGTCTCCATGGCGATCTTCCGGATGCGCTCGAAGTCGATGACGCGCGAGTACGCCGAGGCGCCGACGACAATCAGCCGGGGCCTGTGCTCGCGGGCGAGCGAGGCCATCTCGTCGTAGTCGATCCTCTCGTCCTCTTTCCGGACGCCGTACGGGATGATCTGGTAGAGAAGCCCCGAGAAATTGAGCGGGTGCCCGTGCGTCAGGTGGCCGCCGTGGGAGAGGTTCATCCCGAGAACCTTCTCTCCGGGCTTCAGCGCGGTCATGTAGACCGCCATGTTCGCCTGGCTGCCGCTGTGGGGCTGGACGTTGGCGTGCTCGGCGCCGAAGAGGGCGCACGCCCGATCCCTCGCGAGCCGCTCGACGCGATCGACGAACTCGCACCCTCCGTAGTAGCGACGCCCCGGGAGTCCTTCCGCGTACTTGTTGGTGAAGACCGACGCCGCCGCTGCGAGGATTGCCTCGCTCACGAAATTCTCTGAGGCGATCAGCTCGAGCCCTTCCTGCTGGCGGCGAATCTCGTGGTCGATCGCCTCGGCGATCTCGGGGTCGGCCGCGAGCATGGGATCGGTCGCGGGTATCATGCCAGTCTCTCCAGTTGTTTTCCCGCCGGATGCCGAGGCCGGAGCCTCTCCGCCTCAGCCGGATGGAGGGCTTCGATCAGAGGAAGGCGTCGCTGCCTGCGAAACGGATGCTCTTGAAGCGAGCCGCGAAGCCCGCGGCTCCGGCGCGGGACCCGATCAGCCGGAAGCCAGAGCGCCGATCATGGTAGCGCCGCCCGGCAACGCTTTCCACGCCGGGCGATTCGGATCTCCGCGGCCCCGGAACGGCGACTCAGATGTCCGCCGCCCCGGGAGCGGTGGTCGGCGGATACGCTGCGTCGTGGTAGGCGATGGTGAGTGCGGCCAGGGCCACCGGCACGGTGACGCACATCCCGATCAGAAAGAAGACGGCGCCGGAGACGGCGACGACGCCGAGGACGCCGACGAAGATCACCTGCGCGAGAAGATCCTTCGCCGCGAGGAGCCGCGCCTGCCGGATCGCTTCCCCGGGACCGACGGGACGATCGATGGCCACCGGCAGGGCGAAGCAGAAGAGCGCCGCGAGGAGCCAGCCGGGCAGGATGAGGAAGAGCGTTCCGGACAGCACCATCACGACGATTGCCAGCCCGACGGGAAACGTCGTGGTGAAGTTCTCGAAGCCGCGGAAGGCGTCGGCGAGGTCGATCTCCTCGCCGCGGCAGCGCTTGAGCGTCATCGCGACGACCCCCCCGGCCGCCGGCCCGATGAGAAGGCCCGCGGTGAAGAGGACCAGCCCGCCCAGGACCACGCCCGCGAAGAGGAATTCGAACGGGTTCGTGGCGACGATCTGAATCGATCGGCCGATGTATCCCTTCTCGACCATCGAGACTCACCTCTCGGAAGAGGCGTGATCCTGATCGCTGCGAAGGATGAGGTAGGTGATGGAACCGGCCGTGTTGAAGAAGACGAACGGGTAGACGGCGGTCCCCACGATGATGCAGAGGAGGGAGATTCCCAGCAGAAGGCCCGAGAGATCGTAGTGCCACGGCACGTCTATCTGCTCGGGGACGTACGGGAGCCACCGCTCGATCGGCCGGAGGAAGACGCGGAAGAACTCGGGGATCGCGGCAAGCGATTGCTCGAACTTCGTGTCCATCACCGCGAGGGCGGACCAGTTGGTGATGTAGAGCGCCACCCAGACGACGGAGCCCAGGACCAGCGCCATCACGACGCCGATGAGGCCGACCACGGCTTCATAGAGGAGAAGGGTGAATCCCTTTCGGCGCACGAGCTGGAACATCTCGACGAGAACTCCCAGCGCGCCCGTTCCCTTCAACGCGATGATCGAAGGATACAGAAACGTGCCGAGGGAGTGGACAACGGCTGTGAGAGTCGCCATCAACGCCAGGAGGAAGACGAGCAGGAAGGAGGCCGAGAAGACGATCGGTCCCACCCCGGGGACGGCGCCGATGAGCTCGATGAGCGCCATGAAGCCAAGGCACAGCAGCCCGAGGAGACCGAACGCGACGGGCGTCCCGACGAGGGCGGTCCAGCGATCGGCGAGGAAGCGTCGGATCTCTCCGCCGCTCGCCCGGCGACCTTCCGTCAGATGCGTCAGGCTCATCCGGGTGACGATTCCGGCGAAGACGACCCAGATGCACGACGCCGCGATGGCGCCGACGACCGTGAAGACGCGATGGGCCGACTCCTCCCCGGTTTTCAGCCCCAGCCAGTGCGTGAATCCGAAAACCAGCGCGGCGAGGAAGAGGCCGGCGGCTCCGGTCAGCAGCTTGTCCGTATCGAACGAAACCGGGATGGCCTTCGGAAGATCTCTGACGGTCCAGGGGTGAGGGGGTACAGCCGGTTCCGGTGCGGCGGGGAAATCGGCCTCGTCGCTCACGCTGCCTCCCTTGCTAAGTTGCGACCGCTCAACGGTTAAACGAGCGCGATGGTCGCAATCTATCGGACAGGAGACCGGGTGTCAACGCGAGGCCGCCATTCCGGGGGCCACGGAGCTGGTTCGTCGGGTCTTGCTGTCGTCCGGTTGGAGCCGTAGGATCCTGAAACGTCCACTCCGGCCCGGTTTACGGCCCCTAACAGCAAACTTTCTGTTGACTTTGACTAGGGGGTGGCGTATATAGAAGCGCACGATCATCGCGCCTCAAGGTACCTATGTCGGGGGAGAATTTCTTTAATTTCTAGGGTTTGCGGGTCATCCTGTTGAAGGAGGGGGTATGAAGAGAGTACTCCGAGCGTTTGTGGGGTCGGCGTTGAGCCTGTGCCTCGTTGGGTCGCTGGCTCTGGCCGCGGCGTCCGCCAAGACCACCCCGATCAGCATCGGGGATTTCGTCGTCAGCCTGGTCAGGGGGATTGATTCGAAGGGGCCGGCCGGTTTGACGCCCGACGCTGCAGCGAAGGAGCTTGGCAAGCTTGGGATCAGCGTTGGTGGATCGATGAAGGATCCGCTGACCGAGGGACAACTCGTCGCGCTGCTCCGTCAGTTCGGCGTCAACGTCCGCGCCGCTGATCCTGCCCGTCAGGTTTCGCAGGCGAAGGCGAACAACGTCATCAGCACGTTCCGTGGCGAGATCACGAAGGTCGCGGCTGTGGGCGGCCTCGTTTCGGCTGCTGGTAACGGCAACGATGATTTCAACAACGGAAACGGCAAGGGCGGCAAGTTCAAGAGGAAGGCGAACCTCAGCCCGGGCAACAAGGACGAGTAGTTCGGTTCCGAGTCGAAGTCTCCGGTTCCTGACATTGATCCGCAGGCCCGAAAAAGCCTGGATGTCCCCCACCTGAAGGGATCGGATTGGAGCTTCGCGAGGAAGTCCGACAGCACTCTTGAGGCTGCGTGAATTGAAGGAGAGCCGTTGAGGCTGACGCGTCAACGGCTTTCTTACTTTCCGCCGCTCGAATCACCCAGCTCGGTCCCATCCGTCAGATACACCCGAAGAAAGAAGCCGAAGTCCGCTCCCGCCCGGCAGTCCTTCACGGTCAGGGTGTTGGTCCCCGCCTTGAGCAGAACAGGGACATTCCTCTCCGGCACGTGCGCCCGCGCGTCCAGGAATTCGTCGATCGTCGCCGCCTCTCCTCCAGATTCACCGGGTGGCGGAGTCATGAACGGGGAGTAAGCCAGCACCTCTTCGTCGTTCAGATAGACCCGAACCTCGTCATCGGTCGTCACCGCGAGTGTCGCTGGTGCGCCTGTGCCCGTACTCTTGGTACTTGTGCCCGATGTCCGGGTTCCCGCTCCGACGTCCAGGGTCGCCTGTGCCACGCCGCACGCTTCCTGCACGGCTTCGGGAAGCCGCAGCTCTCTTGCCAGGTCGACGAATCCGGCTCCGAACTCTGATTCGGTTTCGCCGGAACCCGGCCCTTCCGCCCCAGGTGTCGATCCGGCTGCGCCACGATACGCCTCGGGCTCCCCGGGCAGGCGTGCTTCATACAGGCGCCGGGCGGGATTTGCGTACCATCCGGTGACGCGCCACTTCGTCACGAACGAAAAACCGTCGGCGAGGAAAAAGACGGTGGCGGCGGGATCGGAGTAGCGCTGGAAGAAACGCGGGTCGCGCCTGGCGACCGCAAGAAAGTCCTCGTCTTCGTGAATGGCAAGGACCCACCGCGAGCGGAACGTCTTTCGGATCGGCGTGTAGATGTCGTCAACCTCCGCGTGCGCGACATCATTCCAGAGCCGCCACCTCGACGGGCTGGTGACGTACATGAACGTCGGATCGAGGCCGACCAGATAGTGCAACTGGGGGTTGAAGAAGAAGAGCTGGGGAAACTCGTCCCAGTCGAGGTGAAAGACCGTCTCTCCCGCAGGGACGTTCGCGTTCATCCATTCCGAGGCGCCCGCGTAGGAGGGCCCGGCGTCGCTGGCGATGAAACGCCACGCGCCGCCGGCGTTGAAAGCAAGCATTCCGGCGACGGCGACACCGGCCGCAACGGCGACGACCCGATTCCTCGGGCGCCGCGCTGCCGGATGCCGCGCACCCGCCGCCTCGACCTCGGCGGCGAGGGCTCCAGACTTCTGAGAGGCCAGCCGGTCCCGGACCGCGACGGCGGCCAGCAGAAATGTGAACGGAGTCCAGAACTCGATGAAGCGCCGGCTGAGCAACGCCAGGCCGAAAAAACCGGTCGAAACCAGGAGAAGGGTCGTCGCCTCGGGGGACGCCTTCCGCCGGCCGCGGGCGAGGAGATAAACGCCAGCAAACAGCGCTGCGAAGACTCCGATGTTGAATTTCAGGAGATCGGCGGAGGTGCCCGCGTGGATCTCGGCCCCGAGACGGAGATCAGCGGGTCCGGTCCACGCCATCTCGAGCACCCTGATGTTCTGCACCCACCAGAGGACCAGGTTGTTGGGGACGTACGGGCTCAGGAGCGCGCCGGCGACCGCGCCTCCCACCGTCCATCGCGCGATCCTGAACGAGCGAACGCCGTCAGGCTGCCTTGGTCGGACGAGGTCGTGGAGGAGTGCGACGCAGGGAAGAAGGTGAAAGGAAATGTGAGCGTTGGGGTAGATCGCCGCGAGCGCGAAGGCCCACCGGGGATTGCCGAGGAGGATCGCGCCGGTGCCGGCCAGGGCCAGCGCCACAGCCATCACCAGGGGGCGCGTGAAGTCGAGCCGATAGATGAAGACAGCGGAGGAGGAGAGGAGCGCAATTCCCCAGGCGGCGGGCCACGGAACGCGGAGCTTGAGGCACACGAGGCAGAAAGCTCCGATGACGCAAGAGCCGAACAGGGCCGCGGCGAGTTTGCCTCCCAGAATCAGGTCGCTGAAGGTGAACGGTATCAGGAGGACGTGATAGAGGAAGTCCTTGTCGGCGAAATGATCCCGGAGAAATGTCTCCTGCCACCACGGAAACGAACGGGAGATCCCCTGGGAGCGGAGCACCTGCGCGTAGCGGATGTGGAAGTACCCGTCGTACCCGTGGAGCCCCGGAGTGGCGCGCTGGAGGATCAGGAGAAGGGCGGCCGCTGCGAGCGTGACAAGGAGGATGCCGGTGAGGCTGGAGCGCGACCGTTTTGATGCGTCGGAGGATTCCGGCATGCGTGGCCGGAAAGCTACGGCAGCCCCTGATTCGTGTCAACGCGCGCATGCGATCCGCGCGCAATTACAGCCGCGCGCGCTGCCCAAAGTGCGCCGGGCCGGCGCGTTGACCGTCCCCGGGGGGTGCATTAAGATTCGCGGCTCGTTCGACTCTCCTGTCAAATCCGGGGGCCAATGTCCACCAATGCATCGCGCGCGCGTGGGACTCCGTCCTTCGCCGGCGTGGTCCTCCTTCTGTTCTTCATTTCCGGCGCGCTCGGCCTTCTCTATGAGGTCGTCTGGCTTCGGATCCTGATCCTCATCTTCGGCTCGACTCACTTCGCCGTCAGCACGGTCCTGACCGCGTTCATGGGCGGACTGGCTCTGGGGGCGTGGTACTTCGGTCGCAGGATCGATTCGAAGTGGGACCCCATCAGGATCTACGGCCTGCTCGAGATCGGAATCGGCCTCTACGCGATCGTCGTTCCCTACCTTTTCAAACTTCTCGTCCCCCTCAGCCAGCTTCTCTGGACGCGCTTCAGCCCGAGCTTCTACGTCTTCAGCCTCCTGCGGTTCTTCTTCGTCGGAGTGGTTCTTCTCCTCCCGTGCGCCTTCATGGGAGGGACGCTTCCGGTGCTCAGCCGCTTCATTGCGAGACGCACCGACGAGCTCGGTCTCAGCGTCGGCACGCTCTACGGCGTGAACACCTTCGGCGCCGTCGTCGGCGCGGCCGCGACCGGCTTCGCACTCATCCCTCGCCTCGGCGTGCAGACGACGATCCACCTTGCCGCCGCCCTCAACGTCATCCTCGGCGCAACGGCGCTCTTCGTCGCGCGCCGCAGCGCCGCCGCCGGCGGGCCCGCGACGCACGAGGTGATCTCACCGGCCTCGAGGACTCCACTCCCTCGATCGTTGAAGCTCGTTCTCCTCGTCTTCGCCTGCTCGGGGTTCATCGCGATGGTCTACGAGATCGCGTGGACCCGGGTGCTCGCGCTCGTCATCGGATCATCCGTGTACGCCTTCACAGTCATGCTGACGACGTTCCTGATCGGTCTGGCGGCCGGCGCGAGCCTGATGTCGCGAGTGGCCGACCGGATCGGCGCGAGATGGGGCGCGGACGGGATCGCGGCAATCATGGCCGGCACGGGTGTCGCGGCCTTCGGCACGCTGCTCCTTTTTCACCGCCTCCCCTATGCTTTCTCCCTCGCCTTCCACGGGATTCACGGCGGCACGAATCCCGGAAGGGAACAGCTCCTTCTCTTCGCCCTCGAGTTCGGGATGGCGGCGGTCGTCATGCTTCCCCCCACGATTCTTCTCGGGGGAATGTTCCCGCTCGTCGTTCGAATCTGCGGCGCGACGCTTCCACTCGTCGGGCGCACGGTGGGGACCGTCTACACCGCGAACACGATCGGCACGATCTTCGGCTCCGCCCTCGCGGGATTCGCCATCCTCCCCCTCGCCGGAATTCAGGGCTCGATCCTCCTCGCCGTTCTCTGCAACCTCGCGCTGGCGGCGGGGCTCCTCCTCAGCCATCGTGTGGAAGCCGGAGCGGGAGGCTCACCAAGGTGGCGGCTTCTCGGCGCCGCGCTCTGCGCTGTCACCGGCGCCGCGCTCTGGATCGGGCAGCCCGCGTGGAACGCGCTTCTCATGAACAGCGGCGTCTACCAGTACGCCGCAGACATGTCGGAGGGCGACCTGACGACGGACGGCTTCTATCGGTACACGCAGGGGGACTTCGAGCTCCTCTTCTACAAGGAAGGGGTCACCGCCGCGGTCATGGTGGCCGGGGAGAAGCGCACGAAGGACAGGTGGCTCACCGTGAACGGGAAGATCGACGCCTCGTCTTTCGGTGACCTGCAGACGCAGCTGCTGTCCGGGCATCTTCCTCTCCTCTTCGCCGACCGGCCGGACGACGTCGTCGTCATAGGCTTCGCGAGCGGCATCACCGTTGGCGCGGTCACCCAGCACGAGATCAAGTCCCTGACGGCGGTGGAGATCGAGCCGGCGATCCTCGAGGCCTCCGAGCAGTTCAAGGAGTTCAACCACGAGCCCCTCTCCGATCCCAGGGTCAGGGTCGTGACGGGCGACGGTCGGAATTTCCTCCTGGTCACCCCCGACAGCTACGACGTCATCATCTCCGAGCCATCGAACCCCTGGATGACCGTCGCGTCGAATCTCTTCACGAGGGAGTTCTTTGAGCTGGGCCGCCAGCGTCTCAAGCCCGGCGGCGTCTTCGCCCAATGGCTCCAGATCTACGGGATGCAGCCCAGCGACCTTCGGGCCCTCGCGCGCACATTCGCCTCGGTCTTCCCCAACCTGCTCGTCTTCAACACGATCCCGGATGCCGACATCGTCCTGCTCGGCTCGGAGAAGCCGCTCCAGTTCGATCAGCAGAAGCTCCAGCAGCGGATGTCGGACCTCGATATCGCGCTCGATCTGGGCCGGGTGAGGGTCCGCAGCGTGCCGGATCTCCTGACCTACTTCATCATGGGGACGGCGGAGCTTCATGCCTTCGCGGGGGAAGGTGAGCTGAACACGGACGACAACGCCCTCATCGAGTTCCACGCGCCGCGCAGCCTGCATTTCGAGACGCGACAGCAGAACCTGAAGGCGCTTTTCGCGCATGTCGCGGATCCGCTGGATCTCCTCCTGGACAAGCCGGCGACTCCGGAGCTGAAGGCGGTTCACTACGAGGAGATGGCTGAGGCGTTTCTTCGGAGAAAGATGACCGACGTGGCGGAAAGGTCCGTCGAGAGGGCGATCTTCCTCAACGACACGGCGGAAGCCCGCAGCCTGCAGGCTCGAATCCAGGAGGCGGTCAGGCAGCGGGCCAGGGAGTCCGCCGGAACGGAAACTCGTTGACACGCTCCGGCGCGTCTGGTACACAGACGGGATGCTCACGATGATGGAGCGAAGTCCGCACGGGCCGGCGCAGCCGGGCCCGCTTCACGCCGACAGGCTGGGAAGTCGCTCCGCGCCGCCCGTCGTCTTCGTTCACGGGATCACCGGCTCTCGCAGGTACTTCACGGGAAGAGTGCGCCCTCTCGCCTCGCGATACCGGATCCTGATCCCCGATCTTCCGGGCTTCGGGCTTTCGCCGAAGCCCCACGTCGACTACACGCCGACGTTCTTCCGCGACTGTCTCAGGCGTCTCGTCGTCGAGGAGGGGCTCGCCGGCCGTCCCCACATCCTCGTGGGGCACTCCCTCGGCGCGATCGTCGCCACCGAGTACGCGGCCGCGTGGCCCGAGGACGTCAGCCGCATCGTGCTTTTCAGTCTGCCCCGTTACGAGTCACCCGAGGAGGCCCACACTCTCTTCTGGAATGGTTCTCCTTCCTACCGGAGGCTGCTCGGCGAGCAGTCGATCTCGCGAAACCTCGCGCAGCTCAGGCGCACGGGGCTCGATCTTTTTCTGCGCTACGCCCTCAAGCTTCCCTTCGCGGTCTACGCCGACGCGCGCAAGTTCACTCTGCTCTCGCTGACCTCGACGCTCTCGAATTCCCTGCTCAACTACAACGTGGACACCGCGCTCCGGCGCCTTCCTCCCATCCCCATCCTGCTCGTTCACGGCCGCCGCGATCAGGTGGCCCCTATCACGAACGTGCGCCCGCTCCCCGGGATCTATCCCTTCATGCGGATGGAGGAGATCGCCGATTCGGGACACCACATATTCCTCACGCACACGCGCCGCTGCCTTCAGCTCGTGGAGTCGTTCGTCCAGGATGGGCAGCCCGCCACCGCTTGACACCCCGGTCAGAAGCGTCTTACCACTGCGGCCTCGCCCCGCCGGCCTGACTCGCTCCGGCGGGGAAATGTTTTTCGACGCGGGCAGGGAGAGATCGACCGATGCGATGGGACAGGCTCACGACACGGGGGCGCGAGGCGCTTCAGGACGCGATCGATCGCGCTGAGAAGTCGGGTCACCCCGAGGTGACCCCGGAGCATCTCCTGATCGCCCTCCTCGAACAGCGCGACGGCATCGCCCCTTCGCTGCTCAGAAAGATCGGCGCGCAACCCGAGGAGGCGGGCGCGTCCGTGCGGAAACACCTCGACAAGCTCCCCCGGTCGAGCGGGGCGGGTGTCGCGACCCCGAACCTCTCGCGCGAGCTTGGTGGCGGGCTCGAGGACGCGTTCAAGGTCGCCGAAGGATTCAAGGACGAGTACGTCTCGACCGAGCACATGCTCCTCGCGCTCGCGGCGCTGCGGGGGAGCGAAGCGGCGAGGATCCTCACGTCGGCGGGCGCGAGCCGGCCCCGCCTCCTCGAGGCTCTCAAGAGCGTTCGGGGCTCCCAGCGCGTCACCGACCCGGAGCCCGAGAGCAAGTACGAGGCGCTACGCCGTTACGGCAAGGACCTCACCGATCTCGCCCGCAAGGGGAAGCTCGATCCGGTGATCGGCCGCGACGAGGAGATCCGCCGCGTCATGCAGGTCCTCTCGCGCCGCACGAAGAACAATCCGGTCCTCATCGGCGAGCCCGGGGTCGGGAAGACGGCGATCGTCGAAGGGCTCGCGCGCCGCATCGTCAACGGCGACGTCCCGGAGAGCCTCAAGAACCGCCGTCTCGTTCAGCTCGATCTCGCCGCCCTCGTGGCGGGGACGAAGTACCGCGGAGAGTTCGAGGATCGCCTGAAGGCCGTTCTGTCGGAAATCGAATCGGCCGCAGGCGAGATCATCCTCTTCGTTGACGAGCTTCACACCCTCGTCGGCGCGGGAGCCGCGGAAGGCTCCATCGACGCCTCCAACATGCTGAAGCCGATGCTCGCCCGGGGCGAGCTGCGGTGCGTCGGAGCCACCACTCTCAGCGAGTACCAGAAGTACATCGAGAAGGACAAGGCGCTCGAGCGCCGCTTCCAGCCGGTCCTCGTCGCGGAGCCCGACGTCGAGAGCACGATCGCCATCCTTCGCGGGCTGAAGGAGCGCTACGAAGTGCACCACGGCGTCCGGATCCAGGATGGCGCCATCGTCGCGGCGGCCACGCTGTCGAACCGCTACATCACGGACAGGTTCCTTCCCGACAAGGCGATCGATCTCGTTGACGAGGCGGCCTCCCGCCTCCGGATGGAGATCGACTCGATGCCGGTGGAGATCGACAATCTGACACGCCGCCTCGCGCAGCTCGAAATCGAGAAGCTCTCACTCGCCAAGGAGACCGACGCCGCCTCGAAGGATCGGCTCTCGAAGATCGGCGCCGAGATCGTCTCGCTCGAGGAGAGCGCGACCGCGCTGAAGGCGCGCTGGGCGCTGGAGAAGGAGGCGATCGCCCGAATCCGCGAGCTCAAGCAGCGGATGGAGGAGGCGAGGACGGCGGAGGAGAAGGCTGAAAGGGCGGGGGACTTCGGCAAGGTGGCCGAGATCCGGTACGGGACGATCGCGGCTCTGGTGAAAGACCTCGACGCGGCGAACGCCCGGCTCGCTCTCGTCCAGAAGGACGGCCGGATGCTCAAGGAGGAGGTCGAGGCGGAGGATGTCGCCGGGGTGGTTTCCCGGTGGACGGGTATCCCGGTGTCGAAGGTGATGGAAGGGGAGATCGCCAGGTTACTTCAAATGGAGTCCTTCCTCAGGAAGCGCGTCATCGGCCAGGACGAGGCGGTGGCGCTCGTCGCAGGCACGCTCCGGCGCTCGCGCGCCGGAATCGCCGATCCGAACCGCCCGGTCGGCTCCTTCTTCTTCATGGGTCCCACGGGCGTCGGAAAGACGGAGCTGGTCCGCGCCCTTGCGGAGTTTCTCTTCGACGACGAGAGGGCGATGATCCGGCTCGACATGTCGGAGTATATGGAAAAGCACTCCGTGGCCCGCCTCATCGGCGCTCCA
>Ga0137394_10001070_pt1 | contig 19671 bp, 25 predicted proteins | sample czobulk116metaG_FD_108278 | JGI IMG/M metagenome (GOLD analysis project Ga0137394, IMG submission 108278) | Vadose zone soil microbial communities from Angelo Coast Range Reserve, California, USA - czobulk1.16 metaG | ecosystem: Environmental > Terrestrial > Soil > Vadose zone | place: USA...
CCCTATGGCATATGTGTACATCTTATCCTTTCATCTTGTCTTTATTCATACGAATCAGGAACGACAGCCTAATTAGAGGGTAATACTATGTATACCGTGTATGTAAGTTCTATTGCATACTACTGTAGTATGGTTCGCCTCATGCGCTTCCTGAATCTCCAGGAACGCGTGGTGGTCTCCTCCCGTAAACGTCCAATAAAAGGGCGCCAGACTAGTGATATCGATGCGATAGAAAGTAATTAAATGACCATCACCTCACCAGAAGCTTGGGTTCACTCTCATGACTCGTATGAATCGGAGCGCCTGATTCCCAGCACGTATGACCCCTCAGATCTCAGACGCCGTGTCCTGTCGCCCTCACGCCTTCTTCATGTTGTGAACGCTTTATCTTTACCAGATCCTGTCTCGATTGGGGTTCTTCCTTGTGACGACCGAAACTGGCAGTCATAAAAACCGCGGCCTCCGCACATTTCCAACTATGACCCCAGACCCCAGGCTCCGTTATGCGGCTACAGTAGTGAAATTTCTTGTATATGGACAACGCCCTCGAGTCGGTGGTATGGGCTTACATCTATCTGGTCCTCCATCCTCCATCCTTCATTCTCTTGCTTGACGTGGTATGACGGCCCATTGCAGACACGGTTGAGACCCACTACGTAGGGACGATCGTCAGCCGCGACGGTTCCACGTTCGGCTCTAACCTGGTCCAATCAGTCTCGGAGGTCTATTTTCCTGTCAATCCCTCTTGATAGCGCGCAATCGGGCACAGGGTTACTCCCTTTGTTACAGAGATTGGTGTTGGCAAAGCAACCAAGACTTGGACGAGGGTGCTAGCATTCTGTGGGTCAGTCCGTTGCTCTGCTGATGATCGCCGATAGACAGTCCAGGTGTCCTGCAATTAACACGGGGATTTTGGGCAATATTAAAGGTATCTCCGGACACCGTGCGTGCCGCATACTCAATCGCAGCTTGAGCAATATGCTATATTGGCTGTTTTTAGGCATACGGCACACGTGGTTTCCCACCCGTCATCGCTCAAATGAGAAACTATTTGGGGTTGCGGGCCCAGATACATAATTATTAAACTGACAGTGCAAATTTAGCAGTGGACGTTGTACATACAACTTCACAAATGGAGAAATATGGTAGCGAAGCTCTCAGAAGTGGTCTCCTGAATCTACACGAGCGCCTACAGAATTCACTACGTAGGGACCAGACCGGCATTCTAGGTCGGAAGTAGAAACACAGGTTGAAAGCACACGCGTAAAAATGATATGCGGTGAAATACATATAACTTTGACGGTATGGGGTCATGAGTTGTGGGGGATGGGTGAGACCAACATTTCGTCCTCGTAGTCTGCCCGGACCTCGTCTACGAAATTACGCAACACTTCGCTGAGCTCGAGAATCAAGTCATCTCGGTTCCAATCCGACCTATGTGCCCAGACACGTCCGAGACACGATGCACGTAGCTGCTCTAACTGCTCGACAGTGAGGAGTTCTGTCATATCACGCAAGTCGTGCGCAAGACGTGCGAGCGCACTTTGATCAAGGTGGAAATCGGGAAGGGGCGTAGGTTCACGATCGACTTCTATTGGTTCGACATGTTGCTCCGGCGCTGGTGGAGCAGGGGCGGGTGATTCGTCAATGATGGGTGTTGGGGTGAGGGGTGCACTGGCGGTCGAGATAAGTGGCTGCGAGGTTGGTTGTGATTCGGAGCTCGGAGCCTGCTCGGGCTGCGGTAGCGGTTGTACGGGACTTGGTGAACGAGGGGGTTGTGCATCTATCGTCAGGGGATCGGGGTGCGGGCCGACGGGGGTACTTGAAGGCGAGAGGAAACGACCATAAGGTGTTTCTTCGGGATTCGAAGGAGCGGGGTTGAGAAGCGAGGGGTCAAATCCGCCACCCATGGCGGATGGAGGCACATCTGGCAGTAAGCCACCCTCACCATTAGGATGGACAGAGTTGGAAGTTGGTTGTGGACAGGACATATAAACAGTCGATACTTGCTGACTGCTACAAGAGTCCGGTAGGTTCACGTTCATGGATACGTCTTCTTCGCTGTTTATTCTCGAACGCTTGGCATTGTGGCCTTCACTCATTTCGTCGCCAGATGCTTGTGAGCCATTACTTGGTCCACTCGACCGTTGTCGCTTGAGCCTTGCAGCGCGCTCGAGCTTCGTCACGTCTGTGATGGCGATCTCCGGCTGTTGCCCATTATGTCGCGCACTTCGGCGAGTGCCAGGCGCATAGGTCTCGCTTCCTGCATCAGTTTCCCGAAGTCTTTGTTCCCTTTCTTTCTCCTTTTCCTTCTTTCGGTCCGCGCGCCGCTGACGTTCACGCGCCGCCATGCGCTCACATTCAGCGCGAAATTGCGGGTCGAAATCCTGCATAGAGACCTCCGTTGCCGTATACATTGCTTGCGCGCGATGCAAACGCTCCAGGTCCTCAGACTGGCACACGATAGCGTTGTGAACCATCTTCCCGACGGCATGGAGGAAATCCCGAGGAGTTAGATATCGATTCTTGTGCAGTTCGACGTGCATTCGTTCCAAGTCCATGTCAAACAACTGCGGCACTTGGGGTTGTGCTTCAGTGGAGGGAGGTTGGGGTAGGGGGGCCACAGCTTGCTCGGCAGGATGTTCTGGGGCAGAGTGTACAATTTCGGTGGGTTGTTCGACAATCTCGAGCAAACCATTCGGACCTTGATGAACGTCAACCGTGGTCGTGACTTTATCTACGGGTTGTGATTGCGGTTGCTCTTCGGCAACTTGCTCGGGCGCAGGAAATCGATATTCCTCCTAGAAGAGATGTTTGTCTCAATGAAGAATACGCAAGTCAACGTGACTTACTGTTGCTGGCTTGGTGAAGCGTTTGAACTTGCGTTTAAGTTCGGTGAGGATCGGCCCTAATCGATATCTTAAAAGAGTGAGCAATCGATGGTCATTCTCCTCTTGCATTGCCAGTTCTGCTGCCGTCGGCTTCCTCGGCTCAATAGGTGGTGCAAGCGGAAGCTCTTCAAGTACACGCCGCTTGCGTTTCATACCATCTGGGAACTGGTTTGGCGGCTGCTGGACATCCTTAAGTAAGCCCTCGAAGAACGCTTCACGCTGAGCTGCGCTGGGCCGCATAACCTCGACGCGATTCTCGCGTGTGGGGCCAAACCAAGCCCGCACGTCAGGCGGAAGGGATGTATAGGACCCATCCACGACTGCGAGAAGAAGAATGGGGTCTGTGGGAGCAAGTGTGCCTAGCATGGCATGAACAGTACTACGGCATGTCTCCGATACGGCGGAGCACCAGCCCAGGAGTGATGGAATGTAGATGATAGACGGTTGGTGTCGCTTTGCCTCGACAAAAAGTTGGACGATTGCGGCCTCGCTCGCCTGATGTGAGAAAGGAAACGGTGAGAGTACGTTCGGCGTCGGCTACGTTAAGACAAACCCTAGTTGAATCGGACAAAAGGGTCCCTAAATCAAGATTCTGTACATGATAGCCTTCAAGGAGGTGGAGAGCTGCGGTGCCAATATAATTTTGACCCATGCCCACTGGCCCATGGACGACTATCCTTGGTCGATAGATACGTAGGGTCTCCATAGCTAGAGCATGGTTAATAGTCACGTGGTACTAAGATTCGAAATTACTTGCATTGTAGCATGAGCTCGCGCTCAAGGCCTCCGTCTTGACCCTCATCCTCCCATTCGGCTTCCTCAAGCGCAGTACGTTTCTTGCCAACGGGCATTACCTTGTCAATTACAGCCTTGACTTTCCCCAGAGTTTCAGAGAGGAGAGGAACAAGCTGCGTTGGCAATGGGGAGGCTACCGATGCTGAGGAACGAGCGGAGGAGGGCACGAGCTCTGAGGGTAGTCATCATCAATGCGAAGGTCGTGACCAGTTCTAAGAAGAGAACCCTACTCTTCACGGAGATCATAAAGTCGCGTAGTTCAACCTCGATGGTTTCCGGTTTCAGTAGCAGACGGTCATTCGATTTGTATATCTGAGGATATCGACGTTGCACCGCATTCAAGGCTGCCTCTGTACAGAGGGCCTAGTAGTTGGACACCATAAAAGATATGTCAACTATCGGCAAAAGCACTTTTGAAGGCCACAAACATACCCGTAAATCGGCACCTCCATAGCCTTTTGTGAGGTTCGCCAGGCCAGCGACTTGTTCCTCACCCTTCTCCCCTTCCCATCCGGCCCATTTCTTCGTCATGATCCCCAAAATCTTCTTCCGGGCTTCGAGAGCCGGGAGTGGGAAGTAGAACTCTCTATCGAACCGCCCTGGCCTCCTCAGCGCCGGGTCCACAGCATCCGGTCTGTTCGTGGCGCCAATGACGACAACCTGCCCACGACCATCCATGCCATCCATTAAGGCAAGTAATGTAGAAACGATCGAAGCGTGGATCTGGTCCTGTTTTGATGAGCGCACAGGGGCAAGCCCATCAATCTCGTCAAAGAAGATAATACTGGGTTGGCAGTTACGCGCTTCCTCAAATAGGAGGCGAAGCTGGCGCTCGGCTTCACCGACCCATTTCGAAAGAACATCAGCACCTTTACGCATGAAGAAGGCTAACATGGGGTAAGCATGGGCGCAGTCAGATAAGGGTCGCACCTACAGATGCCTTTCCCATTCGAACGGCAGCTGGCAGCCAGCGCACGGGCAAGGAGGGTTTTGCCTGTACCTGGGGGCCCATGAAACAGGACCCCCCGGGGCGGAGTGAGTCCGAATCTCTGGAAGACCTCAGGATAGAGCAATGGGAGGAGAGTCATTTCCTTGAGCGAGTTTATATCTACGAAGACTGTCAGGAAATATTTGCGAAACGCGAACAAGTAGACAAACGATCATCCAACCCGCCAACTTCATCGAAAGTGACATTCTGGCTTACGCCAAGTGGATCGGCATCTGCTAATGCTGCCAGGAGGTCGGTACAGCATTCATCTGAGACGGGGGAAAGACATACCAGCATCACCGACCTTGCCAAAGTTTGCTGGGGTTCCAGCTGCGGCGGCCAAATCCCCCGGTAGAAGGCCATTGAGACCGCCAGTAAATGCGGCATTTCCGAATCCTTTTCGCGGCGCCCGAGTCGGTGCGTCGGAATCCTGCATGAGCTGAGTAACGCAAGGTAGTGCAGCACGAATACCACATACCGAATCTTCTCCAGGGAGACCCAAGAATCGGCTAAGCTCTGCACCATTGGCACTCCAGCCCGGGCCTTTCCTCGTGCTGCTGCGGTTCCAGTTACTTCGCCCACCTCCTTGCCTGCCTGACGCCGGCTTCGGCGGAGCAAACGGTATTTCATCCAGGGGTGGTGGGATAGCGTAATTCACTTTAGCACGCTGGCGCAGTGCGTAAGGCTTTCCGTCACTGGGCAATACCTCATCATCCCCGTCACCGTTGACCTCGACATCACCTTCCGCGTCGGCATCTTCCTCGTTGGCAACAAGGTCAGACGAGGCCTCCGGAACAGCATCCTCCAGCGAATCATCCGCAGAGTCGTTCGGCTGTTCGACATCAACATAACCATCTGCATCCTCATCGTCGCGGGTAGTTCTACGAGATCGTAGACCAGGGCGCCCGCCATCGCGTGTTTGCAGGTAAGACGATGAAGTGAAAGGCCCACGACGAAGTCGGCGGTTTGGCGAGCTCTTGGGAGGCTCCGGTTTCTTGCTTTGACTGCGTGTGGCATAACGGCGTCCGCTTCCCATCTCCCCTTCATCGCTGCTGAGAACTACAGGATTAGGTCTTGAGCGAAGTCTCCTTGTGGCTGGGCGAGGTGCTTCCTCTTCATCGAAGTTTGCGCCATCTGCGCCGTTACGTTCGTCGTCGTAATCTGCTGTGGCGAGAGGATCGAGTTCACTGTCAGACTCCTTGTATTTTGCAATGGTAACACGTCTGCCACGCATAGATGTCCCATAAACCTTGTCGGCCTCAGGTTCCTCGTCTTCGCCCTCTGCATCCTCTTCATGCATGCCATCAAGGTCCATAGACGCATTGCTTTCATGGTACTCCGAGCCTGAAGCTACGCTGTGCGCTGATCCTATGCTATTTCGGTTGCGAAGTTGCATGGGGGAGGGGATCTTGATCGTAAAAGGTGCAGTGGGCTGAGCTGGGAAATTGAAACCACCAACGATGTGAGGTTGTGATGTGGTAGAATGATACAAGGAGTAGCTTTCGGGATGGTTGCCTTGCATCGAATCTGGAATGCCAAGTTTGAAGTACTTGGCTATTCCAGTTGGAAGATGAGGTGGGAGTGAATGGATGAATGAATGAAATGAGGGGGTAGAGAATAAAGTGAAATCGAATCAAAACGGACAAAGTGTGACGCGACTACAGCCACGTCACGCGTTCGTCACGACATGTCACGATGTTCGCCTTCCGCTATCGCCTCCTCGTCAACGTTACCCGCTCAACTTTACTGCCATCTGTTCCAAAACTCTTTTTTTGTCGAACGGATCGTGAGTTCATGAGAAAAGTGCTTTCCATCACCTTTCACATTATAGCGAAAAAAGGGGGAAAGGGGAGGTGAGGGCTTGGCGATAACGATAGGGGAGACATACGAGAATATGCTGCATTACAACCAATGAACGTGATGGAAGCCAGAGAAAGGATAGTCGTTTTTTCACTCATTTCTTTCGTCGTAACTTCGCCCTCAGCCATCCACTTTGCACGCCTTGCGGCCGTTGCCGGTCGACCGTGACACGATCACGGGACCGTGATCTCAACCCCCACTCCGCAGGTTCATCAAGGCGCACGACTTTGTAGGCCTAACGTAGTGTATCTTTACTGAGCCTATTTAACATAAGAGTTACTCTGTCGTTTTTTAAAACCAACTATGCGGTCTGGCACTGGCGGTCAAGACGATGAAGCACAAATCAAGTCGGTCACTTGCGTTCACTCTTTCATGTCACGAGTACCCTTTTTCGTCACTGATCTGTCACTCAAGATTACGTCAAAATGCACGCTTTTAGACTGAAACTGTGTTCCCCAAACGAAACAACCATGGCCTCTTCAGGCCCCCCAAAACCTGGCGCGAGGTATGTGCTACGCATGATCTGTGTCATTGTCAGCACGTTTATACTCGACCTCGGCGTGCATTTAGCTTTGCCCAGATCTATGACACTTTACCTCCCGATGCACAGCGCTCGCTTTTGGAGAACTATGTTGTGCCACTGCTAGATGACTTGCCTGATTCTGTATCGACCAAAGTCATCGATGGCGCCAAACAAATGCAGATGCGTTTCATGGCAGTCCCCAAACTCGACTATGTCGCCAAGCGAACCGAGCTCGAGGGGCTTCTCAGTGATATAGAGCGTGATCAGAAGCAATCTCAATATATCAAGGAACGTTCCACACGCGAAAAACTATTCGAGGAGACCATTGACAGTCTCTCGGCTTGGGTAAATGATATCTGGTCGGTCATTTTCGAGTATCAGACAAACTTTCGCTTGGCGCATCAATGCCTCCTACTCGCAGCGGAAATAGTCCGCCGGATGTTTACTCCATACCGTGGGTGCGTTTTTCTCCATTTGCATGAGAATTATCGCTAGAGAGGTGTGCCAGATGTAACTGTGCTTTTGTGAACCTTCGATTCGTTACGAACATTAGGCGTCATAAGACCGGGAAAATCATCAAGACGTTTCATATCGTCGGTATTCCCAACTTCGAGCGCGTTCTGCTTTGGACGTGGCGCGATTTGTTCGTCTCGATGCTCGCAAGCAGTCCAAGACAGAGACATGCCATCCCTGACATGCTGCAGGACATCCTGGCTGTGTTGAATTGGGATTCTCTCCTAATAATGGTACTTGGGAGAACGAGTCAGTCGGCTTCATTCTATTTTGTGCGCCCTCTCTGAATGTATCGGAGATGCGAGCGATGGAATCCATGGCGATGATTCAGATGAGGGCCTAGATTCCGACACGGATGACGGGTGCGCTGAAGAAGAGTTCCCCACGGGAGACGAGGACGATTCCTGGCAAGATTATCTGAGCTTTTCACCCTTTCACGCTGATCATTGGCTTAAATCGGCCGATTTTCCTATCGATGGCCTCCGTGATCTCATTCAACAATGCCTTGTCTCCCATTTTCAGATTGCACCGTCCCTTGAACTGTACAGGGGTATAACAAGAATCAGCACGGACTCACCGACTGTTCGACGATCTCTACTCGAGATTGTCGAATCCAACGCCTTATGGTGCCCCGAAAACTTTGCCGCGGCACTCAACATCTTTGCGTACGAAGACTCTGCCGAGGTCATCTGGAAATTACATAAACGCGGGTCACATCTTCTCCGACCATACGATGCACTAGAGTATCAGAATGCCGTCGTCGCGCTCGCAAACAAATCCGCCTTCAAGTCCGATGCCTTGAAGATCTGTCAGGACCAGCTCCTGACCATTGGGCGCGAGTTGCGCGCCTCCCTTTGCCTGTCATTCTCCCGTCTGTACGATCCCGCGCGTGTGGCAGAGCTCGGGGCTATCCTGAAGCAACAATCCCTATCCCGCCGGGGAAATATCGAGAGCTGGGTCACTGCCATCTCGACGCCAGGCCCGAGTCACCCAAACCCCATGGCTTTTGCAGCAATGATGATGGGGTTGCCCATCCCGCTGGCCGGCGGCGAGTTGGATGGCGTGGAGGAGATGAACATGCTCGATCTCGAGAAGGACACGGATCCTGACCTGGATGATCTGCGCGAGGAGTTCAGGCCGCGATTCAAGAGCCGATTCGAAGGCTGGCTCGGAGCTACGTTCGCGATCGGCAAATCTGCTCAAGTCTTCCGTGCGGTGTACGATGAGTTGTTGGCCATGATGCCGTTCCTTCGCGATTCCGAAGTCGTTGACGAGATGCTTAGTCGGTACGTCTCTGTCTTTGCTCTTCCTCGTGTACTTCCCAGTACCAATCGCCCTCGCATGCGGTTACTAAGGATTTCGGACAAACCGAGCAAGCACCACGTCTGCGACGGACTTGAAACTCTTCATTCGTTTGTGAAAACGGAAGTTTGCAAAGAACATACCCAGCAGGAGAAGCGCAGGCGCAAGGAGGCGAGAACTCGGCGCAAGCGAGCTGCGAACACCGGGCAAGCGTCAAGTTCGTCTCAGGGCACACAAGCGGCGAATTCGACGCCGAGAACAACTGCATTGCGTGTTAATGCCGGTCCATCCTCGATGCCCACACGTTAACCGCAGAACGGCTTTAACGAAGTCGACTGAGCCGACCCTCAGGCCTCATGCTCCACCCATTTCTTGACCCACCCCGTAATGCGTCTTATAATCATTAGTCTCTTTTATCTCAATCGTTTACTGTGTCACCGCATAGTCACATTCCATGTTCTCAGTAAAGTACACAGTTAAATTGACTGCTCTTCATGCTTCACAAACCTTGTACTTCATCGAGAGGTGTCCACAAATACACATTGCTCCCAGGCCAATACCTCGCCACGGTCAGTGACGCCCTGCACGTAGAACCGTATCTCCTTCAAGCCCCTGATGGCATCCGGAAGCACCCCCCAATCCACATAAAAGCGATTCTCGCGCCCGTCGAGGCCCGTGGTGCCTATAAATGTGGCGCTGGTGGGGCCGCCCAATGCCGTGCCCGCATATATGTTGAAATACGCACACGACGGGATCACTTTGTCCGAGGTCTCGACGCTCCACAATGGCGTTGGGCTCTCGACTGCGGGGGCGCTGGGTGGGAGGGCGATAGGTGGGAACTCGACTGCCATCTCCCACGTTAGCAGGCCGGACTTGCGATTTTCGCTCTGCCGAAAGTCGGCCCAGAGGACGCGCGGAGAAGCCACGCAGCGATGTGGAGGAGGGGGGGTCGGAGGGGTTTTGTAGATGGCGAGCTGACCCAGGAGAATGGAGAATTGAACTTTCTTCGATGAGTCCTCAGTCGCGAAACCCAGGACGAGGCCGGCAGTGACTGGCGCGTCCTTCCGATTTTCTGAGAGCGTGAATGTCAATGTCTGGCGTGTCCAGCCGCCCGTTAGATCCTCTGCGGCAGATATGGCGGAAATGTCCAGTTTGGCTCCAGGACACTTGATAGTAAGTCCGATGTCAATATCGACCGCGGGCCCTGCAGTGGCGAGGGTCTTATATACGACGCGCGCTGTGTATCGGACGAGCGGGGTAATGCCGAGCGATTGAATAGGTAACCACACGCAGCGGAAAAATGCGTCCTCCGCATCAGAGCCCTTGGCTTTGAAGGCAACGCGGAGGCCATTTCCACCGAGCCACGCGTCATCGAAGTCGAGGGTAGAAGACGCGTCTGGGACTGGTTCGGTGATCCCATGCCTTCCCTCCCACTGCAACTGAGGTCGCGGCCAAAGTTTATCGCCGAGCGCACTCTGCTTGTCGATATCGGCCCAACCGGCCTCAGTACGCGGCATCATGACCTTGCCGTTCACGAACCATGCAAACCCGACGCCTGGAGAAAATGACGTGCAGAATGGGAGAAGAGCAGGGTCTGGTGGTGGCAGTGTCACAAAGAAGTCACTGATTGGGCGAAAAGGTCCATGAGGGCAGTCAGGCTCGTCTGCGCGGCGCTTCGTCATCGGTGGTACGGCCACAGTCTCATTGGCTGCGGAAGGACCAATCCACAAACGCTGTTCGGCCTCCCACCACCTCTCCCAGCTGAAATCTTGTTTATCATGCATCGTCTCCCAAGTCCACCCCGGGCCAAAGAGTGCGGCGCTCAACCCCAACGAGACAGGGTCGATGTGTTCAAGCGCGCGATAAGAACCGAAGCCACCGCCACCGTGAGTACCACGGCCCCAAACGTCAATGCCAGTATAGACGTCTTGTAGTGTCTTCGGTGCGCCAGATCGTAATTGCGTGGACAACAATGATGGATCCAAACTAAGGAAAAACTGCGCGGTGAGAGATGGGTATACTGAGGGCCACTAAGATTAACGCCGTTGAGTATCAACGCATCCCACTTTGAGTTCCGGTACTCACTGTATAATTGGTGAAAAATCCCGTAGATGGTAGGAAGAACGGCAAGTTATAACTATTCAAACGGTCTTGCCAACGGACTTGGCCGTTGAAGATCACGCTATCGTACCTAAAGAGTAGTTTGGGATAAGTCAATAATATGTTTCTAAGCATTCTAATTCACCAGATGACTTCGGCATGGGGGCCAATCTTGGTTTTAAGTTCCGCCTGGAGGAGTGAGATCCATGCGGTCACTGCGCGGGCCTGGCCAATCCCACTCTCGACGCGAAGATGCCACTCGAAATTCAGCAGATAGCCGTCGAACCCACGCTGGTGCGCAATATATGCAAGCAAGCGGGCATAATGGGGTGAGGTGAAGATTGCGGATGTCGCAACAGCAGGTGGGATCGCGGCCCCAGTCCTCGAGGAAGGTAGTCTACCAAAGAGCATTGGGAGAACATCCGGTTCACTCTCAGGGTGCTCGAATAACCTAGGCGAAATAAGTGAACACCGTCTCAACAAGTCAGAAATGACATACAAGGTTCCTAATATCTTGACACCCTGCCGATGAGCAGACGAGATCCAACCTGAAGGTGGGATGGCAATCCGTTTATGAGAGAAGCTGAAAATAACAATTAGACAGGGGCAGGCTACTATATACACATGGATATACTAGACAAAGGTATCACATAATGGCCAGAAGTTGAAGGTATATGTAGTCTCTTCCGGTTTTTCCGAGTAACCTCCCTGCCAAACAGGAATGGAGATTGTGAGTTTGGGGGAATAGAGATGTGGCATGAATTATTCACTCTGAAATCATGGCAGACCTTCACTCAAGTGATTCGTGAACGATCACAAACTAGAGAGTCGTAATTATACCAATAGTTTTCCTCGTGGTGAGGCCGTTGCCAGTTGATGGCGGGGTAGATAAGGGATGACCCGGTGAGTGAGTAGGGATGCGGTATCCGACCAAGAGTCTAGCTCTGCAAGGGAGCGGAAGGAGGGGTGCTCATCTCTAGCCAATAGAGAATGGCCATGTCCCAGCAGTGGCATGCTCGTGATTGTGCGCAGACGTTGATCGATACACGACACGATGACGAGTGCGCGTGTCGCCCGTGGGAATTCTGACTTTGTTCTTCTCACACACAAAGTCCAGAGCGGCGCGGCGACTTGGTGACCACCAACTTGTTCCGCTCTTGCGTTGGTGTAGTCATTCAGTGCTTTCCATTGACCATGGACGGCAGCTTGGCCTCAACACAACACCTTCATCAACTCCCGGCCAATGTCGCGGGCATCGCTCACGACCCCGCCACTTCGGCTCCAGCTCAACGTGTGCCCGACCATCCTGCCGCAGTCCAACCGGAAGAGCCGAGTCCGAATCCAGAGTTATCAAGTAGTGAAGTTGTTCAGACAACCGCTGATATCCTACAAGTGCTACAAAAACTTCAAGCCCAGCAATCTGCCACACCACTCACTCCTCAAACCACTTCCTTCACCCCGAAGCCAGAGCTGCAGCCTCAACCCGTTTCCATCGTCCCAGAGGAAGAACCTCAACCTACCACCATCACTACTATCCAGGAAGAGCCAGTTTCTGAATGGGATGCACTTCGGGCTAGTTTGCACGAGAACCCCCACGACACTGAAGGATGGAACAAGCTCGTGCGAATGGCTGAAGACTCCGGGGACCTGGAAAAGATCAAAGATGCATACGAAAGCCTCCTTAAGATGTATCCGAATACCGTGCGCAACTTGCAATCGGTCGTAAACTATGTTCTTCTGACATGATTGCGTCCAGTGGTCTGCTCAAATAGCCTATCTCAATCACTTTCTCGTGCCGGGCCATTTTAAATTCGCGGAAGACAACTTATTCACACGCTTCTTAAGGACGTCTCCCGCGGTAGAACTCTGGAAGTTTTACTTGACGTACATCCGGTATGCTACGCTTACACGACTGGTATCATCTGACCACTGAGGACCATAAAATCAGACGGATCAACGTCGATTCCTCCACGCGAGACATCGTTCGCAAGGCTTATGAGTTCGCGCTCAATCACGTGGGTCAAGACAAAGATAGCGGTGAGATCTGGTCGGACTACATCCAGTTCTTGCGATCCGGTGAGGTGTGTTATGATCGTCCTAAGTTTTTTCCTCAGAAATCCGGAATTGGATTTCTGTGTCATGTTCCTCCTACTTGACCTTGAATTCATCATGCTTCGCCACTCCCACTATCCCTTAGAGTGATCTAGTGCTTGTGCGTGTGATGGGCGTGCGACTACGTTTCTGTTGATTGCCGCTGTTTGCTGGATGTTCCAATCCGACCCAACAGCCCCTCATGGAGCCGATACTCATACTGACTGCAATTCCAGACGAACTCAACATGGGAAGAGCAACAGAAGATGGATGCCCTACGCAAAGTATATCATCGTGCCGTTCAAATCCCCCTTGAAAACGTCGAGACCCTTTGGTCAGAGCTAGAAGCTTTTGAAACCAACCTCAATCGGATCACAGCGAGTACCATTCTTTCCCGTAGAGCGGAACACTACTAACCCACTCTCGCATACATCCAGGCGAAAAAGTTTCTGAGTGACCTTTCACCTTCTTACATGCAGGCGCGTACGGTCCTCCGCCAGCTCCAGCGCCACTTAGGTCCACTTTTCCCACCGCCTCCACCATCTTCTTCACCTCGTCCCTATCTCTACCTTCCTCCCAAACCAACTTTCAACGCTGCAGAACGTGCGCTCGTTGGCGCATGGAAAAGTTATCTGCGCTGGGAAGAGAGCAACCCTTTGGAGATCGACGAACAGGACCGCAACACGTTTATTACGCGCGTGCAGGGCGTATATCGTAAGGCAGTCATTCGCATGCGTTTCTTTGGCGAGATTTGGTGAGCCGAGATTGCGTCAAGCACCCACTCATCTGAAGCTGAGGGGTTTCATCAGGTACATGGCGTATGTTTGGACTAGTAGCATTGGTAAGACGGAGGAAGCGATAAACCTCCTGAAAGCAGGAATTGAAGCGAACCCAATGAGGTAAATAGCAAAACTTTGACCGCCGCCGGTATTTACGTGTCTTTGATTGTCAGTTTCCTACTGAATTTCGCATGCGCGGAGGTCTTGGAGCTTCAGGGAAATATCGAAGAAGTACATAAAGTCTTCGAACGATTTCTCGAAGCGCTTCGTCGCGACCTTGATACACACGAGGCCCGAATAGTGCCATCAGCAACATCGTCGACGGCATCAACGCTCGCTACGGAGCCTGTCGGTTCGCAGGGAACCGAAGTCATTACAGCGAACGCATCATTCATTACACAGCCAGACGAAAAACCGCCTCAGAACAAGGAACTCAATGAAAAACGCCAAGAATATGGCCTTGCGTGGACGGTCTACATGCGTTTTGCGCGCCGTGCGGAAGGACTCAAGTCAGCGCGAGCAGTATTTAGTCAGGCAAGAAGAGACAAGTGGACACCCTGGGAAGTTTATGAATCTGCAGGTACGCGGCTCGACGCTCATACGTCTTGTGGCAATGAGGTATGACGTTGACTCTTCAGCGATCGCGGAGTACCACCTGACAAAGGACGTTCGTACACCTACTCGAATATTCGAGAAAGCCCTCGAGACTTTCGGTGACGAAGTGGACCTTGTAGCCCACTATCTAGGTTTTTTATTATCGATAAATGATGAAAATAGTGAGTCGGTGATCGAACAAGGTCGTCAATGTCCTCTTACATGCCATAGATGCCCGCGCGCTTTTCGAGCGCGTCATTGGTACCTTTCCTCCTGATCGCGCTCGACCTCTCTGGGAACGTTGGGCTCGCCACGAATATCAATACGGTGACCTTGCTGCAGCTCAGAAGTTGGAAAAGCGCATGGCCGAAGCCTATCCTAACGGTAAGAGCCTATTACCTCCTAACCCGCCGGGTCTGACTCCAGGTCAGACCCTCCGATCAAGCGTTTCGCCCAACGCCACACGTACCATTCTACCGACGCGATCGCGGCCCGCGACCTGGGTGTCGCGATCGTGCGGCAGAGCAGTGGCACGACTAGCTCGAGCAGCTCAAGCAACTCGCTTGGACGTACAGACACCCAAACATCGATCCTAACGAGCGGAGGCACGCCACAATCCACGCCGGCACCGACAGCGCTTCCGGCGCAGCACAAACGGCCTCCCTCCCCGGACCACAAACGGAGAGACTCCGATTCGCACGGCCCAGCGCCGTCGTATAAACGGGCGAGAGCCGCTTCTCCGCCCGGACGCGACCGCGATCGATGGGAGGGCCACGGCAGTGGCGGTCGCAAGAGGTACAATAGCCCGACCTGGGACCGCGACCGCGATCGTGAAAATGTCCCGCAGCCGCGTCGGGGGAGAGACCACGAAGAAGAAAAGCCCGTCAGCATACCTTCGGTTATTTCATGGTTCATTGGCACACTGCCGGGACCCAGCGCGTTTGACGGTCAGTGGCTTTTGTCTCGTCCTCGGCCGTTCGCGCGATTTGTTGGGGAGGCTGACGACGACGTTTCGCGCAGGGCCTGTTTTCCGCACGGATGACTTGATGCAAGTGTTCCGTGGAGCTGTTATCCCGAGCGTGACGGGTCGCTCACGTAGCCCTCCACCTCCACCCAGATCTGGTGAGCACCTTGTTTCTTTTTTTCTCAACTCTTTGTGTCGCCCGAAAGCTCATCACTCATCACGCTAGCAGGAGGAAGACCGCCGCCGGATTACGGCCCCTATCAGGGTCCGGGAGGTGGGCGGCGACGTTATTAATTATGGTCCTTGGACACTGGTAACGTGACTCTGGGTGCATTCGTTTCTCGTGATCTCATGTCCTATGTACGCCCCCTGCGACGCACAGTGGTCATTTCGTACGTCGCCTAGCCAAAATAAAATATAGCCACGCCTCTTGCAGTTTTGACTCGGAATGGTCTCGTGCCTCGAGCCTGTTCCGGAGAGATAGGTTAAAGGCAACTGATTCAATGACTCTCCGAACTTCATTTGGAAAGCTGGCCAGAGCGATAGATAAGGCGAGTGGAGGACGTGGACACATACATTAGAAGCCTAAGAGTACTACCGGCCGCTCTATGAGATACAAAGTAGACGGCTAACGAACTAAATGGAGGAAGGAAATAAGAATTATCAGAAACATCGTCCTAACGAACCCCACCACCCCTACGGCGGCTGAATGATTCAACAATTCAGCGGGCGTACGGGTGGTAGGCGTGCTGTCCGCGCTGCCCCGCTCTCTGCGGACCGAGTGGGGGCTGTCCCTGTGCGGCCCGCGGGCCCCGAGGCACATTTGGTCCAGGCCCGCCAGCGGTTGGTCCAGTCGGTGGGCCTCCACGGCCAACGCCAATGCGAGGGTCGGAAGACATGCCGCCCATGCCTCCGCGGGCCACAGGTCCAGCACCCATCATGCCTGGGCCACCGCCGTTCATCATTGGCCCCATCCCACTGCCACCCATCATCGCACCTGCGTTCATGCCGTTCATCGCGGCCATGCCACCCATCTGAGCAAACATGCGCGTATAAAGCGCAGCCAGCGCCTGCGCATCAAATGGCGTATTCCCGGTCATGCCCTGCACATTAGGCATGGGTGTATTTTGGTTGAAATTCGCATTGGCGTAGCCTCCACCACGACCTGCTCCTGCTCCGCCACCACTGCCGTCGAATTGATCACGTTGAGAGCGGGGTTGAGCGAGCTTGACATCAATCTGACGCAGCAAGTGAGAAGAGTAAACGCGATTCCAGAATGATGGTGAAACCCACCAGCTTCCCATCGATCTCAAGGTTGCCAAAACCAAGGAAAGGGGTGACATCAGTGTCTTCGAAAGAGACGAAACCAAATCCCTTGCTGCGACCAGTCTCGCGATCAAGCATGACCGTCGAATCGACAACTTTACCAAACTGCGAGAAAAAGTCGCGCATGGACTCAGAGGTAACACTGCCTGCTAGACCACCGATGAAGAGCTTCGTAGCACGTTGATGCTCCTGGCGAGGAATAGCTCGCTTGGGATCGATCTATTGATATATAAATTAGATCCAGGCAGTTGTCTGACATGGTAGACCGAACGCACAATCTTTCCGTCTAAGAAGTGCTCGCGCACCATTACCGCGTTGACTGACGCCGGGTCATCAAAAGTGAGAAATGCGAAACATCTTGAGCGGCCAGTGGAGTCCCGCATGATAGTGCAGGCGTCTACTTTGCCAAACTGAGAGAAGTATTTTCTGAGTGATTCTGGAGTAACAACTAATTTAGTGCTACTCATACTACGGAAGACAATGCAACGACCGAGTACCGTCTGTAGTGTCCCAATTTAGCCCCCCAATGAACATTTTGCTGAACGTTTGAATTATTCAGAGCACAATCGTGGTGTAGTGGCGATGGCAAGGGAGGACGGAGGGCCGTTGTCGACGGATGGAGAAAATGCAGAGATAGTTATTAGTATCGGTAGCCTAAACATGAAGTCATGACAAGGGAGAGGATATAGAGCGACTGTACTGTGGACACGCTGTTCTTTTTTGTGCTAGCCTAGCTTAGACGGCTTACGCTAGTTCGACGGAAGTAGCCTAGGGACAGGATGTTCATGCATAGGCGCTAAGCGACATCTAATCGCGTTAGGCTACGACTGGGGGAACACAGCCCCATGCCCGTCATACAGTAAGTCCGCCGACAGCCGCCCAACCGCAGATACACCTGCGTGGAAGATCAGTGGGAAGATGGAGAGCTAGACTCACCCTTCATCCTTCATTTCGGAAGGACGAACCGATCGTTCTTCGACTGCTACGCCGTGGTAGACGTTACGGCCCGGTACGCGGTCATCACTATTAGATTCTTGATATGTTGGAATTTGTTGCGGTACGTTAGTAGCTGATGGCGGTGCGGGACGCTCCGCAGCAATAGGCGAAGGTTCACTCCACGAAGCAATAGGAATAGGAGATGTCACCGCCAACGTTTGTGGAGGAGCTGCCGCAACATTTTTCACCGCAGGTTCTGCGGCAGGTGTAGGAGATTGAAGTTCGGGGAGTAAAGGATTTTCCTGAGGCATGGCACGAGAATTTTCAATTGTTGGATTAGGACTCAAGTCCTCGGTGCCATAGAGATCTACAAAAAGAATTGATACGAGAAACACGTAAGAGTTACGACGTATTTACCGCCATAGAGGTCAGCATCGAGCTCAGACATGGCCAGGAATGTGAGGTGATGGTACAGGAGAAAGAGAGAATGCAGCGCCACCAACTGTGCGACATCCGGCATTTCACGATGAAACCGATTCCCACGCCTTGGCTTACTCATCTCGCTCTTTTTCACTTCCGCTCGGCACTTGCCCGGGTGAGGCTCTGCATGCCAGGGCCGTTCAATTTACCAGTTTTCGTTCTGGCTCACTTCATGGGCGCCGGAGGACGCTGCAAGGCGCTGAACCTGACATGAATGTTGTATTCTTGACATAAATTTACCGCCACCGAAGACAGACATTGCCCAAATCTTTCGGCATCTTTAACTGCGAATCTCCAACTGATCGATGGCCATGGTCTGCATGGCGCTTGACTCTATTTCTTCTCACACTGTGACAAGGATTTCGGATCCTTATGAACCGTTCCTGAATCCAACAATTGGAATTTCATAACTCGGAGCGCTGCCTGTGCACTTGAACGGCATGGCTTTTAGCGCTGGCTATATAGGTGAGCATTTGCGGTACCCTATGCGTGTCAGGTCACTCCCAGATCCTGGCATACAACACTGTACCACAGCGCCACACTACCGCTCACCTGTGTCCCGCAAGTGAGATCTCGACCTATGTCAGTCCCCGTTCAGAATAAGAAACGAGTCATTTTGCGAATGACATCTGAAATCCCTGCTTCCCAGCCCCCAAAAGCAAAGCATTTATTAGCTTCATACACCCATTTGCTAATGCAGCCTATAAAGTAACGCACGAGGCAACACCTCAGTACGGTCTCTGCCACAGTCTAGACAGCATAGCGCGTGTGCCATAGGCAATCAAAATTGGCCGTGCCATGTACAACTGGACGGTCACCAGTGTGATGGTACCAATACTGTATATGTTTCCCTCGTTCCCACTTTCGCTCTCTTTCATTTCTCCGTTTTCTGGCGCAACACACAAAACGGCACGACATCCAGATGTCCTCCGTACGGCTCCGCATTCCAATTTTCGGCGTAGTGTTGCTGAACGTCTCTATGGACTGCTTGAACGCGCTCTTCGCGATCAACAGAAACATGGGGAAAATCAGGGATGGAAATATAAGAAAAACGTGGCGAAACCGGGGACATGAAGGTAGATGTAGATACGAACAGATCTCTCTCTCCCTCCAATCCTCCTCCCCACTTCCTTGGATTGTCATCTACATGCCAGTGGGGTATCGGTCATAAAGGGACAAATGTAGAAAGAGAACCGTCCAACTCCGTCCAACTCCACCCAACCCTGCTACGTAGCACTCGGAGAATCTTTACGGCGAGTTCCTGAAGCCCAACAGATATTCCATTATTTGGAGGGACGCCTGCATGAAAGAATATGGTCACCCCCTCGTCAGCTTCAAGCACACCACTTACTACAGGTGAATATCCTGGTACCCTGTGTTAGTCGACATGGTCAGTCCTTGGCGTTAAGATACTGCGTGGTGGGACCAATTGCTTACTCGTGGCCTGCGAGCGAGACCTCAACATAGGTCAATCCCCGCTCAGAATGCATACTCCCCAATGCCCCCACATCATCAACGATGAACGAGTC
>Ga0137394_10001072_pt1 | contig 19654 bp, 16 predicted proteins | sample czobulk116metaG_FD_108278 | JGI IMG/M metagenome (GOLD analysis project Ga0137394, IMG submission 108278) | Vadose zone soil microbial communities from Angelo Coast Range Reserve, California, USA - czobulk1.16 metaG | ecosystem: Environmental > Terrestrial > Soil > Vadose zone | place: USA...
GTTTCGTGTAATTGGTGTTGGACGCGAGGCCTGCAACTTAGGCCGAGAAGCGCGTGAATAAATTTTCCCCTTCCAAAACGGCGATAGGGCAAGACCGTTCCGCGTCAAGTAATTGGGACGGAACGGGAAAGGAGGCACCAGTCTTGCTTGCCAGTGGCCTGAATTGGAAACGCATGGACGCTAAAATCGCAAAAAATCACGGCTTTCGACCAGGCAACGAGGGCGTCGGGGCAGGCGCGCAGTTCCCAAGGGGGGCGCACGGTTGGAAACGCCTGACTTTCATCGTTTGCGGGCTCATGACGTACGCGAGCCATCTCTCGGCCCAAACAGAGGCAGTGGTTCCATCGCCGAGTGAGCTGAAGAAGCTCAGCGTCGAGGAGTTGATGGACATCGAGGTGACTTCGGTCTCAAAGCACGCAGAGAAGTTGTCCGAAGCAGCGGCAGCGATCCAGGTGATCACGCAGGAGGAGATTCGCCGCTCGGGAGCGTCGAGCCTTCCCGAGGCGTTGCGGCTGGCTTCCAATCTGGAGGTTGCCCAGGTTGATTCGCGGCAGTGGGCCATTAGCGCGCGAGGATTTAACAGCACGACTGCCAACAAACTGCTGGTGTTAATCGATGGGCGGACGGTCTACACGCCCTTGTATGCCGGTGTGTTTTGGGATGTGCAGGATACGCTGCTGGAGGATATCGAGCGGATCGAAGTGATCAGCGGACCCGGGGCCACTTTGTGGGGAGCCAACGCTGTGAACGGGGTGATCAACGTCACGACCAAGAAAGCGAAGGATACACAAGGGCTGATACTGGAGGGCGGCGGCGGAACGGAGTTGCGCGATTTCGCCGGGCTGCGCTACGGCGGCACGCTGGCTTCGAATCTTCACTATCGAGTGTATGGCAAGTATTTTGAGCGCGACAGCTCGGTGCTTCCCGATGGCCGCGACGCGACGAATGATTGGAGGGTGGGCCAAGGTGGATTTCGGCTGGATTGGGACGCGTCGGAAGCGAACCTGATTACCCTGCAAGGGGACGGGTACGATGGGCGGGCGGCGCAGGCCGGCGTCAGTAACACCGGGATGAGCGGGGGGAACGTGGTGGGCCGATGGTCGCACACCGTTTCGGAAAGTTCGGACTTCCGACTGCAATTGTATTACGACCGAACGCACCGAAACATTCCGGGAACATTTGTGGAGGACCTGGACACTTATGACGCAGATTTTCAGCATCATTTCCTTTTAGGAGAGCGGCACGACATCGTTTGGGGACTCGGTTACCGATTAATCGATGACGACGTGGGAAATTCGCGCGGCCTGGCTTTTCTGCCGCCGCACGTGTCACGCCAATGGTTCAGCGCGTTTGCGCAGGATGAGATCGCGCTGGTCAAAGAGAGGCTGCACCTGAGCCTGGGCACGAAGATCGAACACAACGACTACACCGGATTTGAATTTCAACCGAGCGGACGGCTGGCCTGGAAGGTGAGCAAAGGACAAACGCTGTGGACAGCAATTTCGCGAGCGGTGAGGACGCCGTCGCGGATTGACAGAGAATTGTTCTCGCCGGGCAGTTCGCCGTTTATGCTCGCGGGCGGTCCGGAATTTATTTCGGAGAACTTGATCTCCTACGAACTTGGATATCGCATTCAGCCCCATGCGCGACTTTCTCTCTCGCTCGCGGCTTTCTTTAATGACTATGACCATATTCGCAGCCTGGAACGAGCTAATCGGTCGTCGCCGATTCCGATAGTGTTCGCCAATGGGCAGAAGGGAGAATCGTACGGAGCGGAGTTAACGATCGACTATCGAGTCACTGAGTGGTGGCGGCTGAGAGCGGGCTATACGGAGCTGCAAATCCATATCCGTCCCGAAGGAGGCAGCACGGACTCGACCTTTGGAAGCACCGAATCGCATGATCCAAACCGTCAATTTTTCGTGCGTTCGTCGGTGGACCTGCCGGGGCATCTGGAGTTGGACTCGGGGTTTCGCTATGTAACTCACATCGCAAATCAAAGAGTCCCAGCTTATGGGGAACTAGATGCGCGGCTGGGGTGGACGCCAATTCGGAATCTGGAGTTTTCGATCGTAGGGCAGAATCTATTGCACAATCATCACGCGGAGTTTGGAAGCCTGTCCAGCCGGCAGGAGATTGAACGAAGCGTCTACGGAAAGGTTTTGTGGCGATTTTGAGGGCGTGGGGACGCGAATGGCCTGAGCGGTGGTGGAAAGGTTTGCCGGCGCGTTGGTTTGGCATGTTGCTGACGGTGACGCTGCTGGGCGGAGAGCGGGACTTGCAAGCGCAAGCGGCGACTTCGAAGGAATATCCTTTGAAGGCGGTCTTTTTGTTTAACTTTGCGCAGTTTGTCGAGTGGCCGGCGAAAGCTTTTCCGGAAGCACAAACGCCCCTGGTGATTGGCGTTCTGGGAGAGGACCCTTTTGGTTCTTACCTGGATGAGACGGTCCGTGGTGAAAAGGTAAATAATCGACCGTTGGTGATCGAGCGCTATCGGCGGGTGGAGGAGATCAAGGTTTGCCATATTCTGTTCATCAGCCGGTCAGAGAACGATCAGCTCGACAAAATTTTCACCGGTTTGAAAGGGCGAAATATTCTGATTGTGGGTGAGACCGATGGCTTTTCGCGGGGAGGAGGAATGATTCGATTCGTCACGGAAAAGAACAAGACCCGTTTACGAGTCAATTTGGAGGCTGTCCGGGCGGCGAACCTGACGATCAGTTCAAAGCTTCTGCGACCGGCTGAGATTGTGACCACGGGCAAGGATTAGGCGATGCTACTAAAAGACAGACCGATCAAGCAAAAATTGACGGCGATAATTTTGCTGACGTGCGGGGTGGTGGTAGCTTTGACATGCGCGGCTTTTTTTGCCTACGAGTTTCTGACGTTTCGGCAAGCGATGACGCAAAATCTGGCGACGCTCGGGAAAGTCATCGCGGCCAACAGCACAGCGGCGCTGGCTTTTGAGAACCAGGAGGACGCCAGGGAGATTCTGGCGGCGCTTAAAGCGGAGCGGCACATAGTGGCCGTGGGGCTTTATGACAAGGAGGGAAAGCTGTTTTCAAGATATCCGGGAAACCTGCCCGCAAACGCGTTTCCGAGCAGCCCGGAAAAAGACGGCTACCGGTTCGAGCATTCGCATCTGGCGGCGTTTCAGCCTGTGGTACAGGGGAGCAAGCGGATGGGCACGCTCTACCTGAAATCGGACCTTGGGGCGATGTACGAGCGGTTCCGACTTTACGGCGGGATTGTGGGCCTGGTCATAGGGGCCTCGCTGCTGGTGGCCTACACCCTTTCCAAGCAGCTACAAAAGCAAATTTCGGGACCGATCCTTGATTTGGCGGAGACGGCGAAAGCGATCTCTGAACGGGGAGATTACTCGGTGCGCGCGACACGGCTGGGCCAGGATGAAATGGGATTGCTGACGGACGCGTTCAACCAAATGCTGACACAAATCCACGAGCAAACGGGCGCGCTCAGCCAGCGTGAGCGGGAAATCCGGAAGCTGAATGAGGACCTGGAACGACGCGTCCAGGAGCGCACCAGCCAGCTTGAAGGAGCAAACAAGGAACTGGAAGCGTTCTCCTACTCGGTTTCACACGATTTGCGGGCACCGCTGCGCCACGTGGGAGGTTTCCTGGAGCTGCTCCGAAAGCATACGGGCGCGACGCTCGACAACAAGAGCCAACGATATTTGCAGATGATATCCGACTCGGCCGGGCAAATGGGGCAGCTTATCGACGATTTACTTGCGTTCTCCCGAACGGGCCGCGCCGAAATGCGGACGGCTCCCTTGAACCTTGGAAAGCTGACGGAGGAGACGATCCAGGAACTAAAGCAGGAAACGGAAGGGCGGGACATCAATTGGAAAATTGCGCCCCTGCCGGAGGTGCAGGCTGATTCTTCTCTGTTGCACCAGGTGATGGTGAATTTGCTTTCCAATGCGCTCAAATACAGCCGCACGCGGCCGCGCGCCGAGATCGAAGTCGGGTGCCGGGCCGATGAGAAGGGGGAACAAGTTTTTTTCGTCCGCGATAACGGAGTTGGTTTCGATATGCAATATGCCGGAAAACTTTTCGGCGTGTTTCAGCGCCTGCACGAGGCGGAAGAGTTTGAGGGCACCGGCATTGGGCTGGCCAACGTCCACCGCATTATCAGCCGGCACGGTGGCCGCACGTGGGCCGAAGGAATGGTCGATAAGGGGGCAACATTTTACTTTTCGCTTCCGAAAGCAGCTTAAAACTATGAAAATCAAACGCATACTACTCGCCGAAGACAACGCCAACGATGTTGAGCTCTCGCTCGCGGCGCTCGAAGAACACAATCTCGCCAATGAGGTGGTTGTGGCGCGCAATGGCGCCGAGGCACTCGATTACCTGTACCGCCGCGGCAGTTTTGCATCGCGAGCCGAAGGCAATCCAGCCGTTGTGTTGCTCGATCTAAAGATGCCGAAGGTCGACGGGATGGAAGTGCTCCGGCAAATCAAGGGCGATCCGCAGTTGAAGGTCATCCCCATCGTCATTTTGACCTCCTCACGTGAAGAGCAGGACCTGGTGAAGAGTTACTCCCTTGGCGTCAACGCCTACGTCGTGAAGCCAATTGACTTCGGGCAACTGATGAACGCGGTCAAGCAACTCGGCTTATTCTGGGCCGTTCTCAACGAACCACCCGTGCAAAGCCTGAGACGCGCTGCTTAGGCCAGACCGGGATAGGAAGAAAAATAGAATGGCTGCGCCCCTTCGCATACTCCATCTGGAAGACAGTCCGCGTGATGCGGCGCTGATTCGAGCGACTCTGGAGGCCGAACCCCTGGACTGTGACGTGGTTCATGTGAAGAACCGCGAACAATTTGAGGCAGCCCTCGATCCAGAGCGCTTCGATCTGATCCTATCTGATTATTCGATTCCCCACTACAACGGCTTTTCGGCCCTGGACTTCGCTCGCAGGAAAGCTCCGGATGTCCCATTCATCCTCCTGTCTGGCACGCTCGGTGAAGATCTGGCCGTTGAGAGCCTGAAAACCGGCGCTACCGATTATATCTTGAAAGAGCGACTCAATCGGTTGGGACCGGCTGTGCTGCGCGCGGTGCGGGAAGCCAGGCACCGCGATGAGAGAAAACGGGCGGAGGAAAAGCTGCGCGCAACGGACCAAGTGCTTCGTCATCTGCTGGCGCACAGTCCGACGGTTATCTATGGGCTCAAGATCGAAGGAGGCGAAGCCATTCCCAATGTCGTAAGTGAAAACATCACGCAGGTATTGGGCTTTAGCGTGGAAGAGGCGCTCCACAAGGCCTGGTGGGAGGAACAACTGCATCCTGACGATCGAACGCGAGCGATCGATAGCATTTCCGAAACGATCGTGCGCACCGGCAGTCGCGCCGAGTACCGCATTCGGCACAAAGACGGCAGCTACAGATGGGTGGAAGACCATCGCCGGCTGATCCGCGATTCCTCGAATCTACCCAAAGAAATCGTTGGCGTCCTGGCGGACATTACGGAGCGCAAGAAACTCGACGAACATTTGCGGCAAGGGCAAAAAATGGAAGCCATGGGCCAACTGGCTGGCGGGATTGCGCACGACTTCAACAATATCATCACCTGCATCGCGGGATATGCAGAACTGGCCGGAATGGAGGCGAACGCCGATGATGCTGTCCGCGAGCACCTCCAGGAAGTGTTCAAAGCCAGTGAACGGGCGAAGGAGTTGGTACGGCAAATTCTGACCTTTAGCCGGCAAGAGGAGCAGGAGCGCAAACCGATCAAGGTTCAGCCGGTGGCGAAGGAAGCGCTCAAACTCCTGCGCGCTTCGCTCCCGTCAACGATCGAGATTGCCGCGGACATCGACGTGGATGTTCCGACGATACTTGCCGACGCCACACAAATTCATCAGATCATCATGAACCTGGCCACCAATGCCGGGCACGCCATGGGCGGGCGGACGGGCCAATTGGGGATTAGGCTCTCCGCCATGGGAGTGGACGCGGACGTTGCGCGCACGCACCCGGACTTGCGAGTCGGACGCTATGTCAAGCTGTCGGTCAGCGATACCGGGTGCGGCATGGATCCGGCCACACTACAGCATATCTTTGAGCCCTTCTTTACGACGAAAGGTCGCGGAGAAGGCACCGGGCTGGGCCTTTCCGTGGTCCATGGCATCATGAAAACTCATGAGGGCGCTATCACGGTTCAGAGCGAGCCTGGCAAGGGGACCATTTTCCATCTCTTTTTCCCCGCTCTTAAAGGTGACACGACGGAAATCGCCCAGCAGGCCGCCACAATTCCGCCAGGAAACGGCCAGCGCATTCTCTTCGTTGACGACGAAGCCCCGCTTGCTTTGCTCGGCAAGCAATTGTTGGAGCGCGCCGGGTATACTGTCACCGCAGAGACCAGCTCTGTGCAAGTGCTCGCCGAATTTCAAAGAGAGCCACACAAATACGATTTGGTCGTCACCGATCTTACGATGCCACACCTGACCGGAGAAAATCTCTCGCGCGAGCTGTTAAAACTGCGGCCGGAGCTTCCCATCATTTTGGTAACCGGCTTCGGTGGATCTGTCACTCCGGCCAAAGCTCAGGCTATCGGCGTCCGCGAACTGCTGATGAAACCAACCACTGCACAGTCGTTAGGCGAAGCAGTTCACCGTGTTCTCAACCCAAAGAAATCGACCTGAATTATTCTCAAATCCTGGTAAGGGTGAGTCCGCTTCCCGGAGATAGCGATTACCAGGGGACCGGCATCGGATTGGCCATCGTTAAAAAAGCTGCCGAAAGAATGGGCGGCACTGTCGGGGTCGATTCGGAGCCCGGCAAAGGCAGCCGGTTTTGGCTGGATCTGCAAAGGGCCAAACCAGAGGACAAGCACAGGGGCAAATGAGGATCGGTCGAATCTGCCGACACTGTCAGATTCTTCCCGACGTATTGGCCGCGTGAAAATCTGGCTTTTGCGATTCGGGCAAGTAAATTTTCCTGCATGTCCGGGCGAGTCCCATGCGCGAGGTGAGTTCGTGCCGAATCAGGCTAAAGTGTTGCTTGTCGATGACTCAGCAGACGATTGTTGTCTGTTGCTGAACGCATTGGAGAAGTTTCCGTGCTTGCAGGTGGTGGCTGCATTGGAAGACGACATCGAAACTCTGTTCTATCTGAACGGCGCGGGGGCGTATGCAGATCGCAGCCGTTTCCCTTACCCGGATGTTGTGCTGCTCGACCTGCAAATGCCCGCGCTAAATGGTTTTCAAGTGCTTCAATCGATCCGAGCGGAAGGCCGCAGCCATCCGCGGGTGGTCATCATCAGTGATTCCAACGAAAGCGCTGCGCTGGAAGAAGCGCACCGGCTTGGCGCGAGCCTTTACCTTGTGAAAAACGGCCGGTTTTCAGAACTTGCCAGGCGCATTGCCGAGTTCCTCAGCGACCCTCCAGTCGAAATTGCAAGGGGCTGATTGGGCGGGTGTTAGGAAGCAAGGCTCGAATTAGGGTATTTCCCGCCTTGCAACCAGGAGCCAAAAGGCGGACCCAAACGGCAAGTGGAGAGACGAGTCATTGCGTTTTCACCAAACCTGAGACCGAGCACGAATGGGAAGAGATTCTCAAACGCATCATCAGCACTGAACTGGCTGAGCACGCCGTAGCCGGCTGAGCCCGTTTCGGAAGGTCCTGTCGCTTAGGGCGTCTCGCCGGCTGAACCTGAAGGCCGGGACTCCGAGCCACGTTCAAAATCCCAAGTTCTGGCTTGTCAAAGGCAAAACTACTGCTAGTTTTCCCAGCCTTTGTAATATGAAAGCTGATATTCATCCCAAATACCAGGACGCGGAGATCCGTTGCGCCTGCGGGAACGTGATCAAGACGCGTTCGACCAAGCCGACAATCCTGCTCGGTATTTGTAACGTTTGCCACCCCTTCTACACTGGGACGCAGAAGTTTGTGGATACGGCCGGGCGCGTGGATAAGTTTCAACAGCGTTTGGCCAAGACGCAGGCCCACCAGGCGGCCGCCGCAACCAAAAAGAAAAAGAAGTAACTGCTTTTTGCCATTCCGCCCGCAGGAGGTTCGCCCTTCGCGGGCGGTTTGCTTTTTCCACGAGGCTATGGATTTGCGCCCTTATATAGAGAAGTTCACCCGCCGTCTGGCGGAAGTGGAAGCGGCGTTGAGCGATCCCAAAGCTTTCGAAAACAAGCAGCGTTTCCAGGAACTCTCCCGCGAATACGCCCGGCTCAAAGAACTGGTGGGCACCGGAGCTGTTTACCTCAAGACCCTGAGCGACTTGCAAGCCAACCGCGCCTTATTGGAGTCCGAAGGGCAAGGCTCTGAGTTGGCCCAGATGGCCAAAGACGAATTAAGCCGCCTGGAATCGGAAGAGAAACGCCTGGCCTTTGATGTTCAGCGAGGAGTTGTGCCCGCTGACCCAACCGATTCGCGAAACACCATCATCGAAATTCGGGCCGGGGCCGGTGGGTCCGAGAGTGCCCTGTTCGCGGCAGACCTTTATCGCATGTACACCCGTTACGCTGAAGCGCGGGGGTGGAAAGTCGAGAATCTCGATTCCAGCCCTTCGGACCTCGGCGGGTTTAAGGAGGTCATTTTCAGCGTCACCGGCACCGATGTCTATCGCCGACTCAAGTTCGAGAGCGGAGTTCATCGTGTGCAACGCATCCCTGCCACCGAAGCCCAGGGGCGGGTCCATACGAGCACAGCCACCGTGGCCGTTCTGCCCGAAGCAGAAGAAGTGGACATCGAAATCAAAAATGACGAACTGGAAATTACGGTCTGCCGAGCTTCTGGCCCGGGCGGGCAGGGAGTCAATACGACTGACTCGGCCGTCCAAATCGTTCACAAGCCCTCGGGCCTGATCGTGCGTTGCGCCGATCAACGCTCCCAGCAAAAGAACAAGGCGCGGGCCCTGACGGTGCTTCGGTCACGGCTGCTGGAGCGCAAGATCGCCGAGGAAGATGCCAAATACGCTGCTCAACGCCGGGCCCAGGTTGGCACCGGCGAACGGAGCGAGAAAATCAGAACTTATAATTTCCCCCAGAATCGTGTGACCGATCATCGAATTGATGTCACGCTCTACAACCTTTCGGCCGTGATCGAAGGGAATCTTGATCCACTGATCGAACCGCTCATGAGCAACGAAATCGAAATGAAACTGGCGGCCATCCAGACTTGAACCAGAGTGGAGCACCCGTTGCGTTCATGAGAGAGATTAAGGCCCTGATCTTCGATTGTGACGGCACGCTGGCTGACACCATGCCGATGCATTGGCGGGCCTGGCAGACAGTGACCGGGCGCCACGGAATCATTTTTCCAGAAGAGCGTTTCTATGCGCTTGGGGGTGTTCCTTCACGAGACATTCTCAAAATGCTGCGCGAGGAACAGAAGCTCGTGCTTGATCCGCTCCTCGTCGCGAAGGAAAAAGAAGAGGAATATCTCAAGCTGATGGCACATGTCGGGCCGATTCACGAAGTGGTGGTGATTGCCCGCGAGCACGCCGGCAAATTGCCCATGGCCGTCGCTTCGGGCGGCACTCGGCAGGTCATCGATAAAGTTTTGCGCCACGTCGGCATCCACGAACTTTTCCAGGCCATCGTCACCAGCGAAGACGTGGTTCGGCAAAAGCCTGCTCCCGACATTTTCCTGGAAGCGGCTCGACGCCTCCAGGTCGAGCGTCAATTCTGTCGCGCCTACGAAGACACCGATCTTGGGATGGAGGCAATCCGCTCCGCCGGCATGGAGGCCGTCGATGTGCGGGAGTTAATCAAGCTCACGAAGAAGGCGGCCGAGTAGCGCAAGAATGCAAGATTCCCGGCGCGTCCGCTGATTTGCACTACACGGCTTCAACCGCGACCGATTCGCGTTTCTTCCAGATGTAACGGAACATGACCACACGCAAGGCAGCGGTGACTGGAATGGCCAGGATGCCGCCCAGGATACCACCAAGCAAAGTGGTGCCAATCAGGACCGCGACGATAATCGTGAGTGGATGCAGGCCGACGCGATCTCCCATGATCTTGGGCGCGACCACGAATCCTTCGATGGTATGAACGATCCCGAAAATCGCCACGACCATTGCCGGATGCAGCAAATCATGAAACTGGACGGCCGCAAGGAGCACAATGGGTACGATCGTTACAATTGTTCCGAGGTATGGGACCATGCTGAGCAAGCCCGCCACCACGCCAAAAAGCACCGCATAGTTGATACCGAGTAAGAGAAAACCGGTCACTAACAGGACAGCGTCGCAAAATGCGATGATCACCTGGCCGCGGAAAAAGACGATCAAATAGTTGTTGATGGCATTCAGCACGAAGACTAACTCATCCTTGAGCCGTGACTCCTGAAGCGGTAAATAATTGGTCCAGCCCTTTTGAATGCCAGCCTTCTCCTGGAGGAAATAAAATGTGAACACCGGAACCAGTGCCAACCCCACAATCGTGCCCGCCCACGAAGCCACCCTGCTCACTTGGGCGACCAGCCAACGGCCCCATTGCGGCATCATTTCGCCCAACCACGCAAGAATCGATTCCGAGATTTTCGCTCCCCATTCTACATCACGGGTTTTGGCGGATGAAGCAACCTGGTTGGTCGTGGCTCCAAGGGCCGGCTCAATACCCGGCTCGGTCGAGTTGGTTAATTGGACAGGCGCGTTTGTCCCTCGAAAGCGCCCCGGAAAAAGCCTCTCGCGCCACGCATCGATAAATGGGCGATGTGACACCCAATTTCCGATGTCGGTCTGTACGCTCTTCGCGTGACCGGGCAGGTCTTTGATTAACTTCTCTGTTTCGCGCACCAGCGTCGGCACGATACTCGCGCCCAGGCCTACCAAAGCCACCGTGCAAATGGCAAACACCAGGATGATCGCCTTCCGTCGTGAAACGTTCCGCCTCTCAAAGAAATCAACCACGGGATCCAGGAGGTAAGCAATGATGCCGGCAATGGCCAACGGCCAAAGAACCGGAGACAAAACGTGCAAGACCTGGCCCAGGCCCCAAACGAATGCGCAAAGAATTGCAACCAGCAGCGCGACGGCGAACGCCGTCACGGACATCCAAACGATCCGCGCCTGGTTCTCCGTCGGCGGGGGAAGACTCATAGATGGGGCCCCATGATCTGTCGCTTAGGCCTGCCCCAGCTTTTTTGACTTATCCGCGGCAGCCCGGACGGCGCTGATGAGCGCGCCGCGAACGCCGGCTTTTTCCAACTCGTGCAGTCCTTCGATGGTCGTGCCGCCGGGACTGGTCACCATGTCTTTGAGAGCGCCGGGATGCTGCCCCGTTTCCAAAACCATTCGAGCGCTGCCCAAAAGGGTTTGCGCGGCCAGTCGTGTGGCCACGTCCCTCGGCAAGCCTGCAGCCACTCCGCCGTCACTTAATGCTTCGATGAGCAAAAAGCCATACGCCGGCCCGCTCCCGCTCAACCCGGTCACAGCATCGAGCAAACTCTCTTTGACTTTGAACGCAACGCCGATGGAGGAGAAGATTTTCTGTGCCAACTCCCCATCTTCGCCCTGGGCGCCCTTCCCCAGCGCAAATCCAGTGGCCGAAGCGCCGACCAGGGCCGGAGCGTTTGGCATCACCCGAACGACCCTGCTCTCGGGGCCCAGAGCCGTTTCGAAACGCGTGATCGGAATACCGGCGGCAATAGAAATCAGCAAGTGCTTGCTTGTGAACTGGTTCTTGATCTCCAGCAGCAAATCGTTGACCTGATCGGGCTTAACCGCCACGAGCAGGACGGTGGCGAATTTTACAACCTCAACATTACTGGAAGTGCTCCGTCCGCCGGTTTCTTTGGTGAATGTGGTTCTCGCAGCTTCGACTGGATCGCTGGCGATGAGACTGTCAGCGCGCACAAGCCCTGCTTTGACAATCCCCTTGGCCAAAGCGAGCGCCATCTTTCCTGCTCCCAGGAAGCCAATCTTCAATTCCGGTCCCATGGGGGTTGTTTGTAGCACCCGCATCCGTCGAGCGAAAGGGCAAAGCAGAAGCCGCCAGCCAAAGTCGGAGGGGAATTAACAACTTTGGTTGCACCTGCCACAAAAGTTGCTCGGATGTCGGCTATTTGGCCCGCTTCGATTTCGATAGCCCTGAGCGAAACGCCTGGCGCGCCTGGGTCCAGGACTGAATAGCCACGCAGCGTTCAACCAAAGAAATGTCCAGACCCGCAAGAAGGCGACTCTTTCGAAGCGGCTCGTATGCGCCCAAACTGCCTAAAGAAAAAATCTCGATCTTGTTACGACGCCAGAACCAGACCTCTGGGACTTTGAACCGGGCATAGATTTCCAGCTTTCTCACTCCGCCGCTGGTGAGTGCGATTTCCAGAACCAAGTCGGGAAATTCCTTTTCGTCCCCGATGCACCACGCCAAGCCGACTCTCTGCAACAACGGACTAACGTCTCAAAGAGGGCCGATCTCGCGATTCCTCATGCGTTATCTCTTCCGCCATCTTGCCGCCTTGATGCAATGGGGGAAATTGGTTTATTTCCAGCCATTGCCGCAGGCAACGGACCATGCCGACCAATTGTTCAACCTCCGATGGCTTCACCAGATATCCGTTGGCTCCAAGGTCAAAGGCCCGCTCGACATCTGCCGTATGGGCTGAAGCGGTCACAACAATGATCGGAATGCGCTTGAGATCAGGCTGGGTCCGTACCCAGGCCAAAACGTCGAAGCCGGTCTTTTTTGGCATGTTCAAATCCAGCAACGCTACCGTCGGCAGCGGAAAATTGTTCCGATCGCCGAATGGACCGTCACCGTTCAAGTAGGCGATGGCCTTTTCTCCGTTGTCGACGCATTGAAGCACGCTCTCGAACTGAGCTTTATCAAATGCAATCCGCATCAGCAGCGAATCATTCTCGCAATCATCTACCAGAAGAACCGTTTGCTCTTTGGTCATCTCATGCCTTCTTCAATTCGAACCAAAAGCGGCTTCCTTCGCCGGGCTTGGATTCCACGCCGACTTTCCCGCCCATCCGTTCGATGCCGCGATGGACGATGGCCAGTCCGATGCCGGTGCCGGGATATTGCTCGGCGTGGAGCCGGCGAAAAATTCTGAAAATCTGCTCCTGGTGTTCGGGCGCGATCCCCAGCCCATTATCTTCCACCCAAACGCGGACTCGTCCATTGTGCTCTTCCGCGCGAATGCGCACCTGCGGCGCCACGCCGGGCGGCATAAACTTGAGCGCATTGGTAATAAGGTTGATTAGCACATGGGCCAACGTTTGCTCATGGGCCAGGACCCCAGGGAGCGGAGGAACGGTTTGGATCATCCCGTTACGGGACTGAATTTCCTGGCCCAGCTCCGCCAGCGTTGCTTCAATCACGCTTTGGAGGCTCACCGGGGTCAGGTCCATTCGCTGCTGGCTCACGCGGCTGAAGGAGAGAAGATCCATCAGCAAACTGTCCATGAACTTGGCCGAGCGGCTGATCCGCTGCAGATAATCGCGCGCCGTTGTACTCGCGTTGGGCCCGACCTCCTCGGCGAGCATCGTGGAGAAGCCTTGCATGGCCCGGAGCGGAGCACGCAGGTCGTGGGCAATGGTGTAGACGAACGCCTCCAATTGACTGTTCGTCATCTGCAATTCGGCAGTTCGTTCGTTGACGAGCCGTTCCAGGTCCGAGGCCTGGTGCGCCAGTGAGTCCATGGCATCCTTCAATGCGTCATCGACGCGCTTGCGCTCGGTGATGTCGGTATCGGTTTCCAGGATGGCCGATGGATTTCCCTCGGCGTCGCAATCCAAAGCCCATCGAGACGCCACCGTGACGCGATCCCCGTGCCGGCTGGTCTGGACCACTTCACCGGACCAGCGTCTGTCCTTTTTGAGCTTTGCGAAGATGGTTTCGAGCGGCTTGGGGAAATTGCATTTGAGAAGCTCGTGCAGGTTCTGTCCGAGTGCCTCGGCTGCGGTCCAACCATAAAGTTCGTGCGACCCATGGTTCCAATAGGTAATGCGGTGCTGGATATCGCGCACAATGACTGCGTCGTTGCTCAAATCCAGCAGCCTGGCCAGTTCGGTGAGTGCGGCTCGGGACTTCTCTCGTTCGGTAATATCGCGCGCCACCTTGGTGAAGCCGCGCAACTCTCCGGCTTGGTCCCGCATCGGTGTCATTTCGCCGCTGGCCAAAAAGCGGCTCCCGTCCTTGCGAATATGCCATCGTTCGTCTATGGCAGGGCCGCTGGTGGCGGCAGTTTCCATTTCTTCTTCGGGTATGCCGGCCGCGCGGTCCTCGGGTGTAAAAAGAATGGCCCCGTCCTGGCCCAAGATTTCGGCGTCCTCAAAGCCAAACATCCGCTCAGCCCCTTTGTTCCACGTGTTCACTCGGCCGTTCACATCCAGCGTGAAAATCGCGTGATCGCGCACACTATCGACCATCAGTCGCCGAAACTTTTCCGACTCGTGCAATTGCTCGAGGATGTGTTGGCGCTCGGACACGTCGCGGACGTTGCACTGGATCACCGGCCGGCCCTCTTCCTCGTAGCGATTGCTGATCACTTCCACGTCAATCGTTTCTCCTGATTTGCGCCGCACCTTTAAATTGTCTCGTTGAAAGATCGCCTCCGATTCCAATTCGCGCACCATTCCATGGCTCGCCGCCTGGTTTTCCAGCAATCCAATCTCCCAAAGTTCCCGGCCCAGGAATTCCTCCCGCGAATAACCTAGCAAATCCGTCATGCGCGGGTTGCAGTCGATTATTTTGCCCTTCTCCGGATCCAGAATAAGCATTCCATCTTTGGCGCTTTCAAACAGCCGGCGATATCGCACTTCTGACCCTCGGAGCGCCTGTTCATTTTTTCGCCGTTCGGTAATATCTTCGATGGCCAGCAGGATCAGCGGATTGCCTTCGGCCAGAGGACCGCTGAGCGCATTTGGCCCTCGAGCACCTGCCCGCTGGGGGTGAGGATAAGGAACGAATGCTTCGCCCAGGCGCAAGACCTTGCGCGCGTTGACCAGCATCGTGCAGTCGCCGATATGGTCAAAACGCTGTTCTATCTCGAAATTGTTGAAAACCGGGTTTTCCGGCAGAATTTCCTCCAGCAGCGTGCGCAAGGCCGGGATGTTCCACTGCCCCCGATTCAACTCATAGATTATCCGGCCTTCGGTTTCCGACCGATTCAAGCGGAAGGTTTCGTAAAACGAGTTATTCGCTTTCTGCACCCGCAGCGCACTATCCAAAACGACCATCCCTTCTCGCACCGTATCGACAATGGCTTCGGCGTAATCGCGCGCTTGTTGAGCCCGTTGCTCGCTTCGCTTGAGCGCGTCGACATCCACCAATGCGATCACAGCGCCGTCGATTCTGTTCTCCATCGTCTTGTACGGCCGAACGCGCACCGACTGCCAACGCCCCTGCCGGTCCTGAACTTCCAGTTCCCTGGAAGTAATGGTATCGATCACCTCGGCGATGACCTCCTCCAGGCCGGGAATCTCGACTTTCAGCTTCACGTCGCTGATCAAGCGGCCAATGTCGGAGCCGATGACATTGAGGGCTTTCTCGGCCGCTGGGGTAATCCGGCGGATGCGCAAGTCGCGCCCCACCATCACGACCGGGATGCTGACGCTGGACAGAAGGTTAAGGAGGTCGTCATTGAGCGCGCTGACTTCGGTATTGCGGTTCTGCAGTTCCTGGTTGACGGTCGATAACTCTTCATTGCTGGCCTGGAGTTCCTCCTTCGAGGTTTCAAGCTCCTCGTTGATGCTTTGCAATTCCTCGTTCGAAGACTGCGCTTCTTCACCGGCCGATTGGAGTTCCTCGGATGCCGCATCGTATTGCTCGATCACCGACTGGAGATAATCCTTGGTATCAGCCAATTCGTCAGTGAGTCGGCGGATCGCCCCGCTTTCAGCAGCTTTCGAAAGGAACTCCTCTCCACGGTTCACTTTGGAGCGCGTGGAGTCTTTGGTTTTTGCGCTTGCCGAACCGTGCGAAGCTCCTTCCCCTGCAAGCGCGCCCCCTGCCGGCGGCTCGAATGTGACAACGTAATGCGCTTCTTGCGTCGGCAGATGTTTAAGCGGCAGCACTCCCACTTTCACCAGCGCCATTCCCCCGTTCTGCTTGAAGCGGACGCTTGCCCTCATCACCGGATTCTTTTCCCTTCTCGCTTTCTGGATCATCGCCCTCACCGGCAGCATCAACCCCTCTCGGAGCATCTTCAGCAGATTCATGGTCGGCTTCCCAGGCGCTGGCTTCAGGTAAACACCCGTGTCGCCGCGAAATTGAAGGACTTCCATTTCATCGTTGATGAGCACGCTGGCCGGCGCGTAGCGCGCCAGCAGGATCCGGTCTCCTTCGCGCTGGGGGTCGAATGCTTTGACAACGCCGCTGCCCGGTTCTCGCTTTTTTTGCCGGGCTGTTTGCGACCGATCTGATCGAGGAAAAGAAAAAGTTCGGGGCGCGGCCGCTGATTTCTTGATGTAGATTTTGTTCCGCTTGTTCAACGGAGCGAATAAATCCGCGAAACCGCCAACGCTTTCCGACGTGCCCAACCAAAGAAACCCGCCCGGTTTAAGCGCGTAATGGAAGATAGGCATGATTTTCTTCTGCACATCCGGCTCCAGGTAAATCAGCAGGTTGCGGCAACTGATCAAGTCCAGCCTGGAAAACGGCGGATCGGCTATCAGATTATGCCGCGCAAACACGCACATCTCCCGCACCGTCTTGCTCACGGCGTAGTGGCCCCCGCTGGCTTCCACAAAAAAGCGGCGCAACCGTTGCGGCGAAACATCGGCTAGCAGCGCTTTGGGATAAATCGCGGCGCGTGCCTTCTCCAGGCCAGCTTCGTTGGCGTCGGTCCCGAAAATTTGGAGCCGGTTGCTTTGCTTGCGGGATTCGGCAAATTCCAGGAAAGCCATCGCCAGTGAATAAGGTTCTTGTCCGCTCGAACATCCTGCCACCCACATTCGCAGCGGCTCCTCCGGCCGGGCCTGCAGGCAGATTTTGGGGAAAACCTTTTTCTTCAAGAATTCGATGTTGCCCGGGTCCCGGAAAAAGCTCGTCACGTTGATGAGCAAGTCTTCATACAATGCATCTACTTCGGCCGGCTTATCCCGAAGCAGCGTTACATATTCGTCCAGGTTCCTCTTTTGGCTCAGAGCCAGTCGTCGCGCGATCCGGCGGTGGAGCGTGCTCGTTTTGTAGGCCGTAAAATCGAGCCCCGTCCGTTGCCGCAGAATCGAAAGTATCCTTTTGAACGCGCTCGATTCGTCCGGCAACTCGGGAGCGCGCGCGGTCGTTGCCGGCACGATATATGGATGGGTGCTTAGCCGGTGCAACTCGTAGCCGATCTCTTGAGGGGTCAGCACGAAGTCCACACATCCCGATGCTATCGCGCTACGCGGCATGCCGTCGTACCTTGCTGATTTCTCCTCCTGCGCAAACGCGATTCCCCCCTCAGCCTTTATCGCTTCCAATCCGAGTGTGCCGTCCGTCGCGGTGCCCGACAAAATGACGCCAATGGCCTGGTGCCCCTGGTCCTGGGCGAGCGAATTGAAAAACATATCGATCGAGCGGTGTCCGGGCGCTTGGCCATGGCGCGCTTGAAGCCTGAGCACCCCGCGCGAAATGAACATGTTCACGTTCGGCGGAATGACGTAGACATGATTGGGCTCTACAACGGTGCCGTTTTTCACTTCCGTGACCGGCAGGCGCGTGGTCCGTCCCAGGAGTTCAGTCAGCGCGCTCGAGTGGGAAGGGTCCAGATGCTGAACCAGGACCAGGCCCATCCCGGTATCGGGCGGCAGATGTTCGAGCAACTGGCTAAACGCCTCCAGTCCTCCCGCCGACGCGCCGATTCCAACGATAGGAAAGGGCCTCTGTGCGGTTTGTGAGATAGCCCCCGATGCGGCCGAGTCCGCCTTTCTTGCCCGCCTCCGAGTGCGCGCGGGTGGCCCATCAGTCGGCAACGCAAGCCCTCGGTCGACCCGTTTTTCCTTGGGAGCTTGGGCGGCAAGTGTTGAAGAACGTTTACGCATCACTTGAAAATGTCCTGCTCCGAAAATGTCCGCGTTGGTCCTGAATCGAGGCGTGCGGCTACCACTGACAGAACTCGTCTTATTCAACAAACCCGAAGGACTTGCTCAATGCAAGGAAATGTTTGATGACGGGGCTTTCCTGACGTTTCCAACTTCCTGACAGTGGCTCGCCCTTTCGGCGCTGATCCATTAGAGGTTGGTCGATCGATAGGTAAACCGTTCGCCCTTTGGCCTTTCGGCTTTGCCCCGAAAGCTTTCTCCCATTGCTTCGTGCGCAGCGCGATCTGTTCGATTTCCGCGATCGTTTCGGTTGCCTCTAATGTCTTCTCCTGTAGCTGCTTTTGGAGCATTTCCAGCCGTTCTACCTGCGCGCGAAAACGGCGGAGCCGGACATCAATTTCGCGCTGGCTGAATGGTCGAAAGCGAAGCTCTTGCGCCGACTTTGCAAAGCGAAGCAGCACTTCCACGTCCTTCATCCCCGTCTCGAAGCAAAAGTCCATTGCCTCGGAGGTCGTTCCGAAGATGCGAGCTCTTTTCACCTCCCCCACCAACTCTGATTTGAGGCCTACAAACAGGCCGCTTTCAAGTTGTTGCAAAAGAACTTTCATCAGTTCCGCACCTTTTTTTCGTTGCCTGGCAACGAAATACTGCTGATCTCTTGTTTGGAGGTTGACCACCGAAATCGTACCTGTGTATGGGGACTACGCCCCACGCCGCAGTTCGTCCGGGTCCTTCCTCGCTCAGGCCCATTCTCTATATCCCTCTTGAGGAATTCCTGACAAACATCCTCGTTCGTTGCCGCAGCTTATGAGCAATGATGAGCCAGTTGACATTCTAATTGTCGATGACCGCCCGGCCCTCCGACTGCTTTTAAAACGCGACTTTGCCCTCCTTTTGCTCGATGTCCAAACGCCCGACATGGACGGTTTTGAAACCGCTGCCCTGATTCGTCAGAACGAGCGAACCAAATCTCTTCCCATCATTTTCATTAAGCACGCTGAGTCTCCCTGTCGCACTTCGCAAAAACCTGACAAACTAACGCTGGGGTTCTGGACACCTTACCGGCAACATTCTCTGGACGAATTTCCCGTTCGTATGTTATCGGCGAGCTACTCGCCTATAGGTAAATGTTCCCATCGCGTGGCTTTGGGTCCGTTGGGCAGAGTCGCGCCGTGGAATTGATTGCACAGTAGCACGTGAAAGAATGAGTCATACTGGAAAGCTTGGGACCATTACAGTCTCGGCCGCAACACCCTTCATCATTCGCTTCGCTGATGCGCAAACGCTTGATTTTCACACCTTGGAAGAGGCTCGGGGATTTTTCGCCTTTTATAGTCGAAGTGCATCCGCCCGAACCGAAAATCCGGCCAAGGTCTACTCCCTTCAGTCGGGTATCTGGAAGGAGCAGCCTTTTCAGGGGAAATGAGGAATGACGAAGCGCCGGGTGAAAAAAGAATGACTGAGCACGAAACACGATCCGCTCGTTCTAAGTAGATGTGCTGGGGAAAAAGTGTTTCAAATACTTCAAATTTGCAATAATGTCGCTCCGCTCGTCGTTCAGTTTTTGACTGGGCGAAAGGGGAACATCCAAGGCCAGAGGTTCCCCTCACCCCCCACAGAGCCCAATGATCCTACCTCGCCGGCGCGACCGCTTCCTCCCGGGCCGTCGCTATGTCAGTCGCCTCCATTGCGCTCAAAGA
>Ga0137394_10001073_pt1 | contig 19647 bp, 26 predicted proteins | sample czobulk116metaG_FD_108278 | JGI IMG/M metagenome (GOLD analysis project Ga0137394, IMG submission 108278) | Vadose zone soil microbial communities from Angelo Coast Range Reserve, California, USA - czobulk1.16 metaG | ecosystem: Environmental > Terrestrial > Soil > Vadose zone | place: USA...
CTCGGCGCCGAGCGACTGCGATTGAAACGTTCGCAACTCCATTGGGGTTCAAGTTCCTCGTGACGTGATGGGCGCCGGAACGCACGCACATACCGTGACAGTACGGAGACTCGCCTCGCTCGCTCGCGCTTGATGACAAAAGTCCTACTACCCGCTTGTTCGAGCGATTCTCTGCTCTACCCGGCGTCGGCTTCACAAAGCCATCGCAAAACGTTTCGTCCGTTAACTTGAAGTTGACAACCACCTGTGATGTTGCGAAGTTATTAGAGCGAAGAGTAACTAGGTTTTTATTTATTTATTTCTTCGAATGGTGTTGTAGCGGTTGGGGTTATCTGTACTGTACTGTACAGCTTTTGCCATTGATAGCAAAGATTGCGCGCGCAACCGAAGAAACAAACAAAAGTGAGCAAATTGCAGTGGCGGTGGACGAAGAGGGGACAATGGCCGGCTTTTCTACCCCCTAGGAGCAAAATGGGACACAGTTCCCTGACTTTACCCCGCAGGGCAGGCACTAAAGCGGCCAGGAACAAGTTTTAGATGACCCCACGGCTGGCATCAGCTGAGCAAAAGCGGACGTCACCACTAGAGGAAAACAAAAGCCCTGATGCCCGAAGCTCACATTATCGTTGGGCTTAGCCGGGTCGCGGTTCAAAGCCCAACAAAAAAACGCAGATACAGTACATACGCTGAGATCTCTTTCCCCAAGGCTATGGTACCAGGGACACTAATAGCATAGGAGGTTTTTCGAGGTGTATACCAGTAACTGGGTCTTTGGATACGGGTGTGATGAAGTAGGTGGCGCGTTGGGGAGCGGTCAAGTGACCAGGTCAAAATGAATGTGAGATTTGAGAAGGAAGGTATGTCACGGAGCCAGGACCCCGTTCTCTAACTCGCCGGCGATGTCCGCACGATGTGCATCAAGTCAGGTCGGGTCATGTCATGTCAAATCACTCCGACCACCTAGCATGGGAAAACCGAAGCAAACGGGGGATGACGGCTAATGATATATGTGATAATAATCCCGCGGCGGGGGAGGAGCAAAATCCCTGATCTAAATCTACAATTATGTTGGAAAAGTATATACGCATCGCTACATTAGTTGGGGGCCAGTCACTAATTGTTATTCCGCAGCAGCACAGGCAAATGTATATACGCGTGGTCCGAGGGGCGTGGATGTGCACGGGCGAGGTAGCGGCAATTACTGGTGAGTGATGAGCTAACTGTACAAAGAGAAGAGAGGTACGAGTAATGTGTCTACGGCGCGTGCCAGTGCGTCCGGCCGGAGTCCGGCGACCGCTCCGCGCGATAAGTACAGACGAGTGGAGGTAAATGCGATGTTGTGCTGCAAAAAAGGGAGAGGTATCGTGCAAACGGAAGCAGAAAACGAGTAAGTTAATGCGGTGTGAGTGTGAGCTCTATGACAATGAAAAATGGGAGGATGGACGAGCAAATGATATGCACACACTCGACGATAGCGTCGGCAGGGCACGTGGACTTCCACGGCGTTTTTGTGTCCATATTGCGTCACTCTGTTAGGTTCGTCATCACCGACGCGGCGCTAGGGACGACAGCGCGAGGCCTTGCATCAGTTCTGGTTTCCACGCGACGCGTTGCATAGCTTCCGCAAAGTCGACCCACTCTCGACGCCTTTCCTTGCATTCTAACCAATCCGAGTCTAGACTTGCGACGTCTAACTCGTAAAAGTGGTACGTCGACGCGGCAGTCGGGATGGTTGTCACGAAGCGCGTGATTGTGCCACGGACACCAGCTATAGGGAAAGGAAGCGACGGTGGGGACAAGGGAGCGAGGGTTTATGTCAGGATGGGGTGGGACACGTAGAGGGGCAAAGGATTCGACCTTCTTCCAAGGCCTCTCTCAAAGCAGCAGCCTCGAGTGCAACGTCCGTGGACTCCCAACCGCCTTTGGGTACTTGAGTGAAAAATAATAATCGGGGGCTGTATCAGCGCATGACAAAGAAAAACGCCTAAGCGGCACAAGGTAAGGGAAAAAAACACTCACAGACCCAGTAATTTGGACGCTTTCGACTGGTAATGACGAGGACCTTGCCAGCTGCCCTGGCAATGGGGATGGCGCAGCACACGACCCTGGGTGTCGAGCGACCTTTTGTAGACATGACAACGATTGGACGTCGGGGTTTTGGTGGGGGGATGAGGGAATGAAAGGAGGTTGTGGTGGTGGAGCAAGGGAAAAAAATTGGTTGGTTGGAAGGTTCCCAAAAGCGTTTAAGTTGACTTCATGAGTCGACGCGTTGCGTGATGCAGGGTTGTGAGGAAACGTAATGCAATGGAGCTGACGTGTTGTTTCGAGGAAGGGAAGGGAGAAGGAGACCTGAGAGGGGAAGATGACCTTTGTCGCGGCAGGGGCGGAGAGAAGGGGAAGTGGAAGAGCGAGGGCAGTTAAAAGGACCGAGAGAGAACTAGGAGGCGTGAGTATGAAAATAAAAATAATGAATAAAAATAAAGAGGAGTGGTCAAGGCTGTCGAAAGCAAAAGGCACGGAGCAAGAAGAGTCAGGTCGAGTCGCAATTCGAATCGACGGGCGGCAGCCAACGATCCGCTTCCGTTTGCGCACGTTCTTCGGCTTCACCACGCAATCACGCCCCGGATCAGTCAAGGTTCGTCTCACTCAATTTATTTTTCTTCCTTTTCCCACCTCCAATCCCCCCTGGGCTCATTGCAAAGTCTGTTCGCTTCCCATGAAAGCAATCAACCGGTCCTTCCAAATTTCCAAGGATCTTCCGGCGTCAACTATCAACCCTCTTGCTTACCACTCAATCTAGATCTGCCTTTCAAATCCCCTCATTGGAATGGTCCAACAAACACCACGGTTATCACACGACCACCTCTGCCCGCGCTTGTCTTTATTCGTTCCAACTTAAACCCGACCATCAGTCAAAATGCTAATGTAGGGGACTAGAACCCAACGGGGTGACACTCACGCTACAAGGAACATGCAAAGCACCCCGAACGCCATCGCCCCAAACTGCAATTCTCGTTCAGTAACCGCCACTGAGCAAATGCTTCATGCGTACCTCGCGCAGGGCCTGCTTACCGCTTTTGCTCTCTTCCAGAAGTCTGACCAAGAGTAGTAGTGAGGTCGATCGTTCGATCAGAAAGGCGACAAGTGAAACGTACGTTGGTAAAACGGCGACAGCGCCGATGTACAAGAACCCACCCGCAACAAAGGGGATAACCTGCCACCATGCGTCATCATAATCTGTATCTCGTTAGCATACTTTGCGCACGCACCAGGTCAGCGAATAACACCGTGGTGCCGAGTAAACCCCCTGCGGTTTGCCGCACTGCGGTCACAAGATCGAGTGACACGTCCTCCACGTGTGTAGATGCCGATAGGTTGTGAATCGCGATCCCCATGAACGTACTACTCACAACTAGTTGAACTTCCTTCCTATATTGGAGTTCATATAGTAGGCTTACCCAACCTAGAGTGAAATGCGATGGGAAAATCAGTACAGCGACGAACGAAAGTGGGGTGAAATGATACGCGGCTCTCGGACAGCGATAATGATCTAAGGTGTATGGGACAATGAAACTCACAAAGGCTCCCACCGCCGTCAGAAATTGGGACTGCATTGCCTGCCGTTTCGTAAAACCGCTGCGGATGAGGATGCTGTAGTCAGCAATCTCATGGGGGATCTCATGAGCGAAGCACGCCAATGTCGTAGTGGCGCCGATCAAGGGACTAGAATAAAAAGACGCGGCCAAGCTAGTTCACGAGATGAGTGACGACGACAAAACGTAAAACGAAAGGAACAGGGTAGCTTACGCAAGGCCATCGGTACTACCGTCGAGGCACATCAATCAGAATGCCTCCGACGATAAAGATTGTGGAAAGGCGCACATATTATGGACAAAGTCACCAAACAGGTTAAGGTAGGCCGATAACTTGGAGGGACCCCCGGCGTTGCCCTTCACTTCTTCAGGGTGTAGCTCACGTTCGTCGGAGTGTCCATTGTTGGCCTGATGCCTCGACCGCATGCCAGAACTCGAGGTGTGTGGTTCGACAGCAGACGAAGTGCTCGTGTCGGGGACTTTGTCGTGATGCTCGTTTCCTTCATGGGAATGGGTGTGACCCTCGCCACCAGCTAGGACACGGAGCGTCTTTTCCATCATAAAGAAGGCCGCAAATCCAATAAATATGCCTAGACTGCAATGAACGTGCGTTGACGTTAGGACGCACACCATCCAGCTACAGCAACGGAAGGAGGAGGATTGCCGCGATCGGCGACGGGACGTACCCAACGAGGATATTACGCTTTTCCTCCACCATTACAAAATGTACAGCCCCATCTTGGTGCTCTCCGAGAAACGAATGTGGTACGAGGTGGAGAAAAACATCGGATAGCAAACCACCAGTCTAAGTGGCGCAAAGTGAGCCCTTTTTCCACGTCCCGGATCGGCCCGGAGATGCGGAGGCGCAAACACGCACCGCGAAGGCCGTCATCGTGTTCAGCGTGTCGCGGTTAATTTGGGCTGGGATAAACGCCAAAATGAAGTTGGGCACGCTGTCGAATACAAAAGGTCGCGAACGTGTGACTCCACGTGTATCCGCGTGTATCAAATATGTGCGAACGAAAATACCTACGAACTGATGTAGAACGTCCCTAGGACTGATGAGAGCGGGGAAAAAAAAAGGGTCGCGAACGGGCGAACGCGAGGTTTTCCATAAAACGTCATAGTCTATCCCAGGACAGATACGTGTCCCCCTTGCTCACCAGAATTCCAGCCAGGGCCAAAGGGAAAGAGCGCCGCAAAGACTTGGCGCAGGAACGGAGATTCATCCGCAGCGATCTGCTCCTTGAGAGCGGAGAGCTGCCTGACAGGTTCGCATTGCGCAACTTGTACTTCCTATAAGCGGATAAGACGGCGAAAGACGGACGCGAATGCGAGTTGCAAGGTAAAGGGTAACGTTTTGCGCACGTGCGATGGCAGGTCAGTGAACGGGGCAATGTGAGAGCCAGAAGACGCGTGCGGACCCTTATGACAAGCGTAGGGGGGCTGCAGCCCTGGCGTGTGGCGCTCACGGTGGTTGAAAGGAAGCCGAGGAGGATAATAACTGGGAAAAGAATGGAAGGAGAGAGCGAGAGCGAACGGACAGCCATGAGTGTGTTGTGTGTAAGAGAGCGTTGCTCGCGTCAGTACTGTAGCAGCGAACGATGACAGGACAACGGACTCTGCCGATAAATTGACCAGCATTTCAACGCCTTCGCTGCACACAATCATGGCAACACGGAACGCTGGTTCTGACACGAGCCCTAGAATGTTGGCATCTGCCTCCGCCTCACAACACGACAGCGAAGCACCTTCAGACTTTGATTTTGATGATAGTCCACCACCCAGTCAGGCTTCATTACCGCCATTTGGGTCACAACCCTTCGAATCCGACTATGACCTCTTCCTCCCCGCGCCTCTGGACTCTGGCGCGACGGCCACGAGTGCCCTTCCGCTGCTGGCCGGCCCCAGCTCTCTGAAAATGCCCACGACTGAAGCTAACAAAGCTTCTGGAATTAAAAGGAAACAGGATTCAGAGGTCGTCGACAGCGCTTCCCAGGCGGAGCACAACTCTATCGAAAGGAAGAGACCAAAACGAGAGAGCTTGGACGACGGGGCGTCCTCGTTTATGGCGCCAGGGCACATGTCCGATGTCGCGGGTCCGGACAGTACAGTGGATGTATGCGCCGTCCCGCTAACAGCACTTTTTGCTGACTTTCGAAGCAGGAACCTGGTCTGCCAGGGTCATTCGGTCCTGACGATGAGTCAACCCATTCGGAGGTCGATTCGTTCGAATCGGCATCATCCTTCCCAGATGCCCCATCATCTCTCCCACAAGTCCCTATAGACTTGCCACCTCCCCTTACCACACCTCCCAGACCACATTCCGCCCCTCCAACATCGCCCATTGCCGTCGACGTTACGACAAGGATGCTTCCTCTGCCGCCTCAATCGAGTCTCCCACCAGAACCCGAGCCTCTTCACACTTATTCATGTCCGATTTGCTTTTCATCGCCGACCAATGCGACCCTCACACCATGTGGTCATATCATGTGCGGGGAGTGCTTGTTCACGGCCATAGGAGCTGCAACGGTGCGCATGGGAATCACTGCCCTTGCGGCAAGGTACGTGAAAAGGTAGTCATCGGGGCTCCTCATACCAGATGCCGATTTTGACCTGATCTGGTATTTATCCAGGTGCCCAGTATGTCGTGCCCCAATGCCTAGATGGGATGGCAGAGGTGGAGGTGTCATTGGCTTGCAACCTCGTGTGGTCATCACCATCTAACTGACGCAATGGTGGGGCAAACGATACTACTTACGTCACTGCTTACAATCTAGGGTCCCGTCATTTTATTGGCACGTTTGCACACCTCCTGTGCGTGATTGTCCACAGAGACTTTCGTCGGAAGCAATTTCCACAACCGGAGAAAAAGATTGTGTTTATTCCCACAGACTATGTCCCAGAGGCGCGCTCTGTCTCCGAACTGTCCCCGAGTCGGAGGCGTGCTCTAACCCCGTTGGGACATTATATATAATGCATAAAATGCTCCGATCAATCTGCTGTACCCACCGCACTCCTACCGCCCACAGTACGTATGTGATGCAAGGACGTCTCAGTGAAACTCGTACGTGTCTGACAGCTAAAACGGCCTCGGAGTAACCCCTACCGTGACTGCGGAGGGAGCGGCCGTAGTGCGTGTGTGCGTGCTTGCTTGCCACAGAACGAACGATCCGAGTCCCAAGGGAAAGAGAACACTCGAGGGGTTCGCCGATCCATCTGGTCCGGTCAATCGTCCAATTTTTTACTTCCGCAGCACCATAGTCCCGCCGGTGTCGGCTCAACCACGCCACGTTTGTCGGTTCGAATAAAATCAAAGCGCGCGGGGGGTTGCGATGGCACGGATCGTTGATGGTATGTCGATGCAATGCGCTGTGCATGCCCTGCGTTGGAGGGAGGGAGCTGTATTCGATTATAATCTGATGCGCTTCGGAGGGGGTTATGTTCGGAGTTTGCGTGCGCCCAGCAGGGTGAAATCATGGTCGACTGTTCATGACATGACAAGCCATGGCGCAAGGGCGAGTCGGAGTCGGCACTACAATTTGGTTGGATGGTCGTGTTTTGTGTTTCTGTCTGTCCTCTTTTCTATTTGGGCATCAGAGCAAATGGACTAGAGAAGGACGTGTATAGGCCAGTCCTCACCAAATTTCCAAGAGTGTGTTCGAGTGGATATTCTACAACAAGTGGTGAAATGAAAATACCTTTAGCCTAAATAATTAAAAACCGAGGATACGCTGTGAACTCCAATGAAACAACAACGAGACACAAACATGAGATATACAGATGCGGCTCGCTTATAACATGTGGCTTTTATAATCAGGGTTTTCGCACGCACGCTACGCCTTCATGATCCTACCAGCTCGGATTTATCGATCTCCAACGGCGTCGACCCGACGGGCAGACCCGTACCGCCCGCGCTACATGGGGGCTGAAGCACGGCCTGTCCGGCCATGTCGCCGAGCACGGGAGCGCCATCGGATCCGGGAGCGATCTTGAGCATCTCGCGGACGAAGGACGAGCCCCAGAACGCGGCGTTGTACTTGTCCACGTACTTGAACAGCTTCCGGTGATTCTCCGCCCGCACCTCGGCGGGCATCGAGACCGCTTCGTGGATCGCGTCCGCGACTTGCTGGCTGTCCCACGGGTTGACGACGATCGAGCCGTTCAGCGATTGCGCCGCGCCCGCAAACTCGGAGAGGATCATCACGCCTTGGCGGGCTTGTTGGCAAGCGATGTACTCATACGACACCTGATTTTTTTTTCTCCATGTAAGAGTGTGGGTGCGAGCGAGGAACAGCGGGCGAATGGAAAATCGACGTTACTCACCAGGTTCATGCCGTCGCGCGTACTGGTCACCAAGCAGACATCGCTGACCGCGTACAGCGCGCACAGTTCATCAAATGGCAAGCTCTTATGCATAAAGTGTATCGGCATAAACTCGACAGTGCCGAAACGTCCATTGATACGACCGACGAGCTCGTTGACTGTTGCGCGCAAATTCTGGTACTCCTCGACGTCCTGTCGAGAGGGCACGGCGAGCTGCACAAGGACAACCTTTCCGATCCATTCTGGGTGCTGAGTGAGGAAGAGCTCAAGTGCATGGAGCTTCTGAGGAACGCCCTTGATATAGTCAAGCCGGTCGACGCCGACGATGACTTTCACGCCGTTAAAGCGTTGCTCAAGGGCAACGATACGCTTCTGAACGGACTCTTTCTCCAGGTTCTATGGGTGCAAAGAATGCCAATTAGCTTGACGCAGGGAAGAACAGAGCAAAAGAAGATACGCGCCCTTGTGAACGAGGTTGGGTCAATTCCAATCGGGAAGGTTCCGACGTGCGCAAGCCGGCCCTCGAATTCGACGCCGTTGGGCATGGTGGGAAGCGAGAGAATGCGAGTGCACGACGAGAGGAAGTGACGCGCGTAATCATAGGTATGAAAGCCGAGTAGATCGGAATAGAGCACGCCGAGAAGAATTTCGCGACGAACTGGCAGGATCCTGAACGCAACGAGTCAGAAAATAAATTGAAGAAAGACAAGGGCACGCGTCATTCGATGGAGCGGCGCCTCCACGGGCGCCTATACGGTGGTCAGGCAAAGACAAAAAAATACAGACCTGTAAATCTCGCTAGAGGGGAATGGGGTATGCAGGAAGAAGCCAATCTTGACGCCCCTTACCGTTTCGCGTCCGCTGATGGGGTACTCTTCCGACTCGACACCGTCCGTGATATTCGCGAGCTCGTTGGCCGTGAATTCGTGCGTGAGCTCCGGGCCAGTGACGAGGCCGCGAAGCAACATTGGGAGGAGCATGAGGTGGTAATCCTGGACCCAAACCATGGAGTTTTCGCGAACCTGCTGTCTGACGACCTCGGCGAAGCGCATGTTGGCGATGCGGTAGGCAAGCCAGTTCTCCTCGTCGAAATTCATTTCGCCCGGGTGGTAATGGAAGAGGGGCCAGAGTATGGAATTAGAAAAGCCGTTGTAGTGGCGGTCGGCGACGTCGTCATCGAGGTATACTGCCTGACAAGAGTACTCCTCCATGAGACGCTTGTCGACTATGGGCCTGTCCTTGGGCGGGATATAGAAACCCGTCCAACCGATCCAAGTGAAGCTCATAGACTTCTTCGTGCCGGAGAGGGCGGAGACGAGGCCGCCGGAGGACATTTTGAAGTGGTATTCGCCCTGGGCATCCTTTGTGATGGTAACTGGAAGACGATTGGAGACGACGATGAGATGCTGTTCTGGAGGTGATTCGGGACTGGGGGAGGCGGGATGAGAAGGAGAGTGTTCAACTGGTTGTGTAGACATGATGAATGAAGGGGTGAATGAGGATGAATGGACAGGAAAGATGCGAGGTGGATTAAGTAGTTGCGCTGGCAGAAGGTTATCGGATCTGAAGAGTTGGTGAACAGGACAGGGCAGATTGAGCCATGGGATTTTCAGATGGAGCTGTGGTTAACGTTAATCGTCATTGATTATGCGCGTGCACGCTCTCGTTCACTCGTGCTCCCGCCGCACCTCGCTCTCGTCTTGAAAGCTGTAATAAAGCTCCTTGCGGTCCATAACAACAAAGACCGCGACCGCCCATGGGTTCACAACTGGCCGTGTCTCTAACAAATCCCGTTCCGACGAAGATCCGCTCAATTCCGTTCGACAATCCAAATCGGGCACAACCTCACGGGATCTCTTCACGCTGCTGGCACTCTCATTCCGGCAGATCTCTCGACCTTTCTCAATCCCAGTTATCGTTCTGATCACGAAAATAGCCGGTATATATTTTCAGAGACAGCGAGCAGTGAAAGTACATAGCTGATGTAGCCCATCAGTCAAAGAGACCGAAGCCCTGTTATTAACAAAATTCAGCGCCAAATAGGCAACAAAACACGGCTAAGAGAGACTGACCATGTCGTCATCCGACTCATCCTTTTCTTCCTCCTTCTCCTCAGTAGCAGCAGCACCGCCCGCGTCAGCTGCGGCGGCAACAGGAGCAGCAGCAACAGCGAATGCTTCTGGATTCGCCAGATATTCTTTGACCTGGAAGAAGGTTTAGGAGCGTCGGGAGGAATTAACGTTGACTAATTACCTTCTCTGCACCCTCGAATGTGTAATTCGTCTCGATCGCAATTGCGAGCAAGTTCTTGTAAGTGTTGACGAGAGAGTGCGTAACCGACACGATCGTCGGATAGTTGAGGGCCAGCGAGATGGCAGCTACCGTCGTAATACCAGTCAAGAACCGACTGACGAGCTCGTCCGTGGATACGTCAAGAACATCAGGAGTGAACACGTTCCCCTGGTCATAGATCTGCACGACCGACATTCCGTATGTGAACGGCGAGATGTTGAGCATGTTGAGCAGTGCCGCCTCGGACGGTCCCACTCGTGTGCCGGCTACAACGACCTTGACGTCCGATACGATTTCAATGGTACCACGCGCAATCTTGGTCGGAACACCGAGTGCTTGGAAGAAGGATGTCTTTCCTGGTTCCATACCCGTGTTGCCGGCCGGCACATGGACATCCCTGGGTGCCAAGGCTCCTGCGCGTGCGGGGGCAGCGACCTTGTTGGCTGTGATGATTTCTCGGATCTCGCTAAGGTCGCTATTGGTAAACACGAAGCCAATGTTGCCACGGACGTGCGGAAGGAGACGTTCTAGTTGCGGGTAGTCGGCGATAATGGAGCGAAGAGCACGTCGGACCATAGTATTTTTGCCCATCAGGACGACACCCTTCTTGCGAAGGGCGACGCGAATCTGGTGCATCTGGTTGGAACCAACGTTGTCAACATTGACAATGAAGATGGAGGCTAGAAATGGATTAGCACATAACTGCAGAGTAGACGATGAGACGCGTACGGTGTTTGATAATGAGCTGCTTCAGCTTTTCAAAATAGAGCTCCTTCTGAGCACGAGTAGCACCCATATTTTATGTTACGTAGTGATTCGCTTGGATGCTTCACCGTGGCCTCTCAGACAATGCATCTGGGTGCGAGCAGAAACGACGACTCACTAAGGTGGGGCTCTATGAATACAGAAATGCAATGGGTCAAGATACCAAATGCCTCCCTATTGACCTCTGCAACGTATATGCGCCATCTTTAGTAGCTAGATACTTTTCAAGGAGCAGATAAAGGCAAAAGACAAACCTGAGTGCCAATGGATATTTCAAGGCAGCTGGCTGTGAGGGTGAGTGTGTCGGAAAGAGCTGGTCGATTTGTCTATCAGTTGATGTACAATGATTAGAGTTAAGGTTTGACACCCGGTAAATACCGTACTTGCATCTCCGCTCAGCTGTGGTCGGTGGTTGGACAGAGTCAACAAGTACGTCGAGTCTTTGGCCGCACGTTCGTTATTCCCTTGGACGCGCATCAAGTCGCGATGGAATGTTGCGATGTTGTCTTTCACGACTCCTCAGACCGAGTCGCGTACTCCGGCTCTTGTGCGTATCTCGTCTTGCCTGCTATTTCGTCCGCAATGTTCATAGCTTCGTAGCACCAACACCACGATTTCTAACCATGTCCGAGAGACATCGTCCGGGGGTTTCAGTGCCATAACACTACCAGAGGACAATACTCCACCGGCCACCCTAGAATGTGGCTTAACGTCCCAAACATTGGAATCCCTACCCTCTACTACTGTTCCTGCAATCCGGATCCTTTGTCGCGTGTTCTCATCCTCAAATCTTGCACGACAGGCACCAGAGATATACTCTCCACGCGTTCTCCGTGAGCTCTACCTTGGCGCGCGCACAAGAGGGATGTTGGGCGACTTTAGCGGTCCACAATTTAGCGCTATGATAGCCCTCTTTGGTACACTTTCTGTCCAAAACCCTTCAAGTCAATTCAAAAGCCCGCTTGCTCAGCACGTGGCCAAAAGGGATCCTCGAGCCTGGTGGGCCCTCATATTCCAGATGGTTCGAGATAAACAGCGAGTTACGGGGATCCTCAAGGACTGTGATTTATATTGGTTGATGAGAGCAAAGGCCTGGAAAGCTTCTCTGGATGATTTGAATGTGTATGCTGGCGATGGCGGTGGGTTTCCTATCTATCTTGCGAGAGTTAGGCTAATAAATATCTGGATTCAGACGCCGTTCTGATGGCTGCACGGGAGCAGTACCTCACCATAGATGTCGACTCCTGTTCTCAGGACAGTCATGTGCCGTATCTGAAAGCTTTGCTTTCTTTGAAGAAGCAGGATGCAGTGATGGAAGCTGTAGCGTGGCTTTGCTACGTGATGAAACGGGACATTCACTGCACACCCCGCTTGCTCGGGGTCTTCTGGAATGCCGTGTTGAATACAGACAAAGCCCTGTCAGACTGCTTCAAGGAGAAGATCATGGACGTCATATCGCAGCGCCTCACCTTGCCCGTCGATTTCTCAGAGGAAGCCCGCGCCCGCTTTACCTCTCTACCCCCAGAACCAGAGGCGGATACTCCAGAGGAGCACCCTTCCTTTTGTCTCACGTCATCAGACTTGGCGCATCAAGTTGTACGCATACTCTTTCCACGCGTTACCCCTTCACTATCCGGCACTGCCTCCCAACTTGCAATCCAGGAATGGGCTCACGCTGAGACTCAGCGCATGTTTGAACCATCCGCGCGGATAGAATATCGCTGGCAGAACCTTGTGTACCTGGCCCTTGCCAACACGTGTTCTTCATCATACACCCTATCCACCGTGCCCACCCTCCAGACCATCGATAAACATCGGCCGTCGGCTGTAGACTTTAGGCTCGTCGCATCCATCGCCCTTGTCGAGAGGGTCACCAATGCATGCGGCATCTCGTCTGACTTACACAGCCTCATTCGTGCATTGTGGACAGCCTGGGTCGACATTGCAAACAACGACACTCAAGCACACCGTGCACTCGTGCGCCCCCTTTTGGGAACCTTTTTTCGCCTTGCGACACGAGCACGCGACGCGTCGCTCGTAACCTCCTGTGTTCGTCTTGCCTCTGTTGGATTTTGGCAATTTGATCTTGGGGACGATGCTGCTCGCAGACAGGCGCAATTACTCGCGGTTGAGTATTTGACTGCCGCTGTCGTTTCGGGCGACACCCTTTGGGAGCGGATCGTCACGGAACTCCCACCACATATCGTATTTCCGCAATGGCAACCTATGTTACTCTCAAAAACCGTTCTTCGTATCGTTCGCGTGGATGCACAGCGTGCAGTGGACGTATTTCACTTATGGCGGCGCTACCTGCCTGTACCGGACCTTTCCGCGTCACTGGGCTTAATGCTCGTCCAAGAAGGTCGCGCGGACCTCGCAACACCAATGCTTTCCAATGTCAAATTCACTGGGCCCTTCCTCGGAACGATACTTCACCCACTTGCGAAACAGGGGAACTGGTACATCGATTTAGAGCTTGCAAGCATCCTCGCGAAGGCGCTGCTCGCCGTATGCAATTCCGAGGTACTTCCACAAACAACTTCCGCCCGTCGAAACGTGTCGTGGTTACTAGTTGCACTTGCGTGTTCGGGGCAAGCACCAGCCACTATCTCGACCTTCAAGACTGTGTATATGCGCGACCCCAAATTCTTCAACACCAGCGTCATACACACCATCCTTCGTACGCTACTTCATCATAGACAGTTCAGCGGAGCAGCAGAAATTGCAAAGCTTTTCCCGCACAAGCGTTGGCGGCGGTTTGTACTGCTCGGCCTCGCGCAGAGGGGCGGAGCTCCGCGAGTAGAGAAACAACTCGGCGGGTCGGTCCGGCCTAGGTGCCTATCCGATGCCGATGTGGTTGTGCGCGGGGGATCGGGCCGGCGTCATCGCACTGTGGATGTCCTACGCCTCTGGGTCACGCGGCACACTTCGCTCAATGTGCGCAATAGCCTGAAAGTGCTCGCGCGTGCACAAGGAATAGCACTAGCACAGCGTGTTTTTAGTAGGGTGCGCGAGCTGCACGACGAGGGGACGCAGACTGCGCTGGGAAACGTTATTCTTGACGCTCACGTCGTGCATACCAAGTTACGCAGTGCCCGGCATCTGGATGGTGTGCTACGTGCGCTGCACCTGCTCATTCAGGAGCACGGCTTCGTACCCGATCGTGTAACGACAAACATCATTGTCAAGGCCGCTCTGCGGTGGCCTACCGTGCTCGACGCGGCACACGCGCGTCGACTGTTCGATTATTTCGTGTGGAGAGGGTATCCCAGGGAGGGCGCGGGAGTGCCTTTCGGGTCTAGCGACGCGGCGATGAGGGAATTGGCGGTGGTGCTTGGCACTCCGATCCCGATGCCCAAGTCCAAGATGTCGTTCGCACGGCACGTCAAGCCACTTTACAAGATGTTCATCAAGGCACTCTATCTGCGGAAGGACGTGGCTGGTGCGAGGACGGTCGTGGGAATTTTGAAGGAGGTAGAGAGGATGGAGGCGGAAGGAATCGCGATCAAGAAGAGGGAGAGACACGGGAAGACCGTAACGGTGCGTAAAGCGGTATCATAGCGTGGGCTACAGAATACAGTAGAGTGTGCAGTAGTCTGTCTTTACCTGGGTGCGTTGATGGATCTTTATGGCAGTAACCTTCTGCCTAGCGTTCTTGTGCCAATCATCGCCATCCGAGCTTGAACATTACTGTGTGGTCGTATTTTGGTGGAGCTGGTTGCGCGTCCACGTGACAGAAGTCATAGCCCTCTGCAACTCAACCTGAATCTCATAATAATGTCCGGCCCATCCGACGCCCCAGAACGGATCAACAAGGTTAGCAAAAGTATGTTGTCGTCAATACTCTCTGACCTCCCCCCTTCAGCGCAAGCTCGACGACGCTCTACAGAGTTTGGACGAGGCGATGGGTTCGCAACAACACACAGGAGAACGGCCCACCAAGCGTCCCCATCTAGTTCATACTCTGTATTCTACCCTTGCCAAGTACGGCATCAAGACGGGACAGCCAGCATCGTCAGTCTCCTCGTTCACTCGAAAGCGACCCAACTCTAAACCATTCGCCGATTGAGCTACTGTAGGATGACCTTGAACAGCGGGAAAGCAGCAGATCTTTCCAAGGCTCCTCATCTTGCCGCCATCCTCGCAAGAACCGCCGCGAAAACACGCAAGGCGCTGCCTGCCAAGTTTCGCCCGCCGACGCCGCTCAGCTCCGGCACCACGGCGTCATACGAATACCGCCCTTCGTCCACGCAGAGTCTGCTCGAGCGCCTCGCGACGTACAAGCTCAACACGTACGCCAACAAACCGCCCGCGATCGATGCGCTTGCCGCTGCCAAGTGTGGCTGGGTGAACGACGGAAAGGATAGGCTGGTATGTGGGATCTGCAGGGCAGCGTGGGTGCTTGCCGGACGGGAAAGGATGAATCGCGATGCTGGTACGCCCAGGAACAATTAACTGCGGGTGAAAAGCGAATTCGGGCTTATCTCCCGTCGCCTTTTCGTAGCAAACGCTCTCGTGGAGAAGCAGCGCATACAATTGGTGGATATGCACAAGGACGGGTGCCCGTGGAAGAAGCGGCAGTGCGATGGTAGGTTTTGCGCCGCACACTGTATGGCCATGGACCGGAGTCTTCTGACGTCGCCCTAGCCGATGTGTATCGCATCCCTCTGGCATCCCCCGCTGTCATGGCAAAAGATATCAAGAGCCGAGCACGTTCCTTGGAAAGTGTTCTAGAAAGCGTTGAGATCAAGCACCCCCTGGTACAGGTGACTCCCCCGTGCAGGGTTCCTTATCTGATTGCTTTCGTGTTAGTCCTCGACGCAAGTCAAGAACCTTTTGGAGATCATTTTTTCCGTCGAAGCCGAAGCTCCTATCAGAGAACAAGCAGGGTCAGAGAACGCGGGCGAAGGAGAACCACATATCACAAGATCGTCACCAACCCCAGAGCCGTCGTCCACTGCCATTCTCACGTCGATGTTCGGCTGGTCTCTTGCCCCTGCGCCCCCCTCCCTCCCATCCATGACTGCTTCTCCTTCTTGGTCCCGCGCCTCTTCTGTTGCCCCACAAGAAACTCCCAGTGCGTCATTGTCTATCCCTCAGACACCGAGACGGCTGTCGGGAATCGGTAGCCCAAGTCAGATCAAGACACCTCGCCGCGTAACACCGTCCGATATACCTATCCCTGGCAGTCCGAGGAGTAGTGTAGTTCTTGAACGGCGGAGAGACACTTCGCTTTTGTACTGCACCCTGTGTCATAGGCGACTCGGTCTTTGGTCGGTCGGCCCGGCTCCTCGCGCAAGTCACCCGGCGGACGATACAGGTTCAGCCCCACCCCCAAAGGCGCGCCAAATTGATTTACTCAGAGAACATCGACCGTACTGCCCGTACGTCGTGCGTTCAACGACGATCCCTTCCCTGCCTGTTGGGCCAACCAACGCCCAGCATTCAAGGGTACCATCTTCCACACCATCGTTTACATCATTCTTGTCCTCCACGTCGAGCGCATCAAATGCGCAGGTTGACGGCCAAAAGCCCGGCGCAGTGGAGGGATGGCGCGCTGTGTTGATGGTTGTGTTGAGGTATCGTATGGGCCAGTGGCAACGTCGAAAAGTGTCCAAGGGTGTAACAGAGCACGCCGGCAGCGAGCCAGATACGACTCAAAATCAAAATCAACCGAGGGTAGGAACACCCGAACCATCTCCTGAGATTGGCGAAGAGTCCTGGGTCGAGATCGACCCTGTCGAGGCGATGGTCGAGGGAGTGAAAAGCAGAGGGGTGCGTTCTTCTGTTAACCGCGAGACACGCAACACCGATGAACCTGACGTTATACTACAGGGCACAGATTTGCTCAGGTATGTGAAAGGACTGCTAGGCTAGTCGACGCAGTGCTGTATCATATATGCTGTACTACAGTAGAGCAGATTTGGAAATGAGCATTGGCGCTTAATATCTGACAATTTGACGTGTTGATGAAATCATGTTGATGAAAATTATATCCTAACAACCATCACCGTCTCATCCGTCCTCGGCTTCTCTATCTCTCTTTTTTTTCACTCTTTTCTCTCCATAATCAATTAGAACAACGTCGGTTTCGCTTCATGGCACCTTCCCAGCATTATACCCGTCTCTCTAATCCACGAGCGAGCCTGCATGCAGACCGTGAAATGGACGCCGCATTCGACGACGATTACAAGGATGACGATCACGACGAGACGGTACCTCTCACCCTCCATCCACCGCCGACCCCCGTATCGACGGGCCATCATTCACCGCTGCCACCACCACCACTGCATGGCAGCGTCGACGCCTCCTCGACGCCGACTACGGCTGCGTACGACTTTGAGCGAGACTACGACTGCCCTCCGCCCGGCTCTCCCCCCTCGCTCGCCTTCTCCAACGATTACGGCAACTCGAACGGCTTACTCCCCACATCCCCCGTCGTCCGCTCGCCGCCACAGCAGTGGTCGATGTCGCTAATCCACAGGATGTTCGGCTCGTTTTTGCCGCAGTCGTACCAACGCGTGCCCGGCCGCGGCGATGGCCGTCCGCGCGGCGGGGGCACCGACAACGATGGCGTCTTCGCAAACGTAACGGCGAAGCCCACGCCGCCGATATCGATACGGGTCGAGAGCGGGGACGTCCACATCGTGCCCGAGGAGACGCAAGAGGAAGCGCCCCCGGTACGTTCAGTTCGCTACCCTTCTTTTGCCCGAGCTGAGGGCATCTAACCCGGCCTCCTTATCTCCTTCCATCATCGGCACGCAATTCAGTCATACATGGCAGCGTCGGCAGATGCTGCCCCTTCATACTGGGAGACCATCGTACATGCCCCGGCGGGGCTGGACCTCAACGGGGACATGCTCATCGACGAGCTGCCCACGGGCTCGGTGCTCGTATTCGTGCTCACCACCCTCATCTCCTGGTTCTTCCAGCTGCCCGGCTTCGTACTCACGTATCTCCTACATGGCACACACGCCGGCCGCTTCGGTTCGCAGGCCGGCCTTGCCCTCACGCTCATCCAGTGGGGACTCGGCACGACGGTCATGGGCGCGTTTCCTACGTCGGACGACCCACCACCGCCGCCGCCACCACTACCGTCTGAGCCCGGCTTTGGCTCGGCGGTTCCCGGAGCGGGCAGTCAGCCAGAAAGTGCGCATCCCGTCGGAGGGACGTCCCAGGGCGGAATGATGGGAAACGTGACAATGATGGACGACGGTGGCTCGACGTTCGGGGATCTCATGCAAGGGCCGTATACGGGACACGAATGGATATCTTTCCTTCTCATGACAATCGGTTCGTCCTCCTTTCATGACCGCTTTTTGCTTTTTTGAAACTGACAAAGAGTTTTGTCATATCCGCAACACCGCGACAGGCTGGTTCTTGCTTCTCACGTCGATGATTGGCTATTTCCGCGTAAAGCGCTTCGAATTGTCGGTCCGCGCATCGCGTACGGTCCCGTCCTCGCTTTCAACCGAAGATATCCAGCGCGATGTCGAGTTGCGGAGGAATCTCGAGGACGTTTTCGGTATGAGCGTTGTGTTCGACTCGGAATCGGCTGCGGCCGCGGCCGCAAATCTCGCGCCACCGCATAGTCCAGACGCAATACTGCACTCGGGAGTCTTCAGAGCGATTGAAGAGGCGCGGCTCCAGAATGATCTGCGTGACGCCGGTTTGCTATAAACACCTGCAACACCTGTTGTCCATCATCGTGCTTATATTTAATATCTTGGGGATATGCTTTATATCTTGTGGACTCATACTTCACTGGGTGAATGTACTTATCGCTCCTTCACTTACTTATCTCGTAGCCTCGCGGAAGGTATCCTCTCGCTCTCTCCCGTTGTAAAATGATATGCCCGTTAATAAATTTGGGGGATTTGACGAATTTGTCTGCGAACCGAGAGTTGCCGGAACCCGAGCGTGACTTTTACCTAACAAACCCTTAGACCGGCTAGCCATCAACCATGTTTTTTCGGAGAACCCTCGACACGTTTGACATGGACATGTGGCGAGAAGCATTGCCACATGAGAGTAGCTGAACGCGACCACCTAGGCCCGCAGCGTGTCATTTGTGAATCAGCGATGTTCTGGAATTTCCTCCCCCCCCTCCACTCCTCACCGTCTATCTCCAAGAAGACGATGATCCGCAGCCATGGCACAGGGGGCCCCATCCTTTGCAAAGGAAGGTCGAGGCCGTGGACGGTGGGGTAGACACGAGACGGGCGAACGAGCAGTCCTCATCAGACATCGACATCGAGAAGCAGAAGACTGCGTGGGGCAAATCAGAATGGGATGGACCTTCCCAAAGTGTCACGAAAGAAATAGGGTCGTTCGCACAGACACTTTATGTTTTGACGAAGGGTCACCCTAAATCGGGCCACCTCTGCTAACACGCCGCTGTTGAACCTACTTGTTGTTGCGTGCAGGTCGGGCGTCAGACCTCGCTGAATTTCTGATAGATGGAAGGTTCGGCGTCCCGAGTGAGAAGAAAAAATCGTGTGGCTTTGTCTTGTCGAGTGTGAAAAAGTACGCTCGCGGTGTAATGTAGCACGACCGTGGCGTGACGTTGCACCCGAAGGGTGGGCACGGGTGAGTCGACGTAACGTCGTACATGGTCAATTTCGAGGACCTCAGCATCAGGACAGGACCCTTGACTTCAAGAAGCTGGAGC
>Ga0137394_10001074_pt1 | contig 19644 bp, 23 predicted proteins | sample czobulk116metaG_FD_108278 | JGI IMG/M metagenome (GOLD analysis project Ga0137394, IMG submission 108278) | Vadose zone soil microbial communities from Angelo Coast Range Reserve, California, USA - czobulk1.16 metaG | ecosystem: Environmental > Terrestrial > Soil > Vadose zone | place: USA...
GTAGTGGGTCAGCTATCGTAACACAGGATCGATGAAAGCCGGGATAGTTACATCGATTGCGGCGCGTATCCTGCGAGAGCGAAGAGTCTCGAACCTGGACCTGACATACTCAAAAGCTCCGCCACTAGCTATACCTGAATGCATATGGGTCATCCTGCGACACCTACCAGCCACTCCACCAAGCCACGTTGCACGTAGCAAGCGCGGCGGTTGACAGTGAGATGGCCCCTCCCTCTTCGAAAAAGACTGAAGCCGGTATAGATGGGAGGTGCCACGAGGATGAGCAAACTGAAGCCGATGGGCCCACAGGTATGTAGTATCCAGGTTATTTCTGTGCCGTTTCACTTAACCGGATGCAGAGGATGCGGGTGTTGGAAATGAGGAAGATCAGGCTGACGCCAACCACGACAACACTGAATACAGTGCGCAAGAGGCAGAGTTAGCAACACCAGCAATTTCATTACGGAGCGAATTCTCGAAATCCGTAAATCCCCATCATCACACAGAGGAAGATGAGGAAAATGCGGAGAACTGGGAGCTTGACGATGGCTTCGCTGACAGGGAAGTTGAAGAGACTATTGATGGCGATGAGTTGGATATTGCACTAGTTGGTGAGCCCGATTCAGCCTGTGTCATCGAGCAGTTCCACGCTCTCTGGCAAGACGGCATCGACTCGGCGATAACGTCCAAACGGTCGTCGACCCAATGATTGGACAATCATCGTTACAGAGTTAATCAACTGTTCACGAACCTACCAACATCTATTAATGAAACCATCTCCAGGTCTGAAAAAGACACGAACGCGATGACACGCTTTCGAACCACGTCTCGCAAAGCATTCCAATACCCATGTTTTCATCCCCTGGCATTATCCACATCGGCAGCACATCCCACACCTCTCAACAGGCTTTCAACCTTTGAGTTACGTTACAGGTTTTTTCAACTTGTCGTTGTTAAAGGCTAAGTGTTTCCTGAGCGTTGGTTTTAACGAACCCTACGATTCCATCGACGGTACCTTCCTTCATGTTACTCCGTGTCTACTAATGTTTCGAGGTGAAAACGTGCTCAGCAACGAGGAAATCGCTGTGTTAAGAATTACAGCCTACAGCCGAGTACTACAATAGTTTTAAATATTATTATTATTTTGGCAACTCATAATCCAACCTTAATAAACCTTCTCTCTGCTGCTGCATGGCAGACGCGGACACCGCCAATGTATGTGCGCAAATTATTCGCTCACACTTTGGTCATCTCACCTCTGTCAGTATCGCGTGTAATCTCTACCACTTCTCGTCTGATATCGATGTTAGACCGTAGCTTCCACCCTCCTTAACAGGGGCCGGCTCTCCTTTCCTCAACTTGTGCGGTATTCACAGTTGAAACCCCGCACAGTACGTGCGTCTATTCTTGTGCTGGTTCAGCACAACATCCTTTGGCATGCGACCTCCGAGGATGCAGGTGAAGTCTTCGAGGTGAACACTGATGAGTGCTTGACGCGGTTGCGGTTCGGAAGATATGTGTGGCTCGCGGAACAGCACTTCGGAACGCCGGTGCGTTGTCGTCGGTGCATGTGGTCGACATCTTATGTGCTAAAATAAAGCCTTGGTATAGGGTGCCGGAATCGTCCAGCTCCTTCTTGACCATGGAAAGCTTCGTCCACCAGACATTATGTCGCGTCTTGCCCCACAAGGCTCGAAAGGTACGAGTGTCGCGGTTGGCCTTACCCCCCCCTCCTTGACTTTCTTTCTCAGATTCCACTGTATATGGGCAAGCCTTGCACAAGCTCGTCACCTCGTCATATCTCAAGCCATCGACCGCTCTGTCGCACATATCCCCCAGAGACAAGCGAATTGCGTATGAAGCAGAGGAAAAGGCGAAGATATCTGGCTTTCCGACCGCGAAAGAGCTTCGTCTAGCTCGTGAAGTTGCAGCAGGCCGCCTAAAACGAGAAGAAGAGGAGGCAGAAAAAGTTGGTCTAGTGAGTCGACCTCCGCGCACGATTGTACGGTCAGGGTGAAGTTGAATGTGGTGAATCACAGAAACCCAAGAATCAGGTGTCCTCGAGGCCCTCCAAGGCATGCAAAGCTCGTTACTACCTAACCATTCGTAATTACTCACTTTCTATCAGCGAGTTAAAGTTTCAGATGACAATGTCGTCGATGTAACGTGGATGTTTCACCCGCCCGACCTACTCACCGTGACCATGCCTACAGCATGATGTATACTTCCGAGTTAATTACGATAGATTCAACATACATATTCGCAATCAGGTAGGTGTGCGTTTGTTTTCACTCTCGCAGTGACGGAAGTACCTTTTTGCAGCTCATCGAGTCTGCGGCGAGGGAACGCTTCAACGATGGTGCTGCGCTTGTGCTGAGAGCTGCTCTCGAGGCGACCGAGAATGAACAGAAAACACTAGCTGAGGTTCGCTCCGGTACGTCTTGATCACTCCGTGGAAGTGCCCTCTCTTACTGGTTGGTTATCAAGTCTCTACTACAGCTGCGAACATATCTATGCAAGTTGAGGACGATCGTGCGCTAGGGTCAGGGCTCGTTCTCAACACCAAGAAGCCTAAGGCCATCGTGCTGGTGAAGGCCTACCTGAGTATGCTTGCCTTGGTGGATAATCCAACGCCAGCGGGGAAAGCCTCTTCCTTCGTATCGTTCTCCGGCTCGAAAGTCTATGTAGAATTTGAGATCATCGGCACGCGCCTACGAAGGCGTGTGCTAGAAGCCGTTACTAGTGAGCGGCATGGGGATGACGGCGTGCGGGTTTTGCGTCTCTTGCTCGACTGCGGCAAGGTCGATGAAAAGCAGGTGTGTGTTTACTTTGACTTGATTTTAGTTTATATCGAAAGTAGTGTCCAGGTTTCAAAACTTGCAATGATTGCTCCCAAGGATGTTCGGCCATTGCTGTCCGCGATGTCAGCCGAATCTCTAATCAGCATCCAGGAAGTCCCTAAGAGCGCGGACCGCAATCCAACGCGCATGTTCTACCTATGGTCAGCTTGATTATCGATCCGCGGTGTCGAATCATATGACGAATTGGTCTGATGTGCGTTAGGTATGTTGACTTGCCCAAGGCGTGTTCGGTACTCTTGGGAAACCTATACAAGACGTTGTATAATATCAACGCGAGGAAGCAAGCGGAAAGTGATGAAGCGATGGTCAAGGCGGTGTTGGAGAAACGAGAACGCAGTGATGTGAGGCAGGATGAGGGGTTGCTCACGCGGAACGAGCGGGAAACCCTGAGAGAATGGGAGTTGAGAATGGAAAAGTTGACTGTGTTGGAGGCGCGGGTCGAGCAAGTCGTGTTCATTCTTGCGTAAATTAGATTGAGTAATCTACATCATACGACCATACGCGACCCGTGACTTCTCAACGAGCTCAAGTCGACCCATCGTCCCCGCCCCAAACATGGGGGATTTCCACGTAGACGTGGAGGCCGGCGACGACTCCTACAAGCCTGAGCCTGAAACCGAAGAGCAGCAGTCTCTTCTTCCTTCCTCAACCAATGATTCGCCCCCCACTCCTTCCACTTCAAAGTCGACATCCTCCGCATGCCATCTTTCCAACGGCAGAAAGTTTTCCACTACAGACCTCATCCTTACCTTCGTTGCAGGAGCTCTCGCATGTTTCCTTGCCCAGTACGCTCTCTTCGGTACCTCATGCTCCGCATCAAGGGCCTCTGCCGACAACTTAGCCCACGTTTTCGCTCCTCCTTATGTTGGGTCGACCGAGGTGCATAACTGGCCACCCACTACCCCGACCAACGATTTTCCAACCCTATTCCCCACCGATATTGGCTACGCGGGTGCAACACCTACGGGTGCCGAGCCTGCGCTTATCCAAACTGCGCCCTCCTATCCTGTTCACACTGGTGCGGCACAGTTGGTCGTACCCTCAGCGTTAAATGAAGGCGGAAAGTCAAAGAAAGGTTTCGATCTCCTCAAGAAATGGGGTAACCTCTCTCCCTGGTACAGCGTCAAGCGAGGGGCCTTTGGGGTCGACTCCGATCCAGGGGCACCTGACGGTTGCAACGTCACTGGTCTTCATTTACTTCATCGCCATGGTGCTAGATATCCCACTTCCTGGTGTAAGTAGACCATTTACAGATCTTCTATATGACCCCCTGCTATGTTATTTATCGGTTGTGAGATAGCCTCATACGGTGGACCAGCCAATTTGGCTCATCGTTTGAATGAAGCCGCAGCAGATTGGACGGCGCAAGGTGACTTGAATTTTCTGAATCATTGGTAAGTCCGGGCTATCCTGTCGAGGATGGTCCCTGATTCAACGTACCTTAGGACATACAAGCTTGGGGAGGAAGGTGTGTTTCATACGACATAGTTTGGGTCCACAGCTCACGTCCTCTAGTGCTGACCCCTTTCGGAAGACAGCAGCTCTGTCAGTTCCAGCTCTTCGTGAACAAACGTCCTATCACTCACGATGAAATACAGTTGACCTCGGCATTTCCATGCGCCTTAAATACGGATTCCTACTCCAGGTCTGTACGTTTTACTGTGGTTCGCGCATAGGGTTTGATGATTTTCAGGGTTTCACGGATGTTCTTCCCGTGTTTCGCACAGAGTCTCAGTGCGTCTCGAAGTGCCCAATATCGTTCTCACTCCTCTGACTTCACGCATTAGGGACCGAATGTTGAAATCTGCGCTTAACTTTGCGGCCGGATTCTGGGGAATTCCTTATGAACATAAGTACTTGCAAAGTATCACTGTTGAAGCCCGTGGTGTAAGTTGTCTGTCATCCTGGAGCCGGAACTGAACTAGATGCTCTGAGATAGTTCAATAATACCCTCGCTCCATACAAGACGTCTGTATCTATGCTACTCTTCGACTCCCCATACTCACGTCTTCACAGGTGCGCAAACGCGGGTGACCATTCTAAAGCTGGTCGCAGCACAGCATTTGTGAAAGAGTGGACCGATATCTATCTCAAAGAAGCGCAGGGCAGATTACAAAGGCAAATCGACGGTTATGCGCTCACCATTGAGGACGTATACACGATGCAGCAGATGTGTGCTTATGAAGTCAGTTTCGCCTACTATCATCATCATCTACAACCCATGTTGACCACCATTGTAGACCGTAGCCATCGGCTTTTCCAAGTTCTGTGGTTTGTTCACTGAGGAAGAATGGGAGGGATTCAATTATGCGTATGCCCTCTATTTTCTTTCACAAGCTTGCATGGCTAAAGAGGGTTCTTAGCATGGATATAAGCTTCTGGTGAGTCCCTACGGCCCTCTCGAAAAGTCACAATGGCCTAATCTCGTCCAAGGTACGACTCTGCTTTCGGGGCTCCATTATCGCGTGCGCTAGGCATTGGGTATATACAAGAGCTAGTTGCCCGTCTGACACATACTCGAATCGAGAGGCATAATTCATCTACGAATGCAACACTTGATGACGATCCTATTACTTTCCCCCTGGATCATCCTCTATACGTAGATGCGACCCATGAAGTGGTTGTTCTCTACAGTAAGCTTGATACTTCACGCTTGGCTTATTCGTACTTAACACCTTCTGTCATAGTTATCACTGCTCTGAACCTTACAAGTTTCGCGGCGAATGGGCCGTTGCCCACTGACCATATTCCGAAGCACAGGTCTTTTCGTGTGTCTGAACTCGCGCCATTCTCAACGAATGTCCAATTCCAGCGTGAGTTTGTTCACCGTTCCCTACCTTCAACAGAATCGAACGAGTCCCGCAGTGCTTTCCTGTCCCTCGCGAGAGAGTAAACAGATTCGTGTCATAATCAATGACGCCGTTGCCCCTCTCACAGGCATCGAGGGATGCCCCGACGATGCCCATGGAATGTGTCCTGTCCCGACATTCGTCGCTGCGCAGAAAAAGATTATCGCTCATACGGACTGGGACTGGGCTTGTAATGGAGACTGGAAAGTGCCTGCAGGTCACGAATGGAACACAACCACCGGAGACGTGCCTAGCAGGGTGTTATGACCACAATTTCTGTTGCTTTCTTGTTAGTTAGATTATAAGTTACCCTGGCTACCGCAGTCTTACTAGTACTAGGGCTAGTCCCCTATTCGAGTCATTGATATTCCTGTTCACGTGGCAGAAGCTGCAGCACTTTGGCCCATGGCTGGGCTGGGCCTGTGACTGTCGTAATTCAGTTACAGTTATGTACACTCACGCACACCGCAATTGTTGGCACAGCAGCAGTCTGTCTCTTAAATACCCACTACCACTGGGTTGTGGATATTCATACCATCATGTCTCTTTCCAGCTCTCGTAACCATTCTTTCACCCAACCCTCGAATACAGGCACTCCGCGAGAGAGTAATCCATCTGCCATCGTCGTGCACGACAACTACGGGAATGATGTCCCTCCACACCCAGGTAAAGGCTGGACACGATTTGTTTGTGTCTCGGACACCCACTCCAAGACGTTTCCTTTGCCGGATGGCGATGTCTTGATCCACGCTGGCGACCTTTGTAGTTGGGGTTCTGTACAACAGCTCAAGGTGACCATGGACTGGCTGGTGTCACTACCCCACTCAAAGAAAATGTGAGGAATGGTCATCTTTGTGCATGGGTCGTGATGCTCAGACTCTTACCGTTACTCAGTGTCATCGCTGGGAATCATGACGTTGAGTTACCGACACTCTACGGACTGTGTTGTAGCCTGACATCATCACGAAACTTTACCAGCTGTGCCTAGACGAAACCCGTTTGAAGGCCAGGGGCTTTCAGTACAGCCGTGTCACTCGAGACGTGAGTCTATGATGTCCCTGTGATGTGAATACAGCTCATATGCATCTAGGATGTGGCCAAGGCGCGTTTCATGATGAAAAATCGAGCTGCAACCGCTGCGGGCTTGCACTATCTAGAGCATGGATCCATGGAACTGAAGACGGGTGACAAAATATGGAAGGTCTATGGGTCTCCCGTATGCCTTCTTTACTCCATGCTTTGTGGCGTGTCTGACACTTTCCACAGGCTACCCCGCGATATTTGCCAGGATCCTTCCAATACGAGGATGAAGCTGGGGCTGAAGGTGAGATGCCCATTAACTTTGTTTTGATTTTGGGCTTGTTCTGGACTGACTACGGGTTTGCTCTGAAGCAATATATAAACGCGTACCGCGAGATACGGAGATCCTACTGACGCACACGCCACCGTACGGGGTATTAGACCTTGCGAAGAGTGGGGTGCACGCGGGATGTCCAACATTATCTGCGACGCTGGACGAGCTAAAGCAGTGCAAGATGCACGTTTTCGGACACATTCACGAGGCACACGGAGCAATGGTTCATGGAGGCGGTGACCGCGTGTCTGTGAACGCAGCCATGGCAGGAGGGTACGGACAGGCCGTCATCGTAGATCTGAAGCACTATAATAATACCGTCATTACATAATGAACCATCTTGACGCGCTTGTGTGTGTTTTTGCCACCGACGCGCCTCCGCACACACCACTCTCTTGTCTTCCATACCTTCTAACCCTGTCCGTCCACTCTCCATGGCAGTAGAACTGAACAAGGACCTCGTCAACTCCCGGATCAAAATCATCTACGACTCATGGGCTGTGTGTCTGACGTCATTGTTCTCTGTCGCAACTGACGAGCGTGCATTAGAAAGCTGGCAAAAACGACGAGTACAGTGCGATAGCTGATGTCGATGCCATCTTCCTTGGCGCCGGGGAGGATGAACCTGTCAGAAAGGGGACAGCTTTTCAGGTCCTCTCTCCTTCACTCGTCTTGCCTACATTTGTTCATCTTATTATTCCCCCTAGACTTGGCTTCTTGGATATGAGTTCCCTTCCACGTTCATATTGTTCCAGAAAGACAAGATATCTATTCTCTGTTCTGCGACTAAAGGTGCTCAACTGGTTTCCTGGCTGTGAGAGGTGGTTCTGACATTGTCTTCAGCGAGGATCCTTGAGCAACTCCAAAAGCATAGAACCGTCGTTCCGGTGGAAATCTTCACTCTGGCAAAGTCAAAGGATCCTCCGACCGATGCCCTTCCTCGGTTCTTGAGCGTGTTTACCTCCAATCAACGCATAGGGACCTTATCCAAGGAAAACTACGCAGGCAAACTCATTGATGAGTGGAACAATGCACTGGCTGCTTCGGATAAGAAGCCTGAGGTGGTGGATATCGCCCCTTCCATCTCTACTTTTATGGCCGTGAAAGACGATGAGGAGCTAGTGGGTCATCTTTTGCGCGTACATTCGGCAGCGAAACTCACGCTGGGATGCAGAAAGCGATTCGGACCGCCGCTAACCAGACCGTGACGCTCCTGACGCACTACGTCGCCGTCAAGCTGGAAACCATACTTGACCGAGAGACCAAAATCTCGCACGAGCAGTTTGCGACCCAGATCGAAGCTAGGTTGGGGTCTGGTGAAGGAGAAAATGCGAAGGGACCTGATATGAAGATCTGGGGTAAAGGTCGGGGACTTAACGACGTAAGTTGAGCGCACTTCCATCTCTCGCAACATCTCACGCCGCTTCCCACAGGTTGAATGGCTGTCTACGGAGTTCTGTTACTCCCCTATCATCCAGTCTCGCTCCTCTGCCGACGGCTATGATTTGAAGCCCACTGCGGAGTCAAGTCCCGAAGATATGTCTCATAAGGGTGTCTTCTTGGTCTCTCTTGGAATGCGCTATAAAGGTTACTGCGCCAACCTTGGTCGAACCTTTATCGTAGATCCCGACAAGGTAGGTGTCCATATATCCAGTGCAGTCATATATGGGCCTCACCCTTCCAAAGGAGCAAGAGTCTGTCTATAACTTGTTGCTAAATCTCCAAGCAGAACTCTTGCAGAGGATGAAGGATGGCACCGTGGTCAGAGACCTCTACCAACACGCCTTATCCTACGTCAAGAAGCAGAGACCCGACCTCGAGAAACACTTTGTGAAGAACATCGGGTTTGGAGTAAGTCACGCGATTCCTGTGCAATGATCGACTCTAACACGCCGGCAATAGATGGGAATGGAGTTCCGTGACTCGACCTATCTTCTTTCGCCTAAGAACAGCCGGCAGTTGAAGGCAAACATGGTATTCTGTTTATCTCTGGGTTTTCAGGATCTCGAGGACCAAGAGCATAAACGGTATGTCATCATCTCACTAGTCCTTGGTATGTACTGATTTCACCGCAGATATGCTTTGCAGATCAACGACAGTGTAAAAATCGGTCAGGACAAAGGCATCTGTATCACGGAAGGTGTCAAGTCAGCAAAGGACACCCTTTTTTACCTTACTCGTGACGATTCTGAGGAAGAGGAGAAGGTCCATCAAAAGCCAGCAACGAAGGTCAATGGTAATGCCTCGCCAATCAAAAACAAAACCGCTGGTGGCAAAGTGTTACGAAACAAAACCCGAAGTGCTGCACAGGAAGAAGCGATGCAGTCGATAAGTGCAAAGATCGCAGAGCACCAAAGGGAACTTCATCATCAGTTACAAGAGCAGGGACTAGCCAGGTACTCTGAGGAAGGTGACGGCGCAAATGGCAAGGAAGGAAAGACATGGAAAAAGTTTCAGAGTTACAAGGGAGAGGCCGGTTTACCCAAGGAGGTTGATGGGCTGCGAGTACGCTGAGACCTTCTGACGTGTGTTGCCACGCTAACTCACTCCCGTTTAGATATTCGTGGACCGCAAAGCTCAAACGGTCATTCTGCCAATCCATGGGTTTGCTGTTCCATTCCACATTAACACGATCAAAAATGTCAGCAAAAATGAGGAAGGCGACTTCACCTATCTTCGCGTCAACTTCCAGACACCAGGCCAGCTTGCCGGGAAGAAAGAGGACACGGTTCGTCTACCGCACAGCACAGTCATCAATTCACTTACCCGATGTTAGCCCTTCGAAGATCCCGATGCGACCTTCGTCCGCTCCATTACATACAGATCCACAGATGGCCATCGGTTCGACGTCCTTAGTAGGCAGATCACTGACCTCAAAAAGGAAGTGAACAAGCGCGAGCAACAGAGGAAGGAACTTGCGGACGTCATCGAGCAAGACGTCCTGGTGGAGATGAAAGGCCGGAGACCACACAAGCTTCCCGAAGTTTTCGTGCGGCCCGCCCCGGACGGCAAACGTCTGCCTGGGGAGGTGGAGGTCCATCAAAATGGGCTTCGGTATCATTCTCCTTTGGGATCGCAGAAGATCGGTGAGCCGTCTCGTTGGAGGTATCCACAACAGACTGAAACGCTTCCCAAGATGTACTGTTCAGTAATGTCAAGCACCTGTTCTTCCAACCGTGTGACCACGAGCTTCTTGTGATCCTTCACGTACATTTGAAAGCGCCAATCATGATTGGCAAGAAAAAGACTTACGTACGGCTGTATCGTGTATCTCATGGATATTGCTTACATTGACCCTAAACGATTAGGATGTACAATTCTACCGAGAGGCATCGGACGTCCAGTTCGACGAGACCGGGAACCGCAAGCGTAAGTACCGGTACGGCGACGAAGACGAGATAGAAATGGAACAGCAAGAGCGAAAACGGCGCCAAATGCTCAATAAGGAGTTCAAAGCCTTCTCAGAGAGGATCGCAGAAGCCGCCGTTAACTCTGTATGGACTCCTCATCTTCGTTCCTATTTCTGCTCACGAACAACCCATCAGACTGGCGATGCATTGGAACCCGATATTCCGTTCCGCGAACTGTCATTTGAGGGTGTTCCCTTCCGGACGAATGTTCGCCTCCAACCCACAACCGAGTGCCTGGTCCATCTGTCTGATCCACCATTTTTGGTGGTCACACTGGCAGACATCGAAATCGCATCTTTGGAACGCATTCAATTCGGCCTCAAGCAATTCGATCTAGTCTTCGTCTTCAAGGACTTCACGAAAGCCCCACTTCATATCAATTCCATACCGAGCATGCAACTCGATGACGTGAAAAACTGGCTGGAGTAGGTCTCAGTATGAGACACTGGAACATGAAATTGACCGCTTGTAGCTCCGTGGACATACCACTCGCAGAAGGTCCTGTCAACTTGAACTGGGGCCCTATCATGAAGACGATCAACGACAGTCCATACGACTTTTTCCACGGTGGAGGTTGGACATTCTTGGGTGGCACTGGCGATGAGGTAGAGCCCCTCTTCTATTCTCAATGCCTGTTTTCGTTTGGCTCAGTCTTTTTCAGAGCGAACAGGACGAAGAGACCGAAACCGAATCTGAGTTTGAAGCAGCATCTGCGGTTGAGTCGAGCGACACAAGCCCTGCTGATACTGGGAGTGACTTTGATGGCCCCAACGCCAGTGATGACGAGGGAAGCGGCTCTGACTTCAATGACAGCGAAGGTAGGGATTTCCTATTGTTACTGTGAGTCTGTGACATTTGCGACGATTCTCATTTTCGGGTTTCAAGGCGACGACTGGGATGAGCTCGAGCGGAAAGCCGCGAAGTGTAAGGCGAACTCGCTTTTCAAAGTTATAGGCCGACAACTGACTGCCGTCACCCCACAGCGGACAAGAAACGAACTGAAGGCACTCAAGGCAAGGACGACGACTCGGATGATTCCGATCGACCGAAGAAAAAGGCACCAGCCAAGTCGAAGTCACAGACCAAGCCCGCAGCTAACGGCAGAGGCAAGCGCTAAGAACAACGCTAGCCCCTTTACCGGGTCTGCTCGCTATCTTCATGTGTTATGTTTTTGTATACGTACAGTAGTTGGATTTCCTGCTTATATGAAATACTCTGTTGTTAACGCATTAACGGATCCATTTCATCAACTGTATAGCTGTTATGCGACAGTTTAACTACGACTTCTTAGGGGCTTCTTCTGGCACCCCATTAAGCCTCCACTCCCGCCAAATGAGGACGGCAGAGACCGCAGCGCCAGGACCAACGATGACGGATGCGATCACGTCCCAGAGCACGATCAAGGCGGCTTGCTTGGCGTTGCTCGCAAACCAAACCGTCCCTAATAGGCTCGAACCCATTGTGAATACAGCGTCCCACTGCAAAAATACGTGCGTGGCCAATTGAAGGGTTATCGTTGCAGGATCGGGGGGAGAGATTGGTGGAACGTAGAGATGCCCGAGAAAGGCGGGATCGTCGGATGTGACCCAGAGGGCAGCAATGTGGGATATCGCGGACATGGCAAAGGTGAAGATGAACGTCGCTTGAACGGTCCAGTATCCGGAGGTGTTGTTACGCGAGGAAGGGCGGATGAAGAGATGCCCGGCTTTTGCCACCCACATCCACAGCGGAAAGAACTGCCAAGCGGCGGTCACTATGGGGTCCTGCAAGACAAAGAGGAGGGCGCTGGGCAGAGCGTAGCCTGCCAGCACGGCGAAGAGAGCGGCTTCGGCCTTGGCCTGATCGATCCTGGCTGCGACGGGCTCCAAGCGGTTGTGACCGGAGAGGATCAACGCGAGCCAGAAGAGGGGGAAGCCGATGCCTCCGCCTTTGGTCTGGTAGAGCACGCCGAGGATGAGGGGAAAGGTCAGGGCCGTGGAGCGGCCGCTGCGGCTGGGCTCGATGAAAGTGAGCGCTACGGGGGCGGCGAGGGAGGCCAGGAAATCGGCGGAGAAGGGGACGGTGTCCGAGTCGAGGTTGGTTTGGAAGAAGGCGACGAGGAGGCAGAGGAAGTCGTCGATGGGGCCCAACCCGGTGTAGCGCATGTTGTAAGGTCCTGGGTTTGGGGGGCATTGGGCCGCCAGGAGGAGGCCGCCACCGGACTTGTTGATGTGGCCGAATAGAAAGTGATGAGCCCCGTACGCGAGGGAGACGAACACGAGAATGGGTAATGCCTCTGGGGATGGACGAAGAGATGTTAGTAGGGTCTTTGGATACGGGCGTTGCACTCATCAATAACTTACTTTGGAGGATCAAAGTCGACATTGTGAGGTGGTCGGTGGGTGTGACGATTATGTCCTGACGATGCAGGGCGGTTGAAACAGCCGTCGTTATAAACTGGCGCCTAACTTAATGTAGCCGACGCAAATTGTGGATTGATAGGCGTAGCTATGTGAACATGCTGAGGACAAGACGGGAGGGAATAACTGGGGAATAGTCTATCTGTGCAGATGCGGAGATCCTTCCTCGACAACACACTCCTTCTGTCACCGCTCTCTGAGGACAGCCTTCAGTGGAGCGACAAATTCACGTTTTACACCCGCGAATGTCTTCTTCGACACCACGGGCTCTATCCGGACGTTCGGCGGGTAATTTGCGCCTGCGGCCTCCTTTTCTTTCAGCAGAATTTCGAGCAGCGACGGTTGTCTGCTGGATCCTTTTGGCAGTTCCTCGTAGACACGCGCCGGGGGAAGGTGGCCGTGCTCTCGTACGGGGATGGCGGAACGGGGCAGCACGCGGACGAGACGCGGGAGAGATGGACGCATTATGAGATGGCTGGTTTGAGAAAAAGTTAACCACAGGAGGCGCAGTAGTCGCTGAAAAATATCTTACGCACTCGATGTTCTCGGGGCGAGTCGACGCGCTGTGAGAATGTCCGTGGGAATAATGCGACGGGCATGTGACACGGAAATGACGCGACGCGCCGTAGTCGAGGCGTCTAATACCATTTGTTTGGCACTATGCAACGAGATCCTGGATCAAGCCGTTCGCCTGACAAGAAACGCAAACACGTCGATGGTTCAAGTTCGAGTTCGAGCCCGAGCGTCAACGCAACAGTCCCAGGGAAGAAGGCAAAGAAGAGCACGAGCCCATCAGAAACGGGTGAGACAGGAAAGACAGAGGCCCAATGGCCCGACTATTTCAAAGAGGTGAGCGTTCGTGAAGGCAACTCGAAGTTGACGCCGGGAAATTTGCCTCTGTCAGTTATTCAAGGTGCGTTTATGGTTGATCCCAGAATCGTCGTTTCCTAATTCACTTCCCCGCTATATAGATATTCAAGGTCTGTTGCATAATATCTCGATGCTTGCCCGAGGGGTTAACCCCACGCACAGGCATTGAACACGGTGCTGGCTTTTTGTACTTCGAGAAAGCAATTTGCTACCTCGTTCGACTCCCTCCGTGCTTCCATTGAGGGACTCCTCAAACGGCTGGTATCATCCCTGGTTCAACTTGTGCATGAAATCTCACGCTGCTTCCATCTCCAGTCCACTCGAATTAGGGAAAATTGCTGAAATAAAGTATCATCTATGTGGCTGTCTCATGTCCGACCCAACGTTCATAACCATCTCCTCTTTCCTGTTAGGGCACTTTTGCCTGAGCTCTTGACTTTCGCATACATCCCTGCGAATCATCTGAAATTCAATGGCTCTAGTCAGCAACCGGAGCCCCGTAAAGATGTATTCTCCAACTATGTGGGCGACTCACGTCCAACGCAATACGATGAGAATGAGCATGTACTCGTCCTCGAAATGGATGACCGCATGGTTCGCAAACGCAGACCGACCACGCAAGTATATCCGGATACTGGGCACGTATTCGAGTTGACGTCGTTGATATCTTAGCGCGCCTCTCGTTCCGGAACCTCTCAGCCCTGCAACTGTGAAACAGTTGATTGAGAAGCGAAATGCGATGTTCTCCAAAGCCGTTGACGAGTACGAGATCTACCGATCCTCTCACTCTATGGGCTTTATGACGCCCTCGTCAGGTTAATAGAGGCCTTTTCCGATGCCGAAGACCCTATAGCATTGCTTGTGGCCTCGGCTCGGGAACATATACCCCTCAACACGTCTATTGGCTCCACGGCAGAGTCATCACATATACCTGACCCTGAGAACCGGCAACCCATTGATCGAGTTGTAGATGATATCTTTGAGCAGACGTGGTGCCTGGATCAGATAAAATACCGAAGGACCTTTGGAGCTAAAGCAGGATCCCTCGGTAGGCGTGGTGAGAATCCTCTTTGTTGTATCTTAGCAAAATGCAGGAACACCCGACCCGCCTCTTTCCGACACTATCATGGCGGCGTTGCGGGACGCCCGAGGAATAACAACACTATATTCTCATCAAACAAATGCGATAGCTGCGCTGTCTCAACGGAAAGACGTCATTGTCTCTACGAGTACAGCCTCTGGCAAATCAGTGATCTATCAGGCAAGGACCATTATAATCGTATCGCATGTGACCTGACCCGCGTACGGTTGTTACAAAAGGTTCCGTTCTTGCGAATGCTCGAGCAGGACAAAGAAGCCAAGGCAATTTTCATCTACCCAACCAAGGTTAGTCTCCAATTCATCCGCGGTTTTGGAAGAGGATTAAGTCCTTCAAGGCTTTGGCCCAGGATCAAAAGGCCTCGCTCGAACAGTTGCTAGCTTGCTGCCCTGGTTTGGAGTCCATCTTTGTTGGTGAACTCATTGTACTTTGTTTGCACCTCTCAGACGTGGATTAGGTTTCGACATACGACGGCGATACCCCCCAAGAAGCGCGACCGAGTGAGCAGTTTACACGGAATGAACAACTCTTGTACTTAACGTTGTTCAAGCGATTCGCGATACGGCGTCGGTTCTGTTTACGAACATCGTTTGTTTTCTTGACTTTAGAGCATGCGTGTTCTTATGATTTATTCCAGGACACGATACACGCTTCTATTCTACCTCACGAGGAGAAATGGCGCAGGTCGAATTGCTTGCCTTCATCAGGATATGCTATAGCTGATCACAGATCCCAAGGTTTTTGAAGGGTCTCAAGCTTGTCGCGGTTGATGAGTTACATTATTACCATGACATGCTCGGCAGGTGCGCACCAATCGAGCTATCTCACCTGTTCCCCCGTCGACATTTCGCAGCCATGTTGCTCTGATAATGAGGCGGCTGAGAAGAATATGTGCCGCAGTCGGCAGTCGGTGCCCATCGGACTTATCTTAGAATCCAGAGCTGACTCGTGATACGAAGACCGTCGCATTCGATTTGTCTCGTGCAGCGCAACTATCTCAAGACCCACGGAACACATGAAGGCTGTATTCGGGTTGAAGGTACATCCTAATACTGCCCATGTGGTTCTGCACACAACCTCAGCATTTTGGCAAGGACGTGGAAGCGATTACTGAAGACGGTGCACCCTCGGGGAGCAAGGAGTTCTTGCTATGGCAATGTCCGGATTCAACGAAGGCATCCCCAACGGGTGAGGCTACTCGGGTCATGTCATATCTCATGAAGAGAGGTGTCCGGGTCATCCTGTTCTGCAAGGTGATCTCATCGAGCTGCTAGATATTTTCAGTTGAGCCGACTTCGCTTCCAGACTAGAAAATCCTGCGAACTGGTCAGACATGAGCTCTGGTTTCATATCTTATCCTTCTAACTACCCGCTGGGAAATGTAGGCGATGAAGACCCTCAGAACTACCCTGAGCATGGAACAACGATACGATGTCCTCGATAGAGTTATGCCATACCGTGGTGGTATGATCCTCCTCACTTCGTAATTGCGCGGTGATGTAAATTCTTTTAGGTTATCAACCGTCTGAGCGGCGCAAAATAGAGCAAGAGGCTTTCTCTGGGAGACTCCTCGGTCTTGTGGCTACTAATGCACTAGAGCTCGGTGTGGATATCGGAGTACTAGATGCTGTGATAGTGTGCGGCTTTCCCGTATCACTCGCCAGTTTCGCAAGTAGACTTGTCGCCCTTCCTCCATAAGCACTCACATTTTTCGCAGCGCCAGCAAATCGGAAGGGCAGGAAGGAGGGCTCGTGATTCGTTAGCTATCTATGTCGCCGACCGATGCGGAACCGACAGCCACTACGTCGCCTATCCGGATGATCTCTTTGACAAGCCCACATCAGATCTCGTCATCAATTTAGATAACCCCCTTGTCATCGAAGCCCACCTACAATGCGCCGCGTTCGAGATGCCGTTGTCGGGCGATGACGCCCATTGGTTCGGCCCTTTGACGACGACACTTTGCGAAACCAAACTCGTTCGTGACAAGGAAGGGTGGTACGTGAAATTGATTGCGGCTTCGGCGAGGATGTAAACGGCCCTCAGGTTCCACACACACCCAAAGCACCTTCCTCATCCTGCAGGTGCTGTCTCCATCCGAGGGGCTGACGAGGAGAAATATACGGTGATAGACATCAGCAGCACCGACTCTGGCGTCAGAGGCCGTGTCCTCGAGGAGACTGAAATCTCGAGGGCGCTATTCGAACTATACGAAGGTGCTATAGTGAGTTGGGCGCTCTAATCACTGTGCTGCTTCTGTGGCGTTCACCCGTCGTAGTTCCTGCATCAGGGCAAAACCTTCATCGTGAGAGCCATAACTACTCTTTGCATTCGACGTGGTTCCCCGTTGAACGTGATTATAGGTCAGAGAAATTAACCACGACTCAAAGCAAGCCAAGTTGGTACGCACGGATGTCGGTTGGATCACAACCCCCAGGTATGTTCAGGATCGTCAAATCAATCAATCTAGTCTAAGCGCGGGTATCACTCACACGGCAACTGATCTGCCCAGGGATTTCACGTTTGTGGTTTCCTTGATCAGCTGAGGCATTTGACCTCTCTTGATGTTTTCAGGGATATCGACCCCATACAGACGTGGCGAATACGGGAGATCAAAGGTTCGTCGCGGAGGGCTCTATACGGCAGTGCGTGGCTTGGCTTCTGTGGCATAGACACACTTACTGGAACCCCTGCAGGAGTCGATGTTAGTACCGTCGTGTTCGGTGCGTCGTTCACAATGTATTGATTTCCATTGACTCAACTCATGAGACTTGACCCAGGCTATCATAAGATTCGGTGCGTCCGAGCGTTTCAAACTAGTGTCGAGTCTCTGATGCTTCAGCGCAGGTTGAGCGATCAAAGGATCATCGAGACCGTGGATGTCGACATGCCACCTTACGAGAACACCACGACCGGGATGTGGATCGACCTATCGAGGGATGCACTGCACTTTCTAGATACCGAAGCTACCGGCCGCGCCGCGGCCATACACTCTGCATCCCACGCATTCCTCAACCAGTTTCCTATGGCTGCTGATCTGCGGACGGAATGCAAGGCTCCCGAGAAGGAGACGAGTCCGAAAGAGTCTTCCCGGAAACGGCCTGCCCGGTAGGTCCCCCAATTAAACCAGTAGGAGAGTTACCTAAAGCAAAAGTTCAGTCTCATCTTCTACGATGCTGTCGGAAGAAGCATAGGTGGCGTCGCCGCAAAGGCGTTTGATCACAGTGAGTCAGACCCCCTGGTTCTCATCGTTTTTATGGGTTATTGACAACGGATAAAAGCATCGGACTTTCTCTTCCGTGCTCTGGAAGCCATCAGCTCATGCGATTGTGAGGAAGGTTGCGAAAACTGTGAGCTCTTCGCTCTATTAGTTGTTGAAACAGCCACTAACTGATGATGGTAGGTATTCTGAGCGGACTCTGTAAAGAAGGCAACGAGGTCAGGTCAAAGACAGGTGCATTGATCGTCTTGAGAGATATTCTCGGCATCCCTCTGGGCGAACCCGAGTCCAGTGAAGTCTTGGGATATCTACCTCTGACAGTAGTCGAAGCGCCAGGAGTAGGTGTTGCCGAGGGCGTCGTGGTCGAGAAGTCTGACGTCTAAAGGTTGCCGACCTTACGCACGTCGTCCACCGTAGAGGCATGCTTTAAAGATATGGGAAGATCGTATGGTGTCAACATAAAATCAATATACGACTGTAATGTAGCCTATGCGAGGGGGTCAAAGTCACTCAATATGTCCTTGGACGCTTGTCTATTCGTGCCGACCCCAGACAACGAAGGGCGTTGTTGCGGTTTGAGGGGCGTGAGGATATTGCCCATTGCTCGGGGCGGGACAAATGCCGGAGGCACCGATAGTGCCGAGAGGGCACTGCTCATGGGCGCATGTGACTGATTTATCTGGCTCGAGGACGCCATGAGCGGTGCGGTGAGCCGCGGCTGTTGGGCCGGAGTCGTGACGATATCGGATAACAAAATGTTGTAGTTAGGTTTCGGGAGGGAGGATCTTTGGGGTGGTTGGGGTGGGCTTTGGGGCACCAGCGGGCTCCCCTGATATTTGGGTTGCAGGCTCTGGGCTGAGGGGCTGATAGCACGGGAGGACGTCGATGCGAATGCCGAGGAGGCGAGGGGCGGCGGTGGGATGGTACTACCGGTCCGCGACCCATTGCCTCCAGTATTTGTTCGCGATGTCGGTATTGGGGCGCCAAGTGACGCACCGATGCGTGGCGACGACGGAAGGCTCTGCGTAGAATGAGATGGCGCAGAGGTGGGAGGTACAAAAGCAGTTTGAGAGATCGAAGGGCTCTGCGATGCGCGGCAGGGGTCAACCATTTCTTCTTTCGGCGGGAGAGAAACGCGAACCTCCGTGCCAGACAGGATGCTACCCCAGACGTCGTCTTCCCAGTTCCCATTCAACTCAGTATCAGCTTTGATGGAAGTAGCGCCTGATCCTCCGACAAGAGTCTCAAAGTCCATGCCCCCTCTAGCCGTTAGCCCATCCATAGGACCACTGATTGCGGTGGCAGAGCGATCTTCTATGCGCTGTGAATCGCGTAAGAACTGATTGTGCTCCTTTTCAACGCGATCTCCGAGCTTCTTTATAACAGCCATAAACCGCTGGAATTGTTCGACGTTTAGCACTGTCCGGTGACTTAGAAGCGTGTAGACACAAAACAAAAGTAAAACGCTTACAAGGGCCGATGGACATTGACCATAGCTGTGGGAGCACAAGGGTGGCCACGGCTTCTCTGTCGACCCTCAGACCCATCGCCTCTTGTACGGACAGCGTCGCCATCTGTGAGA
>Ga0137394_10001076_pt1 | contig 19640 bp, 20 predicted proteins | sample czobulk116metaG_FD_108278 | JGI IMG/M metagenome (GOLD analysis project Ga0137394, IMG submission 108278) | Vadose zone soil microbial communities from Angelo Coast Range Reserve, California, USA - czobulk1.16 metaG | ecosystem: Environmental > Terrestrial > Soil > Vadose zone | place: USA...
CGGGTCGCGCCCTGCTCAGCCAAGTGCGAACCGAAGGTCGCGAGCGCGGTGGCAAGCAGGGCGGTCTTGACCTCCTGGCCTTCGCCGGTCCGCCCGCGGTGCATGAGCGCCGCGAGAGTGCCGAAGGCGGACAGAACCGCCGTTCCGAAATCGACATACGGGGCCGCAGCTTTGGCCGGGGCGCCGGGGATTCCGGACATGTACATGGCGCCGGACATGGCTTGACCGACGCCGTCAAAGCCGCCTCGATTCGCATAGGGCCCGGTGTCGCCGAATGCCGTCTGTGTGGTTAGGATAATGTCCGGTTTGATGGCTCGCAGCGTCTCGTAGTCAATACCCATGTTGCGCAGCTGCAGCGAAGGGAGATTGGCAACGATGACGTCCGCGGTACTGACGAGACGCGCGATGATGTCGCGTGCTCCGGGTTTGCCGGGATCGAGAGTGATGGACTTCTTGTTGCAACCGGTCTGGAAGAACACGCCCCCTTCGCCGCCCGCGGCGACCGGCGCGATATATCGATCCTCGCCGCCTTCGCGGCGCTCGACCCGGATGACCTCGGCGCCCAAGTATCCGAGCAACGCGGCGCAATACGGCCCCGCGACGTATCGGCCGAAGTCGAGCACGCGGATCTTGCCGAGTACACCGCGAGAGTCGATGGAAGCGTCTTTGGTGGCAGGGTTCACGGCGCGAATCTTACACAATCACGGGACGAGAGGTGTGCGTTGGACTTCACTCTAACCGACGAACAGCGCGCACTGCAAAACGCCGCGCGCGAATACGCCCAGGAACGCCTGCCGGAGCTCGCACGAGAGATCGAGAAAAGCGGCGAGCCGCCGTCGCACGAGCTCATTGCGGAATTTGCCGGCCACGGTTTTCTCGGCATCAATATTCCCGAGGCGTTGGGCGGATTGGGTCTCGGCAACCTCGAAGCGCTGATCGTGCTGGAGGAGTTCGGCAAAATCTCCTCGGCGGTCGCGTTTCCGGTGTTCGAATCCTGCGTGGGTCCGGTGCGTGCAATCGAGCGATTCGCGAATGACGAGCTCAAAAGCCGCATCGTCCCGCGGGTGTGCCGCGGCGAACTCGTGGTCGCGATTTCGATGTCGGAACCCGCGGCCGGATCGGCGTTGACGGATCTGAGCACACGCGCCGATACCCGCGGCGATCGCGTGGTGTTGAACGGCACCAAGCGCTGGTGTTCCGGCGGCGGGCATGCCGACGGCTATGTGGTGTACTGCCGGATGTCCGAAGCGGCCGGGGCCAAGGGCATCGGAGCGGTGTACGTCGAGAAGGGTGCGCCGGGTTTGTCCTTCGGCAAACCCGAAGCGCTGATGGGCTTCCGCGGCGTACCGTCCTCCGATCTATATTTCGACAACTGCGCCGTGCCCCTTGCCAACGTGATCGTGCCGGCGGGCGGTTTCAAGCGGCTGATGGAGGCGTTCGATCTGGAGCGCTGCGGCAACGCCACGATGGCGCTCGCGCAGGCGAGCGGCGCACTCGAGGATGTGGTGCGCTACGTTCAGGAGCGCCGGCAGTTCGGCCGGGCCATCGTGGAATTCCAGGCGGTGCAGTTGCGGCTCGCGGATATGCGCATCAAGGTCGATGCCGCGAGACTCCTGATCTGGCGGGCGGCCTGCAACGCCCAAGCCGGATTGCCCAGCATCCTCGAGTCATCGGTGGCAAAGTGTTTTGCGAACGAGATCGCGCGCGAAGTCACCGGGCACGCCGTGCAGCTCATGGGCGGCTACGGCTACTCCCGCGAATATCCGATGGAGAGGCGCCTCCGCGACGCGTGGGGCTGGGGCATCGCCGGCGGCGCCATCGACATCCAGAAGGTGAATATTGCGGCCGCGATGGTCGGACGCCGTTTCGATCAACGGGGGAGCGCGTGAGCGGGCATTTCAGCCGGCGCGATCGTGATCTCGGCGCGATCGCCGTCGACTCGAACGCCGTGGGTGGCGAGCGCCCGGGTAGCGGGAGCGCCGAGCACGCGTCCGTCGCGCACATCGAAGGAGGCGCCATGCAATGGACAAATCAATCGCGTGCCGCGCAATCGGCCTTCGCTGAGCCGTGCATGCGCATGCGAGCAGATATTGTCGAGCGCGTAGATGCCGTGCTTCGTGCGGCAGACGACGATCTCGCGTCCCTGGGCTTCACAGGCGCGCATGCTTCCCTCGGGCAGATCCGCGAGCGGAACGGAGACGACAATTTCCTTCGGCATCGGTGCTTCCTCGATCACGAACACCGATCCTAGCATGGCAACAATCGCCGTCGCCCTCGACGGCGGAAACTCGAGGAGCATAAGTCAACATGGCCACGATCACCTTTGTCTCGCGCATGACCTGCAAGAGCGGGAAGCAATCTGAATTCATACGTCTCTGCCGGCAACTCGAAAACTATGTCAAAACCGAGGAGCCGGATACTCTTCTCTTCGGGTTCTACAAGCTGCGCGAACCGAATCGCTATGTCGTTCTCGAGTCGTTCCGCAGCGAGGAGGCCGAGCATCGGCACATGAACTCAAAGATGCTTGCCGACGTTGCGCCGCAGATCTCCGGATGCCTCGAAGGCACCTGGGTGCGTGAATACTTCGACCCGCTGGATTGAACCGAGGAGAACGGCACATGTCGACGACTTTCATCGCAACGCTCAACGTCAAGGCCGGGATGGAGAGTGAATTCGAACGGCTCCAGAAAGAGCTTTCAGAACTCACGCATGCGAAGGAGCCGGGCACCCTGGTTTACGATGTCATCAAGAGCCGCGGCAAACCGCGGACCTATGTGGTGTACGGCCGATTCCAGGATGAGGCGGCGTTCCAGCTGCACCAAAGCAGTCCATTCCACGATCGGCTCGTGCCACCGATCTTGGCGTGCGTCGAGGGCGAGATGGACTTGCAGCTATTGGATTGGAAGAGCTGAGGCGGGCGGCGCGCTATCGGTCTTCGCCGGCGAGTTCCTTGAGCTTCTCTTCGAGATAGCGCAGTACGCGCTTGTCCCGTTCCGTTTCTTTGTGAGTCAGGAAGCTGATAGCCATGCCCTCCATCACATAGCGGCTGAGATCGAAACCCAGCCCGAAGTTCTCGCCCTTGCGCTTCCACTCGGGGAACAGCTCCAGGCTGGTTTCGTACCACTCGCGCTCGAAGGCTTCTTGAGCCGGAAAGAGGATCGCGGCCAATTCCTTGTCGGTGCGCGCTGCCACCGCCATCTCGAAGAAGGCGACGAACCAAGGGTGCTTCACGTGCGCCCAATAACTCTCCACGCCCTGACGCACGTGATCGCCGTCAGCCGGTTCCTTGGCCATGGCCTTGCGGAATGCCCGCAGTCGTTTGGCGTGCAGGTAGTCTACCGCCGCCCGCACGATGCCCATCTTCGAGGGGAAGTGGTGCAGCATGGCGCCGCGCGACAGGCCGGCACGCTGCGCAATGACCGTGGTGGTGGTGCGCGCGTATCCCAAGTCGACGAGGCATTTGATCGCCGCCTCGATGATCAACGTTCGGGTGGATGCGCTCTTTTGAGCTTGCCAGCCGGTGGGTATGATCGCTTCGGTTGAGCGTCCTAATTCGCGGTCATTTGCTGCCATGCGCCAATCGCTTCCTGTGCGGGGAGAAATCTCAAAAACCTCTTATATGCCAAAGTTGTATCACTTGCTTGAAAAAGTCAAAGTTGATTGAAACAGGAAGTATTGACTGTTAATTTCGACGTCCTTGCATCATCGCTTGGCGGCTCGGAGCATAACATGGGAAGAATAGACGGAAAGATAGCCTTGGTAACGGGAGCCGCGTCCGGCCTGGGTAAGGCGGACGCTTTGTTGCTGGTGAAGGAGGGGGCGAGAGTCGTCATCACCGACATCAATGAGACGGCCGGCCTTGAACTCGAGCATTCGCTCAACGCGAATCATCCCGGCAGCGCGTATTTCATGGCGCAAGACGTGTCGAGCGAGAGTCGCTGGCAGGACGTATTCGCGGAGATCCGCCGTCGCTTCGGCGGTCTGCACGTGCTCGTCAACAATGCGGGCATGGTGGTGATCGGCACACCGGAGTCGGCCACACTGGACCAATTCCAGGCGCACCTCCGGGTGATGACCGACAGCGTGTTTCTTGCCTGCAAATACGGAATTCCGGTGATGAAGGACTCCGGCGGCGGATCGATCATCAACATGTGTTCGACCGCGACGCACCTGGGCTACCCGGTGTTCTATGCCTACAGCGCCGCGAAAGGCGCGGTACGGTCGATGACCAAGTCGATCGCGGTGCACTGCCAATTGAATCGCTACAACATCCGCTGCAATTCCATCCACGCCGGCGCGATCGAGACGCCGATGGTGGTCAAGGCCACGCATGATATCGGCATGCAGATGTCGATGTATGAACAGTCGCCGGTCGGTCTCGGCAAGCCGGAAGACGTCGCGAACCTGGTCCTGTACCTGGCCTCCGACGAATCGCGCTTCGTCAATGCGGCGGAAATCGTGATCGACAACGGCCTCATCAGTCAGTAATAACCAACTGAATGACCTCAATTTTCAAGCAATCTATAAAAAAACAGTCTAGACTGTTTGTTTTATATGAGAAGGGCGCCTATACTTGCGCGTGTAGCGCACGCTCGACAGTGCTTGCGGCCTGAATTTGAATGGGCCCGGCGCTGACGGGGCGCCGTCTGACGTGAGAGTGGTTCTTAGCTTCGGGGGAGTGACGCAATGGATCTTGGGCTTCGCGGCAAGAGGGCGATCGTTACCGGGGCGACGAAGGGCATTGGGCGCGGAGTGATCGAATTATTGTTGACCGAGGGCGCGGAGGTAGGGTTCTGCGCGCGCACGGCGGACGAAGTGGCGGAAGCGGTCGAGATGCTGCAACGTCCCGGCAGTGTGGTGTTGGGCGAGGCGGTCAATGTGCGCGACGGCGAAGCCTACAAGGCATGGCTGGAGCGAACCGCCGCCGCGCTCGGCGGCTGCGACATCTTCATACCCGGCGTCAGCGGCGGCGGGGGCATGGACAGCGAGAAAAATTGGGTTCGTAACTTCGAAATCGACATGCTGCACACGGTGCGCGGCTGCGAGACGCTCATGCCGCACCTGGAGAAGTCCGGCAGCGGATCGGTGGTCATCATCGGGTCGACCAATGCCGTGGAGACCTTTGCCGCACCCATGGCCTACAACGCCATCAAGGCGGGCTTGATCACCTATTCCAAACAACTGTCGCAGTACGTCGGCAAGAAATCCGTGCGCGTCAACACGGTGTCGCCGGGTCCCATTTACTTCGAGGGCGGCGCTTGGGAAATGATCAAGGGCACGCAGGCAAAGTTCTTCGATTGGGCGATGAAGCAGCTCCCCAATGGCCGCATGGGAACCGTGGAGGAAATCGCGCGGGTCATCGTCTTCGTGGCCAGCCCGGCGGCGAGCCTCATCACCGGCGCGAACATCATTGCCGACAACGGCTTCACCAAGCGCGTGCAATTGTGAACGCGCGGCGCGGGCCATGATGAGCGCGCGCATTTCAGCGGCACGCCGGCGGTAGCGCATGGCAACCGCTCCCGTCAACGGCTACTTGGTGTGCGGCGGCCTGTATCACGACATGGACTACGCGCGCCTGGAACTTCTCAAATTGCTGGGCGAGCACGAACAGATTCGCATGCGGGTGGGCGAAGACTACAGCGATCGAGGCGCCATCGCCGCAGCAGATTTTCTGGTGACATACACCTGCAATGTCGTCCCCGGCGACGAGGAGCTGGACGCGCTCCAGGAGTTTCTGGCGGCCGGCCGGCGCTGGTTTGCGCTGCATGGAACGAATTCGGTGCTGCGGTATCTCAAAGGCCGCGGTTGGGACGCGCCGCCGCACCCTCCGCGATTCACGGCGATGCTGGGAAGCCGGTTTCTGGCCCACCCGGCCATCGAACCGTACCGCGTCGAGGTGAGCGACAGTTCGCATCCGCTGGTCGCCGGCATCGAACCATTCGAGGCCGACGATGAGTTGTATCTCTGCGAGTATCATGGCTCGCAGCACGCGCTGCTGCACACTCATTATCGCGGCGAGGCGCGCGGTTTCGTGGCGAGGGATTGGCCGCTGGCGGATCAGGCGGACGATCGGCAGCTGGTTCTCTATTTGCGCGCACACGGCGACGGCGAGGTACTGTATTGCACGCTCGGCCATTGCCGAGGCAAGTACGACATGCGCCCGATGATCGACGAATATCCGGCGGTGGAGCGCGGCAGTTGGAAGCTGCCCGTGTACTACGAGCTGCTGCGCCGGGGAATTCGTTGGGCGGCGGCGCTGCCCAACTAGAGGATATCGATGGCGAGCGACCTTACCAAACGGGACTCGACAGGCGCCGGCACCGATGCCGCCGGCGATCTCTTGTCGCGATCGAAATCACCGAACTACACGCCGGTGGCGCGGGTCAAGCCCGGCGCCGACGGCCGTACGGGCGTACTGCCGGGCACGCCGGCCGGCAAGGCGCCCGACCCGGAGCTGGGCCATGCCGTCATCGACCAGCGCCGCTACACCTCGGCCGAATTCATGGCGCTCGAGTGGGAACGCATGTGGACCAAGGTTTGGCTTTTGGCCGGCCGAGCGCTCGATATCCCGCAACCCGGCGACTACCTCGTGACCGAAATCGGTATCGAGTCGATCATCGTCGTGCGCCAAGCGGACGGCGGCGCGCGCGCGTTCTACAACGTCTGCCAGCATCGCGGGAACCGCCTGCGTCCGTGCGGAATCGGTTCGACGGGCGCTTCGCGAACCTTCAAGTGCATGTACCACCACTGGGAGTACAACCTCGACGGTTCTTACCGGCGCATCCCCGACGTCGATACGTTTCCCCAGGGGGCTCCGCCCAACGGGCTCACGGAAATCAAGTGCGCAACCTGGGGCTCCTTCGTGTGGTTCTCCATGAATCCCGAAGCGGAGCCGATCGAGGATTATCTGCGTCCCATCCCTCAGCATCTGGATCCTTATCATTTCGAGAGCATGGTGCAGACCCGCGACATCACCGTCGAGTGGGAGTGCAACTGGAAGACCTCGGTCGATGCATTCAACGAGAGCTATCACGTGCAGGGTATCCACCCGCAACTTCTCTGGTATTTGCACGACCTCGATATCCAGATCGATTGTTATGAGCGGCACAACCGCTACCTGATCCCCTTCGGCACGGTCTCACCGCGGGTTCGCAAGCCACCGGCCATTCCCGAACCGATCAAATCGATCATGAAAGGCGCCGGCATGGACCCGGCGGACTACGACGAGCCCATCGCCAACATCCGCCGCGACGTGCAGAAGCACAAGCGTGCGACGAGTGCCGCACAGGGGAAGGATTATTCCGAGCTGAACGACGATCAGCTCACGGATGATTATCACTACCTCATCTTTCCCAATCTTTCGTTGAACGTGCACGCGGACGATTTCTGGGTGTTCCGTCAGCGGCCGCACGCCACCGATCCCAACAAGATGTACTACGACATCTGGACCTACGAGTTGGTGCCGCAGGGCCAGGAATGGCCGGCACGCGCCAAGCATCAGAGCTGGAAGCACGGCGAGAAATCGATCGGGCTGGTGCTGGACCAGGACGCGGCCAATCTCCCGAATGTCCAGGCGGGCATGCACTCGCGCGGCTTCCGTGGTCTCTGGCTGGGGCGCCAGGAACTGCGCATACGTCACTTTCATAAAGTGCTCGACGAATATCTGTTTCCCGACGCACATCGACGGAGCGGTACATGAGCGACAGTGTGAATTTATCGGGCGAGCTGCTGCTGCGCGCGTACCGGCAGATGAAAGTAATCCGTGAGTTCGAGGAGCGGCTGCACGTCGAGATCGCGACCGGCGAGATTCCGGGTTTCACCCATCTGTACGCGGGGCAGGAGGCCGTCGCGGTCGGCGTCTGCGAACAGCTCGGCGATGCGGACTACATCGTCAGTACCCACCGCGGCCACGGGCACTGCATCGCCAAGGGTTGCGACGTCATCGGCATGATGAAGGAAATCTACGGACGGCGCGACGGCCTATGCCACGGCAAGGGGGGTTCGATGCACATTGCCGACATGACCAAGGGGATGTTGGGCGCCAATGCCATCGTCGGCGGCGGACCGCCGTTGGCGGTGGGGGCCGCCATTGCTTGCAAAGTGCGCGGCAACCGGTGCGTGAGCGTCGCGTTCGGCGGCGACGGCAGCGCCAATCAGGGCACGGTCTTCGAGGCGATGAACATGGCGGTGGTGCTGCGCGTTCCGGCGATTTTTATTCTCGAGAACAACGGCTACAGTGAGCACACGGGCGCCGCCTACGCGGTCGGCTCGCGCGATCTGGCGGGCCGTGCGCGCGCCTTCGGCATGCCCGCCGAATGCGTCGACGGCGCCGATTTCCACGCGATGTATGACGCCATGGGACGCGCCGTGGCCCGGGCCAAGAACGGCGAAGGCCCGAGTACCATCGAGGCAACCATCACCCGTTACTACGGACACTTCGAAGGGGATCCGCAAAACTACCGGGCCAAGGACGAGGTCGCGAGGCTCAGGGTGTCGATGGATTGCCTGAAGCGCTTCCGTGCGCGCACCGAGGCGGATCGCACGGTGGCGCAATCCGATCTCGATGCGATCGACGGCGAAGTGCTGACACTGATCGATCGGGCCGTCACGGAGGCAAAGGCGGCCGCACCTCCGGTAGAGGCCGACCTCTACTCCGACGTCTATATCCAGTACTAACCCGACGCGACGGATTCCACCATGCCGCAACTATCCATGCGCGATGCGCTCAACCAAGCCCTGCACCAGGAGATGGCCCGCGACGAGCGCGTCATCGTGCTCGGCGAGGATGTGTCGGGAGGGGCCGGCGGGACCTCGGGGCAGCGCGAGGCGTCCGGCGGCATCTTCGGCGTCACCAAGGGGCTGCTCCCCAAGTTCGGCGAGGGGAGGGTGCTCGATACGCCGATTTCCGAATCGGCCATCGTCGGCGCCGCTGCCGGCGCTGCCCTCGCGGGCCTGCGTCCGGTGGCGGAGATCATGTTCGCCGACTTCATCGGTGTATGCATGGATCAGGTGTACAACCAGATCGCGAAGTTCCGCTACATGTTCGGCGGCAAGAGCAGCTGCCCGGTAGTCATTCGGATGGCGATGGGCGCCGGCATGAATATGGGACCGCAGCATTCGCAGGCGATTTATCCGTTCTTGACGGCGGTGCCTGGCCTCAAAGTGGTGATTCCTTCCAATGCCTATGATGCCAAGGGTCTGTTGATCCAGGCGATTCGCGACGACGATCCGGTCATTTTCTTCGAGCATAAGGCGCTTTACCCGCGCAAGGGCGAAGTGCCCGAGCATGCCTACACGGTGCCGTTCGGCGAGGCGAATCTGTTGCGCGAGGGCGAGCATGTCACGGTAGTGGCGATCGCCCGTATGGTGTCCTTCGCCGAGCGGGCGATCGATGCGCTTGCGAAGGAAGGAGTGACCTGCGATCTGATCGATCCGCGCACCACCTCACCCCTCGACATCGAGACCATCGTTGAAAGCGTGGAAGTCACCGGCCGGCTGGTGATCGTCGATGAATCGCCCCCACGCTGCAGTGTCGCCTCCGACATCGCAGCCATGGTCGCTGAGAAGGCATTCCGCGCTCTCAAGCGGCCCATCATCCAGGTCACGGCCCCGCATACGCCCATCCCCTTCGCTCCCGCCCTCGAGCGCGCCTACGTACCCGGGCCGCCGCGCATAGAGGCGGCCATCCGCAGCGCGCTCGAGGACGAATGATGGAGGCCAAAGTGACGGCCGTCGCGGACGCCCTCGCAAGTGCCGCGGCTCGTTCACTCAGATGAACTCCATGATGCCTGCCGGCGGCCGCTATTACGAAGACCTGGTCATCGGCGAGGTGCGCGAGTCGAGCACGCGTACGGTCACGCTGGAAGAGCTGATCGAATTTGCCGCGCGTTACGATCCGCAGTATTTTCACGCCGACCCCATCGCAGCCAAGCAGTCGATTTTCGGCGAGCTGATCGCATCCGGGATCCACAGCGCCGCCCTGTGGCGCGCGCTCGATCATCAAATCAGCGGCGACATCCACTGGATTTGCGGCGTGGCGTGGGAAGACGTGCGTTGGCCGAATCCGGTGCGGGCGGGAGACTGTTTGCGCGCGCGCGCGCAAGCGCTTGCGAAGCGGCCGAGCGGCAAGGACCCGAGACGCGGCATCGTCGAGTATCGATATACCTTGCTCAATCAGCGCAATGACACTGTGTTTACGTGCCGGAGCATCAATCTGGTGGCGCTGAGGCCGACGGTAGCGGTATCACTGACCGCGACTCTCCCGACGCAATAGCCGCTAGCGCGGCTGCATCCTGATGGCGCCGTCGAGACGAATGGTTTCGCCATTCAGCATGGTGTTCTCGATGATGTGTTCCACCATGGCGGCGTACTCATCAGGCTCGCCCAGCCGGGGCGGAAACGGCGTTTGTCTGCCGAGGGAGTCCTGGGCCTCCTGCGGCAAGGCCTTCAGCATGGGGGTGGCGAACAGTCCGGGCGCGATCGTCATGACGCGAATTCCGGAAGACGCGAGTTCCCGGGCCATCGGCAGTGTCATCGCGACGATTCCGCCCTTCGAGGCCGCATACGCCACTTGTCCGATCTGACCGTCGAAAGCGGCGACCGATGCCGTCATGACGATCACGCCGCGCTCGCCCGCGGCATTGGGCGCATTTCGCTGCATGGCCACGGCGGCGGCCTTTGAAATCAGCACGGTGCCGACCAAATTGATTTCGATCATCTTGCGGAAGAATGAGCCGGCCATGGCGCCTTGCTTGCCGACGAAGCGGGCGGGCATGCCGATACCCGCACAATTGATCGCCGCATCGATCGAGCCCATGCGCTCTAGGGCGTGATCGATCGCGCTATTGACGCCGGATTCGTCGGTCACGTCGGTCGCAATGAAAGAAGCGCGGTCGCCGAGCGCCGCGGCCGCCTCGGTGCCTTGCGCCTCGTTCACGTCGAGGAGCGCGACTTTCCCGCCGGCCCGTACGACTCGGCTCGCGACGGCAAGCCCAAGTCCGGATGCGCCGCCTGTGACTACGGCCCGTGATTCTTTTAGCTGCATGAGTGTGCTCCCAAGGCTTCCATGACGCCGCCCACCGCCGGGGCTGCCGCGCCGGTGAACGCGGTTGTCACTTGAGGCTGATGGTCGTGTTCACACCGGTGGAAGCGCTGCTGTCGTCGAACCAGCGCGTCGTCACGGTTTTGGTCTGTGTATAGAACTGCACCACTTGCTTGCCGTAGGGGCCGAGATCGCCGAGCTTGGAGCCGCGCGATCCGGTGAAGCTGAAGATCGGCACCGGCACCGGAATCGGCACGTTGATCCCCACCTGGCCCACGTCGATCTCGTTCTGAAATCTGCGGGCGACGGCGCCGCTTTGCGTAAAGATGCCGGTGCCGTTGCCGAAGGGATTGTCGTTGATGAGGGTGATCGCATCGTCCAAGGTATCGACGCCGAGGATGACCATCACGGGTCCGAAAATCTCGGTGGTGTAGATTTTCATCTCCGGCGTCACTCCGGAGAAAATCGTGGGTCCGATGAAGTTACCCTTCTCGTAGCCCGGTACTTTGACGCCGCGGCCGTCCAACTCGAGCTTGGCGCCTTCCTTGATCCCGTCTTCCACCAGCCCAAGGATGCGATGTTTCGCGTTCTTGGAAACCACGGGCCCCAGATCGGCGCCTTTTTCCACGCCCGCGTTGACTTTGAGGGACTTCGCCTTGGTGACGATGTCGGGTATCCATTTTCGTGCCTCGCCCACCAGCACGGTGACCGAGGTGGCCATGCAACGCTGTCCCGCCGCGCCAAAGGTCGATCCGACCAGGGAATTGAGCGATTGCTCCTTGTTGGCATCCGGCATCACGACCGCGTGATTTTTGGCGCCCATCATGCATTGCACACGTTTGCCGTGCTGCGAGGCCAGGCCATGGACATGTGTGCCCACGGCGGTCGATCCCACGAAGGAGACGGCGGCGATGTCGGGATGAGTGCAGATCGCGTCGACCGCTCGTTTGCCGCCATGGATGATGTTCAATACGCCGGGCGGGACACCGGCCTCCAGCGCCAGTTCGGCCAAGAGCATGGGAGTCAGCGGGTCCTGCTCCGAGGGTTTGAGCACGAAGGTATTGCCGCAGACGATGGCCATGGGAAACATCCACAGCGGGATCATGGCCGGAAAGTTGAAGGGTGTGATGCCCGCGCACACGCCGATGGGCTGGCGCAGGGTGTAGGTGTCGACGCCGCCGGCGACGTTCTCGGCAAATTCGCCCAGCTGCAGGCTGCCGATCGAGCAGGCGTGTTCGACCACCTCGAGCCCGCGGAACACGTCCCCTTCCGCATCCGCCAGGGTCTTGCCTTGTTCCGCGCTCAAGGTGCGCGCGATGCGGCTCATGTGTTCCCGCACCAGCGCTTGAAGCTTGAGCATGATCCGCGCCCGGGTCGCGAGCGGGGTGTTCTTCCAGGTCTTGTAGGCTTGCTTCGCCGAGGCCACCGCGGCGTTGATTTCCTCGTCGGTGGAAAAGGGGACCTGTGCCAGCACCTCTTGGGTTGCCGGGTTGACCACGTCGTGCCATTCGCTGGTGCGAGAGTCGATGAATTTGCCGTCGAGCAGCAATTTGACGGCGGGTATCTGATTGGCCAGCACTGCAGGTTGGGTCGTCATGGTATTTCCTCGGTCGTTAACGGTCGCGCAATCGGCTGACCCCATAGTCTAGCCTGTAGCGCCTCCCGGCAGCCAAGCGGATACGCGATCCCGCCCTCGTATCGCGTTAGACTATGAGGCATTATGTCGACCACCCTGGTGCCCAATTCGTTCAAAAGGCGTAGGCAAAATGGCAACACTTTTCCTGTCCCCGCGAGCCGAGGGACGGCAGGCGCGGCTACGCGCTCCGCGGAGCCGGGAACCATCGCCATTTGCTTCGTTGCCGCGGCACTGGAGAGCGTCCGCGCCCGAGGCTTGAATGCGGACGAGATGCTGGCGAACGTGGGGCTTTCCCCGAGCCTGCTGCAAGTGCCCCAGGCGCGCGTGTCGGCGAAGCACTACGGCGCCCTGTGGCGCACGATCGCGCTGGCCCTCGACGACGAGTTCTTCGGCCAGGATTCCCGCCGCATGAAGGCGGGGAGTTTCGCCATGCTTTGCCACTCGGTCGTGAACTGCAAGACCCTGGGCCAGGCGCTCGACCGCAGCTTGCGTTTCTATGCGCTGATCTTGGATGATTTCTCCGGCACCCTGGTGCGGGACGGCCAGGAGGCAAGAATCGTTCTACACGAGCGAACCGCGGGCGCGAACCCACGCGTGTTTGCTCACGAGCTCTTGTTGATGCTGCTCTACGGGGTGTCGTGCTGGCTGGTGGGGCGGCGCATTCCCATCCTGCGCACCGAATTCAGCTATCCGGAACCCGCACACAGCGCCGAGTACCGGCTCATGTATTGCACGGAGCTGGGCTTCGACAGACCGAACACCGTGATCGCCTTCGAGGCGAGCTACCTTGATCTGCCGGTGGTGCAGAACGAGCGCTCGATCAAGGAGTTTCTGCGCACGGCGCCGGAGAGTATCTTGGTGAAGTACAAGAACGGCAGCAGTCTCGCCGCCAGGGTTCGGCGGCGGCTGCGTCAGTTCCTGCCGGGCGAGGTTCCGGATTTCGAGCGGCTGGCTGACGAATTGAATATGACGCCCGCGACGATGCGGCGGCGATTGCACGAGGAAGGGGAGTCTTATCAATCGATCAAGGACCAGCTGCGGCGCGATCTCGCCATCAGTTTCCTGAGTCATTCGAGCCGCAGCGTCATGGACATCGCCTTGGAATTGGGATTCTCCGAACGCAGCGCCTTTCATCGTGCGTTTAGAAAATGGACCGGCGCCAGCCCGGGCGAATTTCGCCGCACCTCGCAAGCCTAGAGATGTTGCATTTCCGCTCAGGTATTTTGAGCGGATCGGTCACTCTGACGACGTTCTCGAATCGAGGATAATTTCGATATGAATCTGTCGGGTAAGGTTCTGGTGATAACCGGGAGCAACGGCGCCCTGGGTCAGGCCGTGGCGGCGACCTTGAGCCGCTACGGTGCCCGGCTGGCGCTGCTCGATCATGGACAGACCCCGTCGGCGGCACCGCCGGCCGGAGCGCTGCATTATGGCGGCATCGATTTGACGCAGGCGGACGCCGCCCACTCGGCGCTGGAACGGGTGGTGAAAGAGGCGGGCCGCCTCGACGGGCTGATCAATGTCGCCGGCGGCTTCCATTGGGAAAAACTCGCCGGCGGTACGCTCGACAGCTGGGACTCCATGTACCGAATCAATCTGCGCACCGTCGTGAATTCTTGTCAGGCGGCGCTGCCCCACCTCCTGCAGGCGAGCGGCGGGCGCATCGTCAATGTCGGCGCCATGGGTGCCGCCAAGGCGTCGACCGGAATGGGCGCCTACGCGGCATCCAAGGCGGGTGTCGCGAAATTGACCGAGGCGCTGGCCGACGAATTGAAGGATCGCGGCATCACGGTCAATGCCATATTGCCGAGCATCCTCGACACGCCGAAGAATCGTGCCGATATGCCGCAGGCAGACTTCAGCCGCTGGGTGACTCCGGTCGAGGCCGCCGAAGTGATTGCGTTCCTGGTCTCGGATGAGGCGCGCGCGGTCACCGGTGCACTGATTCCGGTCGTGGGGCGGGTATGACGGCGGCACCCAGTGCATCGCCCGGTGCGCGCTTTCGCGCCGCCATTGTCGAGGAGCGCCCCTTGCAGGTCGTCGGCGCGATCAACGCCTATGCGGCAAGAATGGCGGCGGCCTGCGGATTCAAGGCCCTGTATATATCGGGCGGCGGGGTCGCCGCCAATTCGCTGGGCGTTCCGGATCTCGGCATCAGCACCATGGACGATGTGCTGATCGACATACGCCGCATTACCGATGCCTGCCCGCTGCCGCTCCTGGTCGATGCCGATACCGGGTGGGGCGGGGCGTTCAATATCGCCCGCACGGTCAAGTCCTTCGCCAAGTTCGGCGCCGCCGGATTGCACATCGAAGATCAAGTTCAAGCCAAGCGTTGCGGTCATCGGCCCGGCAAAGAGATCGTCTCGAAGCAGGAAATGGTGGATCGGGTCAAGGCGGCCGTGGACGCGCGTACGCAATCCGAATTCGTCATCATGGCGCGCACCGATGCCCTGGCCGTGGAAGGCATCGATGCTGCCATCGAGCGCGCGGTCGCCTGCGTGGAGGCGGGCGCCGACATGATTTTCCCGGAGGCGATCACCGAACTCGCCATGTATGGGCGCTTCAAGGACGCGGTCGGGGTGCCGATACTCGCCAATATCACGGAATTCGGCCACACACCCTTGTACACGCGCGAGGAGTTGGGCTCGGTGGGCGTCGATATGGTGCTGCATTGCTGTTCAGCCTACCGGGCAATGAATGCGGCGGCACTGGCGACCTATCAGGCGATTCGCCGCGATGGAACGCAAAAGAACGTGCTGGACCTCATGCAAACCCGCGCCGATTTGTACAAGTACTTGGACTACTACGCCTACGAGGCCAAGCTGGACGAGCTATTCGCCGAAGGGAAGGAAAAGTGACGGATTTGAGGAGATGAACATGGCCCAACCGCAATCCCAAGCCGAGGCGTTCAAGCCAAAGAAGTCCGTGGCCTTGTCGGGGGTGACGGCGGGCAACACGGCGCTGTGCACCGTCGGCAAGACCGGCAATGACCTGCACTACCGCGGCTACGACATTCTGGACATCGCCACCGAATGCGAATTCGAAGAGATCGCGTATCTCTTGGTTCACGAGAAACTGCCGAATCGCGTGGAACTCGCCGCCTACAAGGCCAAGTTGAAAGCGCTTCGGCTTCTGCCCGCTGCCGTCGCCACCGTGCTCGAACAGCTGCCGGCCGGGAGTCACCCCATGGACGTGCTGCGCACGGGTGTTTCGGCACTCGGCTGCTGCATTGCCGAGGCCAACGATCACCAGAGTGCGGGTGCCCGCGACATCGCCGATCGGCTCTTGGCGTCCTTGGGCTCGATGCTATGTTATTGGCACCATTATTCGCGCGACGGGCGGCGTATCGACGTGCAAACCGACGACGATTCGATCGGCGCGCACTTTTTACACCTCCTGCATGGGCGCAAGCCCTCGGCGTCCTGGGTGCGTGCGATGCACACTTCGCTCAATCTCTACGCCGAGCACGAGTTCAACGCCTCGACCTTCACGGCCCGGGTGATTGCGGGTACGGGTTCGGATCTGTACTCGTGCATCACGGGCGCCATCGGTGCGCTGCGCGGACCCAAGCACGGCGGCGCCAACGAAGTCGCGTTCGAGATTCAAAGCCGTTACTCGACGCCGGATGCCGCCGACGCGGATATCCGTCGGCGGGTGGCGAACAAGGAGGTGATCATCGGGTTCGGCCACCCGGTGTACACGATTTCCGATCCCCGCAATCAGATCATCAAGGAGGTCGCGCGAAGCCTGGCGCGGGAAGCCAACGAGATGCGGGGATTCGAGGTCGCCGAGCGGATCGAGTCGGTCATGCATGAGATCAAGAAAATGTTTCCCAATCTCGACTGGTTCTCCGCCGTGTCCTACCACCTGATGGGCGTGCCGACCGCGATGTTCACGCCGCTGTTCGTGATCAGCCGCACCTCGGGCTGGGCGGCGCACGTCATCGAGCAGCGCGAGGACGGCAAGATCATTCGTCCGAGCGCCAATTACACCGGCCCGGAGAACCTTCCCTTCGTGCCGCTGGCGCAGCGTCCGTAGCGCCGCGCTCCGCATTCCTTTCACATTCCGAGAGCCCCTGATCCGTCATGTCCCACGATATCAAATCTGCCGAACGTCCCGCGCCGGATCACGTCCTGACCGCGATAGCAGACTATGCATTGAGCTTCGAGATCAAGAGTGAACTCGCCTATGAGACCGCCGGCTACTGTCTCATGGATACCTTGGCGTGCGGATTTCAGGCGCTGAAATATCCGGCCTGCACGAAGCTGATGGGCCCGGTGGTTCCGGGTGCGACCCTCACCAACGGCGCGCGCGTTCCCGGCACGGCTTACGAGCTCGATCCCATCAACGCCGCTTTCAACATCGGCGCCATGATTCGCTGGCTCGATTTCAACGATACCTGGCTGGCCGCGGAGTGGGGGCACCCGTCGGACAACCTGGGCGGCATTCTCGCCGTGGCCGACTATCTTTCGCGGTCCGGCAAACCGATCACGGTACGCGACGTGCTCACCGGCATGATCAAGGCGCACGAAATTCAGGGTGTCCTCGCCTTGGAGAACAGTTTCAACCGAGTCGGTCTCGATCATGTGCTCCTGGTCCGCGTCGCGTCCACCGCGGTGGTCACCGCGCTGCTCGGCGGCTCACGCGAGCAGATCATCAACGCGGTGTCGAACGCGTGGGTGGACGGCGGCGCGCTGCGCACCTACCGGCACGCTCCCAACACGGGCTCACGCAAGAGTTGGGCCGCCGGCGACGCGACCAGCCGCGCCGTGCGTCATGCGCTGTTCGCCCTCAAGGGCGAGATGGGATACCCATCGGCCCTGTCGGCCAAGACCTGGGGCTTTCAGGACGTCTTGTTCAAGGGGAAATCCCTGTCCTTGCCGCAGCCCTTCGGCAGTTACGTGATGGAAAACGTGCTGTTCAAGATCTCTTATCCGGCGGAGTTTCATGCACAGACGGCCGTCGAAGCGGCCATGACCTTGCACCCCCGAATCTTACCCAAGATCGACGAGATCGAGCGGGTCACCATAGAGACTCAAGAGCCCGGCGTGCGCATCATCGACAAGACGGGCCCGCTGGCCAATCCTGCGGATCGCGATCATTGCATTCAATACATGGTCGCCATTCCGCTGCTGTTCGGCAGGCTCAACGCGGCCGACTACGAAGACCAGGTGGCCGGCGATCCGCGTGTCGACGCGCTGCGCGCGAAAATGCAGGTCAAGGAAAACACGATCTTCACGCAGGAATACTACGACCCGAACAAGCGCTACATCGGCAACGCCGTGCAGGTGTTTTTCAAGGACGGCAGCGCAAGCCAGCGCGTGCAGGTGGACTACCCCATCGGCCATCGCAGGCGCCGGGAGGAAGGCATGCCGGTGCTGGTAAAGAAGTTCGAGGCCAGCGTGGCGGCGCATTTTGGGCCCAAGCAGACCGAATTCATCAAAGCGATGTTCGTGGATCGAGGCGCTCTGGCCGCGATGCCGGTGAGCGAGTTCGTCGCCAAGCTGGTGACGGCCTCCTAAAAAAATACCTGCCCGCTCGGTGGCATTATGACGCATTGAGCTTGCCGAGCACCTAAGCCTGCCGGGATAGTGTGGCCGATGAAGCGAATGAGCCGTCTAGGACCCCACTTTTCGCGTGAGCGGCGCGCTCGTGCCGACCGACGCCACCGGGTGTGGTGGTCGGTTTGGTACGGCAGTTTCAATCCCCGCAGGCGAGCGCCGCTGCGCCGCCAGGACGACTCTGGCTTCCATTCGCTCGACTGGCATTCGTCCCATCTGCTGGCCGTGGCAATCGGCATCTTGTTATTGAGCGTATTGGACGCATTTCTGACCATGCTGCTGCTGCAGGGGGGCGCCAACGAGGTGAATCCCGTCATGGCCGCGGTCATCTATCGCAGCGTGGCGATGTTTGCCGCGCTGAAAATGGGCATGACGGGCCTGGGCGTGCTTTTGATGGTGTTTCTGGCGCGCTATCGATTCATGCGCCTGATGCGCGTCGAATGGGCGTTGTATGGGGTTCTGTTCGCCTATGTGAGCCTGGTTTGCTACGAGTTTTGGATGATCAAGAGTCCGGTCGATCTGCCGATCTGGTAATTCTGCTGGGCTGCGTCACATTCCATATTGTGCCGCCTTCGGCTAGACTAGCAACCCGGTCCGCATCCCCTTCTGCTTCTCATCATATTGATGTACTTGAGGTTTTTTCCTTCCAAGCACCATGAGTCAATCACTAGCTGAAGCATTGGCCACGACGGCACTCTCCGGCGGAAATGCCGGTTTCATCGAGGATCTCTACGAACAGTTCCTGAGGGATCCAAAAGGCGTCGACCCGACCTGGGCCGCCTACTTCAGCCGTCTGCAGGACGGCGCCAAAGGCGAGGTCGCGCACACCCCCGTCCGCGAACGTCTGCTGGCACGTCTCAATAGGCCGCCCGCACGAGGCGGCGCTCCGAGCGCCGAGTCCGGCGGGGCCAGCGCCAAGCAGGGCGCCGTGTCGCGGCTCATTCAGGTCTACGCCAACCGCGGACACTTGGTCGCCAATTTAGATCCGCTGGGCCTGCAGGTCCGCGCCAAGCCCTATGTGCTCGACCTCGAGTATTTCGGTCTCTCCGATGCCGACCTGGATACCGAATTCTTCACCGGCAACCGCAACCCCGCGATGCCCGAACGCGCCAAGCTCAAGGATATTCTCGCGGACCTCAAGTTCATCTACACCGATACCATCGGTGCGGAATTTGCGCACGTGTCGGACACCGACGAGCGTCTGTGGCTGCAGGATAGTTTCCAAGTGGCGCGCATGCAGCGGCGATTCAGCGTCGAGGAGAAGAAAAACATTCTATGGCAGTTGACGGCCGCGGAAGGCTTGGAGCGCTACCTGCACACCAAGTACGTGGGTCAGAAGCGTTTCTCGCTCGAGGGCGGCGACAGTCTCATTCCCCTGCTCGACGATCTGGTGCAGCAC
>Ga0137394_10001077_pt1 | contig 19639 bp, 9 predicted proteins | sample czobulk116metaG_FD_108278 | JGI IMG/M metagenome (GOLD analysis project Ga0137394, IMG submission 108278) | Vadose zone soil microbial communities from Angelo Coast Range Reserve, California, USA - czobulk1.16 metaG | ecosystem: Environmental > Terrestrial > Soil > Vadose zone | place: USA...
GACCCGACCCGACACGACCCGTGCTTACGGCGCTTGTGCATGCGCGATACGTGTGTATGCGAGCGCGCGACAGGTGGCAGTGGATTCCTAATTATGATCATAAAAACTCTTCAGCGCGTCGCGACCCGCAAGCCCGTTCAACTGATCGTCGCCATTGTCGTGGCGCTCGTCGTCGGAGGTCACGATTCGTGGCGTACTGCGCATGCGCAGACGAACACGACGATCAAGTTGGAGAATCAGAAACCTGGCAACCCACAATCGGAATGGGACATTGCTGGCGCAGGCGATCCGTCGATTCAGGGATTCGCCACCGACATCAGCGTCAACGCCGGCCTGACGGTCGGCTTCAAAATCCAGACTGACTCGACGAACTACCGGATCGACATCTACCGCCTCGGATACTACGGTGGTCTGGGCGCGCGAAAGATCACAACGCTGGGGCCGTTCGGCCAGCCGCAGAACCAGGGCGTGACGTGCGCGACCGAGTCGACCACCGGTCTGTTCGACTGCGGCAACTGGGCCCCGTCGGCCTCGTGGTCGACGGCGGGGCAGGTATCGGGCATTTACATCGCCAAGCTGGTTCGCCTCGACACCGGAGGCTCGAGCCACATCGTCTTCGTCGTGCGCGACGACACGCGTCAAGCCGACGTGGTCGTGCAGACCTCCGACACCACGTGGCAGGCGTACAACCGGTACGGCACCGGGAGCCTGTACTGCGGCGGCCCGATCAGCAACGCGGGCAGCTCGTACGCGAACTCCTGCTCGAGTCGCTCGGCGAAGGTGAGCTACAACCGGCCGATCGACACGCGCGGACATGATGCTCAAAGCTGGCTGTTCGCCGCCGAATACCCGATGGTCCGGTGGCTCGAGGCGAACGGATACGACGTGAAGTACCAGTCCGGTGTCGACACCGATCGCCGCGCCAGCGATCTGATCGGTGCGCGAAAACCGAAGGTGTTTGTCTCGTCCGGCCACGACGAATACTGGTCGGCTGGACAGCGCGCCAGCGTGGAAGCAGCACGCGGCGCAGGCGTGAGCCTCACATTCTTCAGCGGCAACGAAATGTACTGGAAGACGCGCTACGAGGCGAGCATCGACGGCACGGCCACACAGTATCGCACCCTCGTGAGTTACAAGGACACGCTTGCGGGCGTCAAGCTGGATCCGATGCCGAGCGTTTCGACCAGCACGTGGCGCGACACGCGCTTCGGTCCGCCGGTCGCCGACTCCGGCCGCCCCGAGAACGGCGTGATGGGCAACATCTGGACGGTCAATTCCGGCACGGCTGCCATCACCGTGCCCGCCTCCATGGCGAGCCTACGCTTCTGGCGTAACACGCGCGTTCCGACCTCCGGCGGCACGACGTTGGCTCCCGCATCGCTCGGCTATGAGTGGGACGAGGACCTGGACAACGGCGCCCGCCCCGCCGGCATCATTCACCTCTCGTCTACGACGGTCAATGGCGTCGAGAAAATCGTCGACTTCGGTGCGACGACGGGCACAGGAACGGCGACGCACACTCTGACCCTTTATCGTCACAGCAGCGGCGCACGGGTCTTTGGCGCCGGCACGGTGCAGTGGTCGTGGGGCTTGGACGGCATACACGACGATCACGGTCAAAGCCCCGTGTCACACACGACCGATCTGGCGATGCAGCAGGCGACGGTGAACCTACTGGCAGACATGGGAGTGCAACCCGAGCTCACGTCGCTTCAGAGCGGCCTGATCGCCTCCGTCGGGTCGACGGATGTCGCCGCGCCGACTTCCATCATCACGTCGCCCGTCACCGGTGGAACGGTCGGAAGCGGTACTCGCTTGACGATCGTTGGGACCGCAGCCGACAGCGGCGGCGGAGTCGTGGCAGGCGTCGAAGTGTCGGTGGATGGCGGCACAACGTGGAGCGCGGCTCAGGGTGGCGCGAACTGGAGCTACGGCTGGGTACCTGGCCCGCTGGGGCAGGTGTCGATCAGAAGCCGTGCGATCGACGACAGCGGCAACATCGAGACGCCAGGCGCTGGCGTGTCCGTCACCGTCGACGCCGGCACCTGTCCGTGCCCCAGCATCTGGCCGAACACAACGGTTCCCTCCGTCGCCAGTGTCGATGATCCCAGCCCGGTTGAGCTCGGCTTGAAATTCCGCAGCGACATCAGCGGCAATATCAGCGGCGTGCGGTTCTACCGAGGTCCGAACAACACCGGCACCCACATCGGCAACCTGTGGACGAGTACCGGCACTCAGCTCGCAACGGCGACCTTCGTCGAAACGGATGCGGTTCCCGGATGGCAGCAGGTCCTCTTCGGCGCGCCGGTCGCCATCGCCGCCAACACGACGTATGTCGTGTCGTATCACACCAACGCCGGGAACTATGCGGCTGACCCCGCATACTTCACCAGCCTCGGCGTCGATGCGCCGCCGCTGCACGCGCTACCGTCCAACACGAGCGGTGGCAATGGCGCGTACGTCTACGGCGGAAGCGCATTTCCGACGACGACGTTCAACGCGACAAACTACTGGGTGGATGTCGTGTTCGCGCCGGCCGTCGTGGATACCACTCCGCCGGCAGTCTCGGCGGTACTTGCGACTCCGATTGACAATGCCGTCGCGACCATCGCCTGGAGTACTGACGAGGCGTCAACCACGACGATCGATTACTCGACAAACGCATCATTCCCAGCCTCCCAGACCAGCACCGTCTCCGACCCGGCATTCGTCACGTCGCACAAGGTGAGGTTGACCGGTCTGGCCGCGTTCACGCAGTACTTCTATCGGCTCAGATCAACCGACCGCGCCGGCAACTCCGTGACGGCGTATCCGGGAGCGCCCAGTTTCAGTATGCCTGGGCCAACCCTTCGCGATATGACGTCAGCGAACTTCGGCGCCGGCAGCCCAGCCGGCAGCTATGTCTCGGAGACAGACGACGGTGAGGTGATTCTCGCGCCGGCGACCGGCACCGAATTCTCCGGCAGCACGCTGCCGTCGGGCTGGTCGGCGAACATCTGGAGTCTCGGCGGCACCGCTGTCGTCGGGGGCGGGCGGATCACCGTGGATGGCGCGCGCGTCGCGACCTGCGCCGTCGACGTCAACGGCGTGTGTCAGGATCAGTTCAATGTCGGTCCTGGCCACTCGCTCGAGTTCGTCGCAACGTTTACCGGCGATCCGTTCCAGCACTCTGGATTCGGTCAGGCGCTGGCGGCTGGAGGTGAGCCCATCGCGCTGTTCAGCACAACCTGGACCGACGCTAATGGCGCGGAACACTCGGGAAGTTCGCTCGGAGTGCGGACGGGCACGCTCAACGCCTCCGAGACCAGGACAAATCTAGGGAGCGCCTTCCTCAACTCGCCGCACCGGTACCGCATCGACTGGCAGCCGGCACAGGTCCTCTACTATGTCGACGGCGTGCAGGTCGCCACACATGCGGTGGCGATTGGCGGCCTGATGCGGCCGGTGGCCGCAAGCGACTTCAACGCCTTCAGCGGGAACGTCGTTGTCGATTGGGTCCGGCAGTCGCCGTACGCGGCCACAGGCTCGTTTGTGTCGCGTGTGTTCGACGCAGGGTCCTCTGTGCACTGGCAGTGGGTTCAATGGACGAGCGCAACGCCGCCTGGCTCGAGCGTAGCGATCACCGTGTGCACGAGCGACACGCTGGCAAGCGGCGCCCTGGCGAGTCCGACGTGCGCGGCTGTCGCGGCTTCGGGTCCTTTCAGTGCGACATCACGCTACGTCCAGTACCGGGCGACGCTGTCGACGTCCGACGCGAATGCGACGCCCGAACTGAGCGACGTCATGATCAGCGTCACGCCGCCATCAGGGCTTGGAACCGGATCGAGCGGACCCGCGATTGCCAGAGACGATTCGTACAGCATGCCTCAGGTAGCCGGTGCGGCACTCCAGGTTCTCGCCCCCGGCGTGCTCGGCAACGACTCAGGCGCGAAGCCCCTGAGGGCGGCAGTCACAAGCGGGCCATTACACGGCACGCTGACGCTCAACATGAGCGGCTCGTTCACCTACACTCCCGCAGCGGGCTTCGGGGGAACGGACAGCTTCACGTATAGCGCGACCAACAACATCAACGCGAGCTCGGCCACTGTCACGATTATCGTGGGCGCAGCCAACCAACCGCCTGTGGCGAGCAACGGCGCGCTCACGACCAACGAGGACACGCCGGCGAGCGGGACGCTGAGTGCAACCGACGCGGACGGCAACGCTCTCATCTACAGCATCGTCACCAACGGGAGCATCGGCTCGGCCGCAATCACCAACCCGGCTACCGGTGCATTCACCTACACGCCGATCGCAAACGCCAATGGCTCCGACACCTTTACATTCAAAGTGAACGACGGGACCGTCGATTCAACGTCAGCCACGATGGCCGTCACGGTCAACCCGGTGAACGACGCCCCGAGCTTCACCGGGGGTGCAGACCAGGCCGTGCTCGTGAACGCGGGCGCGCAGACGGTTGCCGGATGGGCCACCGCGATGAGCGCGGGGCCGGCGAACGAAGCGTCGCAGACGCTCTCGTTCGTCATCGTCAGCAATACCAATGCGTCGCTGTTCTCGGCTCAGCCGGCGATTGCACCAAACGGGACGTTGACTTACACGCCGTCGCTCAATGTGGCCGGCACGGCAACCGTCGCCGCGGCGATCAAGGACAACGGTCTCACAGCGAATGGAGGCGTGGACACGAGCGCGACCCAGACGTTCACAATCAACGTCGCGCGTGGCGGCACGACGACCACTCTTGCGTCCAGTAACAACCCGTCGCTCTTCGGCGTGCCGATCACGCTGACCGCGACGATCACGCCAGCCGCAGCGACCGGAGCCGTCGCGTTCAAGGACGGGGCGAACACGCTCACGTGCGGCACGGGGAGCTCGCTCATGGCCCCGATCGCAACGTGCAAGACCTCGTCGCTTGCTGTCGGCAGTCACCCGATAACGGCCGTCTACGCCGGCAGCTCGAGCTACATTGGCAGCACCTCGGCGACGATGTCGCAGGTGATCGGCCCGTCGGCCATGTTGAGCGTCCAGTTCATCACGCATGAGATCCAGGACAACACCAACAAGCCAAGGGTCAGGGAGGTGGCCGTTGCGAACGCCCTGGTCAGGGTGTACAAGAAGCGCGACCTCTGCCCCGATGGCCTGATCGTGAGCGGCCGGCCGAAGATCTGGGGGCAGGTGTTCGACGGTCTCGACGGCTACCACGCGACCGGCGACGTGGACCCGGGCTGCCCGGTCGTGCAGGTTGGAAACTATCGCGCTGAGGGAACGACGGACGCAGCGGGCAGGGTGAATATCATCGTGCCGCCGGCCCTCGCGCATCCCGACACGGACTACATCGTGATCGGGCGAACGCTCGGCTTCGATGATGTGCAGACGGCCGCTCCGATGGATCCTCTCTATGCGGAGAAGACCCTCGATGTCATCAGGGCCGGCACCCAGAAGAACGTGCTGCTGCACCAGCTGCGGCTCTTCAACGGCAAACGCGTTCCTGGCCGAGACATCGAGGAATTCGGGACCTATCTTGCGATCGTCGAACCTGAGTACATGGATTGGACGTCGCCGGAGGAGCAATATCCCTTCGTCCTCATCGCGGAGGGCGACTGGGGCCTGACCACCTCGATCGCGCCGCCTGAGGGATTCGTCGCGGACGTTCCCGAACTGGCGACCGCGGTCTCGGATGCCGTGACCGCTCTGCAATTCACGCTGAAAGACGTGGGGAGCGACTGGTCGAAAACCGGCATCACTCACGTGATTACACATAAAGGCGAAACCAGAATCCGCACGTCTGGAATCGCGATGTTCAACCACCAGCCGAATGCCGGTGGTGACAGCCAGAAAGACGGCCAGACAGACAAGGCGGATACGCCGCGTAAACCCGCAGCGTTGCTACCGTCGCGTCTCATCGCTGGTTTGATAGGCTTGCTCCTCTAACGTCAGGCACTGTCGGGGTGGCCGGTCGGTACTGAGGTCAATCAGTGCCGACTGGCTCTCCCCACCGAGATCCGCCTTTCCTCACAGGTTACCGATCTGCCTCGTTTCGACACACTTTGGCACTCATTTGTGCCATAGTGAGTCACCTGACCTCAAGGTTAGCGTTTAGGACATAAACGTACGTATTGACCTCGGGTAGGTCAATAGAGGACAATTCGCCCTCGCGATGAACACCGAAATTCTGTTGACTTCGATTAGCTCATCGGCCGAAACTACTTGGCCAACAGACGAGTTATAGCGGTTGATTTCGATATCCGTCACGAGGTGTGCGTGTGGTGACTCCTACGCTTCTCGGCCGTAGTCGGGCCATGTTGGAACTGATTGAAGAGGCGCAGTATGCCGCTCCAAGCGACTCGAAGGTATTGATTACCGGAGAAAGCGGGGTCGGGAAAGAAGTGCTGGCACAGATGATCCATCAGCGCAGCACACGCAGCCGGCACCCACTGATCACCATCAATTGCGCCGGAGTTCCTGAAACATTGCTCGAGTCGGAACTGTTCGGTCACACGCGGGGCAGCTTCACCGATGCGCATCGCGACAAGCGCGGCCTGCTCGAGACGGCCGACCGTGGCACCGTGCTGCTCGATGAGGTCGGTGAGATGAGCATGCGGATGCAGAGCATGCTGCTGCGATTCCTCGAGTCCGGTGAGATCCAGCGGATCGGCTCGGAGGGGCACCACGCCACGGTGGACGTTCGAATCATTGCGGCGACCAATCGCGACCTGTTCGAGCGCACGCAGCAGAAAGAGTTCCGCGAGGACCTCTACTACCGCTTGAACGTCGTACACCTCGTCATGCCGCCGCTCCGCGCACGCCGCGAGGACATCCAGCTCCTGTTCGAGCACTTCCTGCGCGTGATGGGCGAGCAATATCGATTACCCATCTGTCAGGTGTCAGAAGAGGCGATCGAGTTGCTCGAGTCATACCATTGGCCCGGTAACATTCGCGAGCTGAAGAACGCCGCCGAGCGCGTCGCCGTGCGCTACCCCGGACAGCTGCTGACTGCGCGCGAGCTGCCGGCGCAAATTGCCGTCCGTCGCTCCGTGACGAAGATGACGGTTGGCGCCGTCTCGACAGCGCCATCGATCGTCGATGTTCTGTACGAACGGATGACGTGCAATGGAGAATCGTTCTGGACGGTTGTGTTCGCGCCGTTCATGTCCCGTGACTTGACACGAGAAACGGTCCGCGCCATCGTTCGCCGCGGTCTCGAGTGCACGAAGGGCAACTATCGGCTCATAGCTCCGCTGTTCAACTTCCCGCCGAGCGATTACAAACGGTTTCTCAATTTCCTGCAGAAGCACGACTGTCACGTTCCCTTTCAGCATTTCCGCCTGATCACGCGCCCGCAGGACGCGCAGGAGCGCGACGTCACGGCGGGTGCGAAGGCCGGGTAAAGAGGACGTCGCGAGTTGAATGGTGGAGGCGGGGGGATTCGCACCCCCGTCCGAAGGCGTAAAACCGAAGGCATGCTACGTTGCATAGCCGTTCCTGAATGTTCGCCCCTGGCGTGAAGGAACGACGGAAACCGCCAGAGACTAGCCTCGAGAAATCTCATCGTCGCCGTCCGAGACAACCGGCGACGACCAGCCTACTAAATGACGTTCGGTCCCCGGCCCGTAGGTTGGCCTGGGCGAACGCTCACAGGTTATTAAGCTGCGAGAGCGAGCTGCGTATTCGCAGTTGTGGTTTTCCACCGGATTTACGAGTCAGTGGAGCTCGGCAACGCATCCTTCGATTATCAACCCCCGTCGAAACTAGTCGCCCCCCCCGAGGAGACTCTCATTCTACGAGCGGGCGCGGGCTGCCGTCAAATGATTCTGTCTGTTGGAGTTGTTGGGCTGGGCCAGGCTTGACTTGTCCGTCGTGCGACCCGCATAATGCTAGTCCCAGCTTTTGCGCGATTCCCCGCTGTGCGCGGTTCGGCTCGGCGCCCACGCCCGAATGTTTTACCGGCGGACCAGCTTCATGACGATTGAAGAACAGCTCAGGCAAACCTTCGAGACGCTCACCGATCAGCTGCGCGGCGAAATCGACCGTCAGGTTCAGCGCGCTGTCGAGGCGCACACCGCGTCGGCCGTTGCCGAACGGGACCGCGCGGCGTCTGAAGTCCGCGCCGAACAGGCACGCGTCGCCGGCATGAGCGACGTCGCCGTCGAGGCCGCGCGGCAGCAGGGACTCGATGAGGGGCTCGCGCTCGGCCGCGAAGAAGGCCGCCGTCAGGGCATCGCTGAAGCACGGGAACAGGCCGAGCAGGAGACGCAGATGGCAATCGAGGCTGCGGTTGCCGCCGCCCGCGACGAACGGGTCGTCCACGCCGACGCGGGCGAACGTCTCGCCGAGGCGGTGCGCGCGATCGGCCGTGGGCGCTCGTTGACCGAGATCCTCGACACGCTGGTGGAGCATGCCGGCAGGGCAGCGGCACACGCCGGCGTGTGGCTCGTGGGGGGCGGGAGGATGCGCCAGTGGCGGTCGGCTGGATCGGACGCAGCGCACGAAGATCGGTCGCGCGATCTGTTGTCCGGCGAAGGAGGAGCGATCGCGGAGGCCGCGCGCACCAACGCGATCGCGTCCGGAGAGGGACGGCTCGCGGTGCCGATCGCGATGAGCGGCGAAGTAGTGGCTGTCCTCTGCGCGGAAGGATTGTCGAATCCCGACGGACCGTCAAATCACGAGAGACCGTCGAAGCCCGAATCCCAAATCCCACATCAATTCACGATTGAGGTGATGACCAGCTACGCCGCGCGCTGCCTCGAAGCGCTTACGGCGTTCAAGGCAGCCCGGGCGCTGACGGAGCGCCCCGGCGCGCCCGGCCCGGATGTCCGCCCGGAACGCGACGCCACCAGCGCGGAAGACGATGCGTCGGCGCGGCGATATGCGCGGCTGCTCGTGTCGGACATCAAGATGTATCACGAGGCGGCCGTCATCGAAGGCCGCCGCGATCGCGATCTCGCGACGCGGCTGGGTGGCGAGATCGCGCGCGCCCGCGTCGCGTACGAACAACGGGTCCCCGCCCACGTGCGGCAGCGTGCCGACCATTTTCACGTCGAGCTCGTCCACACGCTTGCCGATGGCGACGCGACGCTGCTGCAATTGACATGAACAGATCCGGGCTTTTCGCCATCACGCTCGCGGCGGCGTTGCTGACGCCGGCGATTGCGCCGCGCGCGCAGCAGGCCGCTGCGCCGGGCGCGCCGGCGGAGCCGCTGCTGCTGAAGCCGACGATCCATCCACGGCTTCCGCGCGATCTGTCGCAGCTCTGGATGGCTCCGATCGGCTCGGCGCCCGCCGTGAGAGCGCGAACGGCCGCAGTCAGCGACTTTGTCGCGGCGGTAAAGCTGGAAGTGGACGGCAATTTCGTCAGGGCGCTGCCGATCCTCGCGCAGCCGCCGGTCCAGCAGGGCACGCTCGGCCACTACGCCGAGTACTACCAGGGGCTCGCCGAGCTAAGGCTCGGCCGCGCGGCGGATGCGCGCCGCACGTTTCAAGCGCTCGCCGCAAGACATCCGGTCGGGTATCTCGTTGAAGCGGCCGCGCTGCGCGAAGCCGAGTGCGACGAGTCGCTCAGCGATCCGGGTGCGGCGATGGATGTATACGAGCGTCTGGCAAAGAGCAAGACTACTGCGCCAGACGAGGTCCTGATGCGTCTGGGCCGGGCGGCGCGGGCCGCCGGGAACACCGAGAAAGCGACGGAGGCCTTCTCGCGTGTCTTCTACGAGTTTCCGTTCAGCGAGCTGGCGCCGCTGGCGAGCGACGAGCTCGAGCATCTGCCAATTGGACCGATTGCGGCCGGGACGAACCGCTACAAGCTGGAGCTCGGCCGCGCAGAGCGGTTGTTTGGCGCGAAGCGCTACACGCAGGCGCGCACCGCGTTCGAGGGTGTGCGGCAGGCGGCGCAGGGAGACGACCGCGAGCTGGTCCAGCTGCGCCTCGCCGAGTGCGACTATTTTCTCAGGCGCCCGCGCAACGCGCGCGACGGCGTCCGGCCGTACATCGACGCCGCCTCTCGCCAGGGCGAAGCGCTGTTCTTCTACGCGATCGCCGTGCGCGAGCTCGGCGATCAAGACGAGTACTTGCGCGTCGTGCGCCGGCTCGTCAACGACTTCCCGGCGCAGAGCTGGGCCGAGGAGGCGCTGAACAACCTCGCGACCCTGCACATCCGGCAGAGCGATGATGAAAGCGCCGAGCAGACGTTCCGCGAAATGTACGAGAAGTTTCCGACGGGTCATTATGCCGAGCGCGCGGCGTGGAAGATCGGCTGGTGGGCGTACAAGAACGGGCGTTACGCCGACACGGTAAGGGCGTTCGAATCGGCGGCCGCGCAATTCCCTCGATCCGATTACCGGCCGTCCTGGCTGTATTGGTCGGCGCGGGCGCACGAGGGGCTCAAGGAGACGGCGATCGCCGAGGCGCGCTACACGCTGGTCGCGACCGATTACCTCAACACCTACTACGGTCGTCTGGCGGTTAAGCGTCTCGATGGCCGGGTGCCCGAACAGCGACTGGTGTCGAACGTGCGCAGCGAGCCGCAATCGGCGGTTTCCGGCGCCGCATCACCCGATGATGAGGCTCCGGCCCTGTCACCGCTTCCGCCGAACGAAAGTCTCGTCCGCACCCTGCTCGAGCTCGAGCTCTACGATCAGGCGCTCGACGAGTTGCACTACGCGCAGAAGACGTGGGGCGATTCGCCGGCGATTCAGGCGACTTTCGGCTGGATCTATCACGAGCGCGGCGATTTGCGCGCGGGCATCAACGCGATGAAGCGCGCGTATCCGCAGTACATGGCCGCCGGCGGCGAGCAGCTGCCGCCGGAGCTGTTGAAGGTGCTGTTTCCGGTCAACTACTGGCCGATGATCCGCCGCTACGCCGCCGAGCATCAGCTCGACCCGTACATGATCGCCGCGTTGATCGCGCAGGAATCGACCTTCACGGCCGACGTGAAGTCGGCGGCGAACGCCTACGGCTTGATGCAGCTCCTGCCGTCGACCGGCCGTCAGTACGCGAAGACGCTGCACCTGACGAAGCGCTTCTCGCTCAGCATGCTGACGACGGCGGAAACCAACGTGAAGATGGGCACGGCGTACTTCGCCGATCTCGTCAGGCAATTCGGCGGGGCGCATTACGCGCTGGCCACCTACAACGCGGGCCCGAACCGCGTCGCCCGCTGGATTTCGGAACGGCCCGGCATCGAGCGCGACGAGTTCATTGACGACATCCCGTTCCCCGAGACGCAGAACTACGTCAAGAAGGTCCTGGGCACGGCCGACGACTATCGGCGGCTCTATGGATCGGACGCGGTGACGCCGGACGCGCGCGACGCCTCGGCGACCGCGACGCTTCAGCCGGCCGCGAAGGCCGCCGGTGCGGCGAAGGCGGGTGCGGCGCCCCCCGCGAAAAGGAAAGCTGCGCCGCCCGCGAAGAAGAAGGCTGCGGCGCGCAGGGCCAAGAAAGCGGCGTAGCCGGCGCAACACCCGCCATCAGCCATGATGTGATTCGTTTATGTCCAAGCTGACCGGATCAAAGAAAGCGACGCAGTTCACCGAATCGGTCATCCGCGAGATGACGCGCCTCAACGACAAGTACGGCGCCGTCAATCTGTCGCAGGGATTCCCCGACTTCCCGGCGCCCGCGGCCGTCAAGGACGCGGCGTGCGCGGCGATCAACGCCGACGTCAACCAGTACGCGGTGACCTGGGGCGCGCGGCCGCTGCGCGAGGCCGTCGCGCGCGAGTTCACGCGCCGCTACGGTCTGCCGGTGGTCGCCGATGAGCAGGTCACCGTGTGCTGCGGATCGACCGAAGCGATGATGGCCACGATGATGGCGATCATCGATCCGGGCGACGAGGTGGTGATCTTCGAGCCGTTCTACGAGAACTACGGGCCGGACACGATTCTCTCGGGCGCGACGCCCCGCTACGTCACGCTGCACGAGCCGGACTGGTCGTTCGACCCCGACGATCTCGCTGCCGCCTTCAACGACAAGACGAAGGCGATCATCCTCAACTCGCCGAACAACCCGACCGGGAAAGTCTTCACGCGAGGCGAGCTCGAGACGATCGCGGCGCTCTGCCGCAAATGGGACGCCATCGCGCTGTCGGACGAGATCTACGAGCACATCATCTACGACGGCTGCCGCCACATTCCGATCGCGACGATTGACGGCATGGCGGATCGCACCGTCACGCTCAACGGGTTGTCGAAGACCTACAGCGTGACCGGATGGCGCGTGGGCTGGACGATCTCGCCGCCGTCGCTGACCGGGGCGATCCGGAAGGTGCACGATTTCCTGACCGTCGGCGCCGCCGCGCCGCTGCAGGAGGCGGGCGCGGTCGCGCTCACCCTGCCCGACGATTACTACGCGAAGCTCGCGGCCAACTACCAGCAGCGGCGCGACGTCCTCGTCGACATCCTCGACCGCCATCACTTCACGACCTACAAGCCGTCCGGCGCGTACTACATCATGACCGACATCAGCACGTTCGGCTTCAGCGACGATGTCGCGTTCGCGCGGTACCTGGTCAAGGATGTCGGCGTCGCCGCGGTGCCGGGCAGCAGCTTCTACAAGACCGCGACGGTGGGCCGGAGCAAGCTGCGGTTCTGCTTCTGCAAGAAAGACGAAACGTTGCAGGAAGCCGATCGGCGGATGCAGAAGCTCGTTCCCGCCGGTGTCACACTCCACTAAGACAGAAACCGCGGAGGGCGCCGAGAACGCAGAGAAGAGCTTTCTCTCTACGCTCTCCGCGTTCTCTGCGGTTCAGTATCTGAGTACCGCCCCGAAGTAGAGCCCGCCCAACGTGAACTGGCCGGTGTCGGACTTGATCAGATACTCGACGTCGAGCGATCGGTACCCGGCCTTCACGCCGATGTTGTTCGTGAAGTTCATGGTGCCGTACACATCGATGTCGATGTAATGCGCCTTGTACCGCTCGTCGATGCTGTCGGGGATCTTGAAGCCCGTGATGTCGGCCGTGACCGAGATGTTCGGCACCACGTAGACCCGCGCAATGCCGCCCAGCGCCGGGATCGGCCCCCGCGCGCGCGCGAACTCCTGCGCCCGCGCACTGTCGAGCTCGACGCGGACGTCCGTGTATTTCGCTTCGAGGATGAACCCGACGAAGCCCCAGTTCTTGGTGACGAAGTCGTACTCGTACCCGAAACGGTAGGCCTTCCAGTCCATCGTCGAGCTCACCGGCACGGCGAGAGTGTAGCGAATGCCGTTGAAAACGATCGGAACGCTCGGCGTGGCCGTCCCGACGAAGCTGATCGGAATGTATTGGAGTCGGAACTTGTGGCTCTTCGCCGGACGCAGCTGGAGGTTCAGCGCCGGAAACCGCTGATCGGTGAAACCCAGGTCCCGCTTGGCGTTGATCTGCGAGCCCGGCACGCCCGCGAGCGCGCCGGAACCCGAGCTGGCGATGACGAGGTCGGCCGCGGGAAGCCAGAGGTCGGCCGCCGCCTCGATGTGATACGCCTCGCCGGTGGCCGGGTCGTTGAGCGGCCGCGGCTTGAACTGCGCATGAGCCGTTGCCGGTATCAGGCAGAACGCCACAGCCGCCAAGGACGCTACGTGAGCCCATGTTTGTAGTCGGGGAGCAGGTGTGTTCATGACGTGACATATATCGGCACATGTGCGGCCGCCCTATCGCCCCAGGCGCGCCGAATGGTGACACCTCGTGACAAGTGCTGGCCCCTCAGCACTTTTCGGCCGTTCCGTCCCTGAGTTTCGTTGACACTTATGCCTCGACAGCATAAAATCCGGCCGATTGACCTGTCAGCGTGTTTAGCTCGCCTTCCCCAGCAGGTTTCTCATTCGTTGTTTCATGTCGGTAGTCTGTAGCTGAAGGAGGGGATCCCATGTCGGTGTCGCGCCGCGGTTTCCTTCAGGGCTTGGGAGTGGGACGGACCGCGCACGTGTCCGCATTCATGGCCGCTCGTGGCCACGAAGAATACGTCGCGGAAGCCATGGAGCCGCAGGGCGGCCAGGGCGGCCGTCCGATGCGCCCGAATCTCCCGCCTGGAGTGGAAGCCATCCGCATCAGCAGCAATGAAAACCCGCTCGGTCCCGGGAAGGCCGCGATCGCTGCGGTCCTCGGAAAGTTCCCCGAGGCCAACCGCTACCCGTTCAACAGCACGCCGCTCGACGCCGACCTGGAAATCCTGATCGCGAAGCTGAACGCCGGCAAGCGCGAGAACGTCGTCCTGGGCGTCGGATCGCAGGAACTGTTGAAGAACGCGGCACGCGTCTTCATGTCGCCGACGAGGCATCTGGTCATCCCTTCGCCGACGTACGGGGATCCTGCGGGCTTCGCTCAGAACGCGCTCCACTACACCCTCAAATCGGCGCCGGTCAGCGAGAAAACGCTCAAGACGGATCTGAGCGTTCTGCTCCCGCTCGTCAAGGGCGCGGGCCTCGTGTATCTGTGCAACCCGAACAACCCGACCGGCACGATCAACAGCGCGCAGGAGATCAAGGACTTCATCGCCGAGGTGAAGAAGACCTCGCCGACGACGGCCGTCCTGATCGACGAAGCGTACTGCGACTACGCGTCCGATCCGTCGTTCGCCACCGCGATTCCGATCGCGCTCGCGACGCCGGGCGTCGTCGTCGCGCGCACCTTCTCGAAGGCGTACGGCATGGCGGGCGTCCGCATCGGCTACGCGCTGGGCGACGCAGCGACCATCAAGAAGATGACCGCGTGGCGCATGCCGTACAACGTCAATACGTTCGGCGTTGCGGCCGCGGTGGCCTCGCTGAAGGACCCGCAGCACATCAAGGACGAGAGCGCGCGCAACAAGGCGGTGCGCGACTTCACAATCAAGGCGCTCGCGGACCTGGGCTATCCCTCGACCGAGTCCCAGACCAACTTCATCTTCACCGACATCGGCAAGACGATGACGGCTGCGGCGTTCCGTGACGCGTGCGCCGCGAAGGGCGTGATGGTCGGCCGCGACTTCCCGCCGCTGGAAAAACAGTGGACGCGCATCTCGCTCGGCACGATGGAAGAGATGCAGAAGGCCACCGAAGTATTCCGCAGCGTGCTCAAGCCCGCGACGACGACCGCGTCCGGGAAGGGGCAGTAGGAGAAGCCATGGCACTGTCACGACGTCAATTCGTCCAGACCGCCGGCATCGGCGCGGGCGCGGCGCTCACCAGCTCTGTCTGGGGACGCGGCCGTGAGAACAGCGTGTGGTCGGCCTTCGAGGCGGAGCTCCAGGCCGTCGAAAAAGGCGTGATCTGCATCGCGAGCAACGAGAACCCGGTCGGCCCGGGGAAGAAGGTGCTCGATTCGCTGCGCGCGCTGCTCGAGGGCGGGGCCAGGCCCGGCCGCTACTCGAACCAGACGGGCGAGCTCACCGAGGCCATCTGCGCGCACTTCAAGGTCAAGCCGGAGAACGTGCTGCTCAGCGAGGGCTCGACCGAGATCCTTCGCGCGGCGACGCAGGTCTTCACGGCGAAGACCAAACCGCTGGTCGGCACTATTCCGACCTACGAGGAATGCGCCGGCTACGCGGAGCTGATCGGCAATCCGGTGCACGGCGTCAAGCTGAGCTCGGAGTTCAAGATCGATCTCGACCCGTTCCTGGCCGCGTCGAAGGGTGCGGGGTTGGTGTTCTATTGCAACCCGAACAATCCGACGGCCACTTACGTCGGCGCCAAGGCGACGCGCGACTTCCTGTCGAAGCTCAACAGCGCATCGCCCGACACGACGGTGCTGATCGACGAGGCGTATTTCGACTACGTCACCGATCCGGATCATCAGACGCACGTGCCGATCGCCCTCGAGAACCCGCGGGTGATCGTCGCGCGCACCTTCTCCAAGGCGTACGGGATGGCGGGTCTCCGCCAGGGCTACGCGATCGGCCACCCGGACACCATCAAGAAGATGCGTCCGTGGGTCGGGTCGAGCGGCACCGGTTCGCTGAACGTGTTCGGCCTGGCGGCTGCGACCGTGGCCATCGCGCAGGACAACACCTTCACCACCAACGAGCGCAACCGCAACAAGGCGGTGCGCGAAATGGTGACGAAATGGTTCGCCGACCGCGGCATGAAACCGACCGACTGCCAGGCGAACTTCATGTTCGTCAACATCGGCACGCCGGCGAAGGCGTTCCGCGAGGCCTGCCGCGCCAAGGGCGTGATGGTCGCGCGCGACTTCCCGCCGTTCGAGAAGACCCACGCGCGCATCTCCCTCGGCACGATGGAGGAGATGACCAAGGCGGTGCAGGTGTTCGGCGACGTGCTCGCCAAGAAATCGACCGCAGCTGCGTAATTCAGAATTCTGAATTTCCGAATTCGTGAAGCGCCGGCCAGTGATGGGCCGGCGCTTCGTTTATGGGGAGCAGACATGGTGAAGACATTGAAACGTGCGGCGCCCGTCGTGGCCGGACTGGCGCTCGCGGCGCTCTGGATGAGCGCGCGGCCTTCCGGACAGGCGACTGGGATGCCGAGCACGAAGAACGGCGACTGGACGCATTACACCGCGGACGTGCGCGGCACGAAGTACATGCCGCTCGATCAGATCAACGCCGCCAACTTCAACAAGCTCGAGGTCGCGTGGCGGTTCAAGACCGACAACCTCGGCACGCGCCCCGAGTTCAAGCTCGAAGGCACGCCGCTGGCGATCAAAGGCGTGCTCTACACCACCGCCGGCACGCGCCGCTCCGTCGTCGCGCTCGACGGGCGGACCGGCGAGCTGATCTGGTCGCACAGTTACCGCGAGGGCAACCGCGCGGCGATCGCGCCGCGGCAGCTCTCGGGCCGCGGCGTGTCCTACTGGACCGACGGCAAGGGCGACGAGCGGATCCTCTACGTGACGACCGGGTTCCGGCTGATCGCGCTCAACGCGAAGAACGGCGCGATGATTCCGTCGTTCGGCGAGGGCGGCGTCGTCGATTTGAAGAAGGGCGCCGTGTTCGGCAAGGGTCAGCAGATCGATCTGGAAGTCGGCGAGATCGGCCTGCACTCGACGCCGACCGTGGTGAAGGATGTCGTGATCGTCGGGTCATCGTTCAAGGAAGGGATGACGGTCAAGACCCACAACAACACGAAGGGTCTCGTCCGCGCGTTCGACGTGAAGAGCGGCAAGCTTCTCTGGACGTTCAACACGATTCCACGCCCCGGCGAGTTCGGCAACGACACGTGGGAGAACGAATCGTGGGCCACGAACGGCAACACCGGCGTCTGGACGGGCATCACCGTCGACGAGGAAGCCGGTCTCGTGTACCTGCCGGTCGAGTCGCCCACCTCCGATTTCTACGGCGGCCATCGTCCGGGCAACAACCTGTTCGGCGAGAGCCTCGTGTGCGTCGATCTGAAAACCGGGCAGCGCAAGTGGCACTTCCAGATCGCGCATCACCCGATCTGGGACTACGATCTTTCCTCACCGGCCATCCTGCTCGATGCCAACGTGAACGGCAAACTGATCAAGGCCGTGGCGCTGCCGAGCAAGGAAGCGTTCCTCTACGTGTTCGACCGCATCACGGGACAGCCGATCTGGCCGATCGAAGAGCGTCCGGTGCCGCAATCCGACGTGCCCGGTGAGAAGACGTCGCCGACGCAGCCGTTCCCGACCAAACCGCCGGCGTACGCGCGGCAATCGGTCGGCGTCGACGACCTGATTAACTTCACACCGGACCTCAACGCGGAAGCGCGGCGCATCGTGTCGCGGTACAGGCTCGGTTCGATGTTCCTGCCCGGCGTGGTGAGCAAGGTCGAAGGACCGCTCGCGGCGCTGACCATCGCGACCACTGCTGGCGGCACGAACTGGCCGGGCGCAGGAGCGGATCCCGAGAACCACATCGTCTACGCGCAGGCGAGCAATCACTCGGTAGCACCGATCGGCTTGGTCGAGCCGCCGGCCGGCTTTTCGGACATCCGCTACGTCGCCGGCACCGCGGGACAGCCGTTCGTCGAGCGTGAGGGCCCAGGCTTCGGCAGCGCGGCGGACGCCCCGCAGCGCGGCGGCCGAGGCGGCGCGTCGGAAGCGGGTCGTGGCGGACCGCCGGCGGCGGCGCCTGCACCCGCGGCGGGTGCGGCGCCCAATGCGCCTCCGGCGCCGCCTCAGGGCGGTGGCGGCGGCGGTCTCGTGGTGCAGGGACTGCCGCTGCTCAAACCGCCGTACGGCCTGCTGAACGCGATCGATCTCGACAAGGGCGAGCTCAAATGGCAGGTGCCGCACGGCGACACGCCGGACGCGGTGCGCAATCATCCGGCGCTCAAAGGGATGAATGTCCCGAAGACCGGACTGCCCGGCAGCGTCGGCCTCTTCGTGACCAAGACGCTCGTCGTTCTCGGCGATCCGTCGGTGACGACAACGCCGGATCATCCGCGCGGGGCAATGCTGCGCGCGTACGACAAGCAGAACGGCAAGGAGGTCGGCGCCGTGTGGATGCCGGCGCCGCAGAGCGGATCGCCGATGACCTACATGGCCAACGGCAAGCAGTACATCATCGTGGCGGTGAGCGGCGGCAACTACTCGGGCGAGTACATCGCGTTCAACCTGCCGGCGTCCGAGGCCAGGCCGTCGACGCAAGCCGCAGCGCGGTAGGGATTCGGGATTCGGGATTCGCGTTTCACGCTGAGGGCCCGCTTGCGCGGGCCCTTTTTTTTCGCCAAACCACTCGACACCGATCGTTCAGCTTCTGCGATCTCGCTTTCTGCGGTTGCTCGTCCGCGAGCCAATGTGATCGCGCATCGACTGGCGCGCGACGAGCCATGTTACGACGACCGCACCAACGGCGAGCCCGACGATCAGCAACCCACCCGGGCTGGTGAAGAGACCGAGCCACCACACCGGACTCCGCCGCTCGAGCGCCTCGCCCGGCGGCGCCTGCGTAAGTTCCACACCTGGCGCGCCCGTCTGGCCGAGCGCCGCGCGCGCCTCGGCCAGCACGGCGAGCTCCGGATCGGCGCCGCTGAAATTCACCAGCAGCTGCCGGTAGTGCTCCCGCGCGCCCGCCGCATCGCCGCTCGCCGCGGCCGCGCGCGCAAGGCCGAGGACCGACAGCGACCGATTGGCATTGCGCCGGAGCGCCTGTCGGAAGAAGTCGACCGCCTCCGCCGGCCGGTCGAGCTCGATCAGCGCTTCGCCGAGCAGTTCCGGCGCCGGCTTGATCGGTTCCGGCAGGCCCAGCGGCGGCGGCAGCTGCGCCTCGCTCTGCGCGGCCGCCTGGAGGATGCCGACGGCTTCGTTGCCGCGCCTGGCGGCGAGCGCGACGAGCGCCGCGACCTCGCGTTCCATGAGCGCCACGGCCGGGCGCAAATCTCCTTCCCGCGGATCGCGCGCGCGATCGGCAAGCGCCTGCCGCGCCCGCTCGGCGAGCGTCGCGTTCCCTGCGCGCGCGGCGCTCATCCCGATGGCGAACAGCTCGTTGGCGTTGCCGAAATTGCTCTCGGCCGCCATCAGCTGCCAGCTGGAGGTCTCGATCACATAGCGGGCGCGCATCGACGACAGCTCGCTGAGGAGCGCCAGTTGCCCGCTCGCTTTCACGACCGGCGCCAGCTCGTCGATCGCGGCCTGCGCCTCGCCATACCGTCCGAGCTGTAGGAGCTCGTACTCGAGCCACGACAGCGCGTGGTAGCTGCGCAAGGTCGCGTCCAGGTGCCTGCGTGTCACCCATGCCTCGGACGCCGCGAAGGCCGCCCGATCCGA
>Ga0137394_10001078_pt1 | contig 19636 bp, 18 predicted proteins | sample czobulk116metaG_FD_108278 | JGI IMG/M metagenome (GOLD analysis project Ga0137394, IMG submission 108278) | Vadose zone soil microbial communities from Angelo Coast Range Reserve, California, USA - czobulk1.16 metaG | ecosystem: Environmental > Terrestrial > Soil > Vadose zone | place: USA...
GGCAAAGTCCACGGAGACCTGCCTCCCGGCCGGGGCGTGGTGAAGTTCGAACCCTATTTGCAGGCCATCAAAGAGCTGCAGATGGATGGCGTTGTATCAATCGAGCTTGAATACGCGCCTGACCCGGCGCGGATCGTGCAGTGGGTGCAGGAAGCCTATGAGGGAACAAATCGTTTAATGCAATTGACTGGGTTGCGAAGCTAATGAGGATTGGGTTCATCACGGATGCAAATGTTGCGCGGCTGGATTGGGCGCGAGACCACGGATTCCGTTCGATCGGGTGGAATCGATTTGAAACCAGTGGCGCGGCCCCAGAGGTAAAGGAATGGCGGGGCTTTGCGGAAGAGTTTGCCGGGACCGCGAAACAGCGCGGCATCCGCATCTCGTCAATCGGCGCGCTTTATAAGAACCCCCTTGATCCCGAGCAGAGCGAGTATGCCCGATCCGTTTTTCTGCGGGCAATTGACGTGGCGGCGCACATCGGTGTTACGACCGTTAGCGGTTTTCCTGGAGCGATAATCGAACTGGAGAAACATCCCAAAGGAAATAATCCGATCTACAAGCCGTTCGAAAACTTTCTGCCGCGGTTGGTTGAATTCTGGAAACCGCTCGCCCGGACAGCGGCTGAGCGCGGCGTTCGCATCGCCTTCGAGCATTGCCCCATGGGCCCGTATCATTTGCCGATCATGGGTTACAACATGCTGGCCCAACCGGCGATGTGGGAGCGTCTATTCAACGAGAGCAAGCGTGAAAACCTGGGGATCGAGTGGGACGCCAGCCACCTGATGTGCCAGTTCATCGATCCCGTCGCCAACATCCACAAATTCGGTTCGCGTATCTTTCACGTGCACGCCAAAGACGCTTTCATCAACCGCCAATTATTGGAGGTATACGGGATTTGTCATCCGGGAGTGGCGGAGCATCGTTTTCCCGGATTTGGTCAGGCCAATTGGGCCGAGATCATTCACGCGCTATTACGAGCGGGATACGAATCAGACCTGAATATCGAAGGGTGGCATGATCCTGTTTTGCGCGATCACGATGCAATTCTGCCGGCCGATATACAGCTTGCCGGCGCAAATCGTCAAAGTGGACAGAAACTGGAGAATGAAGGGTTGATTTTAGCGCGTCGGCACCTTGAACAGTGGGTGCCGGGCGGGATGTGAATAACTTTACACAACCGCAAGTTGAGAATTCACAAACCCGAATTACAGTAAACGTTGCCGATAGAGGGTTTTTGTGGGTATCGGCAGAACAACCGAACGAAAGGATTCCAAATGCAGTCAGGTATTCATCGCACTCATCCCCCGGAAAAAGCCAAAGCATACTTCGAACAGAAGCTTGCCTTCACCACCGGCCCGGTGGAATTAAGCAAGTGGATTAAATCTCGCGAGGACAACCTTGTGGTCGTGGACGTGCGTGAGGCGGAGGATTACGCCAAAGAACATATTCCGGGCGCTATCAACATCCCGCGTGATAAATGGCAGAACCCGCAGGGACTGAGCCGAGACAAAACGAACGTCGTTTATTGCTATACGCAGCAATGTCACCTCGCTGCCAATGCCTGTCTTCAATTCGCAACCGCCGGCTATCCTGTCATGGAACTGGAGGGCGGCTTCGAGGCATGGAGAGAAAATGAGCTGGATATCGAAGAGGAATCGGCTCGCAGATTCAAAACCGGAGGCGAACGCGTGACCCGGTAATCGGTATTTGGGTTAAGACACAAGCCGGCGGCGCGTGAAATCAATTCCCGGTGAAACGGGGGCGCGCCGCCGGCTGATTTTTTTCATTCGCCCTGGCCGGCCGCTCAAGCTGGTCAGATCGCGTCGAACATCACGCGCTCGACATCTGCCGTGGATTCTCTCACACTGCGCCCAGCGCACACGTGACAGCAGAGCAATACCTGACGACGGCAGAGCTCGAGGCGGGACTGGAATACATTCGCCAGTCCCCGAAAGACAAAGGTTTGCTGGAACTGATTGTTTGCCGGCCGGAAGCCGGCCAACGCCAGGTGCTCGAGCAAGGGACTTTGGATACCGCCAAAGGTCTGGTTGGCGACAATTGGCACTCACGCGGCAGTTCGAAAACACCGGATGGCTCCGCTCATCCCGAGATGCAGATCACGATCGTGAACTCCCGCTGTATTGCCCTTCTCGCGCGCGAAAAGAGCCGGTGGGCGCTGTCCGGCGACCAACTCTTCATCGATCTTGATTTGAGTTTGGAAAGTCTGCCTCCGGGCACACGGCTGGCAGTCGGTTCGGCAATTCTTGAGATCACGCCCCCGCCACACACCGGCTGCAAAAAGTTCATCACTCGCTTTGGGGACGAGGCCATGAAGTTTGTGAACTCTCCGATCGGCAGACAGTTAAACCTGCGCGGGATTCACGCGAGGGTGACGCAGGGTGGAGTGATGCGCGGCGGCGATCGGGTGACAAAGCTGTAGGCCGGCCGGATCTTGAACGTAAGAGTTTATTGCCTCCGTGTGAATAACTTGTGAACACGGTGAATAACTTGTAACAATCGCGAGCTTGCTGCATCCCTTCAGTTCGTGTCTCGTCACGGAGGATTATGAAGACACGCAAATCGAGCAATCACCAGAACGGCAACGGCGCTTCGCACGATGTCATCGCGAAGGCGGCAGCGGCACAGAACATAGCGGACGCCGCCCGCAAGCGCTTCAAGATGTTGAAGGCTGAATTCAAGCAGGCTCGTCAAGCCTTTAGACAGGCGAAAAAGGCAGCCCGCCGCGCCCGTAAGGAAGCCAAAGCTGCTACAAAACTTCTGAAGAAAAATGGAGCTGCCAGGCATGGGCAAGCGACAAAAAAGACCGCCAGGCGACCACACTCGCGCAAAATTCAAGCAACACAAAGGGCTCATCCTAGAACAACCATTCCATTGCCTCCTGCAGTCGGGACGCCGAATCTTTCGGCTGGGACAGCCTAGTTTGTCAGCGACCCAAAATCGTCCACCAGCCTTACCTTAAAACGATCTCCTATCGCTGCGCAGTTTGATTTGCCGACACGAGCGGAACAGCCGCGGTGCGTACGGTTTCTCGCAAAACCCTCAGATCCACTGGCTTGGTAAAGAAACGCACAAACCGGGCTTTGCTTTTGCGGGTCTCGATCCAGGACTGATTTAGCGCGCTGACAATGATCACCGGAATATCGCGCGTGGAAGGCTGGGAATTAAGTATTTCGCAGACCGAGAGCCCATCCAGATCCGGCAGCATAAGATCTACCAGGATCACGTCCGGCAATTCCGCGCGCGCGATCCGCAATGCATGGACACCGTTGTGGACGAGCAAACTTTCGCACCCGTCCTGATCCAGACTGAATCGAAGAAGTTGCGCGAACTCGATATCGTCATCCACTACCAGAACTCTCGGCTTCATAGCTGGAATAGTGCATGAATCGTGTGACTGGCTTATGGCAGATTTGTGAAAAGGAGGTTACGACCAACGAAGTCGGAATGACGAATAACGAATGAAATCCCAATATCAAAATCCAAAAAATTACCGCTGCGAGGCTCGGTAATTTCAGGCTCCTTCGTCATGAGCCATTTGCTCGGTTTATCGGCGCGCAGTCACACCGACGTCGGAATCACCGAGCCAGCCGGCATTTGGCCCTTTGGGATTTCATCATTCGGATTTCTTTCGGCATTCGTCTTTCGGCATTCGTCATTCCGCTGTCCTCCGAGAATCAAGTCGGCGATGCGTAGGGCTGAATCGGGGCGGCTTACGCGTTGCAAGTTGTTTCGCCATTGCTGCCACAGTTTTCCACTTTCTGCGAAGGCGTCCTGGACCAGATCGGCCACGTCTTTCTCTCGTGTGGCTCGAGCTCCGGCGCCTAACGATTCGATCAGCTCCGCGTTGCCTTCCTCCTGGCCGGGAATCACCTGATTGATGACCATGGGACAGCAGGCCGCGATTGCCTCCTGGACCATTGCGCCGCCCGCCTTGGCGATGAGGAGGTCGTGCGACATGAGCAATTGAGGCATTTGATCCGTCCAGCCAAGAATGCGGACGCGATGGCCGTACTCCCGCAATTGACGCGTGAGCCTTGCTCTTAACGCTTCGTTTCGACCCGTCGTGATGGTGATTTCCAGATGATTCAACGCCAGTAGCCGTTGCAGTGTTTTCCCGGTCTGGGCTTTGCCGGTGTTGATCACGTAAAGCAGCCTGGGACGGGCCGCCACGCGGCGAGCCTCTTTTGGCAACCTTCGTCCTTGCGCGAACAGAGGGCTGACGGGAAAACCGAGCGCGCAAACTTTCTCTGACGGCACGCCTCCACGTACTAGAACCTCCGTTGTCGCGTCGTTGGCGACGACAAAAAGATGGCTGTTGGCCAAATACCATGCGGAACAAACGCTGATGGAATCGGTGACCACGGTAATCACGCGGAAGGGCACGCTGGATTCGTGCGGGAACAACTGCGTGATCAGATGTGCATAGACCGGGTACGTCGAAACAATCGTGTCCGGCTGTTCCCTTGACAGCAACTCACCCAGGCCGCGGCGCATTTTGCCCAGGGTCCGCATCTGTCGTCTAAAGAGCGCCGGCTTGTCAAAAAAGCGGTAGACGCCGGACCACAGGGCCGGTGCAAATCGGACGATCGTCTGATATCCTTTCTTCATCACCGAGTTGAGACCTGGGTGCACGATCTCAAACAAATCCACGACCTGCGCGCTTGCCTGTGGATCGAGCAGCGCGATCGCATCGCGAACACTCCGTGCCGCGGCGTTATGGCCGTCACCGAAGCTGGCCGTGAGGATTAAGATCTTCTTCATGGATTGGCTGTGTCTCCGGCGCGGGGTGTGCCTGGAACCTGAGCAGTTGGATGTTGCCGTCATAATCCTCCACCAATGCGGTGCAATTCTCGACCCAGTCGCCGCAGTTCAGATAAACAATGTCGTTGACCTGGCGAATTTCGGGTCGATGAATGTGACCGCAAATCACGCCCTGGACCTGGCTCTTTCGGGCGTATTGAATCAGCGCCTCTTCGTAGTCATTGACGTATTTCACCGCAGCTTTTGCCTTAAGCTTGATGTAAGAAGCGAATGACCAATAGCCGAAGCCAAGCATGCGGCGGCAGCGGTTGATCCAGACATTCAGATCGAGAATCTTTTCGTAAAGCGCGGATCCGACCCGATCAAGCAGCCGGTTGAAGTGCGCCAGGCCATCAAACTGATGCCCGTGGATGACGAGGTAGCGTTTGCCGTCGGCGGCGCAGTGCACAATACGTTCGACAAGGCGGACGGCGCCGAAGTTCAGACCAAAAAACTGCTCGAGAAATTCGTCATGGTTGCCGATAACCACCGTGACTTTGGTTTGCTTGCGATTCTTGCGCAGTATCTTTTGCACCAGGACATTGTATTCTTCCGCCCAGTACCACTTACGGCGCAACTGCCATCCGTCGATGAAATCACCGACGATGTAGAGGTGCTCACATTCGGTCTGGCGCAGAAAGTCCAGCAGTTTGCCGGCCTGCGCGTGCCGCGTGCCCAGATGAACGTCCGATATCCAGATAGCTCGATAATTCATCTTAAGGAAACCTTGTGTCCTGCGTGTTCGAAGTGGCAACTATTAAGTACGGCTTGGAATAACATTTCACGGTCCCGTCACACGCTCGACACCGATCCGTAACAAAGCGCGGGATGGAATTACGAAAGGCAGGCCTCTTATTGCGACTTAGAATTATTCCAAATATTGACACTCCCGGGAAAGGCGGTAGATTTGTGTAGACGCAATGAGGCACGTTGCAAACAAAAAAACAGATGGTCCTTTGACTCAGCGGCTGGCGGCGCGGGGGTTTCGCTTTACGCCGCAACGCGAGCAGGTTTACCACGTCCTGCTGGAGCAACGCGATCATCCCACTGCCGAACAAGTTTTTATTCGGGCAAAAAAAGGAATGCCTGATATTTCCATGGCGACGGTGTATAATTGTTTAACGGCGCTTGTTAAGTGCGGTCTGGTCAAACAAGTGGCCCTGGAGCGTGGAGCAGCCCGATTTTGCCCAAACATGAGCGAGCATTGCCATTTTTACTGCGACAGTTGCGACACCGTCTTCGACATCGAATTGAGGAACGGGGCGGGCATTGCCCTGCCCCGTGGGTTCGAGGCTGCGCATTACGATGTCGCCATCCATGGCCGCTGCCCCTCGTGTTCGAAACCGGAAGGACGAACTCCCGCGAGTCCCTCCAAGAATTAGCCAGGTTCTAACTTATCAACGTATTAACGATTTTGAATAGCAGATGAGCACAGCGACAGAGACCATTGAGGGATTAGTTAAGCAGGAATACAAGTATGGGTTCTACACGGATGTAGAAACCGATTCGGCGCCGCCGGGTTTGAACGAGGATATTATCCGGCTTATTTCGTCCAAGAAAAACGAGCCTGCTTTCATGCTCGAATGGCGCCTGAAAGCGTATCGCCATTGGTTGACGATGAAGGAGCCAACCTGGCCGCACGTTCATTATCCTCCGATTCAATATCAAAAATCGGTTTATTATTCCGCGCCAAAGAAAAAAGGGGATGGGCCGAAAAGTCTGGACGAAGTGGATCCCAAGCTCCTGGAGACCTACGAAAAGCTCGGCATTCCTCTCAAAGAACGCGAACGGCTGGCCGGCGTGGCCGTGGATGCCGTATTTGATAGCGTCTCGGTCGGCACCACATTCCAGAAGCAACTTGCCGAGAAAGGAATCATCTTTTGTTCCTTTACCGAGGCGGTGCAGAACCATCCCGATCTGGTGAAGAAGTACCTGGGCATGGTTGTGCCGTACACCGATAATTTTTTCGCTGCTCTCAATTCGGCGGTTTTCAGCGATGGCTCGTTTTGCTTCATTCCAAAGGGAGTTCGCTGTCCGATGGAGTTGTCCACCTATTTCCGCATCAACGCCGCCAATACCGGCCAGTTCGAGCGGACGCTAATCATCGCCGAAGAAGGGGCTTCGGTCAGCTACCTCGAAGGCTGCACCGCTCCCATGCGGGACGAGCATCAATTGCACGCTGCTGTGGTGGAATTAATCGCGTTGGACAATGCGCAAATCAAATACTCGACCGTTCAAAACTGGTATCCGGGTGATGCTGAAGGCCGGGGCGGAATTTACAACTTCGTTACCAAGCGCGGCATGTGCAAAGGAAGGAATTCCAAAATTTCCTGGACGCAGGTCGAAACCGGTTCGGCAATCACATGGAAATATCCGAGTTGCATCCTGCTCGGAGACAATTCGATCGGCGAATTCTATTCGGTCGCCGTCACCAACAATTATCAGCAGGCGGACACGGGCACGAAGATGGTGCACGTTGGCAAGAACACGAAAAGCACGATCGTATCCAAGGGTATCTCCGCGGGCCATGGCCAGAACAGCTATCGCGGCCTGGTGAAAATCCAGAAAAGCGCAACGAACGCTCGTAACTTCTCGCAATGCGATTCGTTGCTGCTGGGCAACAAATGCGGCGCACATACCTTCCCCTATATCGAGGTAAAGAACACTTCTTCCCGAGTCGAGCATGAGGCTTCGACTTCGAAGATCGGCGAGGACCAAATTTTTTACTGCAATCAACGCGGTCTCTCCACGCAGGATGCCGTGAACATGATCGTCAATGGCTTCTGCAAGGAAGTTTTCAAAGAGCTGCCGATGGAATTCGCCGTCGAAGCCCAGAAGCTGCTGGGAGTGAGCCTGGAAGGAAGTGTGGGATAAAATCTTAATGAATACTGAACCAATTCTCGAAATTAGAAATCTTCACGCCGGCGTCGAAGGCAAACAAATCCTCAAGGGCATCGACCTGACGCTCAATGAAGGCGAGGTCCATGCAGTGATGGGCCCGAACGGCAGCGGCAAGAGCACGCTGGCCGCGGTTCTCGCAGGTCGCGAAGGATATGACATCACCGAAGGTGAAGTCCTTTACCAGGGGAGAGACCTTTTGGATATGGACCCCGAAGAACGCGCCCGCGAAGGCGTATTTCTGGCTTTCCAATATCCAATCGAGATTCCGGGCGTAAACAGCACCTATTTTCTAAAATCGGCGTTGAACGAAATTCGCAAGCATCATGGCGAATCGGAACTGGACGCAATGGAATTTTTGTCTCTCGTAAAAGAGAAGATGAAGCTGCTCGAGCTGAACGAGGATCTGTTGCGGCGTTCTGTGAATGAAGGCTTTTCCGGCGGCGAGAAAAAGCGCAATGAAATCTTTCAAATGGCCGTGCTCGAACCAAAGCTGGCTGTGCTCGATGAGACTGATTCGGGTCTCGACATTGACGCGCTGAAGATCGTATCACACGGAGTTAATAAGCTTCGACGCGATGACAACGCGCAGCTTGTCATTACGCATTATCAGCGGCTGCTGAATTACATCGTCCCCGACTTTGTCCATGTGCTGGTGGATGGCAAAATCGTGAGAACGGGTGATAAGAATCTGGCGATAGAGCTTGAGGAGAGGGGTTACGATTGGATCTCGACCCACGTGCCCGTGCCAGCGTAAATCTGCCTGACAAACAATTCATTTCATTTTGATTTTTTCACGAATCGGTTCTACATGTGGCGCTACTACAAAAAAGCAAGCCGCGCCTTCACAGAATAGCCAGTTAGATCCCGACGTTTCCTTCGAGACGGTTTTCAGACTTTTGGCCTTTAGAGTCTAGGTTTTGCCGTTAGACTCGCGATCCTCATGACCGAACCGGAAGCGCTGCAGCAGCTTGACCGCACCTACGTCCTCTTTCGAAAACGCAAGCTGATCTATTTTGCCGGATGCGATTATTTTCGGCTCGCGAGTCATCCAGGGGTTATTGCGGCCGTAGATGCCGGGCTCAAGAAGTTTGGATTGAATGTAGCAGCTTCGCGGCTGACGACGGGCAATCATGCGCTGTATGCGCAACTGGAGAGGGCGCTGTGCGGGTTCTTCGATGCCGAGTCTGCGCTGCTGACTGGCAACGGCTATGTCACGAATCTGATCGTGTGCCAGACTCTGGCCGGAAATTTCTCTCACGGGCTGATTGATGAACGAGCTCATCCTTCACTGCAAGATGCGGCACGGTTCCTGGACTGCCCGGTTTTGAATTTCAAACACCAGGACGTCGCGGATTTGCAACGATGCCTTCACCGCAGCGGCCCTGGCGCGAAGGTTCTGGTTATGACGGACGGGATGTATTCCCATGACGGCTCCGCCGCGCCCCTCAAAGAGTATCGGCGCATTCTGCCACGGGATGGCATGATGCTGGTGGATGATGCGCATGGCGCGGGCGTCCTGGGCAAGACCGGCAAAGGCGCTTTGGAACATGCCGGTATCGGTCGTGAACGTATCATCCAAACCATTACCCTGAGCAAGGCTTTCGGAACTTACGGCGGCGCGATCATTGGCAGCGAATCTCTGCGTCGCGCGGTGCTGGATCGCAGCAGGCTTTTCATCGGCCACACTCCCCTGCCCTTGCCGCTGGCAAATGCCTCGCTTTGCTCCGTGCAGCTTCTCAAATCGGACCGGCGGATGCGAACTCGGCTCCAACAAAATGCTGCGTTCGTGAAAAAATCGCTTGCCGGGGCAAGATTCGCGGTTCCGGAAACACCGGGGCCGATCGTACGCATCGCACCTGAAGGTCGGGGGCAGACGAAAAAGCTTGAAAGGGCCTTGCTCGCCGCGGGGATTTATCCGCCGTTCATTCATTATCCGAATGGCGGCGAATCGGAGTCGGGCTACTTCCGGTTCGTCATTTCGAGCGAACACACCAGGGCGCAACTGGACAAAGTGGCGGAGGTCTGGAAGAGCGCAAGTTAGCGGGAGTATCTGCTCACGACTGCCACGGAGCGCGGCTGTCCCAGCCGCAGCAAGCAACAACTTTTGTATGGCATTGAACTTTGTGTGGCGCATCTTGCAATGGGACGTTGCAGCGGCTGGGACAGCCGCGCTCCGTGACCGCATTACCGAGCCATAGGCCATAGCCTGACGGACGGTTGGAATTTGAAGTTTTCAAGCCGTCCGGATTATCTTACACCTTTGCACCCGCTGAGGCGGGCCATTATGAAACCCGAAGTGGAAATATACGATACGACCCTGCGCGATGGCAGCCAGGGCGAAGGCGTCAACTTCTCCGTGATGGATAAGTTGCGCATTGCGGAAAAGCTCGACGCCTTTGGGGTTCATTACATTGAAGGCGGCTGGCCGGGCTCCAATCCGAAGGACATCGAATTTTTCGCCGAAGCCAAACGAAAGCGATTCAAAAAGGCGCGACTGGCGGCGTTCGGGGCGACGCGACGAAAAGGTCTCGGCGTCCAAAACGATGAGCAGGTGCGGCTGCTGCTCGAAGCCGAAACACCGGTTGTTACCATCGTCGGGAAAACGTGGCTCCTGCACGTCAAAGAAGTGTTGCGCGCGTCTCCGGATGAGAACCTGGCAATGATCGGTGACACGGTTCGGTACCTCAAGGACAATGGAAAATTTGTCGTTTATGACGCTGAACACAGTTTCGATGGTTACAGTGATGAACCCGAGTATGCGCTGGCAACGTGGCAAGCGGCAGAAAAAGCAGGCGCCGACCTGGTCGTATTATGCGATACAAACGGAGGGCGATTGCCCCCGGAGATCGCGGACATGACGCGCACTGCGGCGCGCAAATTGAATGTCCGCCTCGGCATTCATACGCACGATGACATCGGTCTCGGTGTGGCGAATGCGCTGGTCGCCCTCGAAGCGGGAGCTACTCATGTTCAGGGCACAATCAATGGCTACGGCGAACGCACTGGCAACTGCAATCTCATCAGCGTAATTCCGAATGTGGCGCTGAAGCTCAAGAAATCGTGTGTTCCTGCGAGCTCACTGCGCAAGTTGAAAGAACTTTCACAGTTCGTGGATGAGATCGCGAACATCCGGCATAATCCGCGCTTGCCATGGGTGGGCTCCGCGGCTTTCTCTCACAAAGGCGGCCAACATGTGAATGCAGTGCAGAAACTCGCCCGCAGTTACGAGCATATTGACCCTGCCGCCGTTGGAAACTCGCGGCGCGTGCTTGTCAGCGATCTCTCCGGCCGCAGCAACATCGTGATGAAGGCACATGAGCTCGGTTTCAAGCTCGAGAGCGATACGCCGGAATTGAAGGAAATTCTGGCGCGCATCAAAAAGTTGGAGCATGAGGGCTATGAGTTCGAGGCCGCTGAAGGCTCGTTGGCATTGGTCATTCGCAAGATTCTCAAGCATCAGAAACCTCCGTTCAAAATCGAGGGCTATCATGTCTCAACGCGGCATGACACGACCGCATCGGTCTGCGAGGCCAGCATCAAAGTGCAGGTAGATGGCGCGAAGGAGCACACGATTGCCAGCGGCGACGGGCCGATCAACGCGCTGGACCAGGCGCTGCGCAATGCGCTGATGAAATTCTATCCCAGTCTCAAGAAAGTGCATCTGACCGATTACAAGGTCCGTATTCTGGATTCGACGACAGGCACGGGCGCGCGCACACGAGTCCTGATCGAAAGCACCGATGACAAGGAAGAATGGGGCACCGTGGGTGTGCACGATAATATTATCGAGGCAAGCTTGCAGGCGCTGTCGGATAGTTTGGAGTACGCGCTAATGAGAAGACGGTCTTAACTACAGATGGACACCACATACTCATTATCTTCGGATAACTTGCCGCTCTTTTCCCGGCACCAAATGTCCCCAAACTTTGTCCTAATCTACTGCCCGCAAGCGACGCCATACTCCTGCTGAAAGAACATCATATGATCGCTCAAATTGATAAAAACACACTGCGGTTTGGCCCCCACATAACTCACCTCGAACCTTGGACTTCGAATCCCGGCACATGTGGACGATCGACTTTGGACGCTGGACTTTGGACCGCGCCCAGTCGCTTACGGTAACTCACGGTAACCCACGGTAACCTTCCCGACGCAAAAAAAATTTCCGCACCGCGAAAACTGATGTCACAGAGTTGAAGTCCGATGTCTGAGATTCCTAAAGCTTACGAACCGCAAACTGTCGAGCAGAAGTGGTATGACTTCTGGTTGAAGGAGAAGTGCTTCGTCGCGGATCCGAAGTCTTTGAAGCCTGCCTATTCGATCGTCATTCCCCCGCCGAATGTCACCGGCATGTTGCACATGGGTCATGTCCTGAATAATACAATTCAGGATATTCTGGCCCGCAAAGCTCGGATGGACGGCAAGGAAGTCCTGTGGTTGCCGGGCACAGATCACGCCGGAATCGCTACACAGACTCAAGTCGAGAAGTCCCTCCGTAAAGAGGGCCTCATGAAGCATCGGGAGGATTTGGGGCGGGAGAAGTTTCTCGAACATGTCTGGGCGTGGAAAGAGAAGCATGGAGGCATCATCATCCAGCAGTTGAAGAAGCTGGGCTGTTCCTGCGATTGGACGCGGGAACGGTTCACCATGGATCCGGCATACTCAAAGTGTGTCCAACGAGTCTTCGTAGATCTTTACAAAAAGGGGCTGATTTATCGGGGTAAGCGAATGGTGCATTGGGATCCCCTGGCCCGGACTGCGCTCTCTGATGAAGAGGCGGAAATGGTCGAGGAGCAAGGCCATCTGTGGCATATTAAATATCCCCTTCTCGACGATAACGGTCAACCCAAAGCAGATGAGTTTGTCGTCGTGGCTACGACACGGCCGGAAACCATGCTCGGCGACGAAGCCGTGGCGGTTAATCCCAACGATATACGCTACAGGCATCTGGTTGGGCGCAAGTGTCTGCTCCCGCTGCAAAACAAAGCGATTCCAATTGTCGCCGACGACTTTGTTGATCCAAAGTTCGGAACAGGCTGCGTGAAAGTGACGCCCGCTCACGATCCGAACGACTACGAAATGGGGCTTCGTCACAACCTGCCGGTCACGACGGTCATTGGTCCGGATGGCAGGATGACAGATGCTGCCGGAGAGGACTTTGTTGAAATGGATCGGATGGAGGCGAGAAAAGCGGTGGTCGAGGAGCTCACCGAACAAAACCTGCTGCTGAAGACTGAAGACTATGTCCATGGCGTGCGATACAGCCAGCGGAGCAACGTGCCGACCGAACCGTACTTAAGTGAGCAGTGGTTCATGAAATATCCGAGCGTCGAAGCCTCGACGAAGGCGGTCGAGGAAGGACGAATCCGATTCTACCCGGAACGCTGGACCAAGACCTACACACATTGGATGCACAATCTGCGCGACTGGTGCATCAGCCGGCAGCTTTGGTGGGGACATCGCGTGCCGGTGTGGTATCGCAAAAATCAGGATCAAGCCAAGGCTGAGGTTTATGTGGGCACCGAGCCTCCGCCGGACGCTGCAAATTGGGAGCAGGACCCCGACGTCCTCGACACCTGGGCCAGTTCCTGGCTTTGGCCTTTCGCGACAATGGGTTGGCCGGAAAAGACTGACACGCTCAAAAAGTTTTATCCGACGACGGATCTGGTAACGGGACCGGATATTATTTTCTTCTGGGTGGCCCGTATGATCATGGCCGGATATGAGTATATGGGAGAACTGCCCTTCCATAACGTCTATTTCACCGGGATCATTCGTGACAAGCTTGGGCGGAAAATGAGCAAGATGCTGGGGAATTCGCCCGATCCCCTGGTGCTGATCGAAAAGTATGGGGCGGACGCTTTGCGATTTGGCACGATGCGCAGCGCGCCTCTGGGGCAGGATGTATTATTTGATGAGAAAGACGTCGAGCTCGGACGCAACTTCTGCAACAAGCTTTGGAATGCGTGCCGATTCCGGCAAATGCAGGGCGGCGAAGTCCAGGGAGAAATCGAACGCACGTTGCTAACGCAGGACGACAAGTGGATTTTGCTCAAACTCGATCAGGCCATCCGCGAAATCACCGACGCGTTCGCCGAATACAAGTTCAACGAAGCAACGCAGACGCTCTATCGATTTTTCTGGAGCGAGTATTGCGATTGGTACGTCGAAGCCAGCAAAGCAATCCTTTCCAGTAGCCGTAGTACCGAGGCTCCCACTTCAAATACGCAACACGCAATACGCAATACGGAACAATCCCGCGCAAACAAGTTAGCCGTCCTGGACTTCGTTCTCTCGCACACCCTTCGACTGTTTCACCCATTCTTGCCCTTCATCACCGAAGAATTGTGGCACGGCATGGGTTATCATAAGGACATGCCGGAAGCTCAAGGCGGCAAGACGATTATGTTCGCTTCATGGCCCAAGCCGCTGGAGGAAGATTTCAAAGGGCATTATGGACTGGACGATTGCTACCTGGAGATGGTGGATCAGAAGTATGAGCTGGTAACCCAAGGCCGCAACCTGCGCCGCGAGGCCAATATCTCAGCTAACAAGAGAGTGAAATACGTGCTCAAAAGCACGAATGGATTGCCACCGCTGGAGGTTGAAACGATCCGACTGCTTTTGAATGCAGAAGCCGTTCAGGTGGATGCCAACTACGAGCCGCCGAAAGGGACGCCCGTTGTGCAGTCGGCATTAGGCGATCTTTTTCTGCCGTTGGAAGGCGTGCAGGATATTGGCGCTGAGAAAACCAGGCTAACGAAGGAATTGGAAAAAGTGGAAGCCGAAATTGCGAAGGTGCAACAAAAGTTGCAGAATCCAGCATTCACTCACAAAGCACCACCAAAAGTCCTGGCCGAGCATCAGCAACGGCTTGCAGATTGGGAGACGCAGAGGGAACGGATCATGGAAGCGTTGAAGAGATTGGAGACAACCTGAAGACGACAATGAGGAATGACTAAATCCAAAATAAATTTGAAGTCTCGAGGGATGGCGCGGGTTGTACTTGTGCTGGTCGCTTTGGTCCCGCTGGGAGCGAGCACGGCCTTTGGAATTTCCGCAGCCGCGCAGAAAGCAAACGATCTTGAGCTGAAGGGGCATTTCAAGGAAGCGGCGAATACGTTGAATGTTGCAGTCAAGACTGCCGACCCGAGTCAAAAAAAGGAACTTGAATTTGAGCTCGATCGCCTCGAACGCATCAAAAAGGATTTTCCTTACACGAAGGAGCAGTTGTTCGCTGAACTGAAGAATTCGGTCAAGGCCCTGACGTCTGAGGAATTCGAGAGCTGGGTGAAGGAAGGACGCTTTGATAGCAGAGAGATCGACGATAAACGGCACTTCATGGGTTCGAGCGTGAACAATCTGTTCTTCCGCTACCCCGAACTGAATCCGCGGCGCACCCCTCCTAAGAAAACGGCGGCGCTGGATAAAGCTCATTACGATGCGTCCGTCGAGATCAAGAAAGCGGCGCTGGCGGAAAAGAAACCCTACGTCCTGCCAAAACGTTTTCAGGTTACGACGAAAGCAACGGCCAAAACGAATGCTGCCCCTGCCGGCGAAATTGTCCGAGCGTGGCTGCCGATTCCGCGCGCTTATCCATTTCAAACGGACATCCAAATTCTTTCTTCATCCCCGGCGGCGAAACACATTGACCCTCCCGACAGTTCCATACGTGGTATTTATTTGGAGAAAGACGCGCTTAACGGAAAGCCGACCGATTTTACGGTTGAGTATGCTTACACTAAGCACGGCGTTTATTTCGACATTGATCCGGCCACTGTTCAGCCATGCCCTGCTGATCCGGCATTGCAACCATACGTCCGCGAGGCGCCACATGTGGCTTTCACGCCGGAGATTCGGGCGCTTTCAGATCAGATTGCCGGTGGTGAGACGAACTCTTACCTCAAAGCCAAAAAGTTCTACGACTGGATCGCGGGACAGATCAAATACAGCTACGCCATTGAATATTCCACGATCCGCAACATTAGCGACTATTGCCGGACGCGTGGCTATGGGGATTGCGGTCAGGAAGCGCTGCTGTTTATCACGCTTTGCCGCCTGAACGGGATTCCCGCTCGATGGCAGTCCGGATGGGACACGTTCCCCAATGCCACGACGATCCATGATTGGTCGGAGATTTACATTGCGCCTTATGGCTGGATTCCGGTTGACCCCTATATGGGCATTTACGCGATGCGCTATGCGACAACCTTGAGTCCGGAACAGAGACGCGAAATTCGCGATTTCTTTTTTGGAGGGCAGGATTGGTATCGGATGGCGGCCAACAGCGATCACAATCAGACACTCAATCCCCCAAAGCAGTCGATGCGATCGGATGACGTGGACTTCCAGCGTGGCGAGTTGGAGTGGGGAGAACACAACATTTACTTTGACCAGTATTCGTGGAAGTTGACGTATAAAGGGATCGAGGAGGCAGCCAGAAATGATTAAGACTAAAGCGCCCCGTGCAAAGCAGGCAGGCACCAGATCCTCCACGGCGCGAGTTGGTGCCGCTGCGGACCCAATCAATTTGAAGCGGGCTGAAGAAGCGGCTGTGGAAGCATCGCGCTCCGTCGGGCTGCTGATGCGACGGCACCTCGCTGAAACAAAACAGGCCAACGAACAAAGCCAGTATGACATCAAACTCGAACTGGATGTCCGAGCGCAGAACGTGATCGAGAGGACATTGCGTTCAGCTTTCCCGAATGTAGCGGTACTTGGTGAAGAAGGTGTGAGCGGCCAAACTGACGCCGAACATCGTTGGGTCGTCGACCCGATAGATGGCACGGTCAACTTCGCCTATGGAATACCGCACGCGTGCGTTTCTATCGCACTGCAAGGGAAAGCCTCGGCTGACAAACCAAGTGTTTATCCGGATGGTTACCAAACTCTCGTTGGAGTCGTCTATGACCCCTTCGTAAACGAATTGTGGGCAGCCAGCCTGGGCCGCCCGGCGCGATTGAATGGACGTGCCATCAGTGTGAGCAAGCGGATGCGGCTGGAAGAATGCTTGATATCGATCGGTTTTGCCAAAAGCAAAGAGATGCTTGAAAAGACGCTGCCATATTTCAACGAGGTTGCCCATCGGGTAAGAAAGATTCGCATGATGGGGGCGGCCGCTCTCGCTTTGTCCTATGTCGCGACTGGCAGATTTGATGCGTATATCGAACAGGGCATTCGGCTGTGGGATGTCGCAGCCGGCGGGTTTATTCTTGAGTGCGCGGGCGGAGAATTCTGGCGTCAGCCTATCGACAGCCAGCATGGCTATCGCATGATTGCAACCAATGGACTGCTGCGAGATGCACTGCAGGTGCCGGTCTAAAAGGTTTTGACAACGCGGACTGCGAGCCCCTAAATTGCTTCACCTCTGGATGGGGTCGTAGCTCAGTTGGTAGAGCGCCTGAATGGCATTCAGGAGGTCAGGGGTTCGAACCCCCTCGGCTCCACCAGTCCGTCCAAGCCAAGCAACAGCTCAAGCCTTTGTGTAACCACGCTGAAGCGTGAACACCAAACGGCGCGGTTCGGTATCCACGCTTTACCGTCTTCCGAGGTAGGGATTTACCCCGTGTCAGGCGGAAACCTCGCTGATAAGCTCTTTCGCAAGCACCGAAACTCAAGGAATCGCAACAAATGCACAAACCATGAAACGACTCTTAATCGCAATATTGGCGGCAATCGCTCTTGCGGGCTGCGATAAGAACAAAGACACGAGCAGCACGGACGCTACGAAAGACGCGATCAACAAGCAAAAGGATGCCGTGGATGCCGTCGCGAAGGATGCGAAAAAGCAGGTGGACGCGAACGCTGACGCCGCTAAAGCGCAACTCGAGGCTGATAAGAAAAAGGCCGAAGCTGCGGCTAGAGCGGCTACCAACAAGTAGGTTGCACGCAGTTAGCGGGTCCTGGACTTTCAGCTCAACTGTAAACGTTTTTGGGATGGCGCGGCCGGCGGAGAAGGCCATAAATGACCAGGTCCCTGGCCTCGATGGCGAGCTGTCCCATGAACCAGGCCAGCGCACCGCTGATGCGTTTGCCTTCCGTCACAATCTCGCGTGAGTAGGTGAGATTGTTCTGCTGCCGGATTCTTTTGGCCTTGATGCCTGTGCGCACGGCGAAAAGTCCTTTCAGCTTGAATTTGCGAACGAATCCGGAGTTGCCGTTCCGCAGTTGTTCATTCATCTGCATTACTTTCCACTCGTCCAGAATTAACGTCTGAATTCCCGGCATGACCGCGTTCGTCGTGTTGTCCCCGTGCCAGCGGTATTTGCAAAGCGGCTGATTGACCTGCACGATTCGTTTGCAATGTTTTCCCCAGTCCGCCCAGAAGGCCACGTCCGCGAGGATAGGCATATCAAGGCGAAATTCGCATGGCGCTTTCTGAACGTTTGTTTTCATCAGCCTCCCGCTGAAAGCCTGATTTGCCATTTCTGCCTTTCGCGCAAGGAATTCGTCCCCTGGAATCTCCTGAATGTTTCCGGTGACCTTGCCCGAAACGCTCAGATGCTTATCATTTTCATCTATTCGCTCGTCCAGACAGTATGCGAGGCCCAGGCCATCGCAGGACTCCAAAGCCGCAGTCGTCACCTCGAAAAACTTTGGTGTAATGAGATCGTCGGCGCAGAGCAGCAACAGATAGTTTGCCTCCGGCGCGAATTCCAGGGCACGATTGCAATTTCCGAACAGGCCGAGGTTTCTTGGATTTTTGATGTATTCGCATTTGAAGCCTTGAAACCCCTGCACAATCTTCGCGGTGTTATCCGTGGAGCAATTGTCGAGAACGATCAGGCGATCGGGTTTCAGCGTCTGATCCGCAACAGATTGGAGCGTCTGGCGAATAAATTTTTCGCCGTTATAGACGGGTATCACCGTGATGATGTTCGACTTCATCAGTAACAGGATAAATCAACACGAACCTGGCTCTCAAGTCGCTTCTCTTTTATAGACCAGTCGGGTGATCCACAAACGTCCACGGCACTTTGAATTTGCCCGAGAGATGTTGCGCCAGGGCCCTTACTCCAAATGTCTCGGTGGCGTAATGACCTCCGTATAACACGTTCATTCCCAACTCCTCGGCCAGGGCATACGTATGATGTCGCCCTTCTCCGGTCACAAAAGTATCCACTCCTTCCTCCGCTGCCCTTTTCAGATCGTCTCCGGCTCCGCCTGTCACGACGCCAACGCGCGCACAAATCCTGGGTCCGCCCGGAATCACCCGACAATCCGTTCCGGTGGCACGGCGAAGACGCCTGGCTAATTCCTCGCGGGGGATTTTGAGCCGCGCCTGAAAACCGATCGACTGGCCGTGCGATTGGAAGAACGGTTTGAGATTTCGCAATCCGAGCAGTGCGCACAACCGCGCATTGTTCCCAAATCGTCGGTGCAAATCCAGGGGCAGGTGCGAACTATACACGGCCAAATTGTTTCCCAGGAGCAATTCGAGAAGTTCATACCGCTTGCCCGTCCATGGATGCGCCGGTCCCCAGAATAAACCATGATGCACGATCAATAAATCGGCTCGAGCGCGGACCGCCAGTTTCACTGTAGCCAGCGAGGCGTCCACCGTCGCCGCGATACGGCTCACTGTCCCATTATTCTCGGCCTGCAGGCCATTCGATGCGCGTTCATAATCCTGCACTTCGCTCGTGCGCAGGACGCGGTCGCAATAGTGAATGATTTTTTGAAGAACTTTCACAGATCGAATCGAAAGTAAATTTGCCGGTTAGTCAATAGTGGGCGCACCTCAAAGATACCGTTTCGTACCTTTCAGATGCACCGAGATTTGCTTTTTGAGGCTGGGCGATTGAATATGTTGCGGCGTGAGCAAGCGCGTGTTACCTCTTCTCTTTTGCCTGCCCTGGCTGGCCTGCGCGGACGAGCCGGCCGGCGGCGAAGCCGTATTTCCGGGCGTTCA